>Ga0209483_1001141_pt1 | contig 20727 bp, 20 predicted proteins | sample NGEPerA_FD_184508 | JGI IMG/M metagenome (GOLD analysis project Ga0209483, IMG submission 184508) | Arctic peat soil microbial communities from the Barrow Environmental Observatory site, Barrow, Alaska, USA - NGEE PermafrostL2-A... | ecosystem: Environmental > Terrestrial > Soil > Wetlands >... | reverse complement strand
ACATCGTCACCCCCGCACGCGTGTGCCTCGGTGTCGTCGGTGCGCCGCATGGCGTGCGCGGTGCGGTGCGGATCAAGACCTACACCGACGAGCCGGACGCCATCGCCCGTTACGGCGCGCTCGATGACGAAAGCGGCGAGCGGCGCTTCACGCTGCAAATCGTCGGCTCGGCCAAGGGCGACGGCATGGTGATCGCCACGCTCTCCGGCGTCGCCGACCGCGACCGCGCCGAGATGCTGCGCGGGTTGCGGCTCTATCTGCCGCGCGCCGCGTTGCCGGCGACCGGGGAGGACGAATTCTACCATGCCGATCTCGTCGGCCTCGCCGCGGTGCTGCGAGACGGCTCGCCGCTCGGCACGGTGATCGCGGTGCACGATTTCGGCGCCGGCGACATGCTGGAGATCGCGCGCGCAAGGGATACGCGCGCAAGGGATATAGGCCAGGGGGGCCAGCCGGTGCTGGTGCCGTTCACCCGCGCCGTGGCGCCGGTCGTCGATGTCGGCCGCGGCAAGATCGTGCTCGACCCGCCGGAGGGCCTGTTCGATCCGCCGCGCCCGGAGAAAATCCGCGAGCCCGAAGGGGAATTGATCTGATGTGGCAGGCGACCGTGCTGACGATCTTTCCGGAGATGCTGCCCGGCCCGCTGGCCTATTCGCTGGCCGGCAGAGCGCTCAAGGCCGGGCTGTGGCGGCTCGACACGGTCGATATCCGCGACTACGCCACCGACCGGCACCGCTCGGTCGACGACGCGCCGTTCGGCGGCGGGCCGGGCATGGTGCTACGTCCCGACGTGCTCGACGCGGCGATCGCCGGCGCCGGCGGGGCCGGCCCGCTGATCAACCTGTCGCCGCGCGGCCGGCCGCTCGGTCAGGCGCGGGTGTGCGAACTGGCGGCGGGACCCGGCGTGCGCCTCATCTGCAGCCGTTTCGAGGGGATCGACGAGCGCGTCCTCGAAAAGAACGGCGTCGAGGAGGTGAGCCTCGGCGATTTCGTGCTGTCGGGCGGCGAGCCGGCGGCGATCGCCGTGATCGATTCCTGCGTGCGGCTGCTGCCCGGGGTCATCGGCAGCGGCGAGGCGCTTGCCGAGGAAAGCTTCGCCGAGGGCCTCCTCGAATACCCGCATTACACGCGGCCGCAAGTATGGAGCGGCCGCATCGTGCCCGACACCCTGGTGTCGGGCGATCATGGCAGGGTCCGCGCCTGGCGCCGGGCCCAGGCGGAGCTCCTGACCCGGGAGCGCCGCCCCGATTTGTGGGAACGCTATTGCGCCGCGGAGCCGGTAACGACCGGCAGCGGAGGGGAGATCGGACGATGAACCTGTTGCAGACACTGGAAGAAGAGCAGCGCACCAAGCTCCTGGCCGCCCGCCCGGTGCCGCGTTTCGACCCCGGCGACACGGTGCGGGTCAGCATCAAGGTCGTCGAAGGCGAGCGCGAGCGCATCCAGGCGTTCGAGGGCGTCTGCATCGCCCGCAAGAACGCCGGGATCAATTCCAACTTCACCTTGCGCAAGATTTCCTACGGCGAGGGGGTCGAGCGCATCTTCCCGCTCTATTCGCCGCGCATCACGCTGATCGAGGTGGTGCGGCGCGGCGCCGTCCGGCGCGCCAAGCTCTATTACCTGCGCGGTCTCACCGGCAAGGCCGCGCGCATCGCCGAGCGCTCGCGCGACAGCCTGCGCCGCGAGGCGGAAGCCGCCGCGGCCGCCGAGAAATGATTTTGCAGGAGTAGTCCGATGCCTCAGCCACGCACCCTGTTCGACAAGATTTGGGACAGCCACGTCATCGCCCCGCAGGGCGAGGGCACCTATCTGATCTATATCGATCTTCACCTGATCCACGAGGTGACGACGCCGCAGGCCTTCGAGGGGCTGAAGCTCGCCGGGCGCAAGGTCCGCCGCCCCGACAAGACGATGGCGGTCGCCGACCACAACATCCCGACCCTCAACCGCGGCGCCGGCGTCGCCGGCATCATCGAGCCGGATTCGAAGCTGCAGGTCGAGGTGCTGGAGCGCAACGTCAAGGAATTCGGCGTCCCCTATTTTCCGATCACCAGCCTCGACCAGGGCATCGTCCATGTCATCGGGCCGGAGCAGGGCCTGTCGCAGCCCGGTATGACCATCGTCTGCGGCGACAGCCACACCGCGACGCATGGCGCGATGGGCGCGCTCGCCTTCGGCATCGGCACCTCTGAGGTCGAGCATGTGCTGGCGACCCAAACGCTGATCCAGGCGCCGGCCAAGAACATGCTGATCGAGGTCAACGGCGCGCTCGGCGCCGGGGTCAGCCCAAAGGACGTGATCCTCGCGATCATCGCCAAGATCGGCACCGCCGGCGGCACCGGCCATGTCTTCGAATACGCCGGCAGCACGTTCCGCGACATGTCGATGGAAGGCCGCATGACGGTCTGCAACATGTCGATCGAGGCCGGCGCCCGCGCCGGCTTGGTGGCGCCGGACGAGAAGACCATCGCCTATGTCAAAGGCCGGCCGTTCGCGCCCAAGGGCGCGGCGTGGGAGCAGGCGGAGGCCTATTGGCGCACGCTGCCCTCCGATCCCGGCGCGAGGTTCGACAAGGAGGCGCAGTTCGATGCGGCCGACATCGCGCCGCACGTCACCTGGGGCACCAACCCCGAGCAGGCCGCGCCGGTCACCGGCCGGGTCCCCGACCCGGCGCAGATCGACGACCCGCTGAAGCGGGCGGCGGTCGAACGGGCGCTCGCCTACATGCAGCTGAAACCGAACACCCTGCTCAGCGAGGTGCCGGTGCAGCGCGTCTTTATCGGCTCGTGCACCAACAGCCGGATCGAGGACCTCCGCGCCGCCGCGGCGATCGCCCGGGGCCGCAAGGTCGCCGACGGGGTTACCGCGCTGGTCGTGCCGGGCTCCGGCCACGTCAAGCACCAGGCCGAGGAGGAAGGGCTCGACCGCGTCTTCCTCGAAGCCGGGTTCGAGTGGCGCGAGGCCGGCTGCTCGATGTGCATGTCGATGAACGACGACAAGGCGATGAACGGCGAGCGCGTCGCCACCACCTCGAACCGCAATTTCGAGGGCCGCCAGGGTAAGAACGCGAAGTCGCACCTGATGGGCCCGGCGATGGCCGCCGCCGCCGCGATCACCGGCCGCCTCAGCGACGTGCGCCAGATGGGCTGACGGTGGCACAAGGCGGGGAAGCAAAGCCGCCGCTGCGGCGGTTGCACGATTCCCTCTACGAGCAGCCAGGAGGCGCGCGCTTCAGCCTTGAGTACCATCGGCGGAGAACCACTGAGGAAATTGTGGCATCGCTTCGTCCCGGCGCGAAATCGCCACTGATGGTCAAGCCCGACGGAACCGTCATGCAAGGCAACACGCGGGTTAAAGTGCTCGAGGAACGGGGCTATCCGGTCAACGATCTGGAACGAGATCCTCCAACATGACAACCAGCAAAGTCAGCGACCCAGCCAACTGGGATGTTGAAACTCTGATCGAAGCCGTTGGCGGGCTCGAGGATGCTCGGCGCGCGGCGGCGCTGGCCGTCTTTGCTCATCATCTGACGGTCGAAATCCGGGTGGTGTTGGACGGGTCGTTTCCGGAGCCTGGTTTCGTTCAGGTGAGGCAGCTTAACGAATTTCTTCACCAGCTTACGAGCCGTCTGCACCCCGCCGACGGACGATCGGCCGAAGACGATAAATCGCTCTTGGATGCCTTCGCCGTGGATGCAGCGAGGGTTGGTTTAGATAAGAGCCTGAAACGAGGGCTGATGATCGCAGTGCGAAATGCGCTTGCCACGGCGAAACGGCCGGTTCCTGCCCTCTGAGGCAACGCCTTTATTGCGAAGGACGACAGATGGATAAATTCATCACCCTGACCGGGGTCGCGGCGCCGCTGCCGATCCACAATCTCGATACCGACAAGATCTTCCCGGCGATCTATCTGAAGACGATCAAGCGGACCGGCTTGTCGCAATGGCTGTTCCAGGAAATCCGCTTCCGGCCCGACGGCTCGGAAAATCCGGATTTCGTCTTGAACCAGGCGCCCTACCGCCAGGCCAAAATCCTGGTCGGGGCGGAAAATTTCGGCTGCGGGTCGAGCCGCGAGCACGCGCCCTGGGCGCTCCTCGATTTCGGCATTCGCTGCGTCATTGCGCCCAGCTTCGCCGACATCTTCTACAACAACTGCTTTAAGAACGGCATCCTGCCGATCAAGCTGCCGAAGGAAGTCTGCGACGAGCTGATGGAGGACGCCAAGAAGGGCGCCAACGCGGTGATGACGATCGACCTCGAAGCGCAGACCATCTCGCGCCCCGACGGCGAGAAGGTGCATTTCGAGGTCGATGCCTTCCGCAAGAATTGCCTCATCAACGGCCTCGACGATATCGGCCTCACCGAAAAGCAGGACACCGAGATCGGCGCCTACGAGCAAAAGGCGCAGCTCCAGCGCCCGTGGCAGTTCGGCCAGAAAGAGGCTTAAGCGCTAAACGCATCCTTCGAGACGGCCGCTTTGCGGCCTCCTCGCAGGCTGGCCTGAAATGAATTTAGCCTTCTCAAGGGCTTGTCATTTCCGTGGCCTTCCCGCGATCCCCGGAACGGCCCGCAAAGGCCGTCCGTCCGGGGAGGGAACCCATGTTTGGACGCCAGCGTTCCGCAAGGATTTTGTTGCAACCGGGACGGGCCTGGTCGATTGCGATCATGTGTCCGGCCTTGGTATGCGGTCGGCATGACCGTTGGCTCAGATGGGTTACGCGGATCGGTCCCAAACAGGGCGAAGCCAGAATCAGCCAAGCCTCAGTGCTCGCAGAATACCAGCGTACCGCCGATCGCCTCGGGCAAAACCACGGTTGTGCTGTCGGAATGCGCGGCATACGGCACGCCGCCGGAATCGAGGCAAGCGCGAAGCCGTCGCAGGTCGGCGACCTCGACCGACGCCGCGACGATGCTGGGCGGTGAGCCAGCGAGCGGGATTCCGAAACGGTCGAACAGCCATCGCGGCCGGGCAAAACGAAGCTGGCCGCGGTCGAGCTCGATGGTCGTCACCGCGCCGTCGCGGCGCGCCGGCCGGCCGGTGAAGCGGGCGTAGCGCGCCGCCGACTCGGCCGGGTCCTCGGCGGCGACCCACAGCGCGGTCAGCGCTTCCGCGCCGTTCGGGTGGTCGAGCATGTCCGGCAGCCACACCAATCGCTCGGTGTGGTGCGTCAGGAACTGCGCGCGCCCTTCCGGCATCGTGCCGTGCGCCACCCGCGCGATGGTGAAGCGCGCGAAATCCCCGCCCCCAAGGGATTTGACCGGCCGGCGCATATCGACCGGCGGCGGGGTCGGGAACCCGGCCTCGCCGAGCCGGCGGTGCTCGGCCGCCGCGTCGGCGGCGCCGAACGCGGCGAGGTGCAGCCCCGGGTGGTCGGCGATCCGCTCGCGCAATTGCGCCGAGAGCGGTGTCTCCGATGTCGCGGTCAGCACTTCGAGATAGCCGTTGCGCAGCATCGCGCAGCGATTGCCGGTGCCGGACGGCACGGTCGCGCCGCCCTCGCGGTTGGTCTGCACGGTGAACGGCGTCAGCCGAAACCCGCAGCGTTCGAGCGCGCCCGCCGCCGCCTCCATCGCCGGCACGAAGAATGCGGTGTGGTCGAGAAAAACCTCGCCGGGGCCGGGAAGCTGGTTCGCCATCATGCGCTCCTATCGCTAAGGCAACGCCTGCAACTCATGTTCCCGTGGCCGCCAGCGTCGCCGCGACCGCCTGTTTCCAGCCGGCGCAGCGCGCCTCGCGCTCGGCGTCGGGCATGGCCGGGGTGAAGGCTCGCGCCGCCTGCCAGCGCGCCATCATCTCCTCGGGCGGCGGGCACACCCCGCGCTGCAGCCCGGCGACATAGGCCGCGCCCCAGGCGGTGGTCTCGATCGAGGCCGGCCGCTCGACCCGCGCCGGCAGGATGTCGGCGAGAAACTGCATCGTCCAGTCGTTGGCCGCCATCCCGCCGTCGACTCGCAGCGTGTCGATGGCGAGCGCGCTGTCGGCCTGCATCGCGCCGATCAGGTCGCGGGTCTGGTAGCCGACCGCCTCCAGCGTCGCCCGCGCCAGCTCGGCGACGCCGCATTCGGCGGTCAGGCCGGAGATCGTGCCGCGCGCCTCGGGCGCCCAATAGGGCGCGCCGAGCCCGGCGAAGCCCGGCACGAAATAGACCCGCTGGCGCGGGTCGGCGAGCTCGGCCAATTCCTCGGTTTCGGCCGCGCTGGCGATGATCCCGAGCCGGTCGCGCAGCCATTGGACGGCGGCGCCGGCGATAAAGATGCTGCCTTCGAGCGCATAGGCGGTTTCCCCGCCGAGGCGGTAGGCGATCGTCGTCAGCAGCTTGTGCGAGGACATCGCCGGCTTTGCCCCGGTATGGACCAGCGCGAACGCGCCGGTGCCATAGGTCGATTTGACCATGCCGGGACGGAAGCACGCCTGGCCGATCAGCGCCGCCTGCTGGTCGCCGGCAATCCCGGCGATCGGGATCGCGTCGCCGAACAGGTCCGACGCCGTGCTGCCGTAATCGGCGCCGGTGTCGCGAACCTCGGGCAGGATCGCGGTGGGGATGCCGAAGCCGTCGCCCAGCGCCGCGTCCCAGTCGAGCCGGTGCAGGTCATAAAGCATGGTGCGCGAGGCGTTGGTGACGTCGGTCTGGTGCCGCGCGACTCCGGTGAGCCGCCACAGCAGGAAGCTGTCGATCGTCCCGAAAGCGATCCCGCCGGCCCGCGCCCGCTCCTTGAGCCCCGCCACATTGTCGAGCAGCCAGCGGATCTTCGACGCCGAGAAATAGGGGTCGACGACGAGCCCGGTGCGCGCCGCGACCGGCGCCGCAAACCCCTCGGCGCGCCAGCGCTCGCAGATCGAAGCGGTGCGCCGGTCCTGCCAGACGATCGCGTTGTGCACCGGCCGCCCGTCGGCGCGGTCCCACAGCACCGTGGTCTCGCGCTGGTTGGTGATGCCGATCGCGGCGATCGCCCGGCCCTGGGCGGCGGCGATCGCCTCGCGGCAGGTGACGACGGCCGCCTGCCAGATTTCCTCCGGGTCATGCTCGACCCAGCCCGGTTGCGGGTAGATCTGGCGCAATTCGCGGCGCGCGATGTGGCGCACCGCGCCCGCCGCGTCGAACAGGATCGCGCGCGTGCTGGTCGTGCCCTGGTCGATCGCCAGGAGGTAATCCGCCGAACTCATCGTCCGCTCACCGCCACGATCCTCCCCGGTATCCGCGCGCCATTCTATCGCCCCCGAACCGGCCGGTGGCGAAATGTTGGGCGAATCGTTCGTGGCGTCGCCGGGTCGTTGGGCTATGATGCCGGACCCCGGCAATTCCCCTCGTTTGAAGCGCGCTGTGGCCAAAACCAAGCCGAACGCCGCGGTGGGTAAAACTCAGCCGCGCGAGCCGACACCGCTCTCCGCCGTCTTTCGCCGGCTGGCGAAAGAGGAGCCGGTGCTCGAACCCGCCGGCGGGTTGCAATTCGAGGGTTTCGGCGAGGCCCAGGCGGCGGAACTGGAATCGCGGCCGGCACCGCCGCCCGCCCGCAAGACGCCGCCGGACCCATCACCGGCGGCGCGCGGGCCGCCGTCGAGGGAGGCGCCGATCCGGGCGCGCCGGCGCGATCCGCCGTCGGACCCGGCGACGCCGGCCAGCCGCCAGACCCTGCGCCGCCGCGTGCGCGATTGGCTCGGCGACGCCCCGCCCGCCTTCGAATCGCTGGCGGAACCCATAGCCCAGACGGGGCCTGTACCCCAGGCGCGGCCAGCAGGGGCGCCGGTCGCTTCCAACGCGGCGCCCGGGCGGCCCGCGCCCCCGTCGATGCCGCGCAACCGGCGGCTCTACCGCCGTGTCCAGCTCCCGGCCGAGATCGAGATCGCCGGCGCGCCGTGCACCCTGATCGACCTCTCGATCGGCGGCTTCGCCGCGACCGGCGTGCCGCCGCTCGAACCCAACAGCCACGTCCCGGTGACCATCCGCCTGACGATCGACAGGATCGAGGTCGGAACCCAACTCAACGCGCGAATCATCTATGTCAGCCAGGGGCGCTCCAGCGGCCGCTTTGTCGAACTCTCCGCCAGCCAGACCGCCTTTCTGCGCTACCTGGTGACGTGGCGCGGCGAGTCGGTCGGCGCGGTCGGCACGACGACCCTGCTCGACGCGATCACCGGCGGCCCGGCACGCGACCTCGACGCCCGCTTCGGCCCGCCGCCGCGGGGCCATTGGTGGTCGGGCCGCGGCCGCCGCAAAGCCAAGCAGCCGCGTTGACCCTGGTTCGTGATGATTTCGGAGGACGGATGAGTAGTATTACAAATCTCTAGGGGTTCAAGCTGCCGCTAGGGCCACTGCCCCACTCCGAAATAACCTACCACGAGCATAACCACGACGACAACGCCAAGGAAGTAGATGACCCCTCTGGGCATAATTTTTACTCCGCTCAGGCCGATATTCGCAGATCTACAAATGATGCGAGAGAGACGGCCGGGCAAGAGCCGGGTTTTACTTAGCGAGCGCTAGCGCCTCGTAGCGTCGATTTGGGCGCCGAATTCGGCGGATGACGCTCCGCTCATCCGCCCCAGGTCTAATAAACCACCACGCTGCGGATCGATTCGCCCTTGTGCATCAGTTCGAACCCCTTGTTGATGTCGGCGAGGGCGAGCTTGTGGGTGATCAGGTCGTCGATGTTGATCTTGCCGTCCATGTACCAGTCGACGATGCGCGGCACGTCGGTGCGGCCGCGCGCGCCGCCGAATGCGGTGCCCTTCCAGATGCGCCCGGTGACGAGCTGGAACGGCCGCGTCGAAATCTCCTGCCCGGCGCCGGCGACGCCGATGATGACGCTGACCCCCCAGCCGCGATGGCTGCATTCGAGCGCCTGCCGCATCGTCGTCACGTTGCCGATGCACTCGAAGCTGTAATCCGCGCCGCCCTTGGTGAGATCGACGAGATACGGCACCAGGTCGCCCTGAACCTCGCTCGGGTTGACGAAATGGGTCATGCCGAATGTCTCGGCGAGCGCGCGGCGGCCGGGGTTGAGGTCGACGCCGACGATCATCGCGGCCCCGACCATGCGGGCGCCCTGGACCACATTGAGCCCGATCCCGCCGAGCCCGAACACCACGACCTTGGCGCCGGCCTCGACCTTGGCCGTGTTGATGACGGCGCCGATCCCGGTGGTGACGCCGCAGCCGATGTAGCAGACCTTGTCGAACGGCGCGTCCTCGCGGATTTTCGCCACCGCGATCTCGGGCAGCACGGTGAAATTGGCGAAGGTCGAGGTGCCCATGTAGTGGTGCAGCTTCTGCCCGCCGAGCGAGAATCGGCTCGTGCCGTCGGGCATCACGCCCTGGCCCTGGGTCGAGCGGATCGCGGTGCAGAGGTTGGTCTTGCGCGACAGACACGCTTCGCACTGCCGGCACTCGGGCGTGTAGAGCGGGATCACGTGGTCGCCCTTCTTGAGGCTCGCGACGCCCGGCCCGACATCGACGACGATGCCGGCGCCCTCGTGCCCGAGGATCGCCGGGAACAGCCCCTCCGGGTCGCCGCCCGACAGGGTGAACGCGTCGGTGTGGCAGATGCCGGTCGCCTTCACCTCGACCAGCACCTCGCCGGCTTGCGGACCGTCGAGCCGCACCGTCTCGATGGTGAGGGGCTTGCCGGCCTCGTGGGCGACCGCCGCGCGCGTTTCCATTCCAACCCCCGCGAAATGACGCGGAACTATAGCAGCGCAATTGACCGAGCGGAGAGACTGGAATAGGCATATGCCGCAACCTATGCCGAGGGTGACTGATGGCGAGCGAACGACATGTCAAATTGTTCCGCAACGGCCGCAATCAGGCGGTGCGCATCCCTCGCGAGTTCGAGCTTCCCGGCGATAAGGCGGTGATGCGCAAAGAAGGCGAGCGACTGATCGTCGAACCAATGCATCGGAAATCGTTGCTTGAAATACTGGCCACGCTGTCGCCCATCGAGGAAGATTTTGCACCGATTGACGATCCTCCTCCTGAACCCGTCGACCTATGAGCGGCAAATATCTGCTCGACACCAACGCCGTTTCGGATTTGGTGCGCAATCCCGGCGGCCCGATTGCGGAACGCATTGCACGAATTGGCGTCACGCTGGTGTGTACGAGCGTTGTTGTTGCGGCCGAGCTGCACTTTGGCGCCACGAAACGAGGTTCGCGGCAGCTGTTGCGACAGCTTGAAGCGGTATTGGCCGGTCTCGATATTCTCGCCCTGGAAACCCCGAGTGATCGCGTTTATGGCCAGCTGCGCACGGATTTAGAGCGCCGCGGCCGACCAATCGGTTCAAACGACATGCTGATTGCCGCGCACGCCCTGACGCTCGGCTGCACGCTGGTGACCGCCAACGAGCGAGAATTTTCCCGCATTGAAGGGCTGAAAATCGAGAATTGGCTGCGCCCGCTTCCAAATTGATCGTTGGCGGCGGCATGCCTCCGCCTTGATAATCCGCGCCCGGGAGAGAATAAATGCCGCGCATCGCAGTCGGCGGTTTCCAGCACGAGACCAACACTTTCGCGCCGCAGCGCGCGACGTGGGCGGATTTCTCGCGCGCCGATGCTTGGCCCGGCTATATCCGCGGGGCCGAGCTGTTCGATGCGGTCGCGGGGTTCAACATCCCGATCGCCGGCGCGGTCGAGAAATTGCGCGCGCTGGGGCACGATCTCATCCCGCTGTCCTGGTGCTCGGCGCCGCCGTCGTCCTATGTCGACGAGGACGCCTACGAGCGGGTCGCCGCCGGCATGCTCGAAGACCTCGCCGCCGCAATGGCCGCCGATTCCGGGCCGCTCGACGGCGTCTATCTCGACCTGCACGGCGCGATGGTCGCGGCGCACCACGAAGACGGCGAGGGCGAGCTGTTGCGCCGCATCCGCGCGCTGCTCGGCGACGCGCTGCCGATCGTCGCGAGTCTTGATTTCCATACCAACATGACGCGCGAGATGGTGCGCCACGCGAGCGCGATGGTCGGCTACCGCACCTACCCGCATATCGACATGGCGGCAACCGGCAGCCGCGCCGCCGACCTCCTCGATCGGCTGATCCGCGACCAGCGGCCGCTCTGCAAAGCCTTCCGCCAAGCCGATTTTCTCATCCCGCTGGTCTGGCAGTGCACGCTTGCCGAGCCCACCAAGGGCGTCTTCGACCTGATGGACGAAATCGAGCAAGGCGGCGCCCAAGGGGGGCTAACGCACAATCAGGGGATCGTGAGCATCACCCACACGCCGGGCTTTCCGCCGGCCGACATCGCGGAATGCGGGCCGGCGCTGGTGGTCTACGGGCGCGACCAGGAAGCCGCCGACGCGGCGGCCGACCGCATCCTCGCCGCGATCGAGGCCAAGGAGGCGGAATTCGCCGGCCGGCTCTACACCGCCGACGAAGCGGCGCGCGAGGCGATCCGCCTGTCGCGAACCGCGACGAGGCCGATCGTCCTCGCCGACATCCAGGACAACCCCGGCGCCGGCGGCACCTCGGACACGGTCGGCCTTCTGCGTGCGCTGATCGCGCACCGGGCCAAGGGCGCGGTGATCGGCATGATCGTCGATCCGGAAGCGGCGGCGGCGGCGCATGAAGCGGGCGATGGCGGCCTGCTGCCCTGCGGCGTCGGCGCCAAGCTCGGCTACGCCGGCGAGACCCCGGTCGAGGCGAGGTGGCGCGTCGTGCGCGTCGCCAGCGGCGATTTCGTCGGCACCGGTCCGATGTTCGGCGGCGCCAAATTCCATATCGGCCCGATGGCGCTGGTCACCGATGAGGAGAGCGGCGTCTCCGCGGTGCTTGCCGCCGCGCGCATCCAGGCCTGCGACCAGGAGCAGTTCCGGCACGTCGGCGTCGAGCCCGCCGCGGCGCCGATCCTCGCGCTCAAATCGACCGTGCATTTCCGCGCCGACTTCCAGCCGATCGCCGAGACCATCCTCTGCGTGCTGTCGCCCGGCGCCCATGTCAGCGACCCGGTCGAGATGGCCTACAAGCATTTGCGGCCCGGCATCCGAAAACGCCCGCTCGGGCCTCGACACGAATAAGGAGGAAACCATGCCCGACGGCTATGCGCACCCTGAATACCTGGTCGAGACCGAGTGGCTCGCCGCGCATCTCGGCGACGCGAAACTCGTCGTGCTCGACGGCACGACGCATCTGATCCCGGACCCGAAGATCACCTATACGGTGAAGCCCGGCCGCGAGGATTTCGAGAAGGCGCACATTCCCGGCGCGCAATTCGTCGATCTGCAGGCCGATCTGTCGGACAATAGCGGCGCCAAATTGCGCTTTATGCTGCCGCCGCCGGCCGCGTTCGCCGCCGCGATGCGGCGCTTCGGCGTCGGCGACGACAGCAAGGTGGTGACCTACAGCAGCGCCAACCCGCAATGGGCGACGCGGCTGTGGTGGGTGCTGCGGGTCTATGGCTTCTACAACGCCGCGGTGCTCAACGGCGGCTTGCAGAAATGGGCCAAGGAAGGCCGCGCGGTCGAGACCGGTCCAGCCACGGCGCGCCCGGCCGGCAGCTTCACCGAGCGCGCCGCTAGGCCGCTGATGGCCGACAAGAACGACGTGCTGGCGGCGATCGGCGACGGCGCGGTGTGCACGATCAATGCGCTGCAGGCGCCGCAGCACGCCGGCAGCGGCGGCAACACCTACGGCCGGCCGGGCCGCATCGCGGGCAGCGTCAACGTCCCGACCGTCGGCCTCGTCGATCCCGCGGACAACACCTTCCTGCCGCCGGCCGCGATGCGCGCGCAATTCGACGCGGTCCATGCCTTCGACAAGAAGGTCATCACCTATTGCGGCGGCGGCATCGCCGCGAGCGCGACCGCGCACGCGCTCCTCATGCTCGGCCACCCCGACGTGCGGCTCTACGACGCCTCGATGTCGGAATGGGCGATCGACCCGACCCTGCCGATGGAGATTGGCTGAGCCGGGCGGCGGCATTTCAGCGAAAACTCCATCCCGGCGCAGGCCGGGACCCATCTTTCAGCCGCGCGAGCACCGGCTGAATAGGCCCCGGCCTGCGCCGGGGTGGAATTGGATTATACCGTCGGTCTCCCGGTAAAACCGGTGCCGCCGTCATCCTCGGCGTCGGCGATAGCGACATCGGTGACGACAGCCGCCCGCGGCCCTTGCCGACAGGCCTGGATCAGTGCCGACACTGCTTCGTCGGCGCCGGTCGCCCGCAATTCGACGCTGCCATCGCCGCGGTTGCGCACCCAGCCGCGTAGCCCGAGCCGCGAGGCGGTTCGCTCGGCCCAGATCCGGTAGCCGACGCCCTGCACCCGGCCGGCGATCGTCAGCCGCACGGTCCGCATCACGCGAATTCGAGGATGATCTGGTCGACCGCGAGGCTGTCGCCGGCTTTGGCGCGGAGCTTGGCGATGGTGCCGTCGCGCTCGGCGCGCAGCACGTTCTCCATCTTCATCGCCTCGACGATGGCGAGCGCGTCGCCGGCCTTGACCTCCTGGCCTTCCTCGACGACGAGGGCCGAGAGCAGCCCCGGCATCGGCGACAGCACCAGCCGCGAGGTGTCGGCCGCGACCTTGGGCGGCATCATCCGCAAGAGCTCGGCGGCGCGGCGATGCAGCACCTGAACCCGCCGGATCACTCCGCCATGAATCATGCGGAACGCCCGGCCCGGCAGGCGTTCGAGCTGCACGGTCGCGACGCGGTCCTCGACGCGCAAATGGAACAGCCTGTCGGCCGGCCGCCAGTCGCTCGCCGCGCGGCAGGTTTCGCCGTCGCGCTCGACGGCGTAGCCGCCGGGCTCGGCGCGCAGCGACACATCATGCGGCGCGCCGTCGATCAGCACGGTGAGCGAGGCGGCGGCCGGCGCCCCCTCGCTGTCGGCGAGCCGGCGCTCGGCGAGCGCGGCGGCAATCACAATGATCCGGTCGGCCGCGGTGAAACCGGTCGGCGGAACGAAGCCGCCGGGGAATTCCTCGGCGATGAAATCGGTCGACAACGCGCCCTCGACAAAACGGCGCTTTTGCACGATGGAAGCGAGGAAGGCGATGTTGTGCCGCAACCCCGCCACGTAAAACTCGTCGAGCGCCCCGCGTAAGCGCTCGATCGCCTGGTTGCGGTCGGCGCCGTGGGCGCAGAGCTTGGCGATCATCGGGTCGTAATAGACCGGGATTTCGGCGCCCTCATAAACGCCGCTGTCGATGCGGATGCCGGCTCCGGATGGCGGCAGATAGCGCACCAGCCGGCCGATCGACGGCAGGAAGTTGCGTGTCGGGTCCTCGGCATAGACCCGCGCCTCGATCGCCCAGCCGGTTTGCCTCAAATCGTTCTGCGCGAACGGCAGCTTCTCGCCGGCGGCGACGCGGATCATCAGTTCGACCAGGTCGAGCCCGGTCACCAGCTCGGTCACCGGATGCTCGACCTGCAGCCGCGTGTTCATTTCCAGGAAGTAGAAGTTCTTGTCGCGGTCGACGATGAACTCGACCGTCCCGGCGGAGCGATAGTTGACCGCCTTCGCCAGCGCCACCGCCTGCGCGCCCATCGCCGCGCGAGTGGCGGCATCGAGCAACGGGCTCGGCGATTCCTCGATGACCTTCTGGTGCCGGCGCTGGATCGAGCATTCGCGCTCGCCCAGATGCACGATGTTGCCGTGGGCGTCGCCGAGCACCTGGATTTCGATGTGGCGCGGCTCCTCGATATATTTTTCGAGAAACACGCGGTCGTCGCCAAAGCTCGATTTGGCCTCGTGCCGGGCGCTCGAAAACCCCTCGCGCAGTTCGACGTCGGAGCGGGCGATGCGCATCCCCTTGCCGCCGCCGCCGGCCGAGGCCTTGATCATCACCGGATAGCCGATGTCCCGCGCGACTTTCGCCGCCTCGCCGGCATCGGCGATGATTCCAAGATGGCCCGGAACGGTCGCGACGCCGGCCGCGGCGGCGAGCTTTTTCGATTCGATCTTGTCGCCCATCGCGGCGATCGCGTCCGGCGTCGGGCCGATAAACGCGATCCCGGCCTCGGCCAGCGCGGCCGCAAACGCCGGCCGCTCCGACAGAAACCCGTAGCCGGGGTGCACCGCTTGCGCGCCACTCGCTTTGCAGGCGGCGACGATGCGGTCGATGCGCAGATAGCTTTCGGCCACCGGCGCCGGTCCGATCGCCACCGCCTCGTCGGTCTCGCGCACGTGCAGCGCCTCGGCGTCGGCCGCGGAATAGACCGCGACCGTCGCGATCCCCATGCGCCGCGCGGTGCGGATCACCCGGCAGGCGATCTCGCCGCGATTGGCGATCAGGATTTTGCTGAACATGGCGTCGAGGGAACGTAGGGTGGGTAGAGCGAAGCGAAACCCACCCTATTGCCGTGCGCGGCGCAAGGACGGGTTTCGCTTCGCTCTACCCATCCTACAGGGATCGTTCGGCAGAACATCACAGCGGGATGTTATCGTGCTTCTTCCACGGGTTGGCGAGTTGCTTGTGGCGCAGCATGTGGAGCGCGCGGCAGAGCCGGCGGCGTGTGGTCGCCGGCTGGATCACGTCGTCGATAAAGCCGCGGCTGGCGGCGATGAACGGGTTGGCGAATTTCTCGCGGTATTCCTCGGTGCGGGCGTCGATCGCCGCCTGGTCCTTCAGATCGGCGCGGAAGATGATCTCGACCGCGCCCTTCGGCCCCATCACCGCGATCTCGGCCGAGGGCCAGGCGAAGTTGACGTCGCCGCGCAGATGCTTCGAGCTCATCACGTCATAGGCCCCGCCATAGGCCTTGCGGGTGATGAGCGTTACCTTGGGGACGGTGGCTTCGGCGAAGGCGAACAGCAGCTTGGCGCCGTGCTTGATGATCGCGCCGAATTCCTGCGCGGTGCCGGGCAGGAACCCCGGCACATCGACAAAGGTGACGATCGGGATGTTGAAGCAGTCGCAGAACCTGACGAACCGCGCCGCCTTGCGCGCGCTGTCGATGTCGAGGCAACCCGCCAGCACCATCGGCTGGTTGGCGACGATGCCGATCGTCGCGCCCTCCATCCGGGCGAAGCCGACGATGATGTTGCCGGCGTAATTGGGCTGCAGCTCGAAGAAATCGCCGTCGTCGACGATTTTCTCGATCAGCTCCTTGATGTCGTAGGGCTTGTTCGGGTTGGCCGGGATCAAGGTGTCGAGCGACGGCTCGTCGCGCTCGCGCGGGTCGGTGAACGGGCGCGGCGGCAGGGCGCTGCGGTTCGAGCCGGGCAGGAAGTCGATGAACCGCCGCAATTCGATCAGCGCCTCGACATCGTTCTCGAAGGCGAGGTCGGCGACCCCGGACTTGGTCGTATGGGTGACCGCGCCGCCCAGCTCCTCTTGCGTCACCGTCTCGTGGGTCACCGTCTTCACCACTTCCGGGCCGGTGACGAACATGTAGGAGCTGTCCTTCACCATGAAGATGAAATCGGTCATCGCCGGTGAATAAACTGCGCCTCCCGCGCAGGGGCCCATGATCAGCGACACCTGCGGGATGACGCCCGAGGCCAGCACGTTGCGTTCGAACACCTCGGCATAGCCGGCGAGCGAGGCGACGCCTTCCTGGATGCGCGCGCCGCCGGAATCGTTGAGCCCGATGATCGGCGCGCCGACCTTCAGCGCCTGGTCCATCACCTTGCAGATTTTCTCGGCATGCGCTTCGGAGAGCGAGCCGCCGAACACGGTGAAATCCTGGCTGAACACAAACACCAGTCTGCCGTTGACCGTGCCGTAGCCGGTGACGACGCCGTCGCCCGGCACCTTCTGCTCGTCGATGCCGAAATCGTGGCTGCGGTGCTCGACGAACATGTCCCATTCCTCGAACGAGCCGGGGTCGAGCAGGATGTCGAGCCGCTCGCGCGCGGTCAGCTTGCCCTTGGCGTGCTGCGCCGCGATGCGCCGCTTGCCGCCGCCGGCGCGCGCCGCCGCGCGGATATCGTCGAGGCGCTTGAGGATGTCGGTCATGGCGCGGGATAGCATCAACCGCTGGGCAAGACCAGTGCGGCGGGGCAAGATCGCGCGCGCCGGGAAACGGAGGGAAACCATGGCAGAAAGCGAGCTTTACAAAAAAGGCGCGGCGATGCGGCGCCGGCTTATGGGCGACGCCGCGGTCGAGGCGGCGGCCAAGGGCATCTACAGCGATCCGACGATGCGGAAATTCATCGAGGTCGCGACCGAGACCGTGTTCGGCGCGCTGTGGACCCGCCCCGGGCTCGACCTCAAGACGCGGGCGCTCATCTGCGTCATCTCCGACACCTGCATGGGGCGCGAGCCGGAACTGGCGCTGCATCTGCGCATGGCTTTGCGCCAGGGCTGGACCGAGGAGGAACTCACCGAGGTCATGCTGCATTTGTCCGGCTATATCGGCGTGCCGATCATCCGCGAATCGATGCAAATCGCCTCGAAAGTGTTCAAGGAGCCGCGCGACCAGCGAGCGCCGGCATAGGCGGCGGCTTCGCGCCGCACGGCAGCCCGCATTCGCTGGCTGACGCGGCGCCTCAGCAGGGAGAGTGGGCTTCCCGCGCGTTCGATCTTCTGAAGATGCGGGACGCGCAATCGTGCGGCCTAGCGAGGCTTGGCGATGAGCTCGGCGGGATGGTCGACGCCGCTCTCGGCCAGGATTCTTTTGAGGCGGCGGGTGAGCTCGGCGCAATCGGCGCCCTCCGGCACGCTGTCGCGGTCCTCGCAGCCTTCGATCGCGATCCGCACCTCGCGGCCCGCATCGCTCGCCCTCAGCGCGGCCTTGAGCACACGGATGCCGGTGGGCGTCAAACCCGGCAGCTTGCTGTCGAAGCGGACGACGAAGATATCGTCGTCCCGCGGCGCGGCCGCCGGTTTTTCGGCGGCGGGAGCCGGCGGCACCGGAGCCGTCGGGACGGGCGCCGCGGACGCTGCCGCCGCGGGCGCGGGCGCGGGCGCGGGCTGCTGCGGTGGAGCGGGTGCCGGCGGCTGCGGCGGCTCGGGCATCGGCGCCGGGGCCGCCACGGGTTGAGCTGCCGGCGGCTGCGGCGGCTCGGGCGCCGCCGCCGCCGCGGGTTGAGGCGCCTGCCGCGGCGATCCGTATGTTCGAACGCGAAACGCCGTCCCGGTCTCATACGCCGTCACCGGAGCTGTCGCTGCTGGCGGAGATATCGTCGCCGGCTGCGCTTCGGTGAGCGGCGCGACGGGAACCGCCGTCGCTTGCGCCGCCGGCTGCGCTTCGACGGGCGGCGCGACGGGAACCGCCGTCGCTTGCGCCGGCGGCTGCGGTTCTGCGGCCGGCGCGAGAGGGACCGCAGTCGCTACCGGCGCCGGCTGCGGTTCTGCGGCCGGCGCGAGAGGGACCGCAGCCGCTTCCGGCGCCGACTGACGCGGTGCGGCGCCCGGGGCGGCGTCTGGGGCGGCGGGGACGGCCGCCGCGGTTTCCGCCGCCGGCGCGGTGCTCCCGCAGGCCGGCAGCGCGGTCAGCTTTAGCAGCAGCCGGTCGATCGCGATGATGTCGTTGTCGAGCGGCATCAGCGCATCGACGGCAATGTCGGTGTGTCGCTTCGCGGTCGAATACCCTTCGACCACGGCGTGCAGCAATTGGGCCCGCGCGGTGTCGCGCAGGTCCTGATCGCGATCGACCAGCTTTGCCAGATATTGCAGCTCGCCGGTGACCTCGTCGGTTCGACAGGGCGCGGCATAGGCGGGCCTGTCAGTGGTCCAGGCAGCGCCATGTTCGGCGATCCAGCCGGGCGGAACGAGGATCGGCGCCAGGACCGCGCCGGTCGTCAAACGGTTGGGTTCCTCGGCGAATGCGGGTGCGGCGAGCGCCAGCAGCAACCCAATGATCGCCGCCGCGCAAGGGACGCACGAGCGGACCGCCTGATCGAAGCGGCCGCGGATCGACTCGATGACTGGAACTAACAAAGATTGCACCGACACCCGCTTCCGCACCATGGAGGAACGGGACATGATGACCGAGTTTCGCCGGATTACGCCAGAGTTGATGCGCACCGCGCGCTTTTCAGCCGCCGCCGAGCAGCTCGAAAAACCGGGCCGCCGCGGCGATATCGGCGGCCAGCGCGCGGCGGCGGCGCGCGGCTTCCGCGTCCTCGCCCCAGGCTTCGATCTGAAAAATCTCGTCGAGTTGCGACGCGGCGAAGGCGGCGTCGGCGTCGAGCCGTCGCTCGTGGAGCGCCAGCGCGATGATCAGCGAGCCGCACGCGGCGGTCGCCGCCTGCAGCGCCGTCAGCCGGAAATCGTCGAGCGCCGCGACGGCGCTCGCGTAGGCCTTGAGGCTCGCCGGCGATTGCGCCGTCGGCACGATGTCGGCGGTGACCGCGAGCCCGGCATCGTAGCGCCCGGCCGCCCAGTCGAGCAGCGGCTGCCACACCGCCGCCTGCCGCGCGGCCAGCGCCGGCGGATGTCCGGCGCGGTAACAGAGCAGGTCGGTCGCGGCGTAATTGGCGATTTCGGCGACGATTTCGGCGCGCTTGTCGCCGGTCCGGTCGATCGCGGTCGTGGCGAGGCGGGTCAGCGGCATGGTCGCCGGCCGGATGTCGGTCTCCTGCGCGTCCCATTCGGCGGCGATGACCGCCGCCAGGCCCTGGCTCGGCACGGTGAGGTCGCGCTTCGCCGGCGTGCGCAGCGGACGGCCGTCGAGCGCGATACCCCAGCCGCCCCCGGCAGGCCGCGCCTCCACCGATTTGTAGACCCGCTTCATGCGGAAAGCTGCAGCGCGGCGAACGGGTCGGGGATATCGGCTTCGAAGCCGAGGAACTCCCACATGCGCCGCATGTGCGGCGGCAGCGGCGCGGCGACTTTGAGCGTCGCGCCGGCGGGGTGCGGGATTTCCAGCGCGCGGGCGTGCAAATGCAGCCGGTGCGCAGCGCCGCCGCCCGGCAGCTGCGCCGCCGCGCCGCCATACTTGCCGTCGCCGAGGATCGGGGTGCCGATCGCCGCGCAATGCGCACGCAATTGGTGCGTCCGCCCGGTTAGCGGCAGCAGCGCCAGCCAGCTCGCGCGGTCGCCGGCCGCGTCGATCACCGTGTAGTAGGTCACCGCGTCCTTGCCGTCGTCGTCGGCGCGCACCCGCTCGCCGGTTCTGCCCGGCCCCTTCGCCAGCGCGAGGTCGATGCGGCCCTGTCGCATTTTCGGCAGCCCGGCGACGATCGCCCAGTAGGTCTTGCGCGTCGTCTTGTCGCGGAAGGCGCGGGTGAAGAACGCCGCCGCGGCGGCGGTGCGCGCGATCAGCAGGACGCCGCTGGTGTCCTTGTCGAGCCGGTGCACCAGGCGCGGCCGCTCGGCGCTGCCGAAGCGCAGCCCGTCGAGCATGCCGTCGATATGCCGCGCCGTATTGCTGCCGCCCTGCACCGCGAGGCCCGGCGGCTTGTTGAGCACAATCGCATGCTCGTCCCGGTGGATGACGAGATCGCGCAGTAGCCCCTCGTCCTGCGGCCGGGTGCGGGGGGCCGCTTCAGGGCGCGGCGCCGGCTCTTCCAGCGGCGGCACGCGGATCGCCATGCCGGGCGACACCCGGTCGCCGGATTTCGCCTTTTTGCCCTCGACCCGAATTTGACCCGTACGTAGCAGCTTTTCGAGATGGCCATGCCCGAGCGCCGGATAATGCCGGCGAAACCAGCGGTCGAGCCGCAATAGTCCGTCAGCCTCGGTGACCGTGACCGTGTCGCTCATATTGGCGACCAGCCGGCTCGGCGGTGGTACGTCCTTCGAGGCCCCGCTGCGCGGGGCACCTCAGAGTCTGACTCGAAATGGTTCATTTGCGCTCAATCTTTTGCGAGACGGCGGGAGAGGAGCCGTAGATTGGCGAGGAGGAGCCAGG
>Ga0209483_1001140_pt1 | contig 20728 bp, 18 predicted proteins | sample NGEPerA_FD_184508 | JGI IMG/M metagenome (GOLD analysis project Ga0209483, IMG submission 184508) | Arctic peat soil microbial communities from the Barrow Environmental Observatory site, Barrow, Alaska, USA - NGEE PermafrostL2-A... | ecosystem: Environmental > Terrestrial > Soil > Wetlands >... | reverse complement strand
GGTTCGGAGTCCATAACCGCGCAGATCGTGGGCAGCGTACTCGGCGTCTCGATGGAGCGCGTCCGCGTTATTCTCGGCGATACTGACAATACGCCCTACGGCGGTGGCACCTGGGCATCGCGGGGCGCGGGCATTGGCGGGGAGGCAGCGCTTCAAGCCGCGAAGGCCCTCCGCAGGAACATCCTGGATGTCGCCGGCGCGATCCTGCAATCCTCTCCGGCCGGGCTCGACATCGCCAACAATGCGGTTGTAAACGCCGGTGACGGATTGCCGCGCATCGAACTGCAGGAACTCGCCAGAATCGTCTACTTCCGCCCCGATACCATGCCGGCCGGCATTCAGCCGGAATTGATGGCGACGCGTCATTTCGTGCCGCGCGAATACCCGTTTGCGTTCACCAACGGCATTCAGGCCTCATGGCTTGAGGTCGATACCGACACCGGCTTCGTCAAACTGCTCCGGCACTGGGTGGTTGAGGACTGCGGCACCATCATCAATCCGCAACTGGTCGATGAGCAGATCAGGGGCGGGGTCGTGCAGGGCCTCGGCGCGGCCCTGTTCGAAAAATGCATCTATGACGAGCGGGGGCAGTTGACCAACGCCAATATGGCCGATTATCTCGTCCCGATGTCGGGTGAAATGCCCGACATCGATGTGGGCCACGTGGTGTCGCCAACGGCGGAGACCGAGTTGGGTGCCAAGGGCGCCGGCGAAGCCGGTACAGCGGGAGCCGCCGCGGCGGTGGCCAATGCAGTCAACGATGCGCTCAGCCCGTTCGGCGCCCAAATTACCGAGATTCCGCTAACGCCGCAGGTCATCCTGACCGCGCTTGGACGAATCTGACGGATGCGGTGCCGGCAGAGTCAAATCCCTCGCCCATGACGACGCCCATGGAAACGAAATGGGCTCGTTACATCAAGGTCGGATCACGAGGCCGTCAGGCGTCCGGTCTTGATCTCAGTCGGCGCTTTCTGCTTCAATCGGCAGATGCCGGGAAAAAATTAATAGCCGGCGTTTGGGAGGAACAGAATGAGCGCTCCAGTTCGGGCGATACCAAGCTCACGGCCTTCCGATTCGCCGCGCGGATTGGCGCTGTTGCGAGATCCGTTGCTCAACAAGGGTACTGCGTTCACGGAACAGGAGCGTGACGCATTAGGGCTGCGTGGTTTCCTGCCGGCGCATGTGCTTTCGATGCGGGAGCAGGTCGGGCGCGTGCTGACGAATCTGCGCAATCTGCCGAACGACCTGGAAAAATACATCGCGCTCAACTCGCTGCATGACCGCAACGAGGCATTGTTCTTCCGCGTCGTATGCGACAACATCGATGAGATCCAGCCGCTGATTTATACCCCGACGGTTGGCCTTGCCTGCCAGCGCTTTGGCCTGATTTTCCAGCGGCCGCGTGGCATGTTCATTGGAGCCAACGATCGCGGGCGTATCGCCGAAATGCTGGGTAACTGGCCCTATCCGGCAAAGCTGATCGTCGTCACCGACGGCGAACGTATTTTAGGTCTTGGGGACCTCGGCGCCCACGGCATGGGAATTCCGGTCGGCAAGCTTTCTCTCTATTCGGCCTGCGCCGGCATCCACCCGGAATATTGCCTGCCGGTGATGCTGGACGTCGGTACCAACAACGAGGACTTGCTCAACGATCCCTATTACATCGGGCTGCGCCAGAAGCGTATCAGCGGCAACGCCTATGACGAGTTCGTCGACGAGTTCATTACCGCCGCCCGCGAGACCTTCCCAGGCGTGCTGATTCAGTTCGAGGATTTTGCCAATCATTCGGCGTTTCGTCTTTTGCACAATTATCGTGACAAGATCAGCGTTTTCAACGACGACATTCAGGGCACTGCGGCGGTCGCGCTGGCCGGGCTGTTTTCGGCGCTGCGCGTCACCGGCGCGAGTCTTTCCGAGCAGACGGTGCTCTTCCTCGGCGCGGGCGAGGCCGCAACGGGCATCGCCGACCTCGTGGTCTCCGCGATGATGGCGGAGGGTACGTCCGAGGCGAAAGCGCTGAGGAGGACATGGCTCGTCGACTCGCGCGGCCTCGTGGTGAAGAATAGATCGGGCCTTACCGAGCATAAGCTCCGCTACGCCCACGAACATGCGCCAATCGGTGACTTCCTGACCGCGATCCAGACGCTCAAGCCGACCGCGATCATCGGGGTTGCGGCCGTCGGCGGCGCCTTCACGCCCGAAGTGCTGCGGGCGATGGCCGCGATCAATGACAGGCCAATCGTATTTGCCCTCTCAAACCCTACTTCGAAGGCGGAATGTTCCGCCGAGGATGCCTATCGTCATAGCGGCGGACGCGCTTTGTTCGCCTGTGGCAGCCCGTACGATCCGGTGAAACTCGATGGCAAGACGTTCGTGCCGCGCCAGGGCAACAACTCCTACATCTTCCCCGGCGTCGGATTAGGTGTGATCGCGAGCGGATCGCGGCTGGTGACCGATGAGATGTTCATGGCCGCCGCTCATACGCTGGCCTATCTGGTCAGTGAGGAAGATATCGCCCAGGGCAGCCTCTACCCCTCGCTGCCGCGGATCCGCGAGGTTTCGGCGCATATCGCAGCCGCTGTTGCCGAGGTCGCCCACAAGCGGGGACTCGCGACAGGTCCGGCGCCCAACAATCTCATCGCCTACATCGAATCGCAGATGTACGACCCCCACTATTGAAGCCGTCCGGCCGGTACGCTTCCAAGCTGGCCAAGCCGGCCGCGGCTGCCATCCCGATCGCTCTTCATGAATCGTTCATGATATTGATTGCTCCAATTTTAATTACTTTCCTCCACTATTGCTCAGTGAAACCCGAAGGACTCGGGCGCGCTATTACCAGGAGGTACAGTGAAGAATCTTCTCGCGAAGTTTTGGGCTGATCAGTCCGCCGCCACGGCGATCGAATACGGCCTGATTGCCGCAGGCATCAGCCTCGCCATCATTGCCGTAGTCAACGGTTTGGGCACCACCCTCAACACCAAGTTTACGTCGATCAACACGTCGCTGAAATAATCTGCGAGCTCTCGGGCTCAAGATTGTCTTAGGTGTACCTGGCGGTCGTTCAAATGCCGTTCTCAGCGGCGCAATCTTCGTTCAAGCCCGTCCGCAAATTCTGCGGACGGGCTTTTTTTCGTTTCTACTCTGCTGCGCTCGCGATTGAATCCGCCCGTTGGGTAGTGACAACCACTTTGATCGCATCTTCGACACGATCCCGCGCATATCGCAGCGCGGTGGGCAGGTCGGCCAGCGCAAACGTATGAGTGTGAATCCTGGTTGCGTCGAACGCCTTTTCCGCCATGAGCGCCATCGCGCGTCGCGTCGCGCTCTTGCCTTCGCCGCGGATGCCGTAGACGTAGATGTTATTCTTGACGAGATGCGCTAGATCCGTGGTCACGGGGGCGTGCGGGAACGCGGCGAGGCATATTTTCCCACCGCGGTTGGCCATGTGAATGGCCTGATTGACGGTGCTCTCGGTGCCCGCGCACTCCACCACGTAATCCGCCCCAATTCCTCCGGTGAGATGCTTGACGATCTCGACCGCGTTTTCTTCCGCGATGTTGATGACGCGGTCCGCGCCTAACTCCCTGCCGATCGCAAGCCGCTTGTTGCGCGTGCCCGTCAGGATCACCGGGCTTGCGCCCAGCGCCTTGGCGACGGCGACCGCGAGCAGCCCGATAGGGCCCGGGCCGATCACCACGACGCTCTCGCCAGCAACCAACCCGCCCAGTTCGGTCAGTCCGTACATCGATGTCCCGGCAGTGACGACGAGCGTTGCCTCCGCATCGCTCATGGTGTCGGGCACCCGCGCCAGTGTGTTGATGTGATTGACGGCGTATTCGGCGAAGCCGCCGTCGGTGGTAAAGCCGTTGGCGCGGTGGCCCTTTTCGGGCTTCCCGTAGTTGAGGCATGAGGTGTACATGCCCTGCCGGCAACGCTTGCACTGGCCGCAGCCGGCATGGATCTCCACGCTGATGCGCTGCCCGATCTCGAACTCGTCGACGTCGGGGCCGAGTGCTGCCACCGTGCCCATATATTCATGGCCGGGGGTGAAATTCTTGTTGAAGGGCAGGCCGCCTCCGATACTCGCCGGCGAGCCGCCGTGAATGATCTCGAGATCGGTGGCGCAAATCGCAACCGCGTCGATGCGGATCAGGACTTCCGCGCGGCCCGGAACCGGCGTCGTCTTCTCCCTTAGCAAAAGCTGGTCCGGGTCGCCCAGGACCCAGGCTTTCATCTGGTCGGGAATGGGTAGGTTGGGCGACGTGGTGACACCGGCGGGGTCGTACATGGGGCGATCCTTTTATCTGCCACCAACTCTAGCGGAAATCGGCGGGCGGCGAAATTGCGGGTGCTATGCCGAGCCAGTTCAGCCGGCCTGGCCGGCGGACAGCTTGTAGATTTCGAGCGCATCGGCGTTCGCGCCGCGGGCCGTTTTAGCAAGCCTGAACAATTGCGCCGCGAGGCCCGCCATCGGTACCGGGCTCGAGGTCTCGCGGGCGACATCGGCTACCGTATCCAGATCTTTCAGCATCGTTGAGATGTGACCGAACGGGGGCGAATGAATACCCCGCGCCATCCGCGGTACGAACAGTTGCAGGGGAATCGAATCGGCGAAGCCGCCGGCCAGCGCCTCGGGCAATCGCGTGGCATCGATCCCGGAGTTGACAGCAAGCCTTGTTGCTTCCGCGAGCACTGCCATGGCACAGCCGACGATCACCTGGTTGCAGAGTTTGGTGGTCTGGCCCGCGCCGGTCGGGCCCATATGCGTGAGCCGTCGCGCCATTGCCAGCACATAGGGCCTTACTCGCTCGATATCGCCGGCATCGCCGCCAGCCATCACCGCGAGCGTCCCCTGCTCGGCGCCCACAGTGCCGCCCGAAACGGGTGCGTCGATCCATCCCATGCCGTTCGTCATCTTTAGCCGCGCGGCGATAGTGCGCGCCGCGTCGGGATGGATCGAAGAGAAGTCGACGACGAGCTTGCCGTTGCCGCTTGCGGTCGCAATACCGTCAGGACCGAACACCACCTCCTGCACGGCCGCGGCATCGGTGAGGCACATGAAGATAATACCGGCGGAAGCGGCCGCCTCACGCGGCAGGGTTGCAGCCTTCGCGCCGGCTTCTACAAACGCCGTGGCCTTGCCGGGCGACCGGTTCCAGACGGTGACGTCGTACCCCGCATCGACCAGCCGCCTGGTCATCGGAAATCCCATCATTCCGAGTCCGAGAAAGCCGAGTTTTTCGGCTCGCTTCCCGTTCGCCTCCCCAACCGCCATCGCATATTCTCCCTATTCGCCAGCGTCCGAGCCTGTCCGCGATATCGGCCTTACCACACATCCACGGTGCGCCGGAAATCCACCGTTTCAGGCGTTTGCCGATGGCTTGCCTGATTGTTTGAACCATGAAAGGCTTGGTGCACGAAAGTTTTGTGCTGGCGGCTGCCGGCAGGGGAAAAGTGGAGTCGGCATGATGCGGGTAGTTTCGAAATGGATCCTGGCGGCAGGCGCCGCGGTCGCGATTCTGGGGAGCATGAGTGCCTCCCGCGCGCAACAAACCATCCGCGTCGGCTGGACCATTCCGGCCGAGGAATCGAAATACTGGATGATGCGCAGGCCTCAGGAATTCCCGGATATCGGCAAGACCTACAATATCGAGTGGACGCAATTTCAGGGTACCGCGCCGATGACGCAGGCGCTGGCCGCGGGTGCGCTCGACTGCGCCACCCAGGCGCCGCTGTCGCTGGCGAATGGCGTCGTCGGCGGAAATCTGAAGGCCTACATCGTGGCGCAGCATGTGTTCGAAAAGCCCGGTGGGTTCTCGGTCTATTGGGCAGTGATGGACAACTCGCCGATCAAGACCATCGCCGACCTCAAAGGCAAGACCGTCGGCATCTCGGTGATCGGTGGCGGCACCCAGGGGCCGTTCAACATGCTTCTGAAGCAGAACGGGATCGACCCGACCAAGGATATCAAGCTGGTCGAAGTCGGATTTGCGGTTTCCGAGGACGCGCTGCGTCAGGGCCGCGTCGATGCCGTCAACATGAACCAACCGTTCGCGGCCCGTGCAGAGGCCAAGGGCGGCACGCGCAAGCTGTTCTCGCTCAATCAGGCCATGCCGAACATCGTTCACATCCTGGAAGCCTGTCGCGCCGACTTCGTCGACAAGAATCCGGAACTGGTAAAGGCCTATGTTCGCGATATCACCTCCGGCATGAGAAAGGCGCTGGCCAATCGTGAGGAGACGCTGAAGGTCGTCTCCGAAGTCCTGAAGGCGCCGATCCCGGTGCTGGACACCTATCTGCTCAAGGACAATGATTTCGGCCGCGACCCCGGCGCGGCGCCGAATTTCCCTGCAATCCAGAAAATGCTCGACATCTACGCCGAGACCGGAATGCTGCCGAAGATGGACGTCGCGCAATTCAAGCACCCGACCATCGTGGCGCCGCTGCAATAGGCGAGGGCGGTCTCGACGGGTCGTCCCGGCTTTCGTCGCGACGATTTGGAGAGGGATTTTCATCGAATGAAGAAGTGGCGATCCCGCGTGACGACCGATGGCCTCGATCGCGCGCCCCACCGCGCCTTCATGCGCGCGATGGGGCTCGACGACGCGGCGCTCGCCAGGCCGATGATCGGGGTCGTCAGCATGAAGGGCGAACAGACGCCCTGCAACATGACCCATGATTTCCAGGTCGATGCCGCCAAGGTGGGAATAGCGGAAGCGGGCGGCACGCCTCGGGAATTTTCCACTATTTCGGTTTCCGACGGTATCAGCATGAATCACGAGGGCATGAAGTTCTCGCTGCTGTCGCGCGAGCTGATCGCCGATTCGATCGAGGCCGTGGTGCACGGTCTTGCCTACGATGCGCTGATCGGCTTCGGCGGCTGCGACAAGACGCTGCCCGGCGTGATGATGGGCATGATCCGCTGCAACGTGCCGTCGATCTTCATCTATGGCGGTAGCGCGCTGCCCGGGCGGTTTGAGGGAAAGACCCTGACCGTGCTGGATTCCTACGAGGCGGTCGGCAGTTTCATGACCGGCGAAATCGATGAGGCGACCTTGGCGGGCATCGAGCGGAATTGCCTTCCGACCATCGGCGCCTGCGCCGGGCAGTTCACCGCCAACACCATGGGCATGGTGTCCGAGGCGATGGGACTGACGATGCCCAATGTGTCGATGATCCCCGGCGTCTATGCCGAGCGGGCGCAAGTGGCGCGCCGCGCCGGGCGTCTGGTGATGCAGATGCTGGAACGCGGCGGCCCGCTGCCGCGCGAGATCGTGACGCGCAAGGCGCTGGAAAACGGTGCGGCCATCGTGGCGGCGACCGGCGGATCGACTAATGCCGCGTTGCATTTGCCGGCGCTTGCCAATGAAGCCGGCATCGCCTTTTCCATCGATGATGTCGGTGAGGTGTTTGCGCGTACGCCCCTGATCGGCAATCTGCGGCCCGGCGGAAAATATACGGCGAAGGATGTCTACGATATCGGCGGCGCCGCCGTCGTTATCCGGGAACTGGTCAAATCGGGTCACATCGACGGAAGTTGCCTGACCATCACAGGCCGGACGATTGCGGAAGAATATGGCGAGGCGAATGCGCCGGACGGCGAGATTATTTTCTCCGCGAATGCGCCGATCATGCCCGACGGCGGCGTCGCGGTCCTCAAGGGCAACCTCTGCCCCGACGGCGCCGTCATCAAGGTGGCAGGCCTCAAGAGCCTGGTGTTCGAGGGGATCGCGCGCGTCTTTGAAGATGAAGAGCAATGCGTCGATGCCGTGCGCAACCGCAAATACTCGGCCGGCGAGGTTCTCGTCATCCGCAATGAGGGTCCGGTCGGCGGGCCCGGCATGCGCGAGATGCTCGGCGTCACGGCACTTATCTACGGGCAGGGTATGGGCGAGAAGGTCGCCCTCATCACCGACGGCCGCTTTTCCGGGGCGACGCGTGGCATGTGCGTCGGCTACGTCTCGCCGGAATCCTTCATCGGCGGCCCGCTGGCGCTGGTCGCCGACGGCGACCGCATCCGGGTCGACGCCGGCGCGCGCCGCATGGACCTCTTGATCGACGTCAGGGAGTACGCGGAGCGTCAAAAGGCCTGGAAGCCGCGCCCGCCCCGCCATCGGGCCGGTGCGTTGGCCAAATATGCCCGCTTGGTCGGCCAAGCCCCGGGCGGCGCCGTCACCCACGACGGCGCGGCGGAATGGCCGTGGTTCGATCAGTAGCCGATTAACAGCGCTGGAAATCCGCTCAGGTCACCTCAAGCCGCCGGCTAAATCTGGGATCGCGCCAGACTTCGGCATGGATGCAGTCTGCAACAATTTCGGCGGCGTCCCAGACATCCTGGTATCTGACGTAGAGCGGAGCGAAGCCGAAGCGCATGAGGTCGGGCGCACGAAAATCGCCGATCACCCCGCGTTCGATCATCGCCTGGATCACGGCATAGCCGCGGTCGAACGCGATGCCTACCTGGCTGCCACGCAACCGCGGCTCCCGCGGCGTCACGATCTCAAGGTCCGGCAGCAAAGCGTTGATCCGCATCATGAAAAGGTCCGTCAGTGCAAGGCTCTTCTCCCTCAGGGCCGCCACCTCGATGCCATCCATGGCATCCAGCGCGGCTTCGACGCCGCGCAGCGAAATGATCGGTTGGGTGCCGCATAGAAATCGCCTGATCCCGGCGTCGGGCCGGAAGTCTCGGTCAAAGGCAAAGGGCGCCGCGTGACCCCACCATCCCGATAGCGGATGTTCGGCCGCGGCCTGATGAGCTTTTGCGACAGCAATGAATGCCGGAGATCCAGGTCCTCCGTTCAGGTATTTATAGGTGCATCCGACCGCGAAATCGACAGCGTGGAGATCGAACTCGATTTCGACGACGCCGACCGAATGACAGAGGTCCCATATCACGAGCGCTCCGGCTTCATGAAACTGTCTCGTGATCGAGGCCATGTCGAGAAGCTCGCCGGTCCGATAGTTGACGTGGGACAGCACGGCGACCGCGACGTTCCGATCAAGCAGCGAGGCGATGGATGGTCCGTCCGCGCCGATCAGTCGCCGTTTCATCCGACGGCCTGCCGACTTCATTGCCCCTTCGACGATGTAAAGGTCGGTCGGAAACGAATCCCCTTCGGCGATGACGACGTTGCGTTCGGGTCTTAATGTGATGGCGGCATGGATCGCCTTATAGAGATTGATCGAGGTCGTATCGCAAACGACGGTCTGCCCCGGTGCCGCTCCGAGCAACGCTCCGATGCGGTCGCCGAGCCGGATGGGCATGTCGAACCAGCCGGCGCTGTTCCAGCTTCTGATCAGGTCGTGGCCCCACTCCTGCTCGATCGTGCGGTTCAGAAGACCAACAGCGGCGCGCGGCAACGGGCCCAGCGAATTTCCATCGAGATAGATCACGCCCTCGGGAAGAATGAAGCGGTCGCGAAAGCCGCGAAGTGGGTCGATGGAATCGCGCGCGATGCACGCCTCTCGCGAAGTCATGGAGGCCGGCGTCACCATCGGGGGCTTTCAAGCGTCATCTCCGAAGCATAGCGGAAATCCGGATTGACAGCAAAAGCCCATCATTTTAGGCTTAAAATATCATCCGGAATATGGGCGTGTGATCGCCTGATGCTGGCTTGGACGATCCATCGTTCCAAGGATCGCCTCGGCAAATCGCGGTAAGGACGCAAGGCGCGATGGATCAAGCCAAGGAGATAACCTATTCCAGCTATCTCCAGCTCGACAAAATCCTGCAGGCGCAGCAGCCGCTCTCTAGCGCCCACGACGAGACGCTCTTCATCATCCAGCATCAGACGTCGGAGCTTTGGATGAAGCTGGCGATCCACGAGTTGAGTGCCACGTGCCGGCTGATCGCGGCGGACGACCTGCAACCGGCCTTCAAGACGCTATCGCGGGTGTCGCGCATTCTCGAGCAATTGAACTCTGCCTGGGACGTGCTCCGCACCATGACACCCAGCGAATACACGGAGTTCCGGGGATTGTTGGGGCAGTCTTCAGGCTTTCAATCCTGGCAGTATCGCGCGATCGAATTTCTCGTCGGCAACAAAAGCGCCGCAATGTCGCATATTCACGCAAATGATGCCGCCACTGCGGCGCGGCTGGAAGCCATCCGTGGAGCTCCAAGCATCTATGATCTCACCATACGATTGCTGCATCGCCGCGGTCTCGACATCGAAAGCAGAGTCCTCGACCGCGACGTTTCCGAGCCGCACGTCGTGAGCGACAGCGTCCTGAGTGCGTGGCTCTTGGTCTACCGGGAGCCGGGCCGGTTCTGGGAATTGTACGAGCTCGCGGAAAAACTTGTCGACTTCGAGGACTATTTCCGGCGCTGGCGCTTCAACCACGTCACCACGGTCGAGCGCATCATCGGCTTCAAGCGGGGTACTGGCGGCACGTCGGGCGTTTCCTATCTGCGCAAGATGCTGGACGTGGTGCTGTTTCCAGAGCTTTGGCAGGTCAGGACGCAGTTGTGACGACGCTGATCGATATTTCGCCGTCGCTACGCGTCGGTATGGGAGTCTTTCCCGGCGACGCTGCATTCGCGGTCGGCCGGACGTTTACGATCGGTCCGGATTGTCCGGTGAATGTCGCCAGCATCGCGATGTCGACGCATTGCGGGGCGCATGTGGATGCACCGCTGCACTACGACCCTGCCGGCGCCAGTATCGACATGCTGGACCTCGGCGATTTCGTCGGCCCCGCGCGGGTCATCGATGCGCGTGGGACGGGTCCGCTTTGCTTCTATGAGGAGATCGCCGCAGCGCTTGAGGGCGCTCCGCCGCGGCTCCTTCTCAATCTGATAGGCAGCGGTGATGAATTGGCGTGGCCTGCGGGATTTCGCGCGCTCGCGCCCGAGTTGGTCGAGCGGCTGGCGGTTCGCGGCACCAGGCTGATCGGGGTGGACGTTCCCTCGATCGATCCGGAAACCTCGAGAAGCCTGCCATCGCACATGGCTTGCCGGCGGCACGATCTTCGCATCGTCGAGAATCTGGTGCTCGCAGGCGTCGCGCCCGGCGACTACGAGTTGATCGCGCTGCCGCTGAAGCTGGCTGGCTCGACGCCGCGCCGGTTCGCGCGGTGCTCCGGCGATGACCCCTGCCAAAATCGGGATCGCCAGGCCTTGCAAGTTTCCGCTATGCTCGATTTAACCTGATGGAATCGAGAAGCCATTTCATGCCCGACGGACCGATGCCGGGAACAACAGCGGGATGAAGGCAGTGCCTGTGCCATCGCGGTCGAATGTCGAGGCGAACGCCGCGCCGGTGCGCAAGCCTGTAGCCGCGATGATCGAGATCGACCAGGTCTCCCAGGTCTTTCGCACTTCCGGCCGCCAGGACCATCTGGCCTTGTCGGAGATATCCCTGACCATCGGAGATGGCGCCTTCGTCTCGGTGCTCGGGCCATCGGGCTGCGGAAAATCGACGCTGCTCTATATCGTCGGCGGCTTCGTCAGCCCGACGAGCGGCGTCGCGAAGATGAAGGGCAAGCCGATCACCGGGCCCGGGCCTGATCGCGGGCCGGTGTTCCAGGAGTTTGCGCTGTTTCCCTGGAAGAGCGTACTCGGCAATGTGATGTACGGGCCGCGCCAGCAGGGCGTCAAGGCGACCGAGGCCGAGGCGCAGAGCCGCGTGCTGATCGAGATGGTCGGCCTCAAGGGCTATGAGCATTTTTACCCCAAGGAATTGTCCGGCGGAATGAAGCAGCGCGTCGCGCTGGCGCGCACGCTCGCCTATCACCCCGCCGTGCTGCTGATGGACGAGCCGTTCGGCGCGCTGGATGCCCACACCCGCACCCGGCTGCAGAACGACCTGCTCAACATCTGGGAGCGGGACCGCAAGACCGTGCTGTTCGTCACCCATTCCGTCGACGAGGCGGTATATCTTTCCGACAAGGTCGTCGTGATGACGCGCTCGCCCGGCCGTATCAAGGAGATCGTCGACATCGATCTGCCGCGGCCGCGCCGCCGCCAGGAACTGCTGCTCGATCCGCGATACCAGAAATACGTGGTCGATATCGAGCGCATGATCGATGACACCAGCGAAGAGGCCTTGCGGCCATGATGTCGGGGCGGGCTCTCGTTTCGCGCTTCGCCGCCTTGCTCGCCTGCGTCGGCCTGCTCCTGATCTGGCAGTTCGCCGCGCTGATGCTCGACACCGACAGCTTTCCGACCCCCTGGGAGGCGATCCGCGCCATCCCATCTATCCTCGGCGACAAGGAATCGCTGATCAACATCCTGGCCTCGCTCCGTCGCATGGCGATCGGATTCGGCGTGGCGGTAGCAGTTTCGATTCCCCTGGGATTGATGATGGGCCGCTCGCGCGCCGTGGCGTCGTTCTTCAATCCGCTGCTGATGGTCACTTATCCAGTGCCGAAGGCGGCGCTGATGCCGATCATCATGCTCTGGCTCGGCGTCGGCGACCTCGCCAAGATGCTGGTGATCTTTCTCGGCGTCAGCCTGCCGGTAATCTTTCACAGTTTTGAGGGCGCCAAGGCGATCGAGGAGAAAATGCTGTGGTCGGGCGCCGCGATGGGCCTGTCGGCCGCGCAGCGCATGCTGCGGATCGTGCTGCCCGCGGCGTTGCCGGAAATTCTCACCGGCTGCCGCACCGGGCTGGTGCTGGCATTGATCACCATGGTCACCTCCGAGATGATTGCGCGGCAGTCCGGCGCCGGCAACATCCTGTTCAATGCCATGGATATGGGGCAATACGACACCGTCTACGCGATGATCATCATCATCGGCGCCATGGGCATCGGGCTTGATGCCGCATTCGAACGCTTGCGCGCGCGGCTGGTGAAATGGTCCGAACCTGGCTTCGACATTCCCTTGAGCTTCGCATGAGCGCGCGCGCCGTCTGGACCGATATTTTGTTGGGGATCGTGCCGATCGCATTGTTGGTCGGGCTGTGGCAGGCGATTGCTTCATTCGGTTATGCGCCGCCCGCACTGTTGCCGCCGCCCGGCGTGGTATTCATGCGTCTGGCGCATCAGCTCACCACCGGCACCTTTCAGGGCGACATTGCCGCAACCTTGTTTCGGCTGTTCGCGGGATTTTCGATCGCGGTGATCCTGGGTGTCAGCATCGGCCTTGCCGCAGCGGCGAGCCCGGGTATCAATGCCGTGGTGCGGCCGATCGTGCGGGTGCTGGCGCCATTGCCCAAGGTCGCGCTCTATCCGGCGCTGTTGTTGCTGCTCGGCTTCGGTCATGAATCGAAGATCACCCTAGTCGCCGCCGACGCGCTGTTTCCGATCCTGCTCGCGACCTATTACGGTGCGACCATGGTCGAACAGAAGCTGATCTGGTCGGCGATGGCGGCAGGAACGCCGCGGCGTCAAATCCTGTTCAAGGTAGTGCTGCCGGCGGCGGTGCCCTCGATCCTGACCGGCTGTCGCATCGGCCTTGTCATTTCCTGCATCGTGGTGTTTCTCGCGGAAATGATCACCTCGACCGACGGTCTTGGCCACGAGCTGGTGGCGGCGGCGCGGACGTTTCGGGCTGTCGACATGTTCGTGCCGCTGATCACGATTTCGCTTCTGGGATTGATCCTCAACGGCCTGTTGCAGGGCTTGCGGTCCTACCTGTTGCGCGGGTTTCCGGAAGTCTGATGCAACGCTCGATGTGGAGATAGAATGATGTTTAGCGATCGCATCGAGGCAAAATGGATCGACGCATTCTGCGAGATCTTCGAGCGCTGCGCGGTCAAGCCGGGCGACACCGCTGCGATCCTTTCGGAGACCCAGTCGCGTGCGCTCAACGTGCATCTGGCCGAGCTTGCGCTGCTGCGGATGGGCGCGCGGCCGTTTCATGTCGTCGTACCGACGCCGCGCAACAAAGAGGTCGTGCCGATCCGTTCCACCGGCGCCAGCATTGCCATCCAGCGTCTTGGCCCCGTCGTCACGGCGCTGCAACAGGCAGGCTTTGTCGTGGACTGCACCGTCGAGGGGTTGATGCACGCGGCGGAGACACCGGAAATCCTCAAAGCCGGCGCGCGCATTCTCAACATCTCGAATGAACATCCCGAGGCGCTCGAACGCATGGTGCCGGATACCGCGCTGGAAAAGCGCGTACGCGCGGCGGTGAAAATGCTGCGCGGGACGAAACGGATGCGGGTGACCTCGAAGGCCGGCACCGATCTCGACGTCGACATGGCTGGCGCCTCCACCGTGGGCGTCTGGGGCTGGACCGACCGGCCGGGCACGCTCGCGCATTGGCCGGGCGGCATCGTCGTCAGCTTTCCCAAGAGCGGCGCCGTCAACGGCACGCTTGTGATGGCCGCCGGCGACATCAACCTCACCTTCAAGCGGTATCTCGCCTCGCCGGTCACAATGACCTTGAAGGACGATTACGTCACCGATCTCCAGGGCGAGGGCGCGGATGCCGCGATGATGCGCAGCTATCTGGCCGCCTGGGGCGATCGCGAGGCCTATGCGGTGTCGCATGTCGGGTTCGGCATGAACCCCGCCGCCCGCTATGAGGCGCTGGCGATGTACGACCAGCGCGACACCAATGGCACCGAATTGCGGGCGGTCGCCGGCAACTTCTTGTTCTCGACCGGCGCGAATGAATTCGCCGGCCGCTACACCGCCGGGCATTTTGACCTTCCCATGATGGGGACGACGATCGAACTCGACGGCGTCGCCGTGGTGCGCGAGGGCGTGCTCCAGGACATCTTCGGCTAGTCTCGATCCAGCACCGGTGGTCTCGCCAGGCCGACATGCCGGAGCATGTCGACTAGTTCCGAGAGGCGGCGTTCGCGATAGGCATCCACATCGAGGCCGGAATAATCGAGAAAACCCGCGCCGCTGCGCAGGCCGATACGTCCCTCCTGCATGTTGCGGGAGATGACTTCCGGCGCGCGATAGCGGTCGCTGCCGAGCGCGCCCTCGAGATAGCGGCTGGCATAATAGAGGATGTCGCCGCCGCCCCAGTCGATGAATTCCAGGAGGCCCAGCACCGCGTAGCGGAAGCCAAAGCCGTAACGGATCGCCTTGTCGATATCTTCCGCGCTGGCGACGCCTTCCTCCACCATCCGCGCCGCCTCGTTCATGGCGAGCGCCTGGATCCGCGGTACGATGAAGCCTGGAGTCGCGGCGCAAACGACCGGCACCTTGCCGATGCCCTCCAGTAGCACCTTCGCCTGCGCTACGACCGCGGGATCGGTGGCCGCCCCCGGCGAAATCTCGACCAGCGGAATCAGATAGGCCGGGTTGAGCCAGTGCACGTTGAGGAAGCGTTTGGGATTCTCGACTGCGCCCGAGATATCGTCGACCAGAATCGTCGACGTGGTCGACGCGATGATGACGTCAGCTCCAACGTATTTCGAGGCGGTAGCGAGCACCTCGCGCTTGAGCTCGACCACTTCAGGCACGCCCTCGAACAGGATTCCCGCGCTGGAAAGCGCGGCAGCCATATCCCGCGCGGGCACAACGGAGACTCGCGCGACCAATGTTTCCGCGTCGCCTGCTGCCATCAATCCGAACCGCGCCAAGCTCACCAGCGTCTTGTTGACTTCGCCGATTGCCTCGGCCTGCAGTGCCGCGAATTGCTCGGCTGATCGCGCCTTGACGTCGATTAATCTGACGTCGTGACCGGCATAGGCAAAGGCGACCGCAATGCCGCGGCCCATGCGGCCGGCGCCGAGACAGGCGATCATGGGGCGGGCGGCGGTCATCGCGCAAAGCCCTCGCGCAACAGGGTTTGCAACTGCTCGCGCCCGAGGCCACCGAGGCCGAGGTCGGCCAGCGTGCGCCCGCCATTCATAAAATCCTCGCCGCAGATTGTGCCGCCGATGGTGAGAAATGCCTTTGCCAGCGGCGTGGCGACGCCGGCGAGTTCCCCAACCGAGACCAGCAGCGACAGGCCGAGCCGCAGATCTTCCCGCATGTAGCGATGCTCTCCCAGCATGATGCGCTCGCGCCAGTCGCCGGAATCGGTCAGGCGGTCATGCGAGCCGCGCCCATACATCCACTGCTCGCCCTTGGTCGCGTAATGATGCGCCAGCGGAAAATGCGGACCGCCATAGCCGAGTCCTTCGCGCACCGCGATGCGTTCGGCATCGAGCGCGCCGGTCACCCGGCGGATCGCCGCCTGCGTGCCCTCCTTGTGGATGTCCCAGCGCTCGAAATGCTCGATCGGGCCGGCGTTCATGACGATCAGCGGCGGATGGATGATCGGCCCCGCATTCATCAGCGCGCTGGACAACGCATCGCCACAGGGTTCGATCACGCCGGGGAACGCGCGCCCGATCACATCGAGTGCGTGGTCCGCGTCTTTCAGCGGAAACACGCCGACCGGCAGCCGCTTGGCGCGGATGGTGATCGCGACCTCGAACGGGCTGTGCTTGCGCGTCAGCCAGGGCAGAGTGCCGGTTTCCGCAAAGCTCGCATTGGCGAGATTGCCGGCGTCATGCGCGGCCGTGGCGAAGATCATCGAGCCGAAGGTGGCCGGCGGCAGGAACACCACCTGTCCATCGGTCAAGTGTGGTGCAAGTTGCTTCGCGATATCCGGCTGGGCAAAGGCCGGCGCCGGGCACAGGATCAACTCGGCGCCGCGGACGGCTTCGGCGATGTCGCTCGTCACCAGCGCCAGTTGTGCGTCATGCCGGCCGTTGACGTCCTTGACGACAATGCGGGAGCCGGCGGCGCGCTGATCGGCTACCGCTCGTGCGTCGCGCCGCCACAGCCGCACCTCATGGCCCTGCAGAGCAAAATCGCCCGCGGCCGCGAAGGAGCCGTTGCCGCCGCCGAGCACCGCGATCTTCAATTGCGCTCTCCTTGCGAACTCTTCGGCGCGTCGAGCTGCCTCAGCATGAAGTGCTGCACCTTGCCCAGCGCCGTTCGCGGCAGGTCGTCGACGAACACGATATCTCGCGGCACCTTGAAGCGCGCCAACTGGCCCAGCACATGCGCCCGCAAATCGTCCGCCTCGACGCGGCATCCCGAGCGCCGGATCACATAGGCGACCGGCACCTCTTCCCAGCGTGAATCGGGACGGCCGATTACGCCACATTCGACGACGTCGGGATGCTCCAGCAGCACACGCTCGACTTCCGCCGGGTAGATGTTCTCGCCGCCCGAGATGATCAGGTTCTTCTTGCGGTCGTGCACCCAGAAATAGCCGTCGGCGTCGCGATGGCCGATGTCGCCGGTGCGATACCAGCCGTCGTGCAGGGCCTCGCGGGTCGCGTTTTCATTGCCCCAATATTCGCAAAACACGTTGGGACCGCGTATTGCGATTTCGCCCGGTGCGCCCGCCGGCAACTCGACACCGGCATCGTCGACGATCGTCGCTTCGCAGAATAGGCCGGAGAGGCCGGTCGAGCCGGGGCGCGAGAGATCGCCGCCGACCCGGGTATAGACCGCCACGGGGCAAGTTTCGGTCGAGCCATAGACCTGCAGCACCGGCACGCCGCGTGTGACAAAGCAGTCGATCAGATGCTGCGGCACGATGGTCGATCCGGTGGAAACCGCTTTCAGCGACGACAGGTCGGTCGATGCCCAGGCCGGATGATCGACCACGGCCTGGATCGTCGCGGGCACCAGCACGGTCAGGGTAGGGCGGTCATGCTCGAATGCCGCAAGCGCCGCATCCGGCGTGAAACGGGAATGGACCATCACCGTGGCGCCGAGGTGCAGCGCGGGCGTGGTCTGGATGTTGAGGCCGCCGACATGGAAGAACGGCAGCACGGTCAGCACGTGATCGTCCGAGTTCAGCCCGTGCATGTGCTGGCTCATGATGCCGTTCCACAACAGCGCCTCCTGCCGCAGCACCGCGCCTTTGGGCCGGCCGGTGGTGCCGGAGGTGTAGACGATCAGCAGCGGACAATTGAGATCGGCATGCGGATCGCGGCCGTCGCCGCGTGCGCCCGTCAGCAAACCGTCGAGCGCGGTTCCGCGCGAGGGCGCAAAGTCGAGCCCGATGATGCCGGCATCCGGCAGGCATTCCTCAAGCGCCGGAAGTACCGCGGCAAACGCCTGCTCGAGTGCCAGCACCTTTACCGAGGCGTCGGAGAGGATGAACAATTGCTCCGCCACGGCCAGCCGCCAGTTCAGCGGCACCAGCATGGCGCCGAGCCGCGCGCAGGCATAGAGCAGTACGAGGTAGTCCGGCCGGTTCAGGCTGAGGATCGCGACACGGTCGCCGCGGCCGACGCCGAAATCGGCCTTCAAGGCGCGCGCCGCTTGCGCGATACGGGCGTTGAACGCCGCATAGCCGAGCGTTTCGCCCTCGAAGATGATCGCGGGCTTGTCCGGTGTGAACGCTGCGTTCCGTGCGATGAGATCGGAAAGGTCCATTGCTCCAGCTAGTCGTCCGTCTCGCCCGTCGCGTACAGCGCCTCGCGGCCAATGCGGTCGAGACAGAGTTCGGCGGTCCAGGGCAGCATCAGCGAGCCGCAGCGGCTGTCGCGATAAATCCGTTCCAGTGGCAGCGACTTCAGCATGGCCTGGCCGCCGCAGGTACGTATTGCCAGCGTCGATAGTTCGTTGGCCCCTTCCATCGCCGAATATTGCGCGGCGTAAGCCCGCAGCACCTGCTCCTTGGTCGGATTGGCGCGGGCTTCGCTGACGGCCTGGAACCAGATCGCCTTGATCTGTTCAAGCTTGATCTGCATTTGGGCTACCGCAATCTGCTTGGTCGGATACATCCGCCGCTTCACCGGTGGGGTGCCCGGCACCTCGCCGCGCAGATAACGCACGGTGAAATCGTAGGCCGCCTGCGCCAGCCCGACATAGGTCGGCGACAGCGTCAGGAACATGTGCGGCCAGCGCATCGCCGCCTGAAAGTAGACGCCGCGCGGCATCAGTGCCGCATCCTCGGCCACGAACACATCCTTGAACAGCAGCGTGCGCGACACCGTGCCTCGCATGCCCAACGGATCCCAGTCGCCGACCACTGAGACGCCGGCGGTTTTTGCCGGGATCGCGAGATAGAGCGTATTGCGCCGCGAGGCCTTTTCGCCTTCTGCGATTTCGGTACAGAGCACACCGTAATAATCGGCGTGGCCCGAGAGCGAGGCAAAAATCTTCTTGCCGTTGACGAGCCAGCCGCCCTTGATCGGTTTGGCCTCGGTGCCGAACGCAACCCCGCCAGCCGCGGCCGCGCCGCCTTCCGAGAACGGCTGCGAATAGATCGCGCCGTCGGCGACGATGCGCCTGTAGTGGACGGCGCGCCGGCGCTCGTGTTCGGCGCGGGTGGCATCATCCATTTCGAGATCGTCGGCGAGCGGGCCTGACCACAGCGTCGAGCAGACGTGCATGTTCCAGGTCAGCGCGGTGGCGCCGCAATAGCGGCCGATCTCGGCGGCCGCCAACGCATAGGTCTGATAGTCCGCGCCGAGGCCGCCGTGCTGTTTGGGGATGGCGATGCCGAGCAGGCCTGCGCGATGCAGGTCGCGGTAATTTTCGGTCGGGAATTTCGCCTCGCGGTCATAGGCCGCCGCGCGGCCGGCGAACACGCGCTGGCCGAGTTCGCGCGCGGTCGCGATGATGGCGGCCTGTTCGCCGTTCAGACGGAACGCCGCGGGATCGAAGATCGGTGCGTCCGGGTCGATTTCGTCGATCGACGTCACGCTCTTGCTCGGCTGCACCGTCATGATGCCGTTGCTTCCGTTGCGGCCACGTTAGCCCTGAGAAAGGAATCCAGCACGGCGTTGAAGGTCTTCGGCCGCTCCAGATTGACGAGATGGCCGACGCCTTCGAGTTCGACATAGGTCGCGGCCGGAATGTAGGTCGCCATCTTCGCCATCATCGGCGCCGGCGCATTCTTGTCTTTTGTGCCCGACAACACCAGCGTCGGCACGGTGATATTCTTCAACGCGCTGCGCTGGTCGAACCCCAACAGCGCCAGCATGCTGGCACGATAGCTCGCCTCGGGTACCGCGGCCATGCAATCGCGCGCAAGTGCTATTCCACCCGCGTCGGGATCGTCGCCGACCAGTTCCCTGACCAGGCTCGGAGCGAGCGACACCATGGTCTCGCCGCGGTCGAGCGGGCCAAGCCGCGCGCCGATGAATTCCTTCTGCCAGTCACCGTCGGCTTTGCCGAAGGCCGGGCTGGTTTGTGCCAGAACGACGGCGGCGGCGATATCGGGCCTTGTCGCCAGCAACTGCTGCACGATCATGCCGCCGATCGAATGCCCGACCAGGACGGGCCTTGTCGCGTCGACCGCGTGCAGAAAATCCTGCAGCGCGTCGGCCAGCGTGGCGATGCTGACGGCGGCAAGCGGCGCCGAGCCGCCATAACCCGGCATGTCCCAGGCGATCGCGCGGTAGCGGTCGCCGAAGGTTTCCATCTGGTCGCGCCATCCCCGCGCCGCGCCGCCGATCCCGTGCAGGAACACCAGCGGCCGCAAGCCGGGATCGCCGGCGGCCTCGTAACCGAAGCGGCCGTCGCGGGTTTTCATGACAAGGGGGTGAGGCACGCCGGATCTCCTGTGTTGTCGGGATGCTAACAGCCCATCCGGGGATGAAAAGCGATATTTCATACTTAAAGCAAGTGACGTTGGCGGCCCGTTTCCCGCCTGCGGGATGCTTGCAGGCGATGCCGCTGGCCGGTTTCTTGCAAAAGCTTGAAGTCTAAAATATACGCAAAGCTCCAGGCGATGAATTCATCCGGAGAGGCCAACGCATGTCGGGACTGCCGCGTTCTTCGCATGCGCTGGTGACCGGCGGCGGGCGCGGCATCGGCCGTGCGATCGCCTCGGCGCTGACACTGGCGGGGGCCACCGCTG
>Ga0209483_1001139_pt1 | contig 20753 bp, 18 predicted proteins | sample NGEPerA_FD_184508 | JGI IMG/M metagenome (GOLD analysis project Ga0209483, IMG submission 184508) | Arctic peat soil microbial communities from the Barrow Environmental Observatory site, Barrow, Alaska, USA - NGEE PermafrostL2-A... | ecosystem: Environmental > Terrestrial > Soil > Wetlands >... | reverse complement strand
TTTGCAGCCGCGTGCGACGTCGCTGACGCGCAATCACCGCAAGGACGGCAGCACGATCTGGTGCGAGTGGTACCACTCGGCGCTGGTCGGCGACAACGGCGACATCGTGTCGATCCTGTCGTTCGTGCAGGACGTGAGCTCGCGCATCCAGGCGGAAGAGCGCCTGCAGTACATGGCGACGCGCGATGCGCTGACGGGACTCCCCAACCGGCTGCTGCTGCACGAGCGGCTGACGCAGGCCATCGCGCAGGCCAAGCGTGCGGCGCGCCGCGTCGGCGTGCTGTTCATCGACCTCGACCGATTCAAGAACGTCAACGACACGCTGGGACACCGGATCGGCGACGAGCTTTTGAAGCACGTCACCGCGGCGCTATCGCTTGCATTGCGCGAAACCGACCTGCTGGCGCGGCTGGGTGGCGACGAGTTCATGGTGATCGTCGAGGACTTCGACGACCCGTCGGTGCTGGGACGCATTTCGCAGAAGCTGCTCGACGCGATCGCGCAGCCGTTCACGATCGAGGATCACGACATTTACGTGACCTCATCGATCGGCATCGCCGTCTATCCGGATGATTCCGACGATCCGGAAGAGTTGCTGAAGCACGCCGACGTCGCGATGTACCGCAGCAAGGAACTCGGCCGCAACACCTACCAGTTCCTCGATTCGAGCCTCGCCGAACACCGCTTGCGCCAGCACACGCTGGAAACCGCGCTGCGCTCGGCGCTGAAGGAAGGCGTACTCGAGCTGCATTTCCAACCGGTGGTGCGCATCGCCGATCGGCGGATCGTCGGCGCCGAGGCGCTGCTGCGATGGAACGATCCCGAGCACGGCAGCGTGCCGCCGAACGTGTTCATTCCGCTGGCGGAGGAGTCGGGATTGATCCACACGTTGGGCGAATGGGTGCTGCGCGCCGCGGCGATGCAGGTGCGCGCGTGGCGCGACGCGGGCCTGCCGCTGACGGTGTCGGTGAACTTGTCGGCACGCCAGTTCTATCGCGAGGAGCTCGCGCACCGCATCACGCAGATCGTGCAGGAGGCCGGGTGCGAGCCGGGATGGATCGAGCTCGAAGTCACCGAGACCAGCCTGTTGCACGACCTCGATGCGATCCGCAAGGTGTTGCACGAATTGCGCAGCGGCGGCTTCACCGTTGCGATCGACGACTTCGGTACCGGCTATTCATCGCTGACGCACTTGAAGCACTTTCCGATCGACACGCTGAAGATCGACATTTCGTTCATCGCCGACCTTGAGACCGACCCGCAGGATGCAGCGATCACCGAGGCCATCATCGGGCTCGCACGCGGTCTGGGGCTGAAAGTCGTCGCCGAAGGTGTCGGCACGCAGGAGCAGCTCGACTTCCTCGACGTGCGCGGCTGCCATTGCTTCCAGGGATTCTGGGCGAGCGAGCCGCTGTCCGCCGATAATTTTCTCGCCTACCTGAAGGACAACGCCGACGGCGTGCAGGCACGTTAAGACGCGCGAGCGTCCCCTCTCCCGCATGCGGGAGAGCGCTAGGGTGAGGGCCGGTTTCGCTGCCTCACCTGCCGTTCGATACCCCGTCGACCCATTGCGCCAGCGGCGTCGCCGCACGCTCCCATCCGGGAACGAGCATCAGCATGTGCGCGAGGCCATCGACGATCGTCGCCGTCACGCCATGTTGCGCAGCGGTGGCGCGCACGTCGGCCGGCCGGCAGATGCGGTCGCCCGCAGCACCCAGCACGAACACCGGCGAATCCGACGCCGGCGGCATCACCGGTGTCTGCAATGCAAGATCGAACAACGCGCGCGACGATTCCGCGCACAGGTGGCGGCCGGCTTCGCGCAGCAATGCAGGGTCGATATCGTCGGTGAAATAGTAGGGCCGCAGCGCTGCGAGCACGTCGGCGGTGACGTGCCCCTCTTCGAAGCGCGCCATCTGCATCATGTAGTCGGGCTGTTGCAGCAGCAGCCTGGACGCCACGGCCGCGAGACCCGACGGCGGCAGCGGCGCGAGCAGCGCAGCGCCGCGCAGCGGATGACGCAGCAGGATCCGCTCGATGACCGCCGCGCCCATCGAATGCCCGACGAGTACGGGCTCGCCACCGATCTCGCGCATCGCGCGCAATACGTCCGCAGCGTAGTCGTCGACGCTCGCGCCGAATAACGTCTCGTGTCCGTCGCTGCCGCCGTGTCCACGCAGCGACACCGCGTGCACCGGATGCCCGCGCTTGGCGAACCAGGGCATGAACAGCGGCTGCCAGCACCACGCGTCGCAATAGCCGCCGTGGACGAACAGCAGCGGTGCGCGTGGCTTGCGCGTGGCGGCACGGGCGAGATCGACGATTTCGAGGTGGGGAAAGTGGCGTTGCATGACTTCGCGCGCGGCACGGCGCTGCGACCACGGCGTGCTAGTGTACTGAGTCAGAAGTTCGCTCGATAGTTCGCGGCGAAATCGGCCGCCAGGCTGCGTTGCGCGTCCTCACCGTAGCTACAGCTACGCTTTCGGCCGCGCGCCTTGCCTGGCGACCGATTTCATCCGCTCCTTTATCTTCGGAACTTCTGACTCAGTACACTAGCATTGGCCGTCGCGATGACCGTTCGACAAAAAACCTCCATTGTGCCCGGTATTGCGGCCTCTGCCACCTATGACCCAGGGTGCCGGCGCTGCACGCGGCTCGCCGGGTTTCTCGACGACGTGCGCGCCGAGCACCCCGAATACTGGTGCAAGCCCGTGCCGCCTTTCGGCGACACAGACGTGCGGCTGGTGATCGTCGGCTTGGCGCCGGGCATGCGCGGCGCCAACGCCAGCGGCCGACCGTTCACCGGCGACTTCGCCGGCATCATCCTGTACTCAACGCTGCATCGCTACGGGTTCGCGTCGTCGCCGGTGTCGATCGCTCGCGACGATGGCCTCGTGCTGACGAACTGCCGGATCACCAATGCGGTGAAATGCCTGCCGCCGCAGAACAAGCCGCTGCCGAGCGAGATCGGCGCGTGCAACGCGTACCTCGCGGCAGACCTGATGCAATTGCGCAAGGGGACGGCGCTGCTGGCACTCGGGCGCATCGCGCACGACGCCACGCTGATGGCGCTGGGGCAACGCAAGAGCGCTTTCGCCTTCGCGCATGGTGCGCGCCACGACGTCGGTGGACAGGTGCTCTTCGACAGCTATCACTGCAGTCGCTACAACACCAATACGCGGCGCCTGACACCCGCGATGTTCGACGCCGTGTTCGACGATGTCGTAAGCTATTTGGCCGGCGCGACATGACCAAAGTCTCGCGCATCAATCAGCGCACCGTCGCCGTCGACGCGCCGGCTGACGGATTCGACGCGCGCGAGTTGCTGCGATCGCTGCCCAACCTTCCGGGCGTCTACCGGATGTTCGACGCCGCGGGCGAAGCGCTGTATGTCGGCAAGGCGCGGGACCTGCGCAAGCGCGTGTCGAACTATTTCCAGAAATCGGCGCACGAGCCGCGGATCGCGTCGATGGTGGGGCAGGTGGCGCGCGTGGAGACGACGGTCACGCGCTCGGAAGGCGAAGCGCTGCTGCTCGAGAACAACCTGATCAAGGCGCTGGAGCCGCGCTACAACATCCTGTTCCGCGACGACAAGAGCTATCCGTACGTGTGCCTGACCGGTGACACGTTCGCGCAACTGCGGTTCCATCGCGGCACGCTCGACCGCAACAACCGCTACTTCGGGCCATTTCCCAGCGCGGGCGCCGTGCGCGAGGGTATCGCGTTGCTGCAGAAGGTATTCCAGTTGCGCGTCTGCGAAAACACCGTGTTCGCCAACCGCTCGCGACCTTGCATGCTGCACCAGATCCAGCGCTGCACGGCGCCGTGCGTCGGGAGCATCAGCGAAGCCGACTACCGCGAGGACGTGCAGGCCGCGGCGCTGTTCCTGCAGGGCAAGACCGACCTCGTGCTGTCGCAATTGCAAAAGCAGATGGACGACTCGAGCGTCGCGCTGGAGTTCGAGCGCGCCGCGCGTGTGCGCGACAAAATCACGCGGATCAACCAGCTGCAGTCGCGCCAGTTCGTCGAAAGCGCCACCGCCGGCGACATCGACGTCGTGGCAACCGTCGCCGAGCGCGGCCTCACCGCGGTGAACGTCGTCATGGTGCGCGGCGGACGTCACGTCGGCGACCGCACGTTCTTTCCGCAACACGCCGACGGCGTGACGATCGCCGAGGTGGTGTCGGCGTTCCTTGCGCAGCACTATCTCGAGCGCCCGGTACCGCCGACGATCATCGTTCCCGACGCCGAGGACACGCTGGCGCTGGGTGAAGTGCTGAGCCTGCAGGCCGCGCACAGCGTCGACATCGTCACCAACCCCGGCGGCGAGCGCCGCGTGTGGCTGACGATGGCCGTGCAGAACGCGACGCTCGCGATCGCACAGCGACTCGCGCAGAAGGCGACGCAGGAGGATCGGCTGGGCGCGCTGCAGCAGGCGCTGGGCTTGCCGCCCACCGCACAGCGGATCGAATGTTTCGACGTCTCACACACGATGGGCGAGCGCGCGGTGGCGTCATGCGTGATCTTCGACAAGCTCGCGATGCGCAACAGCGAATATCGAAAGTTCAATGTGTCGCCGGCGCAAGGCGGCGACGACTACGCGGCGATGCGCGAAGCACTGGTGCGCCGCTATTCGCGGATCGTCGCCGGTGAATACCCGCCGCCCGACCTGCTGGTCATCGACGGCGGCAAGGGGCAGGTAAACATCGCAGCCGAAGTGCTGATGGAGCAGGGATTGCACGGCGTGCCGATCATCGGCATCGCCAAGGGCCCCGAGCGCAAGGCGGGCGAGGAGGACATCGTGTTTCCCGGCCGCGACGATGTGCTGAACCTTCCATCCGATCATCCGGGATTGCATTTGCTGCAACAGATCCGCGACGAGGCGCATCGCTTTGCGATCCAGGGACATCGCGCGCGGCGCGCCAAGGCGCGCACCACATCGTCGCTGCAGGAAATCGCCGGCATCGGAGGCACGCGTCGCAAGGCGTTACTCACGCATTTCGGTGGCTTGCGTGGCGTGATGTCAGCAAGCGTCGACGATCTCGCACGCGTGCCCGGCATCAGCCGCGCATTGGCCGAGCGTATCTACGCGCAGTTGCATTGAGCAACTACTCCCGCATTGACAATGCGTCCCAATTGCGCAGGGTAGAATGCTCTGTCGGGTCCAGTCACCCGTCATCAGCCTGCAAGCATTCGAGCGACCGAGCAACACGTGATCCTCAACATTCCCATCGCATTGACGTGGCTGCGGATCGTGCTGATCCCGGTATTCGTCGGCGTCTACTACCTGCCTGATACGGTGCTGTCGCCGGTCGCCAAGAACTGGCTGGCGATGACCGTGTTCGCGCTGGCTGCGATCACCGACTGGCTCGACGGCTACCTCGCACGCCGCTGGGGCGAGACGAGTGCGTTCGGCGCATTCCTCGACCCCGTCGCCGACAAGCTTATGGTCGCTGCCGCGTTGATCATGCTGGTGCAACTCGGCCGCGCCGAAAGCTGGCTGGCGATCATCATCATCGGCCGCGAAATCGCGATTTCCGCGCTGCGTGAGTGGATGGCGCAACTCGGCAGGTCGAACAGCGTCGCCGTCGCGATGATCGGCAAGGTGAAGACCGGCGCGCAGATGACGGCGATCATCGCGCTGCTTTTGTGGGAGCCGGTGATCCCCGGCGTGTCGACGCCGCTGCTCGGCCATCTCGCACTCTGGATCGCCGCATTGCTGACGCTGTGGAGCATGTTCCATTACCTGCGACTCGCCGCGCCACATTTGCAGGAGCCGACGCGCACGCTGCCGGCCGCCAAGCCAGCACCGCATGTTGGCCGGGATTCACGGAAAACGCTATAATCGCGGGCTTCCGTTCCCTGATAGCTCAGTTGGTAGAGCGACGGACTGTTAATCCGCAGGTCCCTGGTTCGAGCCCAGGTCGGGGAGCCAACACAACAATTCTTCGCGCGATAGTGGTTACTCCGCGGGGTCTATTTTCCAAACTCCGCGGGGTTTATTTCACGCTCGCGATGATCGGGACCTCGTTCGGTCGTACCACTTCCGCGAGCAGGCCCTTCAAATATATCTCCGTCGTTTGCACGCTCTTGTGTCCTAACAAGAGTTGGATTTTCCGAATGTTGTTTGGGTCCTGGCGATACATCACCGTCGCCCCCTTTGCGCGTAGATCGCGCAATCCGAAGTCAGTTACAACCGGGCTCACCGGCTTCCTCTTGGTCCCCACGCAGTGACGTCTGAACATCGCGCCGATTCCGTCGACCGTGTATGGCTTGCCGTCTTCGCGACGAACGAATGTTGGATGCAGTGATCGATTGTTGATGAAGGGCTCAAGCGCCGCGGCCAATTCGCCGACGACCGCAATCTCGACGGGAACGTTGGTCTTGGCACGTCGGAATCTCAGGTTGTAACCGTCACCCGCCCTCACCAAGTCTCGCGGCCCCATCTTCAATACGTCTGCGGGCAACCCCAGGGTACGTACAGCAAGCGACATCGCGAGGCGCACAGAAGGCAAAGCTCGTTCGTAAACGACGAGATACTCGTCATCGGTAATCAGTCGTTCTCTGATCGATTTGCGTGGTCTGCGAACGTCCTTCGCGACGTTGCGTGCCAAGTGCCCGACCTCGACTGCCCACGATAGCGCTGCCGACAAACAAGCCATTTCATTGCGAACGTGTGTCGGTGCGCCCTGCGCGCGAGCATCGCGGAATTTAGCGACGTGTTTCGCCTCGAGTTTTCCCACGGGAATATGACCAAGCCCCTTTTTCAGCACGACCGAATCTGTGAGGTAGTCGCGCGCCGTTCTGGGAGCTAGTGTTTGTGCCTTGACCCGCAAAGGGCAGGCGCGTCCAACAAATTCGTCGAGTAGCCACTCGACCGTGCCGGGCTTGCCACCGCCGTTGTGACGCCACGCGGCATAAGCAGCCATGGCCGCGACGTAATCTGATCCGAAGGAAACCCACTCGCGACCAGGCAACCGCGCGCGATACTGTTGGCGGTGCTTCCACAAGCCTGACGGCAGTGGCTTGTTGGGATCAGTGTGCAGCCGACGGCGTCCCATGTTTGCGAACTTTTTCGACGTTCACGTCGAATTCCTCATCGATGATTGGGCTGCGTTGAGCGACTCCGAGCACGAGTTCCACGGCTGCACGAGAAACGATCAGCGTGCCATCGGTGGGGTGTGTCGCAAATGGTATTCCGAGTAGCCTCAAAACGCGAGCTTGCGCCTTCGGTCGACCGCGCCGCGTCAATGCGGCCACCTCGTCAAGGGTAAGAAGCACAATTTCAGCCAGGGCTAATGCGAGGGATCGTTAACGATCGCTGAGGTACTCAAGACTTCTCGATGACGCTTATGACGCCCATTCCGGTTAACGCCATACAAAGCGTTATGGAGGAGTGCGTATACACAGCTAATCCTGGAAGGGGTCATAGGCGTCATAAGGCGTCACGGCTGGCGAAGTCTCAGACCACGAAAGCAGCGCCCCACCATGGTTTTCTTCCTGCTAAACCCGCTGCCGACCAGATAACGCGAGAGCAAGGCGTTACTCTCAGGTCGTGCACCGTTGTGGTCGCACCAGGATTGATAATTGCGATGCAGGTCGCTGGAGCGCTCCAGGCCGGTCTCGTCTCGCACGCAGCACTCGTCGAGCCACTGGCCGAAGCCGTCCTCGTCACCCAGGTATTCATCGGTCAGAAGTCGGACGCTCGCCGGCGGCGACGTCCCATGGGTAGCCCACTCAACCGTTCCCTTGATCGCCCACGCCAGCACCGCGCCGAGCGCTTTCTCCTGTAGGCGCTCGCGCATTCCCTGGCCCGCCACCAGGGCGAAGACCGCGCGGAAGGGCACCATCTGCATGCGCCGGCGGATCGCCGGAGTGATGGCATTGAGCCGGGGCATGTGGTTGCCGACGACAACGGTTTTATGCCCACGCCGGAAGGTGAAGTGGTCGCCGCGCATGAAACGGGCGGAAATGGTCGCATCCCCTGTCAGTGACTTGACCCGGCTGTCGTTCCAGGTGGCCGAGGAACTGGGCTCGCTGCACAGCGCCAGGCGCACGCCCATGAACTGCGCGAGCTCAGTGGGATGCCGCTCCCCTTTGGCTTCCATCATCACTTCCGGGGCGAACACCCGTGCGTAGTCGCCCAGCGCCGCGGTCAGCGCTTCGGCGAACGAACTCTTGCCATTGGAGCCGACGCCGAAGAGGTAGGGCAGGATGTCCTCGGTCGTCACTCCGGTGGCGCAGTAGCCGGCCAGCCGCTGCAGATAGGCCGACAGTTCGGTGTCGCCCTGGGTGATGTCGACGAGGAAGCGCGACCACAACTCCTCGCCTTCGGCATCGGCCGGCGCTGCAGCGGTGATGCGCGTCATCAGCGCCGCGGGATCATGTGACCGTCGGGTCCCGTCGCGCAGATCGACGATGCCGGACTGGGTGTTCAGTAGCCACGGATCGGCATCCAGCGCGTCCGGCTGGATGACGACAGTCGGGTCATAGCGCGCCAGTCGTTCGACACCGGCAATCGTGTTGGCGGTGGCGATCCGCCGCTCGTGGCGGGTGCCACCGACTGCCTCACGGACGATGGCCCGGATCAGCGCAAACACGGCACCGTCGTGGTCGATGATCCAGCGCTTGCCGTCCCAGCCGATCCACCGCCGCCATGCCGGAACGTAGCGGAAGTGGCTGCCATGAAGTCGAACGAAGGCCAGCGCAACGGCATCCTCCGAAGGCGGTCCGCCAGCAAGGATGCGCGCATCCTTGCCACCCAACTTCTTGCGCTCTTCGAGGCTGATGATGATGCCGTCGGTGGTCATGGCCGAGACGCGGACATCACGCCCGATTGCGCACCGGCGGCGCGTCCAACGACCGTTTGATTGCGCCCGGTTGTGCGGACTGCAGATAGCGTTTGCAGTCAATCGCCTTGTAGAACACGCGTCCGCCGCGTAGCACCGGCCTGGGCCATAGCGGATCGATGCGCTCGTGGCGATACGCACTGATCTTCGATCGGCCGGTCAACTGGCAGAAGTACGCGCGCGTCACTTCGGCATCGGGGTGATCGAGTGGATTGAACGGCAATGTCATGGCGATATCGAGTCATCGTTGCATCGGAATTAACGGTTCAAAGTATGTGTGACGTCGATTGACTTGAAAACGTGCTGCAGCGTAGGCGATCGCACTCGATCGTAGACCGTGCAAAATAATTGGTGCGACGTGCAGAAGATGAGCATGATGGACGCACGCCTGTCTGTCGAAGCGGTTGACGAAAACCTCAATAGCCACCGCGTCCATAGCAAACAAAAGTGTCTGGGCGCACATCCAATTCACGGATGCGAAGTGAATCCGCCCGATGCTGCGCAGCGGTGATCGTCGGCGTCGCGATGTGTCGTTGATCATCGGCCCAATGTGCAAACCAAGCGCACTGCGGTTCGCGCTCCATGTGCAGACGGTTGACGTTCGGCGGACGGGGACGACGGCGTGATTGAGACCCATCGCGGAGACCAGGGCGGAGGACACAACGGAGGGCAAGATTGAACGCCGCGGCACGCCGCAGCGGGGAAGGGCGGGTCTGCACGTGGGTTGGCACGGCACCCAAAGGGACACGGTGCGTGCCGCACGCCAGACGGTTGCCGCGTCAATGATGGCGTTGCGTCGTGCCGTCAGCGCTGGAGCGCGATGGAGTGCGACAAGGAGCGCATCGTGAGCCGCGATCAGGAGAGCCGGTTTCGCATTCGTGTGCGGCCGCCAAAGGCCAAGTCAGCAGGGCGCACGAACGCTTCGTGACATTCGTCCTGCGTGCGTCCGGGTCAAACTTCAATGGTTTGGTGCGCCAGTATTTACCCAAAGGCATGTGCATGAGCACCGTCACCCAGGCGCACTGTGATTACATCGCCGACGATCTCAACAACCGACCACGCAAGCGTCACGCCTTCACTACACCAGCATCGCTATATCATCGAAACTAAATGGTGTTGCACTTGCTCGTTGAACCTAAGGGTGCTCGCAAGCGCCGCGGTCGTGAGCTGTGATCGACCAGCCCCGCAACGCCTTCACACACCTCGCGATCCCGCCACTTCGCCGCCGTACGCGACGAGAGCCCGGTCGCCGCTGCGGCTGCTTTCAAACCAGCTCTATCGATCAATTCAATCAAGTGGATTCGACCACTCGGCGTCAATCGGGCATTCTTATGCACGTTCATCCGGGATTCTCCTGACAGGGGTTCTGACGTCTCGACAACATTAGCTTCCACTGTCAGGACCGGATGAACAACCTATTGAAACACCACCCTTAGGGGCCGCAGCAGCGTCAGGACGCCCCCGATCGGGGTGGCCGATTCCGCCGCGCGGCCGCGTGGGCAACGCTGAGCGATTTGCCGGCTGCACTGTCGACCGGGATCACAGGACGCCCTCCTTTCGGAAGTAGGCTGGCATGACGCCCGGGCCATCGTACTGGCGGCCGGCTTCCTTGACGACGTCGTCGCTGTCGTCGCGCACCGTGATCGACAGCCGGATGCGGTCCGATGCGTGGGCCATCATTTGGGCAAGGTGGCAGAACAAAGTCGCCTCGGCCTCAGCGCCCATAGCGAGCTGCATGAGCGCGACGGCCGCCTCCCGGTCCGACTTGACGGCATCCATGAGCTTGTCGGCGGATCGGGACAATGACGCGAGCGTACCCCTCACGTACTGCCGGTGCATCACGTTGTTCCGCTCCTTGTCGATAAGCTCGACCTCGTCGTCGGTCAATTGGGCCGGCGCGGCGCTGAACGCGATCAGTTTCTGCAGGAGGGCGCCTGCTGAGAGCTTGGCTTCGTGTGGGGCAGCCATGTCAGACCTCCTCCTGCCGGCGACGCAACGCATCGAATTCGCGGCGACCGATGGGACGCGCGATCATGCCCTCGGTGATAGCGCGTACATCGATTGGCCTTGCCCGGTCCTTGCTCCACCGATAGGCATCGTGTGCTGCGCCAACGGACAACGCCATCTCGGCCATTTCAAAAAGCCGGTGCTCGGCTGGCGGGAATTCGCGCTCACGACGCTGCGGTAGCTGAGGGGCCATCGGAAACCACAGGCGCGCGTCGTTCTCGCTGTGGCGTCCTTCCGCGAGCCATATGGCAATTGTCGCGGACACGCCGGCCGCATAGGTTGGAGGCGCCTTACGGATTGCCTGCCCGACTGGACGATGCTGGCGCACTCGACGTCGGTCGCCTTGGGGTGGCTGCCTTCTATCCAGTTCAGCAGCTTCTTGGCGTAGTCGACGCCGCGGCTGAATTCGGCGGGCTGACGTCAGCCCTGCCAGACGTGGCGCGGCTGCGGTGGGATGAGGGGCGTCCGCCGGATGTTGCGAGTGACGGTCTTGCCGGCCTTGGTGATGCGGGATTTTTCTGCGACGATGCGAGTAGCCATGATGCACTCCTGTTAAGTGCCTTACGGTTGGGGCGCCCCGGTGCTGAAACACCGGCGTTGCCCGCTCAGCGGCCGAGTTTCGGGCCACGTGTTCCTGGTTTGACTTTGAAGTCCTCCGGGACAAACCAACTTCGACCGATCATCCGCGCGCCGGACACTCGACGCTCGCGGCACAACTGCTGCATACGCTGGGCTGTAACCCCGAGGCGCTTGGCTGCCGATGATGTATCGATCATCTTGCCCACGCCAATAACCTACTTGTCAACAATGGGTTTGTCAAGCTCCGCCGACGAACGGTCTGGCAATTACGCCCGGCAGTGCATATATTGGGCAGTCCTTTCCAATCTGGCGATAAGAGCCCCCGGGCGCTCCCCAAGCTGGATAGTTGAAGTGGGTTATTGGCGCGAGCGGAGTAGTCCAAAGGCCTAGAAGCAATTCAGCGCTGGTCCTATTTTGGTGACGCCTTGAACCGATCAAACTTCCGCGAGATTTGCGCCGGGTGCTAGACACACAGTTCAAGTTCCCGAGGCATTCTTCCATTACATATAGACAATGCCATGAGCGCTCAGATCGCCTCCACCACTCAATCGGAGCACGTTGTGCCCCGTGTTGCCGAAGCGAACTCCAGGTTCAGTCGAACCTATCCTGGTTTGCTGGCAAGCTTGGGATTGGTTGCACTTATTTGCGGGGGCGCCCCGGCATTAGCCGCGACCGCACCAAACCTTTTATCGGAGAGCGCCTACGGTGTTGTTTCCAGCAGCTATACCGGCAACATAGCGGCAACCACTATTAATGGTGGAGATGTTTGTTATACCGGGCTAGCCGGATTCGCACCTGTAATTAACGGCGGAGTAGTAGTAGGGCCGCCTTGTCCTCCAGTAACAGGGACGGATCAACTCGCTTCCTTGTTTACTCTGAATAATCAACCCTGCACACCTCTCGGCGTTGGCCCTCTAGAGGGGATAAGTATTGGGGGCGGACCGGCTGGACACTTTCCTCCCGGTTGTTATTCCAGAGCTGGCGCATTGGATATAACCGCAAACGGGATAGTGACCCTCGATGGCGCCGGTGTTTACATCTTCAAGTCAACAGGTGGGGCGGTTACTACAGGGGCAAATTCCAGCTTTATCTTGGCAGGCGGCGCCTGCGAGTCGGATGTATATTGGGCTCCCGTCGGCGCCACGACACTTGGAGCAACCAGTGCATTCGTGGGAAATATCCTTGATGCTGCTGGTATCACGATCGGACTCAATGCAGGCTTGACAGGAAGAGCCTTGGCATTTGGCGGAACAGTCACGACAGCTGCAGCTACAATTACTGTCCCCAGTTGCGCCCCGTTCATGGGCAGTCGTGCAGCCATCCCCACGCTCTCCGAGTGGGCGATAGGCATGCTTGCCGCGCTCTTGGCTATCGTGGGTTTCGCGGCGATGCGCAGGCAGGTAAGGTAGTCGTCGCCCTCGTTTGATCCGGCGGAGGCGGAATCGGGATACCGAAGGCCAGCGCCATCGCTGCCGGGTGCGTGTGGAGTTCGTAACGGCCGCACATCAAGACAGGCCATTTCGGGGGCGCCGGTGTCGGATGGTCACGCCGTTCGACAGCCCCATGCGATGTAGCGCGGAAACGCGTCCGCCATGCTCCTATGCTCGCCCTAGCGCCGTCCTAGCTAATGCCCGGCGCGCCAGCATCACTCGGACTACGTGAGGGACAAGTAAGAGCACCATGGCCAAGACGAATTCCCAGCCCGACAGTCGATGACCACCGGCCCAGAAAAGCAGCAAGACCGTCGCAAGACAGACAAACATGACGGCGCTGAATACCGGATGGCGATTGAATGGCCGACTCGCCACTTCCCGATAAGCTAGCCATTCTTGCTGGGGATCGAGTCGACTGTTTGCTCGGCTACGGTAGGTCAAGGGGACTGCCCTGACCGTGGTAGTTCGCGTGGCGTCGCTTGCGCCGCCGGCGCCAGCTAAATAGTGAATCCGCGATCGTCTCGGCTTGTTGTTTGGTAAGGGCCATTTGAACTCCGTTGGTTGTGGCAGAAGTCGCGGGGTCAGCGGCTTTGGGCCCGATCGGTGGTGCCGGATCCTATACGGTCGTGCAGATCGCGACCCGTCCGCGCAATTCGTTGCTGCCTATTGCGACGGAAGCCGAGGCCGAGGCATATCAGAATGATCGGCGCGAAGAGGCAAAGCGTGCGCAGAATGCTTAGTTCGCGCGCAGAGAGGTCGTTGATACCCGCAATCAGCTCGACGAAACTCCACGTCGCCGCAACGAAGATCAAGCCAGCGAGGGCAAGGGCGCCGGCAATGGCGAGAACACGGACCTTCGTTTGCAAGGGCGTTCCTTTCGCGACGGCCGAGTTTACCTAACGCTGTCGCCATTGCCGCGAGTGCGGCGTGATGCCCGGTGCGGCCGCACGTCAATGCTTCCACTCGTCTAGCACGTGCGTCGGCGCCTCGTGGCCGTAGCGCAGGCTCCACTTCATCACGGCAATTTCGGGCGTTGCGTCGACGGGCCCGCGCGACCCGCATTCCTCGCACCAGACCACCCAGGCGTCTTCGGGCTGGTCCTGAAGCTCATGCAGCTCGCAGCGGTCGTGCGCGCAATGGGGGCACGGACGAATGGTAGCGTCGGCCATTGCGAAGTCTACAATCGGGACGGCGATGTGTACGGCAGCGTACAGAACACCGTCCTGTCAATTTGTTGGAATATCCCGATACCGGCGCGTCCTTATTGACCGCCGCCGGAGGTAACTCGAACGCCCGATAGAGGTCCGCCATGAATGCGATAGATTCGAATGGCCGACACGCGTCACCCGCTCCTGCTGCGCAGACCCATCATTGGCTAGAGGCAGGTGCTCCTGCAGCAGCGCGGGCGCGACAGCGTAGTGACGCCCAGGCGCTACGATCCCCTGAGCAAGGCTTCGTGTCGACTGAGAACGCCGCACCTGATCGCCGCCTAGCCTCAAACACCGAGGCAATAATCTTTTGGTTCTGCGTCGTCGTGGGCGTAGCTGGCTTGCTTTATGTCGCGACCCGCACTCTCATGGAGCACCACGTCATCTAGCCTTCGACAACGCAGGTTGGACGCCACTCTACGACGTCCCGAATATCGCCCCCACGTGAGGACACATGGAAACACTGACCGTTCGACCCGATATCTCGCCGTCATTGGACGCGCGACACCTGAGAGCGCTTGAGGAGATACGCGCCCAAGTCGGCGACATGTTCCAGCGCGACGCCTGTTTCTGGAGCCGCTCCCCGCACCAGGTGCTTCTTCTGGATTGGCCATTGCACCATCAAGATCCAGGAAAGGCCGAGCGCTCTAACAAGGTCGCGATTACGTTCGGGTCCGATTGGCTCGACGCCTTTGGAGCTTCCGAGCCCAGCCGGCGAATCGTACTACTTGCGGAGGTTCGTGCAACGATCAGCGCTCGTATGGGGGAGTTTCAAGACGGCCACGACCTGTCCGCCGTAAATGAGGCCAGCGCAGACTCTTTCCAGATTTCCCTGCGCTGAACTCAGTCCTCGTCGACGCCTGGCGGCGTGCAAGGCTCCGGATCTTCGACCTCGATGCGCTCGATTAGCCGCGCATCGTCATGCTTCGGCGTGTTGACCCGCGTCGATACCGGATAGGCTTTCATCTCGTCGGCAGGGTACGGGCGCAGTAGCTCACCAGCGTTTGGCTGCGCAACGTCGAGCCACCGTGCATAGTCCTCAGCGGCCAGGATCACCGGCATGCGGTTATGCACCTTCGCCGCGAGCTCATTGGGCGTCGTGGTGACAACGGTGTAGGTGTCCATCCATTCGCCCTCGGGATTCTTCCAACTCGACCACAGGCCCGCGAACGCGAACGGCGCGCCGTCGATCATCCCGATGTGGTACGGCTGCTTGCCGGCGCCAACCTTCTTCCACTCATAGAACCCTGTCGCCGGAATCAGGCAACGATGGCGCTTGAATGCGTCGCGGAATGCCGGCGCCGTGGCGATGGTCTCCGCTCGAGCGTTGATCGTCTTGTAGGCAATCGACTTGTCCGTCGCCCAATGCGGCACCAGACTCCAGCGCATCGCGGCGAGCTCGCGCGTGCCGTCCTTCGCGAGTCGGACGACTGGTTGCATCTGACTCGGCGCGATGTTGTAGTGCGGCTCGATGTCTGGCGGAATCGGGATACCGAAGGCTAGCGCCATCGCGGCGGGGTGCGTGTGGAGTTCGTAGCGGCCGCACATCAGAGAGGACAACTGGGAACGGTGGCGGCGTGCACGTGACACGCGAGTGGCTCCCCGTTCGGCGTGTCACGACGAGTGCAGGGCCAGAATGACGAGTCCGATACGGCCACAGACCTGCGGGAAGCTCAATCACAATCAAATATCCTGTGCGCGCGATGCGCGCGCTCCGTCGGATCATACGCGCGTGGGAGAAAGTTCATCTTTGCGATTCCGCGACGCAATGGTCTATCCAGAGTGACGATGTGTAAATAGTCTTTCGCAATGTCGTAGAAATCCATTAGGTACTTGGCTGTCGCGGCGAATATGAGATCTCCTATCTGTACTTTGTGACCGTGCTTCATGAATGTTTCGAAGAAACGATCGACGCCAATAACAATGTCTCGGTTCGTCGAAATATCGTGATACTTCACTTTGCGCGCATGCGATTGCAGGTCTCTACTGTTCGTTCGAATATCCTTCGACAATTTCGATTTGGCGTAGTGGTAGGACCGGGCGCTCGCGAAGACTCTCTCTGAATAATATTTCTTGGCGAGCACTTTGAACGCCTCGGCGATGCAGATGTCGGGAACGTAAACGCGCGCGTGGTCGCTGGCTAGCTGTGCGTCGATTTGGTGCCACCATTCTTGACAGGCGACAACGCGATCGCGGTCGACCGAATTTGAAATCCGGGACGCCGGAATGTGTTTGTTGGCGAGAAAATTGGCATCGACCAAGTAATAGTGCCGGCACCTTTCATCTTCTGGATCAATTTTGCGGACTTGCGTCATTGGAATGGTCGACCGGCCCACGCGACGCGGCGCCTCATTGGATGCATTTCCGGTCGTTCCATAGATCGATCGCGGACTCCGCGTCGATCGCCATCGGGCCGGCGCCCCCGCACTCAATGCACGCGACCACGAAGGCATCGCCTGGCTGGCCGTCGCCCTCCACGACTTCGCAATGCGGGCATGCGCAGAACGGGCAGGGGCGGATGGTGCTGCGCATCCGGAAAGTCTACCAGCGCCGGCATCCGGCTCATGCCGGTGTCTGTCAACGCCTTCGCGTAGGGTGAAGGAGAACATTCGTGCCGTGTAACGCCGCTGGACGCGGCAGCTTTTGCGTGGCCGCCGATTGCTGCAGCGTCGGCTGGAGTGGCTCGCGCCAATTCCTTCTGAGTTCGCCGGCGCGGCGTTCCGCACGTAGACGAACGTTCGTCAAGGAGGATGATTCGCGGGGTCTAGCAGGCGGATGCGAAGGGCATCCAGAACGCATTAACCGGCGCCTTTCGGACCCCAGTGAAATACGCTAACTACATCATTTCATGTACCAAAGCGCGACGCTATCGGGCGGACTGTTAATCCGCAGGTCCCTGGTTCGAGCCCAGGTCGGGGAGCCAACAAATCAATTGCTTACGGACGATTCGCCAGCGCTGGCGCTCGTCTAAAGTCTCCGGGTATCCACTGGGTAACCACTTCTCAGGTAAGCCCTTGCAGCCGGTTTATCGTCATCGCGATATTTCAACGATCGGGGCCTGACGTCGTCGGTGACGGTTACGTTGCTGGCATGGTGGGTGTCGCGGACTGTAGGCAATACTCACTCCGTAGCGCGCTCTGAGGTCAGCGCACCGCACCGCTCGCAAGCGACGACCTGCTTGTACGAGTAGGTCCAGGCAGAACGTGCGATGTCCTGCCAGCACTGATGCAACTGTCGCTGGTACCGCTGTTGGAACGTTGAAACGCCGATGTAGCCTAACTTCACGTCACATGGGTAGCCACCCCTGCCGCGGCCCATTCCAGGCCACAGTGCTTGGTCGAGTGCCATACGTCCAGCGTCATGCAAATTCAGCGGGAGCGCTGCGCGAAACGGAGCCACTGGGAGCAGAGCTGGCTCGCGAAAATGAGACTGGCGTTTAAGTGAAAGACCTGCTCAGATGGGCGAGGATATCGCCTGCAAAGAAGCAGTGCAATGAGAAGGCCGAGACGGAACCACACGGCGGCGTTCAAGGCGAAAGTAGCCTTGGCGGCGTTGAAGGGCGACAAGACGCTGGCGGAACTGGCCGAGAAGTACGACGTGCATGGCAGCCAGATAACGCAATGGAAGACGCAATTGCTGGACGGTGCCATCGGCGTGTTCTTGACGCCAGGCAAGAAGCGCGGCAGCGAGCAGGGTCCGAGTGCCAAGGAGATGCAGGCCAAGATCGGACAGTTGGCATTGGAAGTTGATTTTTTGGAAGTCGCGCTCGGTCGCGTCGGCGATGCGAGCGCAAAGCGATGATCCTCAAGACCCATCCGCTGTCGGTAAAGCGGCAAGCGGAGTTGCTGGAGGTCTCGCGCGCGAACGTGTATTACCTTCCGACTGCCACGTCCGAGAAGGATCTGGCGTTGATGCGTGCCATCGACGAGCTGCACTTGGAATACCCATTTCTGGGCGCGCGTCAGTTGTGCAAGATTCTTCGGCGCGAAGGGCATCCCCCCGCTGGTCGCCTGCACATTGGCACGCTGATGGCGAAAATGGACATTGCGGCGCTGTACCGCAAGCCTAATACCAGCAAGCGGCATCCGGCCCACAAGATTTACCCCTACCTGCTGCGCAATCTCACGATCGAGCGCGCCAACCAGGTCTGGGCGATGGACATCACCTATTTGCCGATGCAGCGTGGCTTCATCTACCTGGCAGCGGTCATGGACTGGGCCACGGGTCGCGTGCTGGCGTGGCGCGTGTCGAATACGCTGACAGCGGATTTCTGCATCGAGGCCGTCGAGGAAGCCATCACCCGTTACGGCAAGCCGGAAATCTTCAACACCGATCAAGGCTCGCAATTCACCAGCGATGATTTCACCACGATGCCGCACGGCCACGGCGTGGCGCTCAGCATGGACGGCCGGGGCTGCTGGCGCGACAACGTATTTGTGGAACGGCTGTGGCGCTCGATCAAGTACGAGGAGGTTTACCTGCACGCCTACGAGTGTGTCAGCGCAGCCAAAGCCGGCGTCGGACGCTACCTGGATTTCTACAACAGCCGCCGCCCACACACCGCGCTGGGCGACCGCACTCCCGACGAGGCATACTTCACCCAACCAACCTTACAGAACGCAGCCTGATGAACATTCGGGCCACCCGTGGGCGACCAGCCCACGGATGCTAACCACCGTAGGGATTTCACCTACGAACCGCCGAAATCTGTCTTAACTAACCGAGCCAGCTCTCGATCCTCGCAGGCAACGGCCTAGAGGCGATCCTAAGTGCGGCAGACACGGCCGTACCGCCCCAGAAGTCCACAGCACGGGCCGACGATTTCTGCCCCAACCTCAAAACAGCGATCGGCTCCGCGCGAATGAATTTCGCCAATCTTGCCGGTTCGAAAGATGAAATCATTCCAAGCTGGCGCAACGCAAAACTTTTGCTTCCCTTTGCGACCAACTGTTCCGTGGACACAGACAGGCGGAACATTTCTTACTTCTGCAGCTGGGAGAAAGAGCAGGCGGCGGCCGTCAATGCCAGATACAAATATACGGTCCATCAGACCGAGCAATGTCTTGCTGGTTTTCAGAAGAGGGTCGGCGACCGAATGACAACCTGGCAAATCTCCAGCGGGGAGACGGTTATAGTGGATGCGCGCCATGTGATGAAGAATACCCAGACTTGGGCACTAACCCTGACCGTTAAGCGCTGATCCTCAAAGTATTGAAGGTGCCTTCTCCCCGCGTTGGCCCGGGAGGGATGGTTCTCTACTTCGTCTTATCCGCGTTCACATGATTTGGATCGTCGTAGAAACTCGCCCGGATATTGTTGACGACGCGCCAGGACGGCGCGGTCTTGGTGGCAACCCTACCGGCCAGCTTGATCGTATCTCGGTCGCTTATCAGGCCGCTGAGATAGACAACATGGTCGGATGTGGTGACTACCTGCACTGACGTTCGCCGGGGATCTATTCCCGCCTGGACTAAAGCCCGGGAGATATTCTGCTGCACAGCTTGGTCGGCGGGCAGGCGCGACTGTTCAGCTGCCTGGGCGTCCGCTAGGGACAACAACAAAGCCAGACCCGCAAAGACTATTTTGGAAATAGCGCGCATTTCCCGATCATAGCGAAGGCGACCGGCCTGGGCAATCAGTGCGTGCTAATCTAGGTTCAAAAGCTAAATCGGCAGGGCCCCGGTCGTGCACCCTAGCCATAGGGTCGTAGGACCGCTGCCTCATTGCTCGATGACATTGTCTTGTAGATAGTTCGGCGGGGAGATGCGAGATACCAGCTGCCGCAAGGTACCGCTCATTAGCCAGGGCTTGGGCATCTCCGATACGAGGTGGGTATGACGCGTACATTGAAGCTTACGTTGCTTATGGTCTGCTCGCCATTGTGCGTGACACCATGGCATTCGGCCCTGGGTCAGGGCCGGTCCAACAGCAACACCGCCGGTCAGGACCAATTCTTCAACACCACTCCTGGCAACCGGCCGGATGCTCGGCCAGACGAGCGCGATGGTTGGGAATTTACCGGGGATCCGTACAATAACACGGGCCAGGACAAGTGGTGTCACGCCAACCCCCAGTTCCAATTCCCGGAGGGTCCGAACAACCATCCGCTTTTATGCCTCGAACCGGGGAAAAAGCCGCCCTATCTTCAAGGTAAAGCTGAGAGAGGCCCCGCTCGCGAGGCGCCCGATACGCCGGCGGCGCCATTACGGCCGGTCTCTCCCAAGCAGCGTTTGCGTGGAAATGCGGGCCAGGGCTCAAGCCAGCCGGGAGGCGGGGGCAAGATCAACGCGAAGACGTCAAGCTATGTCTTGTTTGCCGACGCAACCGCTGGAAATTGCCAACTGAAGGGCATGCGAAGAATCGGCAAAACCGTCGGCAAAATCGTCGGCTACGAGGACCTCTACCTCTGCCTTGGCCCCAATCATTATGACGGACAACCCCTCTCCGGATCGATTACGAGCGTCGATGGCGGCACCAGAGTCTACAAAACGATCGGCGGTACCTTTCGCGCCGGCCCTGATGGACGGCAGCCTGTATTCGAGATCGAGTTCTTGAATGGCAATGCTCCCCCAAAAGGACTGATCAAGACGATCCCGCTTGAATAGAAGAATGTAGTTTTTCCAATTGGTTATCGGCGTCCAGATCAGGAAGGGCAGTTTCGATGAATGGAATATTGA
>Ga0209483_1001136_pt1 | contig 20767 bp, 18 predicted proteins | sample NGEPerA_FD_184508 | JGI IMG/M metagenome (GOLD analysis project Ga0209483, IMG submission 184508) | Arctic peat soil microbial communities from the Barrow Environmental Observatory site, Barrow, Alaska, USA - NGEE PermafrostL2-A... | ecosystem: Environmental > Terrestrial > Soil > Wetlands >... | reverse complement strand
AGCGTTTGCTCCGGCTGACCGACAAGCTGGTTGAGTGCGGCCATGCGCGCGGCGCCTCCATCGGTGCAAGCGGCCGGCAGGGCGCAGCAGGCCAGGAACGCAACGAACCGCAACGTCGCTCGGATGGCGTTACTTCTCGCCGGGCTGCCGGTCGAGGTGCCCGGGGCAACCCTCAACCGTCTGTGTGGCAGCGGGCTCGAGGTCGTGGCGTCGGCGGCGCGGTTGGTGGCCGTCGGCGAGGCGGACGTCGTCATCGCCGGTGGGTCGGAGAGCATGACCCGGGCGCCGTTCGTGGTGCCGAGGCCAGAGCAGGCATATCCACGTGCGATGGAGATGGCCGACACACGGCTGGGATGGCGGCTCCTGAACTCGCGCATGAGGACGCTGTACCCGCCGATATCGCTCGGTGAGACCGCAGAGGAGGTTGCCTCTCGCTTCGACGTCACACGCGAGCAGCAGGACGAGTTCGCGGCGCGCAGCCATCATCGCGCTCATCCCGCCGCGGTGGCCGGGGATTTCGACACCGAGATCGTCCCGGTGACGCTCGGAGACGGCGCCACAGTGTTGCACGACGAGGGAATCAGGGCCGACGCGTCGGCGCTCACGCTGGGCGCGCTGCAGCCGGCGTTTCGCGAGGGCGGCACGGTCACGGCGGGCAACTCCTCACCACTCAATGACGGAGCGGCTGCGATACTTGTCCTCTCCGAGCGTGCCGCCGACTCCCTGCGCGTGACACCACTGGGCCGTTACGTCACCACCGGCACCGCCGGGGTTCATCCCGACATCATGGGGATGGGGCCGGTGCCGGCCACGCGACGCGCGCTGGACCGTGCCGGGCGGACGGTCGACGACCTCGATCTTGTCGAGCTCAATGAGGCCTTCGCGTCCCAGTCGATCGCCGTCATGCGCGAGCTGCATCTCGAGGAGGACAGAGTCAACGTCAGGGGCGGGGCGATCGCCATCGGTCACCCGCTGGGATGTTCCGGCGCGCGCCTGCTCACCACACTGCTCTATGCGATGCGTGACCGCGGAGCGCGGCGCGGGTTGGCGACCATGTGCATCGGGGTAGGCCAGGGCATCTCGCTGCTGGTCGAGTCGGTGTGAGCGCGATCGGCAGGCGCGGCGAGCCACCGTTCCGCGCCGACCACGTCGGCAGCCTGCTCCGCCCCGAGGTCCTGCTGAGGGCGCGGGCGCAGGCCGCGGCACACGAGATCACCGCAGACACGCTGCGAGAGATCGAGGATGACAGCATCCGCGACATCGTGGCCATGCAGCGGGAGGTCGGGCTGCAGTCCGCGACGGACGGGGAGTTCCGCCGGTCGGCCTGGCACATGGACTTCATCTATCAACTGGAGGGCGTCACCCAAGCCGACGAGAAGATGCATGTGCAGTTCTTCAACGACGCCGGGACGCTCGACTTTGCGCCGGCCGCGCTACGGATCAATGATCGAATCCGCTTGGGTCAGACCATCTTCGCCGACCACTTCCGCTTCCTCCAAGCGCAGGTCGGGCCGGGAATCACGCCGAAGCTGACGATCCCGTCGCCGAGCATGGTGCACTACCGAGGTGGCCGCGCCTCGGTGGATCCCGCGGTGTATCCCGATCTCGAGGGATTTTGGGACGACCTCACCGCCGCCTACGCCGAGGAGGTGCGCAGGCTCGGTGACATCGGCTGCACCTACCTGCAGCTGGACGACACCAGCCTCGCCTACCTCAACGACCCCAAACAGCGTGACCTGATCGCCTCACTCGGCGGCGACCGTGAGCACCAGCACGAGGTCTACATCCGCAACATCAACCGCGTGCTCGAGGCCCGGCCACCCTCCATGCGGATCACCACGCACATGTGTCGCGGCAACTTCCGGTCGTCGTGGGCGGCCGAGGGCGGCTACGACTTCGTCGCCGAGGCCCTCTTCGGTGGGCTCGATGTCGACGGCTTCTTCCTCGAATACGACGACGCACGGTCCGGAGGCTTCGAGCCGCTGCGATTCGTGCCCGGGGGCAAGTACGTGGTTCTCGGGCTCCTGACGACCAAGCGGGGCGCGCTGGAAAACAAGGACGATCTCAAGCGCCGGATCGCGGAGGCGGCGAAGTTCGTGCCGCTCGAGCAGCTCTGCCTGTCACCACAATGCGGCTTCTCCTCGACGGTCGAGGGCAACACGCTGAGCTATGACGAGGAGGTGGCCAAGCTGCGCCTGATCGTCGAGACCGCGGAGGAAGTCTGGGGGTAGCCGCCGCTGACGAAGGTGTAGGGAGGCTCGCCGTTCGGAACGATGTCGGGCACCCTGTGCGTCAGCACGAACAGCGGCGCTCCGGGTAACGGGCCCTGACCGTTCCAGGCGTTGGCCAGGTCGTAGGTGTGCCTGCCCGTGATGACGGCGCCACACCGGCCGGCAAACTCGTCGAAGAACTCGGCACTCGGCCGCGAGAGCCGAAACGATGGGTTAGAGCCGGCTTGGGGTGTCACCATCGAAGTACCACTCGAACAGTCGATCTCCGCCGGTGCAGAGCGCCTGCTCTCGACTGTCATCCGGGCCCGGGATGTAGCCGTCGAGCGATGTCGCGAGACCCGTGATGATGCGTGTCATCGTGATCCTCCGTCACCCGCGATGTCGTCAGACGCCGGCGTCGTACGCAGCGCGCAGCCAGCCGAGCACCTCGGCGTCCATGTCGCCGGCTGATCGCACCCGCACCTCAAAGACGGCGGAACCGGGCAAACGTGAAGGGCTGAATGCGGCCCGAGGGTGTGACATGCTGATCAACGACCTCGCGTTCGCATCTGAATGCGGGGCCGAGCTCTTGAGCTAGGGACCGTGCGTCGTAACGGCAGACCTCGAGACCACTGCATGTGGATGGGCCGTTCGGCGCAAATGCGGCGATGATGATGTGCCCCCCACTTGGAACAGTTCGCTCGACCAGTTCCGCGTAGCGCAGCCTGTCGCTGGCCTCGGTGAGAAAATGGTACGTCGCGCGATCGTGCCAGACGTCGAACTGTCCTATTTCCTTCACTTGGCTGACGTCAGCCACCTGCCACTGCACCATCGCCGATCGGTCGCCCATTCGCGTCCGCGCCCGGTCCAATGCAACCCGGGAGATATCGAGCACTGCCAGGTGGTTGAATCCTGCATCCAAGAGTTGCTCGACAAGTCGTGAGGAGCCTCCCCCGACGTCGATGATCCTGGCCGTTCGGTCGTTGCACACCTCGATGATGAGTTGCGCAGAAAGCCGAGGCTCCGCCTGAAACCAACTGACTTCCTCGTCTGACTTCTCGGCGTAGACCGCCTCCCAGTGCTCACCGATCGTCATGACCCGAGATTCTCCTCCCAATGATCACGAGCCTTCAGCACTCGGCCGCCAATGTGATCGCACTTGAGCTCGTCCGAAGGCGGCCGAGAGCCCCAGAATCATCTCGATGAGCTCGATCGACCAGCTCCTTGAGGAAGCCCGCCGCGGCTGGGCGCGATTGGAGCCAGCGCAGGCGGCGGAAGCGACACGCGACGGCGCACTGCTGATCGACACGCGGCCGGCGGCCCAGCGGGAGCGGGATGGCGAGATCTCAGGCGCCGTTGTCGTCGACCGAAATGTGCTGGAATGGCGTCTCGACCCGACGAGTCCACATCGAATCCCCCAGATCAGCGACCACGATCAGACCGTGATCGTCATCTGCAACGAGGGGTACTCGTCGAGCCTCGCCGCCGCAACCTTGCATCGGCTACGTCTACTGCGCGCGACCGATGTTATCGGCGGCTTCCAAGCATGGGTGTCGTCTGGGCTGCCGGTCTGCGGGCGCCGACCGGACACGGTGCCTGCATCGGGAGCGTCACCGCGCAGGACGATGTAGCCCAGGAGTGAGGGCAGGGTTGAGGCCCTGGATGCATAGTCGTACGCGATTGAAGAGCTCGAAGGCGGCAAGGCCCCCAGACCGACCCTCCGCCGCACGACTCGGCTTCCGGGGTCCGGGGTCCGCGCTGGCCGACCGGCCCGGTCGTGGTGAGCCGGTCAGACGGCGGTCGCATCGAGGGCGACCGCGTGGGTGACGTCTGCTGACTGATCCGGCTCCTTGACGCGCAGGAGGCGAGCGACGGAACGTGGCAGGTACCAATTCCATTCCCCGAACAACGAAACCAGCGCGGGCACAAGAAGCATGCGCACCACGGTCGCATCCAGAAGAACGCCGAAGCCCAGGCCGGTTGCAAAGACCTTGATGTCTGTCTCCGGCCCGGAAGAGAGAGACAGAAATGCCAGGAAGAGGATCAACGCGGCGGAGGTCACCAGTCGGCCGGTGCGACCGACGCCCTCAATCACCGCGGGATTGGTCGAACCGCTGCGGTCGTATTCCTCGCGAATGCGAGACAGGATGAACACCTCGTAGTCCATCGACAGGCCGAACAGGAACGCGAAGATCATGATCGGCAGCCCGAAGGTGATCGAGCCCGTCGGGGCAATGCCGTAGATCGCCCTGGACCCCCAGCCGTATTGCCAGAACAGCACAACGCCTCCAAACGTGGCGGCCAGCGAGAGAAGGTTGAGAACGATGGCCTTCAGCGGGACGAGAAGGGACCGAAATGCCCGTACCAACAAGACGTATGTCACCAGCACGAGCAGCAACAGGACCAGGGGCAACGTCCCGTAGACGCCGGTTTGGTAGTCGATCTGGAGCGCCCCGACACCGGTGACGCCAATCACACCCGGTCTGCCGTCGAGGGTGGTCTTGATGTCACGCACCACCTGCACCGTGGAGCCGTTGTAGGTCTCGTTGCGGGGAACCACCAGCACCAGCCGCGTTCCGGCGGACGTGGCGACGGGACCGCTCGGCGCAAACGCGGTGACAACACCGGAGACGGAGCGCGCAGTCGTCACCGTTGCATGGGCTGCCGACGCGTCGGTCAACACGACGATGGGAGTGAGCGCACCGGCCGGGACGCCACTGTTCTGCAGAGCATGCCAGGCGTCGTACGCAGGTCCGGCGGACGCCAGCGAGTCGGCTTTGGCAGTGCCCACCGACAGGCTCAGAAACGGGATGAACAGCGCACCGAGGACGGCGACGGCGACGGCGATCAAGCGGCGATGTACGACGCCCCTGCCCCAACGCAGCCAGAAGCGGCTTGCGGAGTCCTCGTGCCGGATCCGCGGCCAGTCGACGCGCGGCCCGATCGTGGCCAGGAACGCCGGAAGCAACGTCGTCGCCACGGCGACGGAGACGAGGGGAATGAGCATTCCACCCAACCCGGCCGACCGGAGAAAGGGAACCGGGATGACCACCAGCGCGATGAGGCCGATGGCGACGGTCAGGCCGCTGAACAGCACGGCCCGGCCCGCGGTCGCCATGGCATTCTCGACGGCATCGTGGTTGGTGAGTCCGCGAGCCCGTTCCTCGCGCCAGCGGGTCACGATGAGCAGTGAGTAGTCGATGGCGACACCCAATCCGACAAGGGCAACCAGGAATTCCACGATGAACGATATGTCGGTGAGATAGGTGAGTCCGAGAACGACGAGAAGGGTCGAGAGGATCGCGGTCGCAGCAACGATCAGCGGCAGCAGAGCGAGGAAGAACGCGAAGACGAAGAGGAGGACCGCCAGCGCGCCCACACCACCGATGAACGTCTCTGCAAGTACGCCCGGGCCCGTGTTTGGACTACCACCGGTCGCAAGGGCCTCCACCCCTGTCACCACGGCCGAGGTCCCCGTCGGTGCAGCTGCGGACAGTGCCGTCTCCAACTCGGGCAGGGCCGCGTCCGTAAACCCGTTGGGCTCCGGGATGAAGGCGTAGGCAAAAGCCGTTCGCCCATCGGCAGAGCCAAAGATCGGATCGCCGGTCTGCTGGTGACCGATGACCCGCGTGATCGGAACGGCATGCTGGACCGCTGCGAAGACCAGGTCCGACTGCACCGTGTCGACGCGCTGGCCACTGGGAGCGCTGATGCTCAGCAGATACGGTGCGACGTCGGCGGCCGACCCGTAGGTGTGCAGGACTCGGGTGGCGGTCTCGTACCCGGGCTGCCCGGGAAGCGAGAAATTGGTCGAGAGGCGATCCACCGACTTGCCCACCCCGGCGATGCGGGCGAAGAAGATAACGACCCAGGCCGCGACGATGGGTCGACGATGTTTGAGGACGAACCGGGCGAGCTTGCGCACTCTTCAAGGGCTCCCGTTGGTGCCGCCGGCGGCGACTTCCTCTTCATACCGTCCTCGCTACAACAACGGCCCGTGGTTGCGTGCGCTTGATCGTCCGTCCGCGATCGGCACGTGGCGGAAGACCGTCCACAGCGTCAGGTCGTAGACCGCCTTGACCGCACCTGCGATCACAAACGGCAGACCAACTGTCAGCAGCGTTCCCTGGAGGAGCGCGCCCGAGATAACGGGACTGGCAGCCGAGCCGGCGCTGCGCGCCAGCGACGTGACACTGGCCGCCGCGGTTCGCTCCTCGGGTGCGACGAGCGCCATGGTGTACGCCTGCCGGGTTGGCACATCCATCTGCGAGAGCAGCTGGCGCAGGAGAAGCACCGCGGCAGCGAGGGGAAAGGTGGGCATGAAGGCCACCAGCGCGAGCAGAACGTTCGAGGGAAGGTGAGTGAACACCATTGTGTTCAGGAGGCCAAAGCGGCGGCCCAGCGGGACAGCCGCCAGGAACGAGAGGGCGGCCAGGGTGTTGGCGGCGAAGAAGAGCAACCCCAGCGGACCGAGTGGTACGCCAAAGCGCAGGTGGAAGTACAGCGCCGCGAGACTCTGCGCGACCAGTCCACCGGCCAGGGCATCGACGCTGAAGACGGCAGCAAGGCGCAGGACAACAGAGCGCGAACGGCCCAGTTTCGGCGCGAACTGGGGCCGCCGCCTGCGGGCCGTCGCGCCCCCGGTTGTCTGAGAGATGTCGTGAGGTGCCGTCTCGACCGCCGCTGACAACCGCATCGCGAGCAGGGCAGCCACGAGAGCTGCCAGGACGTACAGGCCGAAGATGACACGAATGCCCGTTGTCAGGCCGACGCCTGCGCGCGTCAGGAGGTCGGGAAGGCCCGCCGCCAGCGCACCCAGGGCGCCGGCAAATGACGCGATCAGGTTGTACCGGGCGAAGATCGCGGTTCGGCGCTCCACCGGAACAATCTGGGGCACGATTGACTGCTCGATGGGAAGAAAGGGTGCGGTTTCGGAGCCCGTCGTCCCCAGCGTGCCGAAGAAGGCGGCGATCAGCAGGACCGGGTAGAAGGAGACTAGGCCGAAGATCGTACCGGTCAGCGCCATCAGGCCGGCCAGGACGACCAGGGTCCGCCGCTTTCCCCAGCGATCGGCACGCAGACCGATGAGGTATGTGCCGAAGAAGTCACCCACGAGAGAGACGGTGATGATGGCTCCGATCGCCACCGGCGAAAGCCCACGCTGGGTCAACGCCACGCCGAGCAAGACGCCCAGGATCCCGTACGCGAACGCGCGCACGCCTCGCGCGGCAAGCAGAAGCCGTGTATCCGCGGCGTGGGAAGAGTGACCGCCGCCTGTCGTGGAAAGCCCCATCGGGGAGTAGGTTGCGCTCCCGGCGACCATGGTCGCCGGAGACGCGGGTGCAGCGGCACCGCGACGAGTGCGTGCGCGTGCTGGGGCGCAACGGCCGGAGTGCTAGCACCACCCCAGCGGGACGACCGCACCATCGACAGTCCGTGCGGCTATCAATATGGTGTCCTGCGTGACGACACGCGGGGATCGCTGGGCAGTTCGGCTCGCCTGGACGGTGGCGCTGGGCTCGCTCGGCCTGATGGCAGCCAGCCTCGTTCTGCTCGTCCTGGATTGGAAGGCGATCGACTCGCCGATCACCGCGCAATTCTCGTACTTCATCGGGGCAGCGATCACCGGCGTCCTGGGATTGCTGATCACTGCGCGCAGACCACGCAATCCGATCGGGTGGTTGCTGCTGGCCATCGCCGTCAGTGACACGGTCTACGTCTTCGCCGACTTCGTCGCCATCCGTGGCCTGCTCGCGGGCGTGTCAGCCTCAGGCTGGGTGGAATGGCCCGCAACGGTATTCAACAACAGCGCCGGACTCGGGTTCCTCCTGCTCCTCTTCATCGTCCTGTTCTTTCCCACAGGTCGCCTGCCCGGCTCGCGATGGCGGGTGGCGGCATGGGTTGTCGTCGCGGGTGCGGCTCTCTCGCTGATCCAGGGGACGACGCAGCCCGCACCGACCCAGCTGTCGCCGCGGCTGCCGAGCGTCCCCAACCCGCTGGCGGTGCCGGCGATCGCCGGCCCGACCGGCAACAGTCTTCCTGCGGTCATCCTGTACGTGCTGATGTTCGCATTGCCGTTGGTAGCGGTCGTCGTTCGCTTCCGGCGCTCGCGGGACGTGGAACGCCGTCAACTCCGCTGGTTCGCCAGCATCGCTGCCGTCACCCTGGGCCTCGTCCTTGCGAGCTTCCCGGCTGGTCAGGCTCTGTGGGGTACGTCACCACCATCGCGCTGGGCGTGCTGCTTCCAGCTGCGATTGGCGTCGCGGTCATGAAGTACGGCCTGTACGACATGGACGTCTTCATCAGCCGCAGCATCGTCTACGGCTCGTTGGCCGTCTTCATCACCGCGGTGTACGTCGCCATTGCGGTTGGCATCGGCGCCCTGGTGGGCAGCGGGGGCAAGCCAAACCTGGGGCTGTCAATCCTGGCCACGGCGGTCGTGGCGGTGGGGTTCCAGCCGGTCCGCGAACTGGTGCAGAGGGTCGCCAACCGACTCGTGTACGGGAGGCGGGCCACTCCGTACGAAGTTCTTTCGCAGTTCTCCGAGCGCGTCGCTGAGTCCTACGCCAGCGACGATGTCCTGCCGCGCATGGCACGCGTGCTCGCGGAGGGCACGAGCGCCGAAGGCGCGGAGGTCTGGCTGCGAAGCGGCGCACTGCTGCGGCGTGCGGCGGTGTTCCCAGTCGAGTCGTCAGTTGCCGAGCCGGTCCCGCTTCACCTCGCTGAAGCAGTGACGATCACACACGCGGACCGCACGGTCGAGGTATTGCACCAGGGAGAGTTGCTCGGCGTGTTGACCGTCAGCAAGCATCGCGGTGAGTCGCTCACGCCGATCGAGGTCAAGCTGATGGACGATCTCGCCCACCAAGCGGGACTGGTTCTCAAGAACGTGGGACTCACCTCGGACCTGCAGGCCCGGCTCGAGCATCTGCGCGCCTCTCGGCAACAGCTGGTGGCTGCGCAGGACGATGAGCGTCGCAAGCTGGAACGCAACCTCCACGACGGTGCCCAGCAGCACCTGGTCGCCATCAAGGTGAAGCTCGGCCTGGTGGAGATGCTCGCGACCAGGGACACGGAGAAGGCGAAGGCAACCATCATCGCGCTCAAGCACGACGCCGACGAGGCGCTCGAGACTCTTCGTGACCTCGCCCGGGGCATCTATCCACCATTGCTGGCTGAGAAGGGACTCGCCGTTGCGCTGCGGTCGCAGGCGGCCAAGGCAACCCTACCGGTGCATGTGGACGCCGACGGGGTCGGGCGCTACCCCCAGGAGACTGAGGCAGCGCTGTACTTCTGCACCTTGGAAGCACTGCAGAACGTCCAGAAGTACGCGACGGCTTCAGCGGTCACCGTGCGCCTCCGCGAGGATGAGGAGCAGCTTCTCGTCGAGGTGATCGACGATGGACGCGGGTTCAACGTGACCGCTGTCACGCGAGGTGCCGGCTTGACCAACATGGAAGACCGGTTGGATTCGCTCGGGGGGTCGGTTCGGATCGAATCGACGCATGGGGTTGGGACGTCGCTTCGCGCGTCGGTTCCTATCTCCCCCACCGTGCCCCTCGCCGTGGCGCATGCAAGCTAGCCCAGGTCGGCGATCACCGGCAGCGCGCCATCCGTCAGCGGCGGCTCGATACCGGTCCACATCGACTCCTCGATCCCTGGAGAGATGCCGCGTCCGCCCCGGAGCAGCGACGCGACCGCGGCGAGCGCGGCAAGGCCGGCGGCGACGGCGAACACCACGACCAGGCCGTCGTGGAAGGGCCCGGAAATCAGGTTGGGAAAGAACTCCCTGCCCGTGAGGGCCTGTTGCTGCGCTGCCGACAGCGATGAGAGCACGCCACTGGGCGCCAGAAGGTATTGCAACGGGTTGACCCCCAGAACCGCCGCGAAAAGTGAGGACACCGGCGGCAGCGCGGCCACGTGGTGAGCCACCCCGTACGGCACGCCCTGCTGCTGTAAACCGCTCGTCAACGTGTGCGGGAGGCTGCTCGCCAGCCCGGCAATCATGAGCGAGAAGAACGCCCCGATGGACAGCGCCGTGCCCGAGTTTTGAAACGTCGCGCGCATCCCTGACGCCACGCCGCGTTGCCTCGCAGGAACGCTGCTCATGATCGACGCCAAGTTGGGGGCGGCGAACATGCCGCCACCGATCCCGTTGGCGGTGATGAGCAGCGCGAAGGCCAAGTAGGAGAAGTCGACCGGCAACAGCATCAGGCCGATGAAGCTGCCCCCGAACACGACCATGCCCGCGGTGGCAAAGCCACGAGCGCCGAAGCGGTCGGAGAGAAAGCCTGACACGGGCCCGGCGACGAGGATGCCGGCGGTGAGCGGGAGAAGAAAGATGCCTGCCCAGAACGGCGTCTCACTGTAGTTGTACCCGTGGAGAGGCAGCCAGATTCCCTGCAACCAGATGATCAGCATGAACTGCAACCCTCCTCGCGCGATCGACACGGCGAGGCCCGCGACGTTGCCGGCGGTGAAGGCCCTGATGCGGAACAGGCTGAGCTGGAAGAGCGGATCCCTGACCATGCGCTCGATGCCCACGAACGCAGCGAGGAGAACGACGCCCGCGGCGAGCAGGCTGAGGACGACCGGATTGGTCCAGCCCATGGTGTGGTCTCCGTACGGCTGGAGGCCGTCGGTGATGGCGACGAGGATCGCGCCGAGGCCGACGGCGAAGGTGACGTTGCCCCACCAGTCGACACGACCGCGGTGTCGTTCACCGGTGTCACGCAGCATGCGGTAGGCCCACAAAGTTCCGAACACACCGACGGGCACGTTGACCCAGAACACCGCACGCCAATCCAGGACCGCCAGCAGACCTCCCGCGACCAGGCCGATGAACTGCCCGGCGATGGCCGCGATCTGATTGATGCCCAGCGCCAGGCCGCGTTGATCTGAGGGGAACGCATCGGTCAGGATCGCGGCCGAATTGGCGGTGAGCATGGCCCCACCGAGTGCCTGGGGCACGCGCCAGCCGATCAGCCACAGCGCTCCGTGTCCACCCTGGAACGGATCAACCGAAAGCAGGACCGAGGCCACGGCGAACACCACGAAGCCGGCGTTGTAGATCCTGACCCGGCCGAACATGTCGCCGAGGCGGCCGAGGGTCACGACGAGCACGGCTTGGACGAGCCGATACCCCATGATCATCCAGAGCAGGTAGACGACATTGCCCGGGGCCAGCGGATCCAGGTGGATGCCGCGGAAGATCGCCGGCAGCGCGATGATGACGATGGAGCCATCGACCGCCGACATGAACACCGCGAGGCTCGTGTTCGACAGGGCCACCCACTTGTAGCGGGCCGGCATCAGATGTTCTGTGCTAGGAGGGCCGGCATCGGGGCGGACTCAGATGTTGCGGAGGTCCCTGACGTGGACGGCGGCGTCTTCGGCAGCCTCAGCCGCGGCGTCGACGGGTTCCCCACGGTCCGGTTCCGCGCGCACTGAGAAGAGGTCCTCACCGCCTGGCTCGGGCGATTGGAGATCCCCCGCCTCGGCGTCCTGCGAAGCATCGAGCACGTCGGGCCGCTCCTCCGCGAGGCGCTCGTCGAGCGTGTCCCGATGGTACGCATCGGGCTCGCGGACGCCGGCGTGGGACACGTCGACCTCCTCGCCGTCGTCGCCCACCACCTCGGCGGGGTCGGGCTCGTCCATGCCGAACAGCAGGGCGCTGTCGGCCGGGGAGTCGTTGGAGGGAAGGTCTTCGGCGTGGGTCGTCTCGGGGTCGTGATCGGCCATTCCGGTGACTCTCAGGCGACGTCGAGGTGCTGGAGCAGTTCGACGAGCGAGCGCCCCACGCGGGCGGCCCGCGCGTCGTCGACCGGACCGAGGTCGGGAACGAACCTGGCCGCGCCGGCCGGGTCCTCGTCAGTGAGCCAGCGGATCAGCGCGTGTCCCACCTCCGCGGCGGTGGTGTCGTCGAACTCGTCAGCCATGGGCGCCCTCGAATGCATGCGAACGATCGCCACAAGCCTACGCCCTGGGGATGGACGCGCCGATCCCGCGGACTCCTCGCCGCCCCCATGGAAGCGATTCGGAACCGCAGCTCTGGGGTACAAGAAGGTGGAGAACCAGACGTGCTCGCCTCGGTTGAGGCGTGCCCGAACGAGAATGAGACATGACTGAACTGACCACAGAACTCCTCCCGATCCTTCAGCTGGACGACGCGGTGGTGCTCCCCGGGATGACGGTTCCGCTCGCCATCGAGGGCGACAACCAGCAGGCCGCCGTGGCCGCCGCCCAGAGCGGCAACCGGCGCCTGCTGCTGGTGCCCCGGGTTGGCGGCACGTTCTCCGCGATCGGGACGGTGGCGCAGCTGGTCGAGTCTGGCAAGCTGCCGACCGGCGCTGACGTCTCCATTCTCCAGGGCCTCCACCGTGCGCGCATCGGCAGCGGTCAGTCCGACATCGGCGGCGCCCTCTGGGTGCAGGTCGAACCCCTGCCCGACGGCGACCCGACCGATTCGGCGCGTGAACTTGCCCGTGAATACCGCGCGCTCATCGAGAGCCTCCTCGAGTCGCGCGGCGCAAGCCGCGTCATCGAGGCAGTTCGCTCAGTTCGCCATCCCGGACAGCTCGCGGACCTGTCGGGCTACTCGCCTGACCTCACCGTCGAGCAGCGGCTCACGGTGCTCGAGACCCTCGACATCGAGGACCGCCTCACCCAGCTGATCGCCTGGACCAAGGACATCCTCGCCGATGTCTCGGTGCGCGAAAAGATCCGCACCGAGGTCAACGAGGGGATGGAGAAGACTCAGCGCGACTACCTCCTTCGCCAGCAGATGGAGGCGATCAAGAAGCAGCTCGGCGAGGGCGGCGACAACCTCGCCGCCGGCTACCGCGCGCGTCTCGAGGACGCGGGCATGCCGGACATCGTGCGCAAGGAGGTCGAGCGCGAGATCGACCGCTTTGAAGCGACCAGCGAGCAGAATCCTGAGCACGGCTGGATCCGCACCTACCTCGACTGGATCTTCGAGATCCCCTGGAACGTGCGCTCAGAGGACAACTTCGACCTCACCGAGGCGCGCCGCGTCCTCGACGCGGACCACACCGGCCTCGAGGACGTCAAGGACCGCATCCTTGAGTTCCTGGCGGTGCGCAAGCTGCGCCACGAGCGTGGTCTGACCGTCAGCGGTGGCCGCGGTTCCGGCGCGATCATCACCCTGGTCGGGCCGCCCGGGGTGGGCAAGACGTCGCTCGGCGAGTCCGTCGCCCACGCCCTGGGGCGCAAGTTCGCCCGCGTCTCGCTGGGCGGCATCCACGACGAGGCCGAGATCCGCGGTCATCGGCGCACCTACGTGGGAGCGCTGCCCGGACGGATCGTGCGCGCGCTCAAGGAGGCCGGCACCAAGAACCCGGTGATCATGCTGGACGAGATCGACAAGGTTGGCAACGACTGGCGCGGCGATCCGTCGTCGGCCCTCCTCGAGGTGCTCGACCCGGCCCAGAACAACACGTTCCGGGACCACTACCTCGAGGTCGACCTCGATCTCTCCGAGGTCCTGTTCATCCCCACGGCAAACGTGTGGGAAACGATCCCCGCGCCCCTGCTCGACCGCATGGAACTGATCCGGCTGGACGGCTATACCGAGGACGAGAAGGTCGCCATCGCGCGCGACCACCTTCTTCGGCGCCAGGTCGAACAGGCCGGGCTTGGCAATGACGAGGTCAGCGTCACCGAGGCCGCGATCCTGGCGGTGATCACAGACCACACCCGCGAGGCGGGCGTGCGCAACCTCGAGCGAGAGCTGGGCAAGATGACGCGCAAGGTGGCCACGCGCATCGCCACCGGTGCACTGGTCCCACCCCTTGAGATCACGCCGGTGCAGGTGCGTGAACTGCTCGGCAAGCCGAAGTTCGACAACGAGGTGGCCGAGCGCACCGCTGTCGCCGGCGTTGCCACCGGGCTCGCCGTGACCGGCACCGGAGGCGATGTCCTCTTCATCGAGGCCGCCAACGCACCCGGTGACGGGACCCTGACACTGACCGGGCAGCTCGGCGACGTGATGAAGGAGTCGGCGCAGATCGCGCTCTCGTACATCCGTGCTCACGCGGCCGACCTGGGCGTTGACCAGGCAGCGGCCGAGAAGAGCTTCCACGTGCACGTGCCCGCGGGCGCCGTCCCCAAGGACGGCCCGTCCGCCGGAATCGCCATGACGACAGCGATGGTGAGCCTGCTCACCGGCCGGCCGATGCGCAGCACCGTAGCCATGACCGGCGAGGTGACCCTGCAGGGGTTGGTCCTGCCGATCGGCGGTGTCAAGCAGAAGGTGCTCGCCGCCCACCGCATGGGACTGACCGAGGTGATCCTTCCCAAGCGCAACGAGAAGGACATCGACGATGTGCCGGAGAGCGTCCGCAATGAGATGACGATTCACTTCGTGAGCCGCGTCGAGCAGGCTGTCAACGTGGCGCTCGAGGCCCGGACTGGCGTTCTGGCGGCGGCGTAAGCGGGAACAACCCCACGCCGACACGGTTGGTGACGGCGCGAGGGCGGACAGCCACGCTCCGGGACCACCGGGCATCGATGAGCTCGTGGTGCGCTGATCCAACCGCCGCGGACGCGCAGCGGAGACGGTTCCTTTTGTGTCTGTAACGAGTCGCCATCGGCGACTTCGGTGCGACACACTCAGCCGATGAGAGGGCGGTTGCTGTTGCTGGTGGCCGTGCTTCTCATCGCGGGCTCGGGCGCAGTGCCATCCGCCGTCGCGGCGGGCACGTACGAGGCTGCGAGCGCCTCGACCACGGTGACCTACTGTAGTGATGGCGGACAGGCGCAGGCGCTCGACATGTACGAACCACTCGGGGGCGTGGCAGTGCACCCGCTGCTCCTCGTCGTCCACGGCGGCTATTGGTCGGTTGGGGACTCCGCCGTGTCGCAGCAGAGCCAGTTCACGCAGGCCGTGATGGGCGGCGCCCTCGCTGCCGGCTTCGCCGTCGCGTCGATCAACTACCGGCTCGCACCGGCCAACCGCTGGCCCGCGCAGATCATCGACACCCGGTGCGCTGTCCGCTACCTGCGCGCCACGGCGACACGGTGGCACATTGATCCGCACGAGTTCGCCGCTCTGGGCGACAGTGCCGGTGGGCAGCTGGTCAGCCTCGACGCGCTCTCGGCCCAGAGGGAACAGCAGTGGGACAGTGCCCAGTACGCGGGACAGTCGACCGCCCTGCAGGCGGTTGTCGACTGCTGGGGGATCGTCGACCTGACCGCCCCCGGCTGGAGCCGGCTCGGCCGGGGCCTCAGCATGAATGCGTTCCGTGTAACGCTCGGCTCGCCCTCCGCGGTGCTCCGCTCGGCATCGCCGGTCAGCCACGTCGGCCCGGGGGCGCCGCCGTTCCTGATCATCCACGGGCTCAGCCACACGCTGGTGCCACCGCGACAGTCCACCGAGTTGCGCACGCTGCTCCGCGCGGCGGGGGACGCGGCCACGCTCGTCGAGGTCGCGAATGCAGGGCATGGACTGTCCGCAACGGCTGTCCCGATGGTTCCAGCGCTGAGCGACGTGGCGCGGCAAACCGTCTCCTGGCTCCTCGCCACGTTGCGCTGAGGACGCTGCCCCACATCGGCCGGGTGGAATGATCGGAAGATGCGCTTCCTGTTCAGCCCCCCGGACGAGACGGCCGTGGGCCTGCTCACGCTTCCCTGGGCGGAGCCACTGCAGTCATGGACGGACAGCCGCCTCGTGGAGGTGCGCCAGCGCGGCATCTCACGCCACGTGGTCCGCTTCGTTGCCGAGGGCGGTTGCCTCTATGCGCTCAAGCAGATCAGTGAAGCACTTGCCGAGCGGGAGCATCGCCTCCTTCGCCTCCTCGAAGAACGCCACATCCCCGCGGTCGGTGTGCGCGGCGTGGTTGTCGACCGCGGCGGACACCTCGATCCCGCGACAGACGCGGTCCTGGTCACCACCTTCCTCGAGTACTCGACGTCCTATCGATCCCTGTTCAGCAACCCCCGCGCCGGCCCTGAGAGCGACAAGCTCATCGACGCCCTGGTGCAACTGCTGGTGCGCCTCCACCTCACCGGGTTCTACTGGGGTGACTGCTCGCTGTCGAACACCCTCTTCCGACTCGACGCCGGAGCGCTCGAGGCGTACCTCGTGGATGCCGAGACCAGCGAGCACCATGAGTCGCTCTCAGACGGACAGCGCACCTACGACGTCGAACTCGCTCGCGAGAACGTCGGCGGCGAGCTCATGGACCTCCGTGCGGGCGACCTGCTCCCCGAGGGGGTGGATCCCATCGAGGTGGCCGACAGCATCCCCAGGCGCTACCGGGCGCTCTGGGACGAGCTGGCCCAGGAAGAGGTGCTGCGCCCCGAGGAGCAGCGGTACCGTGTCGCCGATCGTCTTCGTCGTATCAACGAGCTGGGATTTGACGCTGATGAGGTCGAGCTGATCAGCAGCGGTGCCGGCTACCGGCTCCGCGTGCAGACCCGGGTGGCCGAGCCGGGCCAGCACAAGCAGCGCCTCTTCATGCGCACCGGGCTCGACGTCCAGGAGAACCAGGCACGCAGACTGCTCAATGACATCGCGAGCTTTCGCGGCTACCTGGAACAGAAGAGTGCCCATCTCGTGCCCGAGAGTGTCGCCGCCAATCGCTGGCTGAGCGAGGTGTACGACCCCGTGGTCAACGCGATTCCTCCATCACTGCGCGGCAGGCTCGCTCCTGCGGAGATCTTTCATGAGATCCTCCTGCACCGCTGGTACCTGTCGGAGACGGCCGGCCACGATGTCGGCGCCAGCGCGGCAGCTCAGTCCTACTACCGCAGCGTTCTCCCGGACGTGCCGGAGCAATTCACGTCCGGCGACGTGGCCTCCGCCAGCGAGCGTCGCATTCGGGAGACCTCCGAGGCTCGCGACCGCGGCGACGTGGTGTGACGACGAACGCCGTCGATGCCGCTGAGCAATGGAGACGGAAGTGGCAGGACGCGTTGCCCGTCTGGACCAGTGTCAATCGATCGCGCATTGCGCCGGAGTGTGTTTCAAGCGGGTCACACAGCCGTCTGCCACCCATTGCTCGTACTCAGATCAGGTGACCCGCCGCAGCCTCGTCACCGCCCGTGGGTACGTATGACCTTCGCGCCGACCGACCCACAGGCCTCGGAGACCTCAAGAAGCTCGATCGCCTGTCGTCCAGCGCTGTGCTGGACACTGTGATACGAAACAGCCCGACCTCGGTGACGGTGGTGGGAGCGGACGATTGCATCGTGCTGATCTTGGGCAGCGCGGGCATCGACACCGACACGAGGGCGTCGTACGTGGGTCGGAAGCTCTCGGAGCTGGTTCTGGACCCGGCCTACCTGGCCATGGCCGGCGAGGTGCGCGCCGGAGGGACGGGGCGCAGGCTGGTCGTGTTCGGTGCCCGCACCTACGACACAACCGCCGCCCTGTTGCCGGACGCCGTAGCCGGGACGGGTGGTGTGGCCTTCATCGCCACCGACGTGACCGATCGCCTCGCCGACTCCCGCCGATTCCAAGCGCTGAACCGGCTGCACTCGGTGCTCAGCGAAACCGGCACCGCGATGGTGCGTGCCGTCGAGCCTGGGACCCTGCTCGCGGAGGTCTGCCGGATCCTCGTCATCACGGGTGAGTTCGCCGCCGCCGCCTTCCTCACGCATATCTCGTCGACCGGTCACCTGGTCGCGCGGTCGACCTGTCATTCACCGGCGCAGTTGGAAGCAGGCCCGCGCAACACGGCCGCGATGATGGACGCCGTTCGCGCCAGTTACCCTGCCTCGGAGGGGCTTCCGAGGGAGCTCCGCGACCCGGTCGCCAGGCAGGGCCAATCGCCGTCAATCGTCGCACTCTTCCCGGTCGAACCACGCGAGGATGCCCCTGGTGTCCTCGCCGTTTGCGTCCCGCCCGGTCACGCCCCCATCAGCGAGGAGGAGCATCACCTCCTGTCGGGCATGGCCCGTGAGATTGCGTTCGCCTTGGATTCGCTGGCCATCGAGCTCCAGCGCGCGACGGCCATGGACCTCAGCGAAAAGCGCGCCCAACAGCAGTCGCTGGTGTCGACACTGGGTGTCATGGCCCTGGGGAAAGCTGACCCGGTCGACCTCTTCGACGCGGCGGTGGCGTCACTGGAACCCTTCGGGCAACGCCAGGTGATCCTCTACGAGGCACTGACAGGCGGCGACAGGGTCCTGGTGCGGGCAACCTCCGGAGCCAGCGTGCCGGTCGCGCGCGGCGATGTGATGACGCGATCGGTGCTTCCCGTGACCGATACCGTGCTGATCTCGGGGAATCGAGTCAGGGTCGATGACTTCAGCACCGATCCCCGCTTCGTCCAGCCGAACTCCTCACCGCTGTTCTCGGTGGGAAGCGGGGTCAGCGTGCCGATCCGCGTCGATGGGGAGACCGTCGCCGCCCTCACAGTGCACAGCTTCGCCGCCAACGATTTCGACTCGACGGAGGTCGACTTCTACGACTCGGTTGCGAACGTGATCAGCGGCGCCATGGAGCGGAGCCGATACGAGAACAGCATCCGCCACGACGCCACGCACGATCGCCTGACCGGTCTTCCCAACCGTCTCCTGTTGCAGGACCGCATCGCCCAGGCGATCTCGCGATGCCGGCTTCGACAGGCGGGGCCTCTGGCCGTGCTCCTCGTTGATCTCGACGTCTTCAAGGAGGTCAACGACCATCTTGGCCACGAGACGGGCGATCGTGTGCTCACCCTGGCGGGCACCCGCCTGCGTGATGCCATTCGTCCCAGTGACACCCTGGCGCGCCTCGGGGGCGACGAGTTCGTCGTCCTGTGTGAGGACCTCCTCAACGCGAACGAGGCCGCAACGGTGGCACGGCGTATCACCGAGCGGCTCCACGATGCCTTCGTTGTTGACGGCCAGGAGATCAGCGTTACGGCGAGCGTCGGAGTCGCCGTGGGCTCAGCCGGCTCAACGCCCGAGGAACTGCTCCGCGACGCCGCCGCCGCCATGTACCGCGCCAAGCAGGGCGGGCGCGACAGGTTCGAGCTGTTCGATGAAGCGCTTCGAACGCGTCTCCTGCATCGTGCCGACATCGAGCTCGGCCTGCGTCATGCCCTCGATCGCGACGAGTTCGTGGTCGCCTATCAGCCAATCCTCGAGGTGGCGACGGGCGAGGTCCGTGAGGCCGAGGCACTGCTTCGCTGGACACGGCTGGACGGCAGCGTCATCTCGCCGGCGGAGTTCATTCCCATTGCGGAGGAGACGGGCATGATCGTCGTCATCGGCGCCTGGGTGATGATGCGAGCGTGTGAGGACGCCGTTCGCTGGAACGAGCGTTCGGACCCGAGCGCACCGTCGGGGTGGGCGTCAACCTGTCCGCCCGGCAGATCGGTGATCCGAACCTCCTCTCAACGGTCATCCACGTCCTGCACACGACCGGTCTCGCCCCGGACCTGCTTCGACTGGAGATCACGGAGACAGCGCTCATGGAGGATGCGGGCGGGGCGGAAGCGACACTCGAAGCTCTCAACGGCCTCGGCGTGCAGTTGAGCGTGGACGACTTCGGCACGGGTTACTCGTCACTCATGTACCTTCGACGCTTCCCGGTGCGCATCCTCAAGGTTGATCGCTACTTCGTGGCAGGGCTTGGGAAGAACCCCGAGGATGACGCCATCGTCCAGGCAGTCATCGCCCTGGCTCACTCGCTGGGCCTCTCGGCGACAGCGGAGGGAGTCGAGACCCTCGAGCAGCTCCATCGCCTGCGGGTGCTCGGATGTGATTCCGCCCAGGGGTTCCTATGGTCGAAGGCCATCGGGTTCAGCGACTTCGTCGTACTCATCGAGGGCATCCGTGCCTCAGGTGCGGACCCGGTCGAGGAGCCCACGGGGCTGCTGCCCGTCTCCGGGAACATCAACGACAGCGATGCTGGTGAGCGTCGCATGACAGCAAACACTCCGAGGCGCGACTAGCACTCCTAGCACTCCGTTGTCCCGGCCCTCTTGTCGCGACGTGTCGTGCGAATGCCCAACACCAGCAACAGGAGCCCCAGGGTCACGAGCGATCCGCTTCCCAATGCGTTCGTTCGCAGGTGGGCTCCAGTGTCCGGCGGGGAAGTTGGGTCGCCGTTCCAGGTCGTGGCGGCCGCCAGCACATTGAACGCAACGGTTGCCGGCGCCGAGGTGAGCCCTGTTGCGTCGGTCACCGAGTACAGGAAGTCGACCGTGCCGCCTGACCATGCCGCCAGCGTGAAGGTGATGCGGCAGGCGCCCGAACTCAACGTCGCTGTGCCCTCGGAAGGCTCAGGGTTGTTCACGAGAGCGCAGGTGAACGGACCTGTCCCCGCCGCTGCGGGCAGCACGATGGTCACCGGGCCCGAGCCATCCCTCACCGTCATCGACACCGGCCTCGCCACCGGGTCGACCCGTACCGTGGCCGTCGCTGGCGCACTGGCCGTGCCGTGGTGATCGGTGGCCACGAACGTGTACGTCACCGGGCCGGAAACTCCCGTAGCCGGGGTGAAGACCATCACGCCCGTGGTCGGGTCAACCGTCGCGGTTCCCGTCGCCGGCGCTGCCCCCAATGACCATGTGAAGGGCCCCGAACCCCACGGCGGGGCCCTTCAC
>Ga0209483_1001134_pt1 | contig 20792 bp, 19 predicted proteins | sample NGEPerA_FD_184508 | JGI IMG/M metagenome (GOLD analysis project Ga0209483, IMG submission 184508) | Arctic peat soil microbial communities from the Barrow Environmental Observatory site, Barrow, Alaska, USA - NGEE PermafrostL2-A... | ecosystem: Environmental > Terrestrial > Soil > Wetlands >... | reverse complement strand
AGCGGGGGGCGAGGGAGGGGGGGGTGGTTTTCTCTGGCGGCTCCAATGGCACAGGGGCGGCTCCGCGAATCAACGCGCTTGACTCTTTCACGGTTATCTCAGAAAGTATGCGAACAGTTTCTGAGATGATCTGCGGGCGCGGGCGATCGGCGAATGCACGTCTCGCGCGTCCAACTGAACTGTGATTGGATGCCGATCGCTGGGGGGGAATGGTGGCCTGGGACGGGGATGAAGCGGCGGTGGAGCGCCTTATCGACGGCCTGACCGGGGGCCGCGGGCTCTATCTGTGGCAGCGGCGGCTGTTGAAGGACTGGCTCGAGGGCCGGCGCTGGGACGCCATCGACGTACCCACCGGCCTCGGCAAGACCACCGTCATGACTCTTTGGCTGATCGCCCGCGCGACGGGTGCGAATCTGCCGCGACGATTGATCTATATCGTGGATCGCCGAGCCGTCGTGGATCAGGCGACCGAGGAGGCGACCGCGCTCGCGAACAGGCTCGATAAGCTGCTCACCGAGGATTTGTCCGGTCTCGGCTGGCGTCGGCATCTAGGTCTGACCAAGACCGACGGCTCGTTGGACACCTGGCTACCGATCTCCACCTTGCGCGGACAGCACCTCGACAATCGGCGCTGGATGGAAAATCCCGCGGGCGCCGCCATCGTCGTGGGAACGGTGGATATGATCGGCTCGCGGATGCTGTTCGAAGGATATGGCGTGAGCCGGCGTATGCGGCCTGTCCATGCCGGGCTCACGGGCATCGACAGTCTGATCATTCTCGACGAGGCCCACCTCGTGCCGCCATTCGAGGCGCTGGTTCGTCAAGCGGCGAAGCTTGGTCAAGATAACGCTCGTGGAGCCCCGGCCCCCGACCTCCTGTTTCCGCTTCAGCTGACGAGCCTATCGGCGACAGGAGGCGAGAGGCCCGGAACGAGGGTTTTCCGGCTGACCGAGGATGATCTCGGGGACCCGCCGGTGCGCGCCCGGCTGACGGCGCCGAAGCATCTTCGGCTGATGCGCGGGGCCACGACCGGCGACATCGCCCAGCGGCTCTCGGAACAGGCCTGGGACTTCGGCGCGGGTGGGCGACGGGTGATCGTATTCTGCAACAGCCGCAGGACCGCGCAGGACGTCGAGGCAGAACTCCGACGCATAGCCAAGAAGGACGGGTCGTTCGGCAAGGATCCGAAGCTGACCGAACTCCTCGTCGGCGAACGCCGCTATCGCGAACGACTTCGCCTGACTGGCGATGGAACGGCGGCGAATGGCTCACCGGTGTTCAATCGCTTCAGGCTAGGCGGCGAGCTAGATTCGAGTGGCTTGCCTGCGTTCCTGATCGCCACTTCGGCGGGTGAGGTCGGCGTCGATCTCGACGCCGACGATATGGTCTGCGACCTCGTCGCCTGGGAGCGGATGGTACAGCGGCTGGGTCGCGTGAACCGACGACCCGTCCCCGGCGAAGCCCGCGTCGCCGTCGTGCCCGTCGCCGACGAGAAGGAAGCCGAGGACGATATCGGTGCCGATCGGCTCGCCGCTCTGCGCGCGCCCTTCGAAAGCGTGCTTTGGCCGCTCGGCGAGGACGGCGCCAAGGATGCGAGCCCCCTGGCGCTGAAGCGGCTCAAGGAGACGCCAGCCCTTTCCGACGTTCTGAGCGCGGCGACGACGCCGGAGCCTCTGAGGCCGCCTCTCACTCGCGCGGTGCTGGATGCCTGGTCGCTGACCTCCCTGACTGAACATCCGGGCCGACCGAAGATCGAACCATGGCTTCGCGGTTGGGTCGAGACCAAGCCGCAAACCACGGTGGTCTGGCGACGCCTCTTCCCGCTGCACGAGGGTGAGGCGGGTTCGGGAAGGCCAGCTGGGGACCTCAAGGCGTTCTTCGAGGATGCGGCGCCGCCACACGTGAGCGAGAGCCTGGCGACGCCGACATGGAGAGTTGTCGAGGTCCTCCGCAAACGCGCCGAAGCTCTGCGTAAGACGATGCGGAAAATCGTTGAGCCGTCGGAAATCGAACCCAGGTCGGTCGAGGGTTCGAGCGAAGTCGCCGAGGGTGATCTGGCCGTGGAAGGGGCCGGAGGCGACCTTGACGCCGGCATTCCCGTCGAGAGGACACCGGCTCATGAGCCCGTCGTGGTGCTTCTCACCTCGGACGGCAAGGTCGAGCATCTCTACGATATTGCCGGCTTGGTCGATGCAAACGCCGATGGCCTAGTCCGGTTGTTTTCCAACGCGACGGTCGTGGTGGACGCCCGGCTTGGCGGTCTCGACGCCAACGGGCTTCTCGATGCCAAGGCCTCGCAGAGTCCGGACACCATCGACATGCCCGAGGGCGGTTGGGGGCTGGATCTCGACAAGACCTGGGGCCGTCGCGTCTCCTTCGGCGACCGACCGAAGGCCAGGACCGACCGTCTCTGGAGATTAGACGAATTTCAGTGGGCCGCGCTCGATAGCGATGACTCGCCCGGCCTCTGGGTCGAGCTATGGCGGGGCGGCGGCCTCAACCCTGGCGATGCCGCGGTGAGCGCAAAGGCTCAGGCGCTCGGCGATCACCATAGGGATACGGGCTCCCACGCTCGCCGGATCGCGGACGATCTCGCGCTGGCGTCGCCCTATCGTGAACTTCTCATCGCGGCGGCCAAGGCGCATGATCTGGGAAAGGACCGCAAGCTGTGGCAGGACGCCATGCGTGCGGGAGTCCACGGTCGCCCCTACGCAAAGACCGAAGGCGGCGGGGACGGGCGGGCGCTGAACGGTTATCGACACGAATTCGGCTCCCTGCGCGATGTGCTGACGCTCCCCGGGGTAAGATTACCGGCCTTGGTGACCGATGATCCGGGCCTTCACGATCTCGCGCTGCACCTGATCCTCGCTCACCACGGGTGCGCCCGGCCGACGATCAGTCCCTACGATCCCGACGAGCCGCCCAGTCAGTCCATCGAAAGAGCCCGCGACGCAGCGCTGCGCTTTGTCAGGCTGCAGGCGACCTGGGGACCGTGGGGGCTGGCCTGGTGGGAAGCGCTACTTCGGGCCGCCGACTGGGCCGCCTCGCGGGAATTGAACGAAGCCGTCGGAGTCTCTCTTCCCGAAGAGCCAGTCACCCCGCCGGTCGAGGCCGCCCATGGCTGAGGCCTCCATCCCGGTCGATCTTCGCAACCCCGGTCAGGTCTTTGCCTGCCTGGGGCTGATGGAGGCGGCGGAAGTGTGCTGCGGGCGACCTGAAGGCAGATTCAGAGTTCGGGAGGGAGCCTTCGATATCCGCTGTGACGCACCAAGCCATCCCGTCAAGGTCGTTCTCAATTTTCTCGCCAAATGTACGCTTGCCGTTGAGGTGCCAAAGGGGAGTGAAATCCGGGATAGATTTAAGCAGCCGGTAATTTTCAATGATCGCGGCGAGAGCCCCAGTAGGGTGCCCAAAGCGGACAGACTCCCAGTCATCTTGCGAGATGAAGAAGGAGCGGAGCTCTACATCAGCAGCTGGTGCGATTCGGACGCTGGCCGAGATCCGGTCAAGTTCTGGGGCGGTGCGGCAGGTTTCTCCGCCGCCGGACGGTTGGCCGGCCAACTTGCGGCGCTCTACGGCATATCTTCTAGCGACCTCGGAGTGCTAGTAGCTGACCCTTTCAGTTTTGAGTCAGCTAACCTGAAGACCGCGTTCAGATTTGACCCACGCAGCGGATACACTGCTCTAGACATGGGGTTTTCTATTGATCAGCATTCGACCATCAAGATGCCGAAATACCCAATCGTAGAAATTCTCGCGGCAATAGGGTTGGAAAATGCGCGACCGCGCCGCAATGGCTCAAGGATCTCTTACAGCTATGGAGTGTGGCACGATTGGTTGCCACTTTGGTTGGCTCGTCCCGCCCTGGGACTTGCGGACATCGGTTTCGACGTTGAGTCTTTCACGATGACGTTGGCGGAGCCGAATGATTACGACCGCGTGATAGTCGAGGTTTCCAGTCAGTGACGATGAGAGAGCGCCACTTTACCCATCTACTGGGTTCGAGGGCCGCGAGCGGCCAGCCATGAATTCATAGACTCCCGGGAGGAATGTAATGACCGACCAGAAGAGCATACCGACTACCGAGGCTGATTTCGAGCGTTGGGCTGAAGACCCTCGCGGACCAGTCGCGCTCACACTTCGTCAGAAACTTCTTCCGGTCGAAGGGGAGGACGGCGTGATTTTTCCAGCGACCTATGCTGGCATCGGCTACAACATAGACACCCTCGGCGACGGGACGAAGGTGGCTCAGGTCGATTCTGTCGGCGCCCAAGCCAATCGGATGGAGCCGCTTTTTCTCAGGAGTCCATCAGGCCGCCCAGCCAACCCCCTGGCCGACCTCGTGCCGCAGATTGAGATTTTGCTTGGCAACGAGAAAACAGTGTCACTTCTCGACGCTGGCCACCGCCTCGGCGACGCCATTGTACGTGCTTCTGAACTGTCTGAAGAAGCAGAAGCAGCGTTTCGAACCTACATGGCGGCGGGCGATGCGGGCCCCATCGCAAAGCTCGCGCCTACTTCGTTAGTATTCGGGGCTTGGAACAGCCGGGGTGGTCAGGGCACGCAGGCTAAATTGCATCGGGTCGTGTCATCAGTTATCAGAGCCTGGGATGTGGATGAGTTGACGCGTTCTGCTCAATACACGCCAGCGACCGACTACGCGGCCTTGAAGGTCTTTGGAGAAGAGGAGACAGCCAAGGCCATCGAAGAAGCTGAAAAAGCGAAAGGTGCAACAAAGAATCCGCTGGCGGTGCGAGGTTTCGTGCACGTTCCGGCCGTGGGCTCGCACGGCGGTGTCGTGGCGCGCGGCAATATCTATCGCGACGTGACCGTGAACCTCGTCGCCCTGCGCCAGCTGGGGGGCGAAAACGGCGCGGCGCTCCGAGCCTATATTCTCGGGTTGGCTCTGGTCGCCGCCACCGAGTCGCAGGACGGCTTCCTGCGCCAGGGCTGCCTTCTCACGCCGGATCCCGACGCATCGGCGGTGTGGAAGGAGGTCGCCAGGAACGGCGAACGGCGCTCGCTGGACCTCACAGCGGAAGCGGCGTTGACCTTCGCCCGCGGCGCGGCGGGACGCTTTGGCGTTGGGGCGTCGCGCACGGTTCGCTTCGATCCGAAGAAGGCCAAGGACGACGTGAAGAAGAAAGACAAATAGGCGCCACGGTCCAAGCGGCGGGAGAAAAAGCATGAGCGGCCGGGCGCTGCTGATCGAGGTGAGGTGGCCCGATGGTCGCTTCCACGGCGTGCGCGATACCCGCGAACGGACGAGCGGCGGCGACGCCTTCGTTCCCGAATGGCCGCCGTCCCCGTTCCGATTGTTCCAAGCCCTCGTGGCGGGGGCCTACGGCGGACGGTGGGCGGCGGAGGCGCGGGAAGGCAAGGACGCGGCCTTCGAGTGGCTCGAAAGGCTGAACCCGCCCGTCATTTCGGCGCCGAGCGGCAAGACGCTCCGGCCCGTGACCTACTACGTGCCGAACAATGATCTCGACACCAAGGAGGGCGACCCGGATCGGCTGAACGAGATTCGCGCCTCCAAGACGCTTCATGGCAGCGTCTTCGATTCCGACCGGCCGGCAGCCTATCTGTGGACGTTCGACGGCGACGACGCCCCCGCCACGGCGATGGCCGCGTTGGCCGGCCGACTCCATACCCTGGGTCACGGGATCGACGCTGCCTTCGCCCATGCCGAGGTGATGGATGCCGCAGCCGGTGAAGCACGAATCCTGGCGTTGGGCGGAGCGCCGCGTCGCCCGTCTGTCGGTGCGCCTCCTGGCCCCGCCGGAGTTCCCTGTCCAGATCGCGGAAGTCTGGAGAGCCTGCGGCGGCGCCACGACGCCTTCACCGGACGGCTCGCGCGGGTCGGCGAGGGGAGAAGGACGGCCACGCAATTCCGCCAACCGATGAAATCGCACGCCCGGGCGGTAGCCTATGAGCGGTCGCCGGTGCGCCTTCTCTATGAGCTGAAACCGCTGGATGGCGTCGCCCGCTTCCGGTCTTGGCCTCTCAAGGACGCGGCGGGACTGGTCGTCGCCGTGCGCGACCAGGCGGCGCGCGCCCTCGCCTCGGCGTGGCCGATGGAGGTCGATCGGTTCGTGATTGGACGGGGGGCGGGGTCCAATGACGCGGGTCTCCGCCTGCGTATCCTGCCGCTCCCATCGATCGGCATGCGACACACTGACCCGGATATTCGCCGGGTGCTGGTCGAGATACCGCCCGATCATCCGATCCCGATCGCGGACATCGATTGGGCGCTCGCCGGCCGCGAACTGGCAAACACCGATGGTGAACCCTTGGGCATCGTTCTGGCCCCGACCAGCGATCGAAGCATGCTGCGCCACTACGGAGTTGGCGAAGGCCGGATCGCCTCGCGGCTGTGGCGCAGCGTCACGCCGGTTGTCCTGCCCGCGGACCAGGGGCGGCGCTCTGGCGGAAGCGTTCGCGCGTCGGCGGAGGCCCGGGCAGCGGGCGCCGTCGTGAACGCCGCTCGACACGCTGGGATCACGACAGCGGTCGAGGCGGTGCGCGTGCAGCGTGAGCCGTTCGATCTTCGCGGAGAGCGCGCGGACAGGTTCTCTCCGGATCGACTCGATCCACGAGGCCTTTGTCACGTCGAGGTCCGGTTCGCGGAGCCCGTGCGCGGCCCGCTCGCCCTCGGCGACGGCCGCTGGCTGGGATTGGGTGTCATGCAGCCGGTTCTCGAACCGCCCGGCATGCGCGGGCTGCATCTTTTCACAATTCAGGGGGGAAGCACATTCCGGCGCGAGGATACCCAGGCGATTTGCCGGGCCCTGCGCAACGCAGTGATGGCTCGCGCGCAGATGGTGGCCGGCAGGCGACTCGCAAAACGCGAGAATCTGCCGACCTTCTTCACCGGCCATGCCGAAGGTCCGGACGCGCCACGCCACACGGGACCCGCGAGAAGCGGCTCCCATGAGCATCTCTTCTTCGCCGCCGACCCGGACGACGACGGCCGCCCGGCGCGCCTGGCGGTGATCGCGCCGCACCTAGCCGATCGATCGGTGAGAATGGGCGGCGGAGCAGCTGGACGCCTGGCGTGGCTCGCGGATGCGGTGGACGGGCTGACTGACCTGCGAGCGAGTCGTCTTGGCCGCTTCGATCTTGCGCCAGCGTCGCCTGAGAGTGGAGACCGGCTCTTCGGAAGCGGCAAGGTCTGGAGTTCGCAGACCCCATACCATCCCACGCGCCACCCGCATCACGGGGAGAACGTCGAGGATGTCGTCCGCGCCGATCTTCAGCGTGAGGCCGAACGGCGTGGCTTGCCGCGGCCGGTCGTCGAGGTACTGGCGCTCGACGAGGGGCCGCGCGGCGGACTGCGAGTTCGGCTGAAGCTGACCTTTGCTGTATCGGTTGCTGGGCCGATCCTTCTCGGGAAAGACTCTCACTTCGGCGCGGGTCTCTTTTTTGGTTGTGTTCACCACGGTGAGGGCATTACCTCTTCCATCGCGGGCGACAATCTCCGGCTGAGATGAAGCCCTGGCTTGTAGCCTCGCTGCATGTTGAAGTCGGCGATTGGGGGTTGGAACGGATGATGACCGTCCCAGGGGGCCGTCGCTCCAACCCTTCGAAGGGAGAGAAGGCCAAGAATCTCATTGACCCGTCATTCCAATCGAGCCTAAACCCGCCCCCTCAGGACGGTCGCAATTCACGATCCGATTCCCGAGGAGGCTTGGCCGAGTGGCTTATGGCGATCGACTCTAAATCGATTGGGCAGAGCTGACACCTCTGCTCCGTGGGTTCGAATCCCACAGCCTCCACACTCTAATCGAGCGGAACACTTGGGGCAAGGATGTTTGGGGTTGTTTGGTTGGGCTGCATCGATCGGGTTATGTGAGGGTTACTTTGTCTCTCTGCGATTGTTAACTGCATCCTAGGCTCAGCCTGCCTAGGCCTAATTGAAGTGAAGGCAGAGAATAATTTGGCGTTCGTTGCTAACGATAGCCTCGTCTCCTGCGGGTTCAACTTGCAGGAGACGCCTCCATTTCCGGGACTGTACGCCCTTCAGTACAATAAACTCCTCGACCAACACTTCCTCCAATGACCATAACCAATCACCACCCCACCGACACCCTCTACGTCGAGGTGCGCCCGCTTCCCGCCCGTCGCACCATCGAACTGGAGGAGGACGTGATGGTCGATCTGGGGGAGGATGGATCGCCGGTGGGCTATGACATTCAGCACGCCTCGGCGAAGCCCGACGTCATCGCGCGGGTGATCCTCGGGCGGGCGAGGGCGGCGGCGGAGTAGGGGGTTCGCGAATTTCGGAGGCGGCGTTCGGAGGCGGTCGCGGCCCTTTGTCATGGGCGACGGCGCTCGCAAATCAGGGGACACGAACGAGTTCGCCGAGGAAGAGGCGAAATCGATCACGTCCCCATTTGCGCCGGCCACGGGCGAGGAAGCTAAAATCCCAACTTCTCCACCGTCTCGATCGGCAGAAACAGCCGGCGCGGCTCGTCGATGAAGGGCTGGAAGCCAAAGCGTTGGTAGAAGGCTTGGGCGGCGGTGTTCTTGGCATCGACCACGATGGCGTAGACCGCGAGCGACGGCGTCACGGCCAAAACGCGGCGGATGGCGTCGATCAGCAGGGTTTCGCCCAGGCCGCGTCCCTGGCGTCGGCGATCGACTGCAAGGCGACCGGCCAGGGCGGCGGGAATCGGATGGTGGGGCAGGCGGCGGGCCACCGGCGCGGGCCGTCCCTGCTTGTCGAAACCGAGCGCGCTCAGGGTGTAGTAGCCATCGATCGTGGACGGCGCGTCGCCGACGGCGACGAAGACCCGGGCCACGCGGCGGCGGGCGTCCTGCGAGGCCTGCCGCGCCAGGTAGCCGTCGAGCGCCGCCTCCCCGCAGGAGAAACCGGCGCGGTCGTGATGGGCGCCGAGGGGCTCGATGACGCGTCGGGGTTCATCCACCGACGCGCTCGCGATAGCGGCGCGCGGCTTCCTTCAGCCTCTCGCTGGGCTCGGGGGGATTGGTCAGCGCCTCGTAAAAGGCGTCCCAGTCGCGGGCCGAAAGGATGATCGTGTCCCGCGCTTCGATCACCCGGTCGGCGGCCGCCACCGCGTTGGCCAGCACGAAGTCGCTGACGCTCAGCTGTTCATAGGCGGCCGCGCGCTCCAGTTTACGCTTGGTCTGCCCATCGAGGCGCAGATGCATGCGATCCTGCTTGAGCTGGACATTGTGAGCCATGGGGAACTCCTCGTTCGCGCGGCCAGAGTGTACGCCAGATCGGCGTACATGGCAACGCCCGGCCGCCTTGGTCAGGATTGCGCTAGCGGCCCTTTGTCACGGGCGGCGGCGCTCCATTCGCGCCGGTCGGGAAAAAGCCGCCGCCGCCTTGGCGGGGGACCCGGCGCCGGGCTAGGCTGATGGCGTGACCGCCCAAGCCATCGCCCGCCTGAAGATCACGCTCGACCACGTCGAGCCCAAGATTCTGCGCCGGCTCGAGGTTCCGCTCGCCCTGAAGCTCGACCGGCTGCATCTCGTCATCCAGGCCGCCATGGGCTGGAGCAACTATCACCTCTACGAGTTCCGCGCGCGCGGCGTCGGCTGGGGCGAACCGGACCCGGACGGGATCTATGACGGCCCGATGGACGCCAGGAAGGCCCGCCTGGTCGATCTTCTGGAGGAGACCGGCGTCAAGTCCTTCAAGTACATCTACGACTTCGGCGACGGCTGGGAGCACACCATGGTGATCGGGCGGCGCTTCGATGCCGTCCACGGCGTCCTCTACCCGGTCCTGCTCGAGGTCGAAGGTCGCTGCCCGCCCGAAGACTGCGGTGGCCCATGGGGATACGCCGACTTCCTCGAGGCGCACGCCGATCCTGAGCACGACCGCCACGAAGAAATCATCGAATGGATCGGTGACGACTTCGATCCGGCCGCCATCGACGCCGGCGCGCTCGCCGCCGAGGTCGAAGCCCTCGCCAGGCATTGGTCCCGAAAGCCCGCCGCCCGCCGCAAGGCCTGAACAACCGCGGCTTCGCCGGACGGTTACGGCTCGATCGCCCGATCGGCGACGGATGGTCTTGACGTCCACGTGCTTGGGCACGTGCACGCGATAGCCGCTCAGAACGCCTCTCGTGGGCCTGAAGTCATCCCCGCCTCGTAGCGCGGGCTTCCAGCCCGCCCTTCGGGTCGAGAACAGGCGGTCGGTCGAAGAGCAACAGCGGGCTGACAAACCCCGCGCTCCGAACGCTTCCCGGCCCGCTCCATGCAGCCAGCCCCGAGGGGGGACCGCGCATGTCCCAGAGCGACACGGACGCCGGCGAAGCCAGGCCGGTCCAGGGCGAGCTGGCGCTGATGGCGCCGGCGGCCGGGGTCGAGGATCTGCTCGTGCCTGCACGCATGGTCAACGAATGGGTCTATTGCCCGCGCCTGGCGTTCCTGGAGTGGGGCCAGGGCGAGTGGGCCGGAAACGCCGACACCGCCGCCGGCAACCGCGCCCACCGCGCCACCGCCGAGGGTCGCGCGCCCGCCCTGCCGGCGCCCGAAGCCCTCACCGAGGAGACGACCCTGAAGACCCGGCGGCTGTCGCTGGCCTCCGAGCGCCTGGGCCTGGCCGCCGAGATCGACATCCTGGAGGCCGAGGACGGCGTGGTGACGCCGGTGGACGTCAAGACCGGCAAGCGCCCGCACATCGCCGAGGGCGCGTACATGCCCGAGCAGGTGCAGGTCTGCGTCCAGGGCCTGCTGCTGCGTGACGCGGGCTACGTCTGCGACGAGGGCGCCCTGTGGTTCGCCGACAGCCGCGAGCGGGTGCGGGTGCCGTTCACCCCGGAACTGATCGCCATCACTCTGCGCGCGGCCTCCGACCTGCGCCTGACCGTGGCCGCCGGCCGGGCGCCGCCGCCGCTCGACCATTCGCCCAAGTGCCCGCGCTGTTCCCTGCTGCCGATCTGCCTTCCCGACGAGGTCAACTGGTTCCGCAAGGGGGCGATCCCGCGCACCCCGCCGCCGGCCGCGCGGCCGGCCCTGCCGCTCTATGTCCAGACCCCGGGCGCCCGGGTGACCAAGCGCGACGCCACCCTGGTGGTTCAGATCGAGGGCGAGGCCGACCGCAGGATCGCGCTCGACGAGGTCTCCGAACTGGTGCTGGCCGGGCCGGTGAGCCTGACCACCCCGGCGGTGCACGAGCTGTTGCGGCGCGAGACGCCGATCTCGTGGATGTCGTCGGGCTTCTGGTTCATGGGCGCGACCGGCGGCCAGGGACCGCGCAGCGCCGCCATCCGCACCGCCCAGTACGCCCTGGCCGCCGATCCGGCTCGCCGTCTGGCCTTCGCGCGGAGCCTGGTGGCGGCCAAGATCAAGAACCAGCGGACGTTCCTGCGGCGCAACTGGCGCGGCGCCGAGGCCGAGCGCGCGACGCCCCTGGCGCGTCTGGCGATCCTCGCCGGCCGGGCGGAGCGGGCCGAGGAAACCTCGGAACTGCTGGGTCTGGAGGGGGAGGCGGCGGCGCTCTATTTTCGCGCCTTTCCGAATCTCTTCACCGAGACCGTCTCGGCCCTGCCGGCCTTCGCCTTCGAGCAGCGCAACCGGCGCCCGCCCACCGATCCGGTCAACGCCTGCCTGTCGCTCAGCTACGCGGTGCTGACGCGGACCTTCACCGGCGCGCTGGCGACGGTCGGCCTGGATCCCTGGAAAGGATTCTATCACGTCGAGCGGCCGGGACGGCCGTCGCTGAGCCTCGACCTGATCGAGCCCTACCGCTCACTGATCGCCGATTCGGCGGTGCTGATGGCGCTCAACAACGGCGAGCTGGGACCGGGCGACTTCGTCTCCACCGCCGGCGGCTGCAATCTCAAGCCGGGCGCGCGCCGGAACCTGATCGCCGCCTACGAACGGCGCCTGGATCAGGAGACCACCCATCCGGTGTTCGGCTATCAGGTTTCCATGCGCCGGCTGATCCAGGTCCAGGCGCGGCTGTTCGCCCGCTGGCTGCTGGGCGAAATCCCCGACTATCCCCACTATCTGCCGAGGTGACGGGGCCGTGCCGTCGCCCCCGCGCCGCTCCAACGCCGAGCACGCCTACGTCGTGGCCTACGACATCTCCCAGCCGAGGGTATGGCGCAAGGTGTTCAAGACCATGCACGGCTATGGCCGCTGGCTGCAGCTGTCGGTCTTCCATTGCCGCCTGGACGGCGGGCGGCGGTCGGAAATGGCGATGGTCCTGGAGGGCCTGATCGATCCGGCCACCGACCACGTGATCATTCTCGACCTCGGCCCGGCCGAGGACGTCGAGCTGGCGGTGGAGAGCCTGGGCAAGACCTTCGAGGCCATCGAACGGCGGGCGGTGGTGATCTGAAGGAAGGGGCTGCGCCGGCGGCCGGGCGGTCGCCGCCCGATCGTCCGGCGCCGTGGACATGGCGCCGGGTCGTCAAGTCGATTTCAAGCGCCAGGCAGATGAGATCAAGTGCGGAGAGTCGCCGCCGCCGGGCAAGTTTGGTTATCGGCCGCCAAAGAACCGGCCCAATCACGATTAGAGCCAGATATCGGCGGCCGGAAATTCATGCGAAAGGCGGAAAAATACTGGCCATTTCGCCGCAGTCGTGGTAGATTTACCGCCGTTGAAACCGACACGCGAGATGGATGGAGCCCGGACGATGAGCGAGTTGTTCAAACTGCCTCCGAACACCCCCGAGGAGCGCGAGATACGCGCCAGGGCGTTCAGCGACTGGATCGAGTGCATTTCCTATATCGGTGGCGCGCGGCCGCAGGCGGCGGAGATCGGGACCGACGGCGACGACTTCCAGCTGGACGACCTGCGATGCCTGGTCGCCAACCAGATCGCCTGCCGGGTGGTGGCCGCGATGCCGGCCCCGACGACCTGGGATGAGTTCCGCGCGTTCGTCGATCACGTCGGCGATCTGGTCGGCTCGCAACTGGGAGAGACGCGCGCCGCGGCGCTTTCCGACTTCGTCCTTCCGATGGTGTTCGACGAATGGCGATTCAGGCTCACGTGACCGCGCGGGCGCGGCCCGCCGGGGGCCACTGGTGGCCGGCGACGATCCCGGCTAAAGCTGCCCGCGCCCGGCGAGAGGTGCGGCGCGGACAAAACGCCGGTCAGCGCTCGCCCGACGCCAGGTTGTTGAGTTGTCTCATGTTCTTTGCTATCGTGAAACTCATCCGCGCACCCACCTCCGGGTCGCGTGGCGACCATCGGCGGAGCGCTCGCGATCACCGTTCCAAGCCCCTCGCCCCGCTCCGTTTTCCAGACGGGGCCTCTTCCCGGGCTTTGTTGCCCGGGCTTAATTGAAGCATCTACAACGGGTTCGTTCAGGCGCTCGAATGCGACCTCTTCCCGGGCTTTGTTGCCCGGGCTTAATTGAAGCCGCGCATTGAGCGCGAAATATCCAGCGTCTAGGACCCTCTTCCCGGGCTTTGTTGCCCGGGCTTAATTGAAGCCGCAGCCCGGATGATCCTGCCGCCCCCGGCCAGATCTCTTCCCGGGCTTTGTTGCCCGGGCTTAATTGAAGCGGCCAGGTGGCGCGGCTGTGCGGCCTCACCCATGGCCTCTTCCCGGGCTTTGTTGCCCGGGCTTAATTGAAGCGTCGCCGACGTCAGGCGTGGTCGTGAGGGGCCGGATGCTCTTCCCGGGCTTTGTTGCCCGGGCTTAATTGAAGCTCGATGGTCGGCGGTGTTCCGCCCATGCGCTTCGCCCTCTTCCCGGGCTTTGTTGCCCGGGCTTAATTGAAGCACGACATCCCCGAACAGGGTTGAGAAGATCGACATTCTCTTCCCGGGCTTTGTTGCCCGGGCTTAATTGAAGCAAGCAGGAAGCGCCCTCCAATCCGGCGCGAACCAGGCCCTCTTCCCGGGCTTTGTTGCCCGGGCTTAATTGAAGCGTGGCGATCCCCGGCGGAAAGTCCCTTGTGAGGCTCCTCTTCCCGGGCTTTGTTGCCCGGGCTTAATTGAAGCCCAGATATGTTCATAGCGGTCCGGATACTTCTCCATCTCTTCCCGGGCTTTGTTGCCCGGGCTTAATTGAAGCGAGCCGTGGTAGTAGGGGATGTTCCGGACGAACGGCCCTCTTCCCGGGCTTTGTTGCCCGGGCTTAATTGAAGCCACAACGGTTCGGTCCAGATCGGCAACAAGATCGGCTCTTCCCGGGCTTTGTTGCCCGGGCTTAATTGAAGCGCATCTCGGCGATCATCGTCAAGGCCGGATCGTCGGCTCTTCCCGGGCTTTGTTGCCCGGGCTTAATTGAAGCGCTGAGGTAGACCGCGTGATCGATCAGCTCTTCCCGCTCTTCCCGGGCTTTGTTGCCCGGGCTTAATTGAAGCTATCAGTACGCCTGGAACGGCTGGGGGGCGGTCGCGCTCTTCCCGGGCTTTGTTGCCCGGGCTTAATTGAAGCGCCGGCGGCATCGGCCTCTACGGCCTGACCGCCGACTCTTCCCGGGCTTTGTTGCCCGGGCTTAATTGAAGCAAGTATTTCCTGATCTACAACAACACGGTCGCCAACCTCTTCCCGGGCTTTGTTGCCCGGGCTTAATTGAAGCGCCCTGACCACCGTCTTGGCGTCGCACCCGACCCAGGCTCTTCCCGGGCTTTGTTGCCCGGGCTTAATTGAAGCGGCCAGGTGGCGCGGCTGTGCGGCCTCACCCATGGCTCTTCCCGGGCTTTGTTGCCCGGGCTTAATTGAAGCGCCATCCGCGCGCCCGCGCGCCAGGATGGCTGGGGCCTCTTCCCGGGCTTTGTTGCCCGGGCTTAATTGAAGCGGCCTCCCAGCAGGAACGCCCCTCGTCGTCACGCCCTCTTCCCGGGCTTTGTTGCCCGGGCTTAATTGAAGCGATTGCAACCAGACGTTAGACATGACCCGATACTCCCTCTTCCCGGGCTTTGTTGCCCGGGCTTAATTGAAGCTTGCAAAGCCCAAACTTTGGTCGCGTCGTTCCGCCGCTCTTCCCGGGCTTTGTTGCCCGGGCTTAATTGAAGCTCACTAAATCAATGTTCGGCGGAGTGATCTTCATCCTCTTCCCGGGCTTTGTTGCCCGGGCTTAATTGAAGCAGCCACGTCTCGGGCGGGACGCACACCGGAGCGATCCTCTTCCCGGGCTTTGTTGCCCGGGCTTAATTGAAGCTACGTCCGCGCCGTGGCGCAGACATCCACAACCCAGGCTCTTCCCGGGCTTTGTTGCCCGGGCTTAATTGAAGCGTCGATGGATCAATCCATGCGTTGGCGTTCGCGATCACTCTTCCCGGGCTTTGTTGCCCGGGCTTAATTGAAGCATGCCGCCGATATAGGCGCCTGGCGCTGGAACAGGCCTCTTCCCGGGCTTTGTTGCCCGGGCTTAATTGAAGCCCGAGCAGCCAGTCCCGGCACTGCGGATACTCGACCTCTTCCCGGGCTTTGTTGCCCGGGCTTAATTGAAGCTGTCAATTCCTCAATCTCGGCTTGTTTCGCCACATCTCTTCCCGGGCTTTGTTGCCCGGGCTTAATTGAAGCCGCCGGCGGCGCGGCCCGGCCGCTACGCCACATCGGGCTCTTCCCGGGCTTTGTTGCCCGGGCTTAATTGAAGCAACTACATATTCACGGCCAAGCTCGACGGTGTGATCTCTTCCCGGGCTTTGTTGCCCGGGCTTAATTGAGGCGCCCTCGGCGCCACCGACGGCCTGGCGATCGCCATCGCCCTCTTCCCGGGCTTTGTTGCCCGGGCTTAATTGAAGCGCCGCCGGCTGCTGGGACGTGAAGGCGGTTCTGGTCTCTTCCCGGGCTTTGTTGCCCGGGCTTAATTGAAGCACGCCTTCCGCTCCGGCATCAGCGCCAGGCCGAGCGCTCTTCCCGGGCTTTGTTGCCCGGGCTTAATTGAAGCTTCAGCCATTTCCGGGCTGTACGCCATAACCAACAGCTCTTCCCGGGCTTTGTTGCCCGGGCTTAATTGAAGCGCCGTCCTGGCCGACCACGGTCGCCTGTCATCCACGGCCTCTTCCCGGGCTTTGTTGCCCGGGCTTAATTGAAGCAGGCCCGGTATGCGCCCTTGATTTCGGACACCAAGGCCTCTTCCCGGGCTTTGTTGCCCGGGCTTAATTGAAGCCGCCGGATTCATGCCGCCCATGGCGTTGGCGAACGGGCTCTTCCCGGGCTTTGTTGCCCGGGCTTAATTGAAGCCAGATCGTCGCCGGGCTGACGGCGTGGGCCGCCGCCCTCTTCCCGGGCTTTGTTGCCCGGGCTTAATTGAAGCAACTGGGTAGCTCCTCTGGAGGACCGCCGATCCAAGCTCTTCCCGGGCTTTGTTGCCCGGGCTTAATTGAAGCGGCCAACAGCACCCAGGCCACATCCGGCGCGCAGCGCCTCTTCCCGGGCTTTGTTGCCCGGGCTTAATTGAAGCCGACCTACGTCGGCACGAGCGCGGTGACGTCCTGATGCTCTTCCCGGGCTTTGTTGCCCGGGCTTAATTGAAGCGCGGACACCGAGAGGATTACGGCGCGGACGGATGGGCTCTTCCCGGGCTTTGTTGCCCGGGCTTAATTGAAGCACAGCAATCAATAACCTGATACAGTTATTTCATCGACCTCTTCCCGGGCTTTGTTGCCCGGGCTTAATTGAAGCGGTCGGCCTGCCGGCCTCGGCGCGGATGATCGACAGCTCTTCCCGGGCTTTGTTGCCCGGGCTTAATTGAAGCACGGAACCGCGGAACGGCGCAAGGTGTGCGAGGCCTCTTCCCGGGCTTTGTTGCCCGGGCTTAATTGAAGCGGTGCGCGCCCAGGCGCGCAGGCGCTTGGCGGTGTCTCTTCCCGGGCTTTGTTGCCCGGGCTTAATTGAAGCGCGTCATCGAGGGCTCCCATGAAGCTCATCCGGAAACTCTTCCCGGGCTTTGTTGCCCGGGCTTAATTGAAGCATCGGGCAGTACTCCAGTTTTGGGGGTGGCCGGGCCCTCTTCCCGGGCTTTGTTGCCCGGGCTTAATTGAAGCCGCGCAGGGCGTAGGCCTCGAAGCCCCAGACCTTGCCTCTTCCCGGGCTTTGTTGCCCGGGCTTAATTGAAGCAATCTCGCCACGCCCGAGGCCGGCGAAGCCGTTCATCCTCTTCCCGGGCTTTGTTGCCCGGGCTTAATTGAAGCCGCCAAGGCGTCCGATGACGCTCAGGGCGACCCGGCCTCTTCCCGGGCTTTGTTGCCCGGGCTTAATTGAAGCGACCCAAATTCGCATCGAATCCGACTCGAGCTGAGGCCTCTTCCCGGGCTTTGTTGCCCGGGCTTAATTGAAGCTGGACCAGGCCGGCGATCTCCATCGCGAGATAGCTGGCCTCTTCCCGGGCTTTGTTGCCCGGGCTTAATTGAAGCCTGGAATGGGCGTGGCCGCGCTGGGTCGCGCCGCGCCTCTTCCCGGGCTTTGTTGCCCGGGCTTAATTGAAGCCTCCTGTTGCAGTGCGGCGCGGATGGCGTCGGGGGCTCTTCCCGGGCTTTGTTGCCCGGGCTTAATTGAAGCTCGCGTCAGTGGATCGCGGTTCGCCAGAGTGCTTCCTCTTCCCGGGCTTTGTTGCCCGGGCTTAATTGAAGCCGCGATGCTGTCGATCGTGTAGAGGTGACGCGTGGCCTCTTCCCGGGCTTTGTTGCCCGGGCTTAATTGAAGGGGCCAGTCAGTCGCCGGCCGACATTCCGCCGGCCATCCTCTTCCCGGGCTTTGTTGCCCGGGCTTAATTGAAGGGCTGGATCATCGTCGGCGGCGAGAGCGGCCCCGGCGCGCCTCTTCCCGGGCTTTGTTGCCCGGGCCTTATTGAAGCCTTCTTCACAGTTGGTTCTCCAAATCTTCCTGAGGTACTCTTCCCGGGCTTTGTTGCCCGGGCTTAATTGAAGCACGACGAACTTCTGGGCGATTGGCGCACCATCGAGTCTCTTCCCGGGCTTTGTTGCCCGGGCTTAATTGAAGCGACGGGCGGCCGAACTCGATGGTTTTTTCGGTCGCGGGCAGGTCTACATTGATCTTGGCGATGACGACGACAACGCCCTTCCGCTCGCCGTTCATCCCGGCAAGATCGGCAAGGGGGCGCTGAAGGGCTTGCGCGTCGTCGAGCCGCTGTGGACCTATCCCAACGCCTACAACGCCAGCAAGCCCCTCCGGCCGGACTTCTACCGTCCGTCGTCCTGGTATGTCATGGGCGAGGCGGTCCACCGCACCCGGCTCCTGACCTTCATTTCCGCCCAGGTCCCGGACATCCTCAAGCCGGCCTACGCGTTTGCCGGCCTGTCGATGTCTCAACAGGCGATGCCCTACGTGCAGAACTGGATCAGGACGCGCCAGAGCGTGTCCGACATCGTGCCCGCCTTCTCGGTGATGGTGTTGGCGACCGACATGTCGGTCGTGGTGAATCAGGGCGGCGCCGAGGCGATCAACACCCGCGCCGCGATCTTTTCGATGCTGCGCGACAACCGCGGCCTGATGACGATCGACAAGGACCGCGAAGGAGTTCCAGAAAGTCTCCGCCCCGCTCGGGACCCTCGACCACCTCCAGGCGCAGGCGCAAGAGCAGATGGCCAGCGTGTCGGGGATACCGCTGATCTTCCTGCTGGGGATCACGCTGTCGGGTCTCAACGCCACCGCCGAGCCGGAGGTCCGCGCCTTCTACTCGACGATCAAATCCCTCCAGGTTCACTTGTTCAGCGAGCATCTCCGGACCATGATCAATGTGGTCCAACTCCACCTGTTCGGCGAGATTGATCCGGCGATCGGCTTCGATTTCCCGGATCTGTGGGAGTTGGACGAAACCGCCAAGACCGCGAACCGCAAGACAGACGTGGATAGCGACGTGGAGCTGATCAACGCTGGCGTTCTGGCCCCGATAGAGGTCCGAGCCCGCGTCGCGCGAGACGAGGCGAACCCCTACCACGGCCTCGACGTGGACGATGTTCCCGATCCGCCGGAGGCTGAACAAGACCCGTCGCTACTGTCCGACCCCTCCAGGACCGCCGAGCCGAAAGCTCAGGAGCGCGCGAGCGACGCGAGATTCATCGAGAGCGAGCATCCTCGCGGCCAGCCGAGCAACAAGGGCCAATTCGGTCCGGGCGGCGGGGGATTGGCCGAGGCGAAAGGATTCGATCCCGAGCAGCGCTCGGCGGTCAAGGCTTACACCGGGGCCGCCTACCGGCCAATCAACGCACTGTTGCGCGCGGGCAAGCCCCTGTCGGCCGAACACGAAACCATCGCCAAGGGTCTCGATTCCGCCATCGATGGCAACCGGCTCCGGGTCGAAACCAAGGTGTTTCGTGGATTGCCAAGCGCGCCAACCAAGGAACTGACGGAGTCCGGAAGGCTGAAGAAGGGAGAAAGATTTCAGTGCGACGAGTTCCTGTCATCGAGCGCCAGTCAGGAGGAAGCTGAAAAGTTCGCCCAAGTCTCCAACTCGAATATGGTCCTTCATATCGTCGCGCCCGCCGGATCGCGCGCCAGCGATGTTGCAAAATACAGCGATGCTCCCGACGAAGCCGAGGTCTTGATTGGGCGCGGGGCGAAATTCGTGATAGAAAAGTGGGACGCAAAGAGGCGCATCCTGTCGGTGAGGCTGGAACATGACTAGCGGCTATCCTCGTTTTTTCGATGAGCCCATAAAATTCAGGTTTCTCGACCCCGAAGACGGGGCGCACGATCCCGAGCCTTCCGAGCCTCCGGAGAAGCGCTCCGAAGACGACGACGCGGACTAGATGCCGCACTTCTTCGGCATCGCGCCTGGCGAGCAACGCAAAGCGCCGGGCATAAGAGTTTCGGTCACGGCCGATGGAGAGTCGGCATGGTTCCACGGAAAATGGCTCGACCTTGGTCCCGACCACGGAGTGATATGGATCGAAGGGGCGGCCACCTTCACGCTGCGCGATGGCAGGCGAAAGCGACTGGGCCAGTTTCCGGCTTGGGTGGTGCACGGAAGCGGCAAGGGCGCTCCACACGCGGCGATGTTCGACATCGGCCAATTTCGCGGAGGCAGTATAGAGGATCGGCAGCGGGGTTTGGTGAGGCGCTACGAGGTCACCCGATGAAGCCCGTCACCCTCTCGCCGATCCGTCCCAACCTCGGCCTCGAGGCGCAATACCGCCGTCGCCTGGACGCCCTGATCGGCGAGATGCACCGCTCGCTGATCTATTTCCTCAAGGCGGCCTATCGCGCCAACGAGCCGGAGATGGCCATGGACGACGCCGGACAGCCCGGCTCACCCGCGCGGCGCCTTCAAGCCGAGATGCGCCGCCTCGGGCGCCGATGGACCCGCCGCTTCGACGATCTCGCGCCGGAGATCGCCAAGCACTTCGCCAGATCAGCCGCGAACCGGGCCGACGGCGCCATGATCGCCGCGCTGAAAAAGGCCGGCTTCGCGGTCGAGTTCACCATGACCCGCCAGGTCAACGACGTAGTGCAGGCGTCGATCGGCGAGAGTGTCGCGCTGATCAAATCCATATCTTCCCGCGCTTCCCGCCCGGGCCCCATTGAATCGTGCCGAGGGTGGCGAAGATGTGGAATGAGGTCGAGAAAAGAGCGGGCTGACAAACCCCGCGCTCCGAAACAAAACCGTCAACCGATAGCGCCGCCGCGCCCAGATCCCAGTGCTTCCGCCGGCGAAATTGACGCGCGGCTGCCTCGTCCGGCTGATACAGAAGGCGAATGTCAGAGTCGGAAAAGCCGCTTCGCGCGCAGTTGGACGAGGCCATCGACAGGGTGCGCCGGGAACTGGAGATTCTCCGGTCTCCATCGAGCATCGGCGGCGGCGCCGACGCTCGCGGGGTGATCGCGGAGCTGGAGGCCGAGTACCGCGCGCTTGAGGAGGCGCGGGCGGGGCTGGGTCCGCACGACGTCTA
>Ga0209483_1001133_pt1 | contig 20799 bp, 23 predicted proteins | sample NGEPerA_FD_184508 | JGI IMG/M metagenome (GOLD analysis project Ga0209483, IMG submission 184508) | Arctic peat soil microbial communities from the Barrow Environmental Observatory site, Barrow, Alaska, USA - NGEE PermafrostL2-A... | ecosystem: Environmental > Terrestrial > Soil > Wetlands >... | reverse complement strand
ATCGAGGGCGAGGCATCGCACCATAAGAAAACGCTCTGCGCCGCCTCCCATTCGGTCTCGCGGACATAGACGTGCTGCGACTTGGCGGTCTCGCGCCAATCGATGCGGCTCAGCGAATCGCCGGGCTCGTATTGGCGGAATTGCCAGAACGCCTCGCCCTGGCCGACGCGCCGTCGCCCGTGCGTGCCTTGCACGACGGCCGACGCAACGCGTTCGGCCGCGATGAGGAGCGGCGGCAGTGCCAGCGACGCGGCTTCGGCCTGGTGGCGAAGCGCGGCGGGCGCCGGTGTCGGCATCAGAGGAAGGGCTGCAGCAGGCGGTCGATGACCTGCGCCATGCCAATCCCGTCGGCGCGCGCGGCAAAGGTCAGCGCCATGCGGTGGCGTAGCACCGGCGGTGCCAGCGCGACCACGTCGTCGATCGACGGCGAGAACCGCCCGTCGAGTAGCGCGCGGGCGCGGCAGGCGAGCATCAAGGCTTGGCTGGCGCGCGGGCCGGGGCCCCAGGCGATGTGGCGCCGCGCCTCGTCGATGTCCGATTCCTCGGGCCGGCCCGAGCGCACCAGCTTGAGGATCGCCTCGACCACGCTCTCGCCGACCGGAATGCGGCGCACCAGGCGTTGCGCCGCCGCTAGCTCGGTCGCGCTCAGCACCGGCGCCGCGCTCTCGTCGATTGTTCCCGTCGTGGCCAGGAGCATCTGCCGCTCGGCTTCGAGGTCGGGATAGCCCACATCGATCTGCAGCAGGAAACGGTCGAGCTGCGCCTCGGGCAGGGGATAGGTGCCCTCCTGCTCCAGCGGGTTCTGCGTCGCCAGCACGTGAAAGGGCTTGGGCAGCGGATGGTATTGCCCGGCGACCGAGACGCGCCCTTCCTGCATCGCCTGGAGCAGCGCCGATTGGGTGCGCGGGCTGGCGCGGTTGATCTCGTCCGCCATCAGGAGCTGGCAGAACACCGGGCCGGGAATGAAGCGAAAGCCGCGCCGGCCGCTTTCGCTCTCCTCCAGCACTTCCGACCCGACGATGTCGGCCGGCATCAGATCGGGCGTGCATTGGATGCGCTTGTCGTCGAGGCCGAGGACGGTGCCGAGCGTCTCGACAAGCCTGGTCTTGGCGAGGCCGGGGACGCCGATCAGCAGGGCATGGCCGCCCGCCAGCAGCGTGATCAGCGCTTGATCGACGACCGCGCGTTGCCCGAAGATGACGCGGCCGATGCGCTGGCGCACCGCCGCGAGGCGCAGGCCGAGCTTTTCGATTTCGCCGACCAGTTCGGCGGCGGTCGCGGCAGCCAGGCTTTCGGTGTTGCTCAATTCACGCGCTCCTCTTGCGGCAAAGGAAAGCACCGGGCGATGAACGACTCCGCGTCCCGCGATTGCGGCGATCTCGAGATACGCATCGCCCGCGATGGTAGCTGGTTCTATCGGGAATCATCAATCAATCGGATGGCGCTGGTGCGCCTGTTCAGCGCCGTCCTCGAACGCGATGCGGACGGCGTCTACTGGCTGGCGACTCCGGCCGAGCGCGGCCGCATCACCGTCGAGGACGCACCCTTCATCGCGGTATCGCTCGCGGTCGAAAATCCCGGCCCCCAACAGGCTCTGATCTTTCGCACCAATGTTGACGACATTGTGACGCTGGGCGAGGCACACGGGCTGCGCATCGCCGAAGAGCCGGCGACACGCACGCCGCTGCCCTATATCCTCGTGCGCGACAGGCTGGAAGCCCGCCTGGCGCGGCCGGTATTCTACGAGCTGGTCGAGATGGCGCGCGAGGAGCGGGTCGGGGGCAGGGACCGGTTCGGCGTATGGAGCAACGGGAAATTCTTTCCGCTCGACACCTGAACGCGGGCGCGCTGCGCGCCCGCTTCGCGGCGCATCGTCCGGGCCTGCGCTCCTTCGACACCGAGCAGGTGCGCGGCGACCATACGCTTGATCCGGACGCCAAGATTCCGCCGGGGCTGCGCCCCGCCGCCGTGCTGGTGGCGCTGGTCGAGCGGCCGGAGGGGCTGTTCGTGCTGCTGACCCAGCGGCACGCGGATCTGACCGCCCATGCCGGGCAGATTGCGCTGCCCGGCGGCCGTATCGAGCCGGGCGATGCCGACGCGGTCGATGCCGCGCTGCGCGAGACCGAGGAGGAGATCGGCCTGCCGCGCGCGCAGCTCGAGGTGATCGGCCGGCTCGACACCTATATCACCGGCACCGGGTTCCAGATCGTGCCGGTGGTGGCGCTGGTGATACCGCCCTTCACCATCAAGCCCGATGCGCGCGAGGTGACCGAGGTTTTCGAGGTGCCGCTCGCCTTCATCGTCAACCAGGAGAATCACCGGCGCGAGACGCGCGAGCTCAAGAATGGCCGCCGGACCTTCTACGTGCTGCCCTACGAGAAGCGCTACATCTGGGGCGCCACCGCCGGCATGCTGGTCAACCTCGCCGAAGTGCTGACCCGGTGAGCGCGCGATGATCCGGGTGGCGCTGACCGTCCTGCTGCCGCTGCTCGCGCCGACCGCGATCTATTTCCTCTGGCTCTATGCCGTCGCCGGCAAGGAGGCGCGCTCGCCGCGCGCGCTGCCCTGGACTTGGCTGATCGTCGTCGGCATGGCGGCGGCCGGCGCGGCGCTGGTCATCGTCGGCATCGACACCGGCGAGCGCGGCGGCGGCCTCTACGTGCCGCCGCATGTCAGCGACGGCCGCGTCGTGCCCGGCCAGGTCGAGCCCCGTCAGGTTGCGCCGGCGCCCGCGCCGGGGGCGCGCTGATGGCGAAAACCGCCTCGATCAAGATACAACCGTGGATGCGCGAGAGCGGCACGCGTGCCGTGATGAAGGTGCTCGCCGCCGAAGGCGCCATGCCGCGCTTCGTCGGTGGCGCGGTGCGCGACGCGCTGCTCGGCCGGAACGTGCGCGACGTCGACGTCGCGACGCCGCTGCACCCGGACGCGGTGACCAAGCGCCTGGAAGCGGCGGGCATCAAGGCGGTGCCGACGGGTGTGACCCATGGCACGGTGATGGCGGTCACCGCCAAGCGGAACTTCGAGATCACCACGCTGCGCCGCGACGTCGCGACCGACGGCCGCCGCGCCGAGGTCGCCTTCGACGCCGGGTGGGAGGAGGATGCCCAGCGGCGCGACTTCACCATGAACGCGCTGTCGCTCGATGCCGCCGGCCAGGTCTTCGACTATGTCGGCGGCATCCGGGACGCCAGGAGCGGTCGCGTGCGCTTCGTCGGCGATCCGGCGGTTCGCATCCAGGAAGACGTGCTGCGGCTGCTGCGCTTCTATCGCTTCTTCGCACATTACGGCAAAGGCGCCGGCGATGCAGCGGCGCGGCGCGCCTGCCGCGCCGCGGTTCATCTGCTCCCCAAACTTTCCGCCGAACGCATCGCGGCCGAGCTGATGAAGCTGCTCGAGGCGCCGGACCCCCTGCCGGCGCTGCGCATGATGCGAACCGACGGCGTGCTGAAGGCGCTGCTGCCGGAGGCGCGCGGGCTCGACCGGCTGCGGCGCCTGCTGGTGCTGGAGCCGGCGCCGAGCGCCAACCGCCGGCTGGCCGCGCTGATCGGGCGCGATGCAGCCCCCGTCGCCGAGCGCCTCAAATTCTCCGGCCCGCGGCGCGAATGGCTGACGCAGCTCCTGGCCCGGCCGGCGCTCGATCTCGCCGCCGGCCGGGCGGCGCAGCGCCGCGCGCTCTATCACTACGGCGCCGACATCTTTCGCGACCGGGTGCTGCTCGCGGCCGCCGCCACGGGTGACGGCAAGCGCCTCAAGCCGTTGCTGGTGCTGGCGCGGCACTGGAAGCCGGTGCGCTTTCCGTTGAAGGGCCGCGACCTGCTGACGCACGGCGTGCCGGCGGGAATCGACATGGGCAAGCATCTGCGCGATCTCGAGGATTGGTGGCAGGCGCGCGACTTCAAGCCGAGCCGCGCGCAATGCCTGGCCGAGCTCAAGCGGCGCCTCGCGGCGACCTAGGGCGGCGATGGCGCGGAAATACCTGCCCGAGGGTCTGACCGAAGCGGGGCGGCTGCTCTATTGGGGCAGGGCTTTGCGCGCCTTCGGCGACGGCTTCGTCAGCCTGCTGCTGCCGGTCTATCTCGCGGCGCTGGGATTCGATCCGTTCCGCATCGGCCTCATCACCACGGCGACGCTGGTCGGCTCGGCGGCGGCGACCATGGCCGTCGGCTTCACCGCCCATCGCTATGGCCGACGCGCGCTGCTCCTGCTCGCGACGCTGCTGATGATCGCCACCGGCTTTGGGTTCATCGTCGAAAACCGGTTCTGGCCGCTGCTGGTGGTCGCCTTCCTCGGCACGCTCAACCCGTCGCCGAGCGACGTCAGCCTGTTCCTGCCGCTGGAGCAGGCGTTGCTCGCGGAAGCCGCCCCCGATCGCGCCCGCACGCATGTCTTCGTCGTCTACAGCCTGATCGGCTCGCTCGTGGGCGCGCTGGGCGCGCTCGCCGCCGGCCTGCCCGAGCTGCTGCAGGGCGCGCTCGGAATCGATCTCATTCGGTCACTGCAATGCATGTTCGGGCTCTACGCGGTGCTCGGTCTCTTCAGCTATCACCTGTACCGGCGCCTGCCGGCGAGCCTCGATCGCCGGCCGGAAAAGCCCGCGGCGCCGCTCGGCCCGTCGCGCGGCATCGTCTTCGGCCTGGCGGCGCTCTTCAGCCTCGATGCCTTCGGCGGCGGACTCATCGTCCAATCGCTGCTGGCGCTCTGGTTGTTCGAGCGCTTCGGCCTGACGCTGGCCGCCGCCGGCACGGTGTTCTTCTGGAGCGGCTTGTTCTCGGCGGGATCGTATGTCGTCGCGGGCCGCATCGCCCGGCGCTTCGGGCTCATCAACACCATGGTGTTCACGCATCTGCCGTCGAATCTGTGCCTCATCGCCATGGCCTTCGCGCCCAATCTGGCGAGCGTGGTGGCGCTGTGGTTCCTGCGCTGCGCCCTGTCGCAGATGGACGTGCCGGCGCGCACGACCTACGTCATGACCATGGTGACGCCGCCGGAGCGCACCGCCGCCGCCAGCGTCACCGCGCTGCCGCGCAGCCTCGCCGCCGCGGTGGCGCCGGCGCTGGCCGGCTGGCTGCTGGCGGCATCGCCCTTCGGCTGGCCGCTGCTCATCGCCGGCGGGGCGAAGGCGGTCTACGACGTGCTGCTGCTGATCTCCTTCGGGCACCGCAAGCCGCCCGCGGAATCCGATTAGGGCCACATCACCTCGGGCGGCAGCGACATCAGGATCGCCTCGACGTTACCGCCGGTCTTGAGGCCGAACAGCGTGCCGCGATCGTAGAGCAAATTGAACTCGACGTAGCGGCCGCGCCGGATCAATTGCTGGCGACGCTGCTCCTCGGTCCAGGGCCGGAACATATGGCGGCGCACCAGGCGCGGATAGATTCGGCCGAAGGCCTCGCCGATGGCGCGGGTGAAGGCGAAGTCGCGCGCCCAGTCGCCGGTGTCGAGATCGTCGAAGAAGATGCCGCCGATGCCGCGCGCCTCGTTGCGATGCGGCAGGCGGAAATACTCGTCGCACCATTTCTTGAAGCGCGGGTAATAATCGGGATCGTGCGCGGCGCAAGCCGCTTCAAGCGCCGCGTGGAAATCGCGCGTGTCGGCGGCGTCGGGCGCCATCGGCGTCAAATCGGTGCCGCCGCCGAACCACGCCTTGGTCGTGCGGATATGCCGCGTATTGAGATGGACGGCCGGCACCAGCGGCGATTTCAGGTGGGCGACCAGCGACACGCCGCTCGCCCAGAAGCGCGGATCCTCGGCGGCGCCGGGGATGCGGCCGCTGAACTCGGGCGAGAATTCGCCCCATACCGTCGAGACGTTGACGCCGACCTTCTCGAAGACGCGGCCGCGCATGATCGCGATCGTGCCGCCGCCGCCGCCGTCGCGCTGCCAATCCTTGCGCTCGAAGCGGCCCGGCTTGCCGTCCTCGGGCCGTGCCGCGGCGTATTCATCCTCGATCGCCTCGAAGATCGTGCAGATGCGGTCGCGCAGCTCGCCGAACCAGCGCGCGGCCGCGGCTTTCTGCTGCTCGGGATCGGTCATGGCGGGGCTTCCGGCAGGAGACCGGTCTGGCGCAGCGCCTCGCCCAGCACGAGCGAAGCGGCAAGCGCGACGTTGAGCGAGCGCAACCCGTCTCGCATCGGTATCAGCAGGCGTTCGTCCACGCGGTCGAAGACCTCCGGCGGCACGCCCGCGGATTCGCGGCCGAGGAGCAGCGTATCGTCGCGGGCGAAGACGCAGCGATGATAGGGCAGCCGCGCCTTGGTCGAAAGCAGCAGCAGCCGGCCACTGCGCGGCACCGCGAGGAACGCCGCCCAGGAGGCATGGCGGCGAATATCGGCCTGGCCGAGATAATCCATCGCCGCGCGCTTCAAGCGCCGGTCGTCCAGGATGAAGCCGCAGGGCTCGATGATGTCGATGGCGATGCCCAGGCAGGCGCCGAGGCGCAGCAGGGCACCGGCGTTTTGCGGGATGTCGGGCTCATAGAGGGCAAGGCGCATGGCGCGCAGCTTGTGGATAGATCGGCGCCGTGGCAAGTCCGGCTCAGCCGCCGAACGCTTGGGTTTGCGGCCGCGATGCGGCAGGATGTCGCATCGAAGATTCCGATCAACCGTATAGCTTGCCGCCAAGTTCGTTGCGGCGCGGGGGCGACAGGTAGCATGGTGGATTCGCAGTCACAGACGCTCGGCGCGCATGGCGGCGATCCGAGCACGCGACGCGATTTTCTCGTCATCGCCAGCAGCGCGCTCGCCGGCATCGGCGCGGCCTGTGCGGTGTGGCCGCTGATCGTCAGCATGAACCCGGCCCGGGACACCCTCGCCGCCGGCGCGCCGATCGATATCGACATCTCCAGCGTGCAGCCCGGACAGCAGATCGTCGTGCTGTGGCGCTCGCGGCCGATCTTCATCGTCCACCGAACATCCGACGAGCTGAAAAAGCTCCAGGATTCGGCCGATTTGAGCCTGCTGCGCGACGCCAATTCCGACGTGCTGCAGCAGCCCGACTACGCCAAGAACTGGCACCGCTCGGTCAAGCCGGAATTGCTGGTGCTGGTCGGCATCTGCACCCATCTCGGCTGTATCCCGAATTTCGTTCCGGCGCCCGGCGGCGGCCTCGGTCCGGCTTGGCCGGGCGGCTATTTCTGCCCGTGCCACGGCTCGCGCTACGACCTCGCCGGCCGCGTCTTCACCGGCGTGCCGGCGCCCTTCAATCTGCCGGTGCCGCCCCATCGCTTCGTCAGCGACACGGTCGTTCGAATCGGCGAAAATCCGCCCGACTCGAATTTCGATTTCGGCTCGATCGAGCAGATCTAGGACAGCGCGATCATGGCTCGCCCGCAGAACAAGCTCGTGCGCTGGATCGATCACCGGTTGCCGGTCTTCACCTTTCTCGAGCACGAGCTCAACGAATACCCGACGCCGAAGAATTTGAACTACTGGTGGAACTTCGGCTCGCTCGCCGGGATCGTGCTGATCATCATGATCGTCACCGGCATCTTCCTCGCCATGCAGTACACGCCGCATGTCGACTACGCCTTCAATTCCGTCGAGCGCATCATGCGCGACGTGAATTACGGCTGGCTGATGCGCTACATCCACATGAACGGCGCGTCGTTCTTCTTCATCATCACCTACATCCATATCTTCCGCGGGCTCTATTACGGCTCCTACAAGGCGCCGCGCGAGCTGCTGTGGATATTGGGCGTGGTGATCCTGCTGCTGATGATGGCGACCGCGTTCATGGGCTACGTGCTGCCCTGGGGCCAGATGAGCTTCTGGGGCGCCACCGTCATCACCAACCTGTTCTCGGCCTTCCCCGGCATCGGCAACGACATCGTCACCTGGCTGTGGGGCGGCTTCGCCGTCGGCAATCCGACGCTGAACCGGTTCTTCTCTCTCCATTACCTGCTGCCCTTCGTCATCGTCGCCGTGGTGGGATTGCACCTCGTCGCGCTGCATCAGCACGGCTCGAACAACCCGCTCGGCATCGACCGCAAGGGACCGCAGGATTCGATCCCGTTCCACCCGTACTACACCTACAAGGACATGTTCGGCCTGTCGGTGTTCCTGGTGGTGTTCGCGCTCATCGTCTTCTTTTGGCCGAACGCCCTCAGCGATCCGCAGAATTACATTCCGGCCAATCCGATGCAGACGCCGCCCGAGATCGTGCCCGAATGGTACTTCCTGCCGTTCTACGCGATCCTGCGCTCGATCCCGAGCAAGCTGTTCGGCGTCTGCGCCATGTTCGGCTCGATCCTGGTGCTCTTCATCGTGCCGTGGCTCGACACGTCCAAGGTGCGCAGCGCCTATTTCCGCCCGATCTACAAATGGGTGTTCTGGCTGCTGGTGATCGACGCCTTCGTGCTCGGCTGGGTCGGCGCGCATCGTCCGGAAGGCTGGTTCGTCGTCATCGGCCGCATCGGCACGCTCTATTACTACGCGCACTTCCTCATCCTGATGCCGTTCATCGGCTGGTTCGAGCGGCCGCTGCCACTGCCGCCGAGCATTTCCGAGGCGGTGCTGAAGAAACGCGGCCCGGTGCCCCATGCCGGGGCGGCGGAATAACATGCGCCCCATCCTGTCTCGCCTTGCCCTCGCCGGCATCGCCCTCATCGCCGCCGGCGCCGCCCATGCCCAGAGCGAGGCGATCCCGCCGCTGCCCGCGGTGAAGTGGTCCTTCGACGGCCCCTTCGGCACCTTCGACCGAGCGGCGCTGCAGCGCGGCTTCCAGGTCTACAGCCAGGTCTGCTCGAACTGCCATTCGATGAACCTGCTCGCCTATGGCGATCTCGCCGGCCCGGGCGCGCTCGGCTATACCGAGGAGCAGGTCAAGGCGATCGCCGCCGAGAAGCAGGTCAACGATGTCGACGACAACGGCCAGCCGGCGCAGCGCCCGGCGCGGCCGTCGGACCATTTCGTCGCGCCCTTCGCGAACGAGAAGGCGGCGCGGGCGGCCAATAACGGCGCGCTGCCGCCCGACCTCTCGGTCATCATCAAGGCGCGCGAGGGCGGCGCCGATTACGTCCATGCCATCCTCACCGGCTTCCGCGAAGCGCCGGCGGATTTCCCGATGGCCGACGGGATGAATTACAACCTCTATTTCCCCGGCCATCAGATCGCCATGCCGCCGCCGCTGCAGGATGACAGCGTCGCCTATGCCGACGGCACCAAGGCGACGCTCGACCAGGAGGCGCGGGACGTCGCCACCTTCCTGACTTGGGCGTCGGAGCCGACGATGGAGGAGCGCAAGCGCACCGGCGTGAAGGTGATCCTCTTCCTGCTGGCGCTGACCGGCGTGCTCTATGGCGCCAAGCGCCGCATCTGGGCCAGCCTGCACTGAGCGGGCCGAACTGATTCCTGTTGCCGCTGGGTTGCGGCGCTGAAACACTGCCGCCCGCATGGTCGAGCGCGTCATCGGCATCATCGGCGGCAGCGGCCTCTACCAGATGGAGGGGCTGACCGGCCTCGAATGGCGGAAAATCGAATCGCCCTTCGGCCCGCCCTCCGACGCGCTGTGCTGCGGCCGGCTCGGCGGCGTCAAGGTCGTCTTCCTGCCGCGCCACGGTCGCGGCCACAAGCTGCCGCCCGGCGAGATCGATTACCGCGCCAATATCGACGCGCTGAAGCGCGCTGGCGTCACCGACATCATTTCGCTCTCCGCCGTCGGCTCGTTCCGCGAGGCGCTGCCGCCCGGCACCTTCGTCCTGGTCGATCAATTCATCGACCGCACCTTCGCGCGCAAGAAAAGCTTCTTCGGCGCCGGCTGCGTCGCGCATGTCTCGATGGCGCATCCGGTGTGCTCCCGATTGGGCTCGCATCTGGCCGAGGCGGGGAAGGGCGGCGGCATCGCCCTGACGAAAGGAGGCACCTATCTCGTCATGGAAGGCCCGCAATTCTCGACCCTGGCCGAAAGCAATCTCTACCGCCAGTGGAGCTGCGACGTCATCGGCATGACCAACATGCCGGAGGCCAAGCTCGCCCGCGAGGCGGAGATTTGCTACGCGACAATCGCGATGGTGACCGATTTCGATTGCTGGCATCCGGACCACGACCACGTCACCGTCGAGATGATTATCGCCACGCTGCTCGCCAATGCCGACCGGGCGAAGGATCTCGTCAGGGCAGCGGTGCCGCTGATCGCGCAGGACCGCAATCCTTGCAAGCAGGGCTGCGACCATGCGCTCGACCACGCGCTGATCACCGCGCCCGATGCGCGCGATCCGGCCGTGATGAAAAAGCTCGATGCGGTCGCCGGCCGCGCGCTCAAGGCGAAATAGCCGGATGAAAGTCGCGGGCCAGGCGATGCGCACCATCTGGGTCGAGCCGGATGGCGCCGGCATCGGCATCATCGATCAGACGCAGCTGCCCTTCGCTCTGGTCAAGCGCCGGCTCATTACGCTGGAGGAAGCGGCGCAGGCGATCCGCGCCATGCTGGTGCGCGGCGCGCCGCTCATCGGCGTCACCGCCGCCTACGGCATGGCGCTGGCGATGCGCGCCGATCCGACCGATGCCGCGATCGACCGCGCGGCCGCGACGCTGCTGGCGACACGGCCGACGGCGGTCAATCTGCGCTGGGCGGTCGAGGATTTGCGGAGCCTGCTGCATCAGACGCCGGCGGCGCGGCGCGCCGAGGCGGCCTACCGCCGCGCCGGCGAGATCGCCGAGGCGGACGTCGCCATCAACCGCGCCATCGCCGGGCATGGCCTGCCCCTGATCGAGCATGCCTGGGAGAAAAAGGGCAAAAAACCCGCCGTGGACATCCTCACCCATTGCAATGCCGGCTGGCTCGCCGCGGTCGATTGGGGCACGGCGCTGGCGCCGATCTATCTGGCGCATGACCGGGGCATCCCGCTCCATGTCTGGGTCGACGAGACCCGCCCGCGCAACCAGGGCGCCAGCCTCACCGCCTGGGAGCTGGGCCAGCACGGGGTCAGGCATACGGTGATCGCCGACAATGCCGGCGGCCATCTCATGCAGAAGGGCCGCGTCGATCTCTGCCTCGTCGGCACCGACCGCACGGCGGCGAGCGGCGACGTCGCCAACAAGATCGGAACCTATCTCAAGGCGCTCGCCGCGCACGACAACGGCGTGCCGTTCTACGTGGCGCTGCCCTCGCCGACGATCGACTGGAGCCTCGCGGACGGCGCCGGCATCCCGATCGAGGAGCGCGACGCTTCCGAGGTGGCGGAAATCGCCGGAAGGCTGCCGAGCGGCGAGGTCGCGCGCGTGCGAATCATTCCCGAGGGCAGCGCCGCCGCCAATTACGCCTTCGACGTGACGCCGGCCAAATACGTGACCGGCCTCGTCACCGAGCGCGGCGTCTGCGCCGCCTCGCGCGCGGGCCTGCTGTCGCTGTTTCCGGAGCGGCGCTAGACCTCAGCCGATATGCTGGTGGAGGAACGCCGTGGTGCGGTCGAGCGCCAGTTCATGCGCCGCCTTGTCGAAGGCGCCGCGCTCGTCGCAGGAGAAGCCGTGCCCGGCGCTGTAGACGTAGATCGGCAGCTCGGGCCGCGCCTGCTTCACCTTTTCGACGTCGCTCAGCGGGATGGATTGGTCCTTGTCGCCGAAATGCAGGATGACCGGGATCTTCGGCTTCTCGCCGGCATGCGCCGCGATCGTGCCGCCGTAATAGCCGACGGCGGCCGTGGCGCCGGTCAGCTGCGTCGCCGCGAGGAAGGCGAGCGAGCCGCCCCAGCAATAGCCGACCACCGCCACCTTGCCGTATTGCTTGGCTTGGTCGATCGCCGCCTGGACGTCGGCGAGCGTGCCGTCCTCCGGCACCTTGCCGCGAATCTCGCGGCCTTCCGCGACGCTCTTCGGGTCATAGCCGAGCTCGATGTCCTTGCGGACACGGTCGAACAGCGCCGGCGCCACCGCGGCATAGCCCATCGCGGCGAAGCGGTCGGAGACCCCGCGGATGTGGTGATTGACGCCGAAGATTTCCTGCAGGACGACGACCGCGCCCTTCGGCTTGCCCGCGGGCAGCGCCACATAGGCGTCGAGCTTGTGGCCGTCCTTGGCGTTGAGGGTGACCGTCTGTCCCATGATGCATCCCCGTTTCTGATTGGCGGCGGATCATAAGGAAAGCGCCGCCGTACCGCTAGGCCCCGCGACGGGAGAAGAATGCCGAAAAATGCAGCATCAGACGTTGAAGCGGACGTGCAGCGTGTCGCCGTCGGCGATCCCGTAATCGGCGCCCTCGACCCGCATCCGCCCCGCATCCTTCGCCCCCTGCTCGCCGCCGCAGGCGACGAAATCGGCGTAGGAAATCACCTCGGCGCGGATGAAGCCCTTCTCAAAATCGCTGTGGATCACGCCGGCCGCCTCGGGCGCCTTGGCGCCCTGGCGCACGGTCCAGGCATGCGCCTCCTTGGGGCCCACGGTGAAGAAGGTGACGAGGTCGAGCAGCCGATAGCCGGCGCGGATGATGCGCGCGAGGCCGGTCTCGCCCAGGCCCAGGCTTTGCAGGAATTCGCGCCGTTCGGCCTCCGAGGGGAGCTGCGCCACCTCGGCCTCGATCGCGGCCGAGATCACCACCGCCTCGGCGCCCTGCTTTTTCGCATAATCGGCGGCGCGCGCCGAATGGGCGTTACCGGCGGCGGCGGCGCTCTCCTCGACGTTGCAGACATAGAGCACCGGCTTCGCGGTCAGCAATTGCAGGCTTTTCAGCACCGGGCGCAGCTCGGGCGCGAGGGTCACGCCGCGCGCCGGCTTGCCGGATTTGAGCGCCGCCAGCACCGGCTCGATCACCGCGAGCTCGGTCTTGCCCTCCTTCTCGCCGCCGCGCGCCTTTTTCTCCGCGCCGATGCGCCGTTTCTCGAGGCTGTCGAGATCGGCGAGCATCAGCTCGGTCTCGATGGTCTCGGCGTCGCGGATCGGATCGATCGAGCCTTCGACATGGGTGACGTTGCCGTCCTCGAAGCAGCGCAGCACCTGCGCCACCGCGTCGACCGCGCGGATATGAGACAGGAACTGGTTGCCGAGGCCCTCGCCCTGGGAGGCGCCGCGCACCAGCCCGGCGATGTCGACGAATTCGAGCTGGGTCGGCACCAGCTTGGCCGATTTCGCGATCGCGGCGAGCCGGTCGAGCCGCTCGTCCGGCACCGCGACGCGCCCGACATTGGGCTCGATGGTGCAGAAGGGGTAGTTCGCCGCCTCCGCCGCCTGCGTCGCGGTCAGCGCGTTGAACAGGGTGGACTTGCCGACATTGGGCAGTCCGACGATGCCGCAATTGAAACCCATGATTTTTAAGTCTCGGTGATTTTCGCTTCGGGAGGCTTGCGGTTGGGCTTGAGGATCAGCGCCGCCTTGGTCGTGAAGCCGGCGGGATCGCCGGCCAGCAGTGCCGGCAGCGCCTCGGCCACCGCCTCGACCAGCGGCGTCACCCAAATCATCTCGTCCGCCGGAAAATTCTGCAGCACGTAAGGCTCGACCAGCTCGCGCATGCCCGGATGGCCGATGCCGAGCCGCACGCGCCAGTAATTCTCGCCGAGCACCGCGTCGATCGAGCGCAGCCCGTTATGCCCGGCCGAGCCGCCGCCCTGCTTGACCTTGAGCTTGCCGGGCTCGAGATCGATCTCGTCGTGGATCACCGCGATCTCCTCCGCCGCGATCTTGAAGAAGCGCGCCGCCGGCCCGACCGCGTCGCCCGACAGATTCATGAAGGTCTGCGGCTTCAGGAGATGGATTTTCTCGCCGGCGATATTGCCCTCGGCGAGCGCGGCCTGGAACTTCTCGCGCCACGGCGCGAAGCCGTGAAGCCGCCGCACCGCATCCGCCGCCAGGAAGCCGATATTGTGCCGCGTGCGCGCGAAGCGGGCGCCCGGATTGCCGAGCCCGACGATGAGCCGGATCGCCAAGCGCGCTTATTTCTTCGGCGCGCCGCCGCCGGCCGGCGCCTTCGGCGCCGCTCCCGGCGCCGCTCCCGGCGCCGCGCCCGGCTTGGCCGCCGCGCCCGCGGCACCCGCCGCCGGCGGAGCACCGCCCGGCGCCGCGCCTGGCGCGGCACCCGGTGCCGCACCTGCCGCCACCGCGCCTTCGACCGTGCCGGCTTCCGCCGCCGCTGCCGCCGCCGCTTCGGCCGCCGCCGCTGCCGCGGCCGCCGCCGCCGCCTCTTCCCGCACCGCCGTCGGCGAGGTGACCGACGCGACGGTGAAATCGCGGCTCAAGGTCGGCTTGACGCCTTCGGGCAGCTTGACCTGCCGCATATGGACGCTGTCGCCGATCTCGAGGCCGGCGATGTCGATGTCGATCTGCGCCGGGATGTTGTCGGCCGGGCACAGCAGCTCGATCTCGTGGCGCACGACGTTGAGGATGCCGCCGCGGCGGATGCCGGGGGCGCTCTCCATGTTGAGAAAATGCACCGGCACGGCGACCTTGATCTTGGTGCCGGCGCCGACGCGCATGAAATCGACATGCACCGGCCGGTCGGTCACCGGGTCGAGCTGCACCTCGCGCGGCAGGGCGCGGACGGTCTCGCCGCCGGATTCGACGTTGAGCAGGCGGGCGAAGAATCCCGGCTTGTGCAATTCGCGGGTCAGCTCGCGCGGATCGACGCTGACCAGCACCGTCTCCTTGCCCTGGCCGTAGATGATGCCGGGGACGCGGCCCTGGCGGCGCACGGCGCGTGCCGGGCCGCGGCCGGCGCCTTCGCGCTTCTGGACGCTCAAAGTGATCGGGTCGGCCATATTCCTGCTCCTCTAGGCGAACAAACTTGAAACCGAGCGTTCCTCGCTGATGCGGCGGATCGCTTCGGCGATCAGCGGCGCGATCGACAGCCGCCTTATATTGCGCGCGACGCGCACCGCCTCGGTGGCGGCGATGCTGTCGCTGGTGACCAGCGCCTCCATCGGCGAGGCGGTGACGCGGGCGACGGCGCCGCCCGACAGTACGCCATGCGTGACATAGGCGGCGACGGTCTTGGCGCCGCGCTCGATCAGGGCCTCGGCGGCGTTGCACAGGGTGCCCGCGCTGTCGACGATGTCGTCGATGAGAATGCAGCGGCGGCCCTGGACGTCGCCGATGACGTTCATGACCTCGGAAACGCCGGCGCGCTCGCGCCTCTTGTCGATGATCGCGAGGTCGGCGTCAAGCCGCCGCGCCACGGCCCGGGCGCGCACCACGCCGCCGACATCCGGCGAGACGATGACGAGGTCCTTGCCGTCGTAGCGTTCCTTGATGTCGGCGACGAAGACCGGCGCCGAGAACAAATTGTCGGTCGGAATGTCGAAGAAGCCCTGGATCTGGCCGGCATGGAGATCGAGCGTCAGCACCCGGTCGGCGCCGGCGGCGGTGATCATGTTGGCGACCAGCTTGGCTGAGATCGGCGTGCGCGGGCCCGATTTGCGGTCCTGCCGGGCATAGCCGTAATAGGGGATGACGGCGGTGGCGCGACGCGCCGAGCCGCGCTTCAGCGCGTCGAGCGTCACCAGCAATTCCATCAGATTGTCGTTGGCCGGGTAAGAGGTCGGCTGGATGACGAAAACATCCTCGCCGCGCACGTTCTCGTGGATCTCGACGAAGACTTCCATGTCCGAGAAGCGCCGCACGCTGGCATCGGTCAGCGGCGTATGCAGATACGCGCAGATCGCCTCGGCGAGCGGCCGATTGCTGTTGCAAGCGAGGATTTTCATGTCGAATTTCGCCGTCCGCGGCACTAAGCCCGGATGGGCCGCCACGCCTTGGTCGGAGGGCCAAAGCGGCCGGGAATGTAACAAAGGTGCCGCGGGCTGTAAACCGCCGTGGCGGGGTCGCGGCGCGATAAAGGCCCTGAAAAGCCCTGGTGTAGGAAGGATTTAGGAGGGCTTGGTCGGGGCGGCAACCGCTTCCTCGATGAGCTGCCGGACGCCGGGCGCGGCGGCGTTGGTGACGGCATAGGCGATCTGGCCCCAGGCGCCGTTGAGGCTGCCGGCCGGGACCGCGTTCTCCTGGTTGACCCGGCCGACCTCGCTGCCGTCGGGCCGCAGCAGCGCCCAGCTCACCCGGACCCGCTGTTTCTGCCCGTCCGCGGCGGCGACCTCGACGCTGGCGGTGAGCAGGAAATCCCGGCTGCCGCCGGCCGGCGAGGCAAGGCCGACATGGACCCGCTTCAGCGCCTCGGCCATGGCCAGCGCCAGGGAATGGGCGCCGTCGCCGGGCGCGCCGGTGATGCCGCCGAGCGCCACCACCGGGTTGACGCTGCCTTGCGGCAGCGGCGCGTCGCTCGCGACCAGCTTGGCGATCTGCGGCGCCGCCGGCTTGGCGAGCGCCTGGGCGATGCCGACGCCGCCCAGGCGCCACGGATCGGCGGCGGCTTGAAGATGCGCGGTGGCGCCGCCGAGGCGCTTGCCCTGCGGATCGGTCAATTCCCAGACGATGGTGACGGCGAGGCGCTCGCCCGGCAGCGGCGCGGCCGTGACCGTCCCGCTGAGCTGGAAGCTGCGCCGGTTGCGGAATTCGACGCTCGCCGGCACGTCGGCGTTCTGGAGGTCTTGCGCCATCGCTTGCGCCAATGCTGCGGCCATGGCCGGCGGCGCGCCGCTTGGGGGTGCCACGGCGATGCCGACGCTGTCCGGCGGCGTCAGCGCGTTGGGCGAGGCCGGCGGGCGGGAATCGGCGAAGGGTTGCGGCGCGCTTTGACAGGCGACCAGCAACAGGGCGAGCGCGGGAAGGGCGATGCGGTGCATGAAGGCGCCGATGATAGCCGCCGCCGCCGTCACGCGCTAGCCGCCTCGGGCGCGGGGGCAATGTTACAGAAAGGCTAGGCGCGAATGACTAATTCATCTTTGCGGGATCGGGCGACGATGATGCTGCACCAAGGGCGTCTAGACCCTTACCACAGCGCACTGCAAGACCTGGTGGAAAGTGAAATTGAAGCGTCCCGCCGGGCGTATGAAGGGTCAGGCCAGGTTCCTGTGTATCCCTGGCGGCAAAAGAATGCCCATCCAATACCGGCACCAGAACGATTGGAATTGAGGTTCCATTGGTTGGGAGAGGTGGAGCCGCATACAGCGCAACAGTTGCAGCCTGCAAAAGACGAGGAATCAGATTGCTGACATCAGTCAACGGGATGGTGACAGTGATTTTTTGATCGGCAAAGTCCGTCCCTACGAGTGCAATCGTACCGGGGGTTCCGAACTGAACATCAGAAATTTTTGCAAACCCAACAAGGCTTTCCATGAAATTCGTTCCTATTTATTAGGGGCACTTACGAATTTTAATTTGCTGATCTAGGACAATCTCTTCGATGAACGGCTCCATCTTAATGTGAATCTGTTTAATTAGCTCAGTGGGATATAATTGGTCGTTAGGACGACCGCGTTGAACCGCCGCCTTAAAAGCGTTCTCTTCCGACATGCATGAGGCAAATACGGCACCGACGATGTAGGCGGGAGCCTGGCAACTGTTCGATCCATAATATTTGGCGCTAGCTATATGACAGTCTCGCAGCGCGTCCTGGGCTTTTTCGGCATCGTCTTTCGGAACCGGAGTTTGAGCCACCAGCAAAAACAATGCGGCGGCACTCAAGGGCCACCTGATAATTGCTTTCATGCCAACTCCTCTTGTTTCGCTTTCTACTAAGCTAATTATGCGATGACTGAAGTTTCTAATTCATCTACCAGCTTCATAATGTCGGCCATTTCCCAAAACGATTTAGAAAGGCCAGCAGCCATCGTCGGAGCCATTTTCACGGCGGAATTGATGCGCGCTTAATTGTACCAAACCGAGTAGAACGCAACCATGCGCGCGTGGTTGGCGACACTACCCCGGCGCCAGCGCGATCGCCGACAGGCCGAGGCCGTGGCCGTCCTCGCGCTTGAGGCAGGAGCGGCGATAGGAAAAGAATCGCGCCGCATCGGCGGCGGTGTCGGCGGCGGCGATCTCGATGCGGGCGACGCCCAGCCCGGCGAGCTTCCGGGCAACCAGGCCTCGGAGATCGAACAGGAAATGCCCGGCCTTCGGCGCCGGCTTGAAGAAGGCGGCGTTGGCCGGGTCGCGCGCCAGGAAATGGCGCGGGAATTCGGGCCCGACCTCGTAGGATTCCTGCGCGATGCAGGGGCCGATGGCGGCGACGATGCGCGGCGCGGAGGCGCCCAGATCCTCCATCGCGGCGACGGTCGATTCCAGGACTCCGGTGAGCGCGCCGCGCCAGCCGGCATGGGCCGCGCCGACGATGCGCGCCTCGGCATCGGCGAACAGCACCGGCGCGCAATCCGCTGTCAATATGCCGAGCGTGACGCCCGGCACGCGCGTCACCATGGCGTCGGCGCGCGGCATCGCCTCGCGTGGCCAGGCCGCCTCGACGATGATCGATTCCGCGCCATGCACCTGCTTGCAGGTGGCGAGGCCGGCGGGCGGCAGGTCGAGCATCTTCATCGCGCGGGCGCGATTCTCGACGACATGCGCCGCCGCGTCGGCGCCGGAGAAGCCGCAATTGAGCGAGGCGAAAATGCCGCCGCTGACGCCGCCCGCGCGCGTGAAGAAGGCGTGGCGGAGGAGCGGATGCTTGAGCGCGTCGAGCTGGATCATCTCTCTCGGGCGAAGCCGGCGGGCGGGGGCGCCGCGGGACTCGTCAGCGCCAGCGCCTTGAACAGGGTGCCCATTTGCGCGGGCTCGATCAAGCGGCGGACGCCGGCGGCCAGCGACTCGACCGTCGCCGCGTCCTTCCCGGCGCCGAGCGTGGCGAGACGGGCGGCGACGCCGAGCGATTGCAGCCACGCGCCCTGCGCCGCCGGGCCCCAGGCGCGCGCGCCGGCGGCTGTCGCGGCGGCAGCGAAGGATTGGAAATCGACATGCGCGGTGAGGTCGGCCTTGCCCGGCTCGCGCAGCGGATCGTGCCGGCGATGCGCCGCCACGGCCTGGAAGCTGTCGCCCGGCGCGCGCGGAAAATATCCGTAATCGATAAACAGTGCCGCGCCGCCGTCGCGCGCGAGCCGCCCGCCGATGGCCTGCGCCAAATCGCGTGCCGCCGCACAGCTCTCGGCGACGCTGCCGACCGGCCAATCGGGCAGCGCGTCGCGCGCCGGCGCATCGTCGACGACGAAGGCGAGCGCCGCGTGCGCGTCGAGGCCGATGCGGCGCTCGCGCCAGCCATCGGCGCTTCGCTCGAACTGGCGGATCGGCAAGGCGTCGAGGAACTCGTTGGCGACCAGCAGCAATGGGCCGGGCGGCAATTCCGCGAAATTCGCGTGCCAGACCGGGTCGAAATCCGCCAGGGTCTTTGCCTGGGCGGCGCGCAGCGGGGTGCTGGCTTCGACCAGATGGACGCGCAACGCCCGCCGGAAGTCGGGAACGCCGCGCGCGGCGCGGAGCAAATCCGCCATGAGCGTGCCGCGGCCGGGGCCGAGCTCGCAGAGGAGCACCGGGTCGGGCGCGCCGATGTTGCGCCACGTATCGGCGAACCACAGTCCGATCAACTCGCCGAAGACCTGGCTGATCTCGGGCGCGGTGATGAAGTCGCCGGAGGCCCCCAGCGGATCGCGCATCGCGTAATAGCCGTGCCGCGGATCCCACAGCGCCGCCGCCATGTATTGCGCGAGGGTCAGCGGTCCGTCGCTGTGGATGCGGGCGCGGAGCGCGTCGAGCAGCTCGCCGCTCACGCCGCCGGCTTCTGCCGCCGCGAATACCAGAGAAACGCGAGGCCGGCGATCACCAGCGGCAGCGACAGCAGCTGTCCCATGGTGAAGCCCCCGAACAGGAAGCCGAGCTGCACGTCGGGCTGGCGGAAGAGCTCGCCGACGATGCGCGCGACGCCGTAGCCGGTGAGGAAGGCGCCGGTCAGCATGCCCGGCCATCTGCGCGCGCCGCTCTTGAGCAGGGCGAAAAGGATGACGAACAGGACGATGCCCTCGAGCGAGGCCTCATAGAGCTGGCTCGGATGGCGCGGCTCGGGCCCGCCGGTCGCGAACACCATGGCCCAGGGCACGTCGGTGACGCGGCCCCACAGCTCGCCGTTGATGAAATTGGCGATGCGGCCGAAGAACAGGCCGATCGGCACGGCGCAGGCGATGATGTCGGCAAAGGCCAAAAAGCTGAGCTTGCGCTGGCGGGTGAAGAGCCAGAGCGCGACGATCACGCCGAGCGTGCCGCCGTGGAACGACATGCCGCCGTGCCACATGGCGATGATCTCGCCCGGATTGGCGAAGTAATAGTCCGGCTTGTAGAACAGCACATAGCCGGTGCGGCCGCCGAGGATGACGCCGAGCGTCGCCCAGACCAGGAAATCGTCGACGTCCTCGCGCTTGGCAACTTTCGGCGCCTTTCCGGCGATCCACAGGCAGTAGCGCCAGCCGAGGAGGAGCCCGGCGACATAGGCGAGCGCGTACCAGCGGATCGCCAGCGGCCCAACGGACACCAGCACCGGGTCGATCGCGGGATAGGGAATCACCAGCATGATTGCATCCGTTCAACGATAGGGATCGGGGCCGGCGAGATAGGTCTGGACGTAGTGGCGCACGCCGTCTTCCAGCGCGGTCGGCGGCGTCGTATAGCCCGCTGCGCGGATGCGCGCCATCTTGGCTTCGGTGAAATACTGGTACTTGTCGCGGATCTCGGACGGCGTATCGACCAACTCGATCTGCGGCTCACGGCCGAGGGCGCGATAGACCGCGTTGGCCAGGTCGAGAAAGCTGCGCGCCTTGCCGGTGCCGCAGTTGAACAAGCCGTTGATTCCGGGATGGTCATAGAGCCACAGCATGAGATCGACGCAGTCGCGCACATAGACGAAGTCGCGCTGCTGCCCGCCATCGGGATAATCGGGACGGTGCGAGCGGAACAGGCGCGCCGGCTCGCCCTTTTGGGCGCGCGGGAAGATATGCGCGACGACGCT
>Ga0209483_1001132_pt1 | contig 20810 bp, 21 predicted proteins | sample NGEPerA_FD_184508 | JGI IMG/M metagenome (GOLD analysis project Ga0209483, IMG submission 184508) | Arctic peat soil microbial communities from the Barrow Environmental Observatory site, Barrow, Alaska, USA - NGEE PermafrostL2-A... | ecosystem: Environmental > Terrestrial > Soil > Wetlands >... | reverse complement strand
GGGGCGGAGGTGGCGGCTGCATTTGCGGAAGAGCCCGAGGATGAGCTGCTCGCGGTAAGGGTCGCGGGCGTGATGCTGCGCGTGGCCGTTGCCGAACCGCAGCCGGCGAGCAGACCGAAGATCGTAAACAGCGCGAGCAATCGCAGCGCCGAGCCTCGATCGAGAGATGTGGTCCTGCTGCCGGACGTCGCGTTCACCCTTGAAATCGTAGAGCGCGAGATGCGCTCGCGGGCCAGATGCTCTCCGGAGCCTCGCCCAGGGGCCCCGCGCGTGTGCGCGAGGCCCCATAGACGTGCAATCGACCGGTGCTACCTCGACTGGTTGCTGCTACTTCTTGGACGTCGCTTTGCTGCTCGCCTTCTTGCCCGAGGACTTCTTGGCCTTGCCCTTCTTGCCGTCCTTCTTGCCTTTGGTGGCGATCGTGAGCGGCTTGGGGTTCAGCCGGTTCCAACCAGAGTTGGCGTTAGGTGGGCAGCCGTTCGGGCGACCGAGGTCGAACGGTCCGGAGATCGCCTGGACGACGGCGCCTTTTTCGAGGTATGCGTAGGTGACCGACAGCAATGGATCGACGCGCGGCTCGGCGCAGAGCTTCGTACCAATCGCGAACTGTCCGGTGATCGTCTCGTATCCCGTCTTCGCTGCGCCGACGCAGTTGACCGCGAAGCCGGGGATTTCCCCCGAGCAGGAGAACGTATCGGTCAGCGGCGCGCCCGTTGGACTGCCCAATGGGGTGGCCGTGGCGGTCACGAGCGGCGGGCTCTGGACTCCCGTCAGCGGAACCTGCGACTGCAGCTGATAGCCGGTGATCGGGCCGTTGCAGTAGAAGATGTACTTCACCTGCTGTTCGTCGCTGCCCACTTCGGGCGTCCCGGGGGCCAGGCCACCGAGGCACGAGTAGTTGTTGGGATTAGATTCTTCGGCGTGGCTGATCGCCGGGGTGGCGAGCAGCAGCGCGAGGGAGCAGCCCACGAGCGCGACGAGCCACCACGTGGCCTTGCGGTGGGCGGGATGTAGTGCGTGCAACGTGGGTCTCCTTGGTTGGTTGGCGGACTGCGGATGTACGACTGCGGTGCGTGACGTCAGTGCAGGAGCCCGGAAAGGCTCTGCTTGGGGGAAGTTGGGTTGAACGCCGTCGTCGGCCGCGCGCCGGCGTGGGCGAATGGCGAGAGCAGCAGGACGCCCGCGGGGGGCTGCGTGTCGAGCGTCGCGGTCGATGCCCCGGCGGGCAGGCTCGAGGCTGTGGCGTTGCCGATCGTGGCGAAGGTGATGACGATCAGGCCGTGGGCGCGATAGGCGGCGCTAGAGGTGATCGTGGGCACGACGGCTTTCAGGAATTCGTCGGCCGCCGTCAGTGCGCTCGCGGTTTCGGGTGCGCACTGCGCGCCGGCGGCGCCTTCTGGGCACGGCGGCTGAACGATCGAGTCCAGCGTCTGCGGGGGTTCGCCCCCGAGCAGGCCGGCCTCGCTCGCGAAGGAGCTGGCCGCGAGGGAAGACCAGCCGCTCAGGAGCGTACCGGCGGGCACGAGCTGGGAGTCGATGTAGGGGGCGGCGGCGGTCTGCGCGAGAGTCTGCGCAAAGGTGCCGCCGGAGAGCGTGATCAGCCACACGCTCGTGACCGGCGGCAGCTTCTCGGTCGGCTTCCCGCCGGTGCCGGGGGTCGTGGCGGGCGTCTTGGATGCCCGCGGAGTCGAAGTCGGAGACACGACGGTGCTCGACGGTGTTTTTGACTGCGTCGATTGCGTCGTGGCGCTGCTCGGCTTGCCGGTGCCGGTGCCGGTGCCGGTGCTCGCGGGGGTCGGGGCCGGCGTGGCCTGGGAGGTGGTCGGCGGCGGCTGGATGGTCGTCGTGCTCGGGTGAGTGCCGGCGCCCGACCCCGCGAGCGCGGCGATCGACGGAAGCAGCAGCGGGATACGCTCGCCCGCAAGCGAGGTTTCGGGTGCGGGACCGATCGCCGCGCCGGCGGCGACTCCGATCGCAAGCATTCCCGCCGCCAGCACGGCGCTGGCACGCAGCGACGGCAGGCGCGGGACGCCCGGAGTGGGTGGTGCGGCAGTGGCCGCGGGGTGTGCTTGACCGCCATCGGGGCTCTCGCCGATAGGGGATGTGGGGGTGTCGGATGTGGTGGTCAAGGGCTTGGGTCGGTCAGGGAGGCGGCGCGCCGGTCACGCCTTCTTCATAAACTAGCTTATCTTGATCGAGCTAATGAGGATTATGGTAGATTCGATCGAGACACCCGTCAACCATCTGAAATGGAGCCCACGTTCATGAATCGAATTCGCCCACGTCTCGCCGTCGCCCTGGCGGTGGCGGGCGTACTCGGGGTCGCGGCGCCCGCGGCCGCATCGGCAGCGACGACCACGGTCACGATCAGCGGAGCTACCGCCTCCTACCCGCTCGTCTCGCTACTCGCCCAGAAGTACGTGAAGCTCTTCCCGAAAAAGGTCAAGTTCAAGATCGCCCAGGGTGGCGCTCAGATCGGCATCAACGATGTGGCGGCCGGTCGCGTCACGATCGGCGACGTCTCGCGCGATCCGCTGCCGTCCGATCCCGCGGGCCTGGTCTTCTACCCGGTCGCCAAGTACGGGATCTGCGTGGTCACGAACAAAGCGAACACGCTGAGCAATCTCACTCCGGCGCAGGTGACCTCGATCTTCACCGGTAAGACCCGTGCCTGGGGCCAGGTCCCCGGCGCGACCGCGAGCGGCACGATCGACCTGATCAGCCGCACCTCGGTCGCGGGCGTGCTGACCAGCTTCCAGACGCTGCTGCTCGAAGGCAAGAAAGTCTCCTCGCTCGCCTCCGAACAGTCGTCTGAGGGTCTGCTTCGCCAGGCGGTCGAAAACGACCCGAATGGGATCGGCTTCCTGTCCAACTACCAGGCCGCTCTCGGCTCGCTGCACTCGGTCAGCTACAACGGCGTGGCCTGCAACAAGGCGACTGCGACCGCCGGGCAGTACGCCGGCATCGCGCGGTTCTATGAGGTGACCAAGGGGAAGGCCACGGGCGCCGCGTCGGCGTTCATCGGCTGGATCGAGTCCTCGGCCGCCGCGCGCAAGATCATTGCCAGCCAGTGGATTCCGATCAAATAGAGATCGACCCCGGCAACAGCGGACGCTGACTGAAACCGGTCAGATCGACGATGCTCGGTCGATTACGTAACCCATGGACGGACAGCCGCGCCGAGCGTACGCTCGGCGCGGCTTCGTTGCTCGTGTGCGTGTGCGTGATCGCGATGATCGTGTTCGTCGGGGTCCGCGCCTGGCCGATCTTCGAGCACGACGGTTTCAGCTGGCTGGGCCCCGGCGGGAGCCTGCAGACGCAGATCGCGAACATGCAGGCCACAAGCGTGAACCCGCCCGCGGCGGCGTTTCACTTGAACGCGTGGCCACTCGTCTACGGGACCTTGCTGAGCACCGGCATCGCGGTTGTGCTGGGCGTGGTGGTCGCGGTGCTGTCGTCGATCTTCATCGTCGAGCTCGCGCCGGCACGGCTACGTAAGGTCGCGATTCCCGTGATCCGGCTGCTGGCGTCGGTGCCGTCGGTCATCTACGGCCTGCTGGGCGTCCTCGTGCTGGTCCCGTTTGTCGGCAACCACCTGGTCACCGCCTCGCAGAAGGCATCGGTGCAGAACTCCGTCGAGCTCACCGGCGCGGGCCTGGGGGTCGTCGTCGTGATCCTGACGGTGATGATCACGCCGATCATGATCGCGCTGATCTGCGAGGCGCTCACCGCCGCGCCGCGGTCCTGGCGCGAGGGCGCCGTCGCGCTCGGTCTGAACCCGCTGCGGGCGGTGCTCGCGGTGACGCTGCGCGCGATCCGCCCGGCGATCGTGGCCGCGGCGGTGCTGGCGACCGCGCGCGCGTTGGGCGAGGCCGTGATGATCTCGATGGCCTCGGGCGGGAGCTTCTTCACGCCGAACCTGTCCCACGGCGTGCCGATCTTCTTCTTCGAGCCGTTTCGCATGCTGGCGTCGGCGATCATCGACTTCAACGAAGGCATCGGCGCTCCGGCCTTGAGTGCGACGCTGTATGCGTTCGGGGCGCTCCTGTTGTTCTCCGCGTTCGTGCTCTCGATCGCCGGCTACCTGATCAAGTTGCCCCTCAGGAAATACCAGGTCCAGGTATGAACGCGCATGGCGGCGCTGGATCGGCGTCCTCGATCGCTCGCGTGCGTAGCACGCCACGCTCACTGCGTCCTGGACCAGCTTGCCCTGCGCGCCCATGCCGGCGTGGCTGCAACACCAAAGGGCGTCGGGCATGAGCACGTTCGCCCCCGATCTCCAGGCGACTCCGCCGCCGAGCTCCAAGCGTGGGCGCCGCTCTTCGCCCTGGACCTGGCGTTGGGGCGACCGGCTGATACTGCTCTGCGCGTGGGTCGCTGGGATCGGGTTGTGTCTGCTCGCGGCGGCGATTGTGATCTACATGGGCTATCGCGGGATTCAGTACCTGCGCCCGAGCCTGCTGTTCACGCGGCCCGCGATCAGCACCTCGCAAAGTCAGAGTGGAGGGATCCTCGACCCGTTGATCGGGACCGTGCTGCTGACGGTGATCGGCATGGTGCTCGCGGTCCCGCTGGCTGTGACCAGCGCGATCTGGATCGCCGAGTACGGGCAGGGCGGGCGGCTTCGTCGATCGTTGGTGCGGGTTGTCGAGTCGAGCATCGAGATCGTCGCGGGAACACCGGACATCGTGCTCGCACTGTTCGGCGTGGCGATCTTCCAACTCGGTCTGCTCGCACCGCTGTCGTTCCGGGCCGAAGGCGGAGGCGTGTACGGGAGATCGTTCATCGCGGCCGGGGCGATGATGTCGCTGATCGCGCTGCCGCCCGTGTTCGTCGCCACCCGGGACGGGTTGAGGGCCGTGCCCACGCACATGCGGGAGGTGGCGTTCGCGCTGGGTAAGACCCGGATCGCGACGATTCGTAGGGTGCTGCTGCCGAGTGTGCGCTCGAACATCGCCACGGGGGTGACGCTGGGCATCAGCCGCATCATTGGAGACACGGCGATCGTGGTGCTGCTGCTGGGCAAGACGCTGCACATCGAAACGCAGGGATCCGTGCCCGGGCTGAGCCTGCTGCGCGGGACGGGCTCGTCGCTGACCAGCTACGTGTACGACAACTCGCCCGCCGGCGAAGGCGCGGCGCCGCAGAAGGCGTACGCGGCGGCGTTCGTGCTGCTGTTGCTCGTCCTCGGTCTGAACCTGCTCGTCGACCGGATCGGCCGCTCCAATGCGCAGTCCACCGGCATGTCCGTGGGGGGAGGGGTCGTATGAGCAATCCCGCGACTTCGCAAGCTTTTTCCCGGAAGGCCCAAAATCTAGGTAACCTCATTGGTCCGATGGAGAAGGTTGACCCGATCGAGAATGTGCGATGAGTCCCGAGGAGCTGCGGCTCATGGAAGATCCGCGCACCACACGCGAGCCGGAGGTGCCGCCGGTGCGCACGATCGTGCTCGACCGGTCGCCTGTCCCGGTTGCGCCGCCGGTGCGCGAGCGCAACCCGCTGCGCGAGCCCGCGCCGTCGACGGCCGGGCCCGAGCGGTTGCAACTGAACGAGGTCAGCATCGCCTACGGCGGTAAGCCGGCGGTGAAGTCGGTGTCGCTTGCGATTCACCAGGGGGAGGTACTCGCGCTGATCGGGCCGTCGGGTTGCGGTAAGACGACGCTGCTGCGCACGCTCAACCGCCTGACCGAGCTGACTCCAAGCGCCGCACGCTCAGGGCGAGTGCTGCTTGACGGTGAGGACATCCACGACTTGGCGGACACGAAGCTACGCGCGCGTGTGGCGATGGTCTTCCAGCAGCCGAATCCATTTCCGATGTCGATCTTCGACAACGTCGCGTTCGCGCTGCGCGAGCAATCGCGCAAGCGCCCACGTAGACGCGAGCTGGAGCCGCTCGTGATCGACGCGCTGCGCCGGGCTGGGCTCTACGAGGAGGTCCGCGACGACCTCGACCGCCCGGCACTGCGCCTGTCCGGTGGTCAGCAGCAGCGGCTGTGCATCGCCCGAGCGATCGCTCCCCGCCCGGAGGTGCTGCTGATGGACGAGCCGTGCAGCGCCCTCGATCCGATCTCCACCGGCGTGATCGAGGAGCTGATCGGCGAGCTGCGTCGCGAGCTGGCGGTGGTGATCGTCACCCACAACCTCGCCCAGGCGCGCCGGGTAGCCGACAAGGTCGCGTTCATGTACCTCGGCGATCTGATCGAGTACGGGACGACCGCCGAGGTGTTCGGCGAGCCGCGCGCGCAGCGCACGCGCGACTACGTGCGAGGCGCTTTCGGATGAGTCCGTCCGATCCCCCGGCGAGAACCGCCGGTGCTCCTCGCCGGAAAAGGACGCCGCGGTCATGAGCCTGGCGCCCGTCCCCGCCGAGCAGCCCGCGGTCGCCGCGAGCTGCGCGAACTGCTCCGCGCCGCTCGCGCCCGATCAACGCTATTGCCTGGCGTGCGGCCAGCCCGTTTCGTCGGTACGACTCGCGTTCTTGGATGTGCTCCAGGGCGAAACCCAGCCGTACGCGCCCAGCCAGAGCCCGGCGGGGTCGTTGCCTCCCGGATACGCGTCTGTGGTCGAGCCGACGTCGGGGGTCTACGCATGGATGCGCCGCTACTCGGGCCTGTTCGGGCTGCTGTCGGTGTTGTTGTTGGCGATCGTCGTCGGTCTCTTGGTCGGTCACTGGGTCACGCAGAGCAAAGCGCCCACTCGACAGGTGTTGAGGGTGGAAGGCCTCGGTAGCGCCGCTGCCGCCGCGCCGCTCGCTTCCGCTGGGAGCACCGCCGCCGCGAGCACCACCGCCGCGCCTGCGACTCCCAAACCGGTCGCGAGCGCCGCGCCAAGCAAGGAAAGCGCGAAGGCCGAAGCCAAGGAAGTGCGGGAAGCGAAGGCGATCGAAAAGAAACCGCCTCCGAAAGCGGTCAAAGTGAACTCGACCAAACTCAAAAAACTCGGTAGCACGACAGGTCAGAAGCACGAGGAAGAAATCAACTCGCTCGGCGCCCAGCCGATCGAAACGGGCGGTGGCTGATGAGGACTGACGCGACGCAGGAGCTGGGCTCGCGTCCCGCCAGCGGTGTGGTCGTACCCGTCGGTGGCCTGAGCGCCGCGGGCGGCTCGCTGGCCGAGCTGCGCCGCCGCCGCCACGAGCTGGCCGAGCGCGTCGCCGCGCTGACGTGGGATCTCGGCGGGCTCACCTACGAGATGGCCGTCCGCGACCACTATCGTCTGGACGTGCTCGCCCGTCGAGCCGCGGAGCTGCAGGAGGCTGACGCCGAGCTCGGTGAGGTGCAGCGGCTGCTGGGCGCCGCCGAGGCGGGCGTCCACGGGCAGTGTCGCTCCTGCGGCGCGGTGCACAGTCGCGGCGCCGCCTACTGTTGGCATTGCGGCGTTCCACTCTTGGTGGAGGCACGCCCATCGGTGCTCCCCGACGCGGTTCATTCCCTCGACGGGAAGTAGCATTGCCGGCGTGCGTGCGCGCCGGGGGAGATTGATTGCCGCTCTCGCGGTGGCGCTGACGATCGCTACGGGCGCCTCGGCGCTCGCGCGAGCGCCGTCCGCCACAGGGCATGGCGGCTCGGCCGGGCCGCGCGAGTACTCCTGCCCGATCTTCCCCGCGAGTAACCCGCTCAACCAGGACATCTCCCACACTCCGGTCGATCCCAACTCGGCCGCCTACATCGCGAGCATCGGGCTCACCGGTCATCTGCATCCCGATTTCGGCACGAATCCGAGCTACGGCATCCCCTACAAGGTCGTCCGCGCCCACCAGCCGAAGGCGCCGATCAAGTTCACCGAATACCGCGAAGAATCCAACCCCGGCCCCTACCCGATTCCCGCCGACGCGCCCGTGGAGGGAGCGGGGGAAGCAGGCGATCGCCACGTGCTCGTCCTCCAGGAAGGCAGCTGCAAGCTGTATGAGCTTTACGACGCCCAGCGCGCCGGCGCGGGCTGGGAGGCGAGCGCGGGGGCTGTCTTCAATCTACGCTCGAACGCGCTGCGCCCCAACGGCTGGACCTCCGCGGATGCGGCCGGACTGCCGATCTTTCCGCTGCTCGTGCGCTATCCCGAAGTGAAGGCCGGCCAGATCGACCACGCTCTACGCGTGACGGTCGAGCGCACGCAGGCCGGCTTCATCCATCCCGCCACCCACTTCGCCTCCTCCTCCACCGATCCCACGCTGCCCCCGATGGGGCTGCGCCTGCGTCTGAAGGCGAACTACAGCCTCGCCGGCTACCACGGCGAGTCGCTCGTGGTGCTGCGGGCGCTGAAGCGCTATGGCTTGATCGTGGCCGACAACGGCTCGTCCTGGTACATCACCGGCGCGCCCGACCCCCGTTGGAACGACGAAGACCTGGAACAGATCAAGCGGGTTCCGGGGTCGGCGTTCGAGGCTGTGCGGACCGGGCCGATACTGCGCACCGGCTGAACCGGTGCGCAGCGGCGGGTCCTCCCCGGTGGCTAAGCTTGGTGCTGGTGCTGGGGCTGCGGCTCGACCGGAGTCGCAGCCACTTGAGCCGGAGTCGGTGGAGTGGGAGGAGCGGCGACGGGTGGTGTGGGTGGCGCGGCCACGGGTACCTGTACGGCGGCGGGCTGCGCGACTGGAGCCTGCGGCTGCTGCGCGGCCGGGGTCAGCGTCTGCTGCTGCTGACCGGACTCAGACTGGCCGCTGACGGAGTCCTTGAACTCGCGCATACCGCTCCCCAGTGAGCGACCGATCTCCGGCAGCCGCTTGGCGCCGAACACCAGAAGCAGGATCACCACGATGAAGACGATATGGATTGGATTATCTAGTCCCATTACCAGCAGTCTACGCCTCCTCGGGGCCTCCCGGATCATTTTTTATGTTCCCCCCCGATCCGGGCGCGCTCGCTCGGTCGCCCCCGCGCGGGTCGCGGTCGCCCCCGCGCGGGTCGGGCTCCTTCTGAGCGAGCGTTCGCCGCACGAGCTGCGCCGCGATCAAAAGCATCAGCAGCGCGAACGCGGTTCTGAGTACCGCTCCCGAGAGGACGTTCGCCAAGACCACGCCGCCGGCCACGCCCGCCACCGAGAGGACCCCCAGCTGCAGCGCGTCTCCACGGCGCACGTTTCCGTAGCGGTCCTGGATGAGCGCGCCCACCAATGCGACCGGGACGATCGCCAGCAGCGACGTCGCCTCCGCGTGATGCTGGCTCAGCCCGAGGAAGATCACCAGGCCCGGCACGAACAGCACGCCACCTCCGAGGCCCAGGAGCCCTCCGAGCACCCCCGCCGCCGCTCCGAGCGCCACCACTCCCACCACGACTGGGATCGAGCCGATCATTCCAGCAACAACTCCGCCGCGGCGGCCACCAGCACCGCCGCGAACAGGAGCGCGATCGAGCGGGTGGCGATGCGCTGCTGCAGCCAGGCGCCGAGCATCACCCCACCGATGGCGGGCACGCCGATCAACAGCCCGTCGAGGAACCGCAGGTTGCCGTACGCGGCCTGGACCGCGGTGGCGAACGCCGCGATGAACACGATCGCCGCCAGCGATGTCCCTGTGGCCTCGCGCTCGCCGTAGCCCAGCCACAGTACGAGCAGTGGCACGATCACCGTCCCGCCGCCCACTCCGAAGAGCCCGCTGAACAAGCCCGCGGCCGTCCCGATCGCCATCAGCTTGAGCGTTCGCCGCCGTGAACGATCGTTCCTCGTCGCGATCTCCTCAGCGAGCACGTGCGTCCTGGGACCAGTCAGCCACCGTGCGCGCCATACTAGTGTTCGTGTCCCCCGCTGCCACGCTCGTGGAGGCGCTTGAGCCGCTCCGCTCCGAACCCGCCCGCGCAGCGGTGTTATTCGACATCGACGGCACCCTGGCGCCGATCGTCAGACATGCCGCCGACGCGCACGTTCCCGAGGCGACGCGCTCGCTGCTGATCGAGATCGCCAAGCGCTATGGCGTCGTCGGCTGCGTCAGCGGCCGTCGTGCGGCTATCGCGCGCCAGATCGTCGCGATCGGGACGATCGCCTACGTCGGCAACCACGGCGGCGAGCTCCTACGCCCGGGGGCGACCCGTCCCGAGGTCGATCCCGAGGTCGCCGCCTGGACCGAGCGCGTGCGTCAGTTCGCGGCGCGCGTCTACACCGCCGAGCACGAGCGAATCCGCGTGCGCAGCGAGGACAAGGACGCGATCGTCGCCTATCACTGGCGCGGCGCCCCCGACGAAGAGGCGGCCGCCACAGCGGTGAGGGAGATCGCGAGACGCGCGCAGGAGGAGGGTCTGGCCGTCCACTGGGGGCGCAAGGTGCTGGAGGTGCGCCCGCCCGTCGATCTCGACAAGGGTCTGGGCATCACCGCGCTGCTGCGCCGCCAGCCGGTCTCCGCGGCGCTCTATGCCGGCGACGACACCACCGATCTGGATGCCTTCCGCGGACTGCGCTCGCTCGTGCGGGAAGGAAGCCTGACCACCGCGATCTGCGCGGCGGTCAGCTCCGACGAAGCCCCCCCGGAGCTGGCGGCGGAGGCCGATCTCGTGCTCGACGGCACCGGCGGCGTGCGCGGTCTGCTCGAGGCGCTGCTGTAGTAATCGAGTGCGCTTCGTCGACTTCCTCAAGAGCACCGTCCTGCTCAGTGCCGGCGCGGCCACCGCGCTGGCCGCGGTCACGGTCCTCGCGGCTGGGCAGGGCTCCGACGCCCTGCTGGCGCCGATCGCGGTTGGCTGGTGGGTCCTCGCCGCGCTCGCCGGCCTGCGCCTGGGTAGACGGGCCGAGACGAGTCCGCCGATCGCGCGCCTGCTCGCCGGCGCCAAGTCCACGACCACGCTACCCGAGCACCATCCGAGCGCGATCCTGCTCAACCGGCTGTGGCCACTGCTGCTGTTCACGCTCCTGGCGGGCGGACTGGCTTTCCTCGCTCCCCAGATCCCCGGCATCGCCGCGGGCTTCGCGATCATCTGGGCGCTCGCCTGGCGCCGTCAGGATGCGGCGGTGGCGGCGATCGAGGAGCGCGACGGCGTGTGCTTCTACGTGCTCCGCACCTCTCCCGTGCGACCGATGGCGCTCGAGCGTGCCCCCGGCTTCAAAGCGCTTCGCCCCGAGCGCGTGAACGGCGCCGTCACCTAGATGACCGCGACGCCCGCGGTGGACGTGCTGATCGTCTCGCTGGGCTCCACCGGGGGGTTGCGCGCGGCCGACATGGAGCTCGCACAGTCGCTGCGTCGGGCGGGAGCAAGCACGACGATCGCCCCGGCGGCGCCACCGCGGCGGATGCGCACGCTCGCCCTGACCGACCTCGGCTGGGCGCTCGCCGCCCGCCGAGCGGCTCACGCCGAGTTGGCGCGCGGGACGCCACGCGCGGTGATCTATTCGAGTACCACGGCCGCGCTGCTCTGGCCGCGGCCGGGGGCGATCCGCTTCGATGCTCCCTCCGCCGGCAACCGGCCGGGACGCCACGGACTCTGGCAACGGCCGCTCGAGCGCCTCCGACTGGGCCAGGCGCCGCTGTTGCTCCCATGGAGCGAGGGCGGCTTGCGCGAGGCGCCCTCTGCGGCTCGGCGTGAGGATCGGACGCTGGTGCTCCCCGTCGCGGTCGATCCCTCCCCGGCGGAGGATCGACTCGGCATGGGGGAGTCCCCCGGAGAGCCCGGGGTCCCGGAGTCCCGGAGTGAGTCAGTCGCAGGTGCGCGGGATATCGCCGCGATCACCTACGCGGCCAACCCGTCGAAGAAGGGGCTCGACCGTGTGCTCGAGGCCTGGCGGAGGGTGCGCCTGCCGTCCGAGGAGCTGCTCGTGGCCGGCGCCACGGCGGAGGCTCTCCGCGTGGCCGGTTTCGACCTGTCCGCTGAGGAGGGCGTGCGTTTGGCGGGGAGGCTCTCCTCCGAGGAGTACCGCGCGCTGGTGCGCCGCGCCCGCGTATTCGTCTGCGCCCCCCGCCGTGAGGATTACGGGATCGCTCAGCTCGAGGCGCTCGCCGACGGCTGCCTGCTCGTCACGACGGCCGCTCCCGGTCCCTACACGGCGCTCCCGCTAGCGCGCGAGCTGGACCCGCGCCTGGTGGGGGAGGATCTCGGGGCGGCGCTGCGCGCCGGCCTCGACGCGCCCGCACCGGACTATGCGGCCCGCGCACTGGAGGCGCTCGCGCCGTTCCGGCGCGCGGCGGTCGACCGACTGGTGGCCGAGCAGCTACTGCCGCGTCTGCTTACGTAGCTTTCCAAGCTCCGCCCACGGCCGCGTATTTGCCACGTCCGCTGCGGTCAGCCATGCGCGGCGCGCGGTGGCGATCCCCCAGCGCATGTTCTGGAGCGTGTCCGTGCGGTGGGCGTCGGAGTCGATCAGGATTCGCACCCCTGCCCGCATCGCTGCGCGCGCGTGGATGTCGGAGAGGTCGCGCCGGTCGGGGTTGGCGTTGATCTCGAGCATCGTCCCCGTTCGCGCGGCGGCGGCGAACAGGGCGTCGAGGTCGACCGCGTAGGGCTCGCGTCGCCCGATCAGGCGCCCCGTGGGGTGGCCGATCGCGTCAACCAGGGGATGCTCGATCGCCGCGATCATCCGCTCGGTCATCGACTGCTCGCCCATCCCGAACGACGTGTGCACGCTTGCGATCACCCAGTCGAGCTCACCGAGCAACTCGTCCTCGTAGTCGAGCGAGCCGTCGGGCATCACGTTGACCTCGCTTCCCGCGAGCAGCTCGATGCCCTCCAGCTGCGCGTTCGCCGCTCGCACCAGCTCGATCTGCCGGCGCAGCTGCTCGGGCGAGACATCGTCGCCGAAGCCGTGCGAGGCCGAGTGATCGGTGATCGCCAAATACTCATATCCCCGTTCTCGGGCGGCGAGTGCCATCTCCTCGATCGTGTTCTTCCCGTCGGAGGCCACCGTGTGGCAGTGCAGGTCCCCGCGGATGTCCTCGAGCTCGATCAGCCGGGGCAGCTCGCCGCCCGCGGCGGCCTCGAGCTCGCCGCGGTGCTCGCGCAGCTCGGGCTCGATGTAGGCGAGGCCGAGCAGCTCGTATACCTCCTCCTCGCCGGCGCACGTGCGTGTGGCCTGACTGGAATCCTCCAGCACTCCGTACTCGGACACGTGCAGTCCCTTACGTACCGCCGCTTCGCGCAGGGCCGCGTTGTGCGGACCGGAGCCGGTGAAGTGCTGCAACAGGTTGCCCAGCTGCGCCGGCTTGGCGACTCTCAGATCGACGGAGACGCCCGAGTGAGTCCGTCCCCTGGCCCCGGGCTTACCCGCGGAGGAGACGCTCTCGATCTCCGGCAGTCCGGCGAGGCTCTGCGCGAGCGTCGTCGGCTTCGTCGTGATCGCGATCAGGTCGATGTCCTTCACGCTGTCGGCCATGCGCCGCGCCGAGCCGGCCATCTGCACGTGCGTGCCTGGAGCTGCCCGCTCGATCAGGCCCGCGGCGAGCGTCTCGCCCAGCTCGATCGCTCGTGGCAGCAGCAGACGCCCGGCCGCCCGCTCGGGGGGGTCGGCGGCCATTCGACCCAACGCCTCCAGGACACCGGTCTCGAACTTCGCGCCGAGCCCTTTCACGGTACGCAGCCGCTGCGCCAGCGCCGCCTCGCGCAACTTCTCGATCGAGTCGATTTCGAGCTCCGTGAACAGCAGTCGCGCGCGCTTCGGCCCCAGGCCGGGCAGCCGCGTGATCGCGATCAGGCCGGACGGGAACTTCGCGCGCAGCCGCTCCGTCGAGGGGGTCGTGCCGGTGTCGAGCAGCGTGATGATCTTCTGCTGGAGGGTCTCGCCGATTCCCCTCAGCTCGGTCGCCCGGCCGGTGCGGGCCAGCGCCGCGACCGACACGGATGCCTCGCGGACCGTCTTGGCCGCGTTGCGGTAGGCGAGCACGCGGTGGACGATCGCCCCGTCGAGCTCGTAGAGGTCGCCGAGCTCCTCCAGAGCGTCGGCGATCGCGGCGTTCGGTAGGTCCACTGCTCTAGGGTACGCCGACCCATGTCCGGTAAGCCCTGGCTGATCCTCCCCACATACAACGAGGCCGAGAACATCGAGGCGATCGTCCTCGCTTCGGGAAAGGCGCTTCAGGGCGCCGCTCCCGACGGCTGGCGTGTGCTCGTCGTCGACGACGGGTCGCCCGATGGCACCGGCGCGATCGCCGATCGCCTCGCCGCCGAGCACGACTGGGTGGAGGTGCTCCATCGCGCCGAGAAGAACGGCATCGGCCCGGCCTATCTCGCGGGCTTCCGCCACGCGCTCGACCACGGCGCGGGCTACGTGATGGAGATGGACTCCGACTTCTCCCACGACCCCGCCGATCTCGCCCGGTTGCTCGAGGCTGTGGGAGCCGGCGCCGACCTGGCGCTCGGATCGCGCTACGTGCCCGGCGGTGGCGTGACCGATTGGGGCCTGTTGCGACGCTTCATCTCCGAGGGCGGCTCGACCTATGCCCGCCTGGTGCTCGGCCTGCGCGTGCGCGACCTGACGGGCGGCTTCAAGTGCTTCCGCCGCGAGGTGCTCGAGGCGATCCACTTCGACGGGGTCCGCTCCCAGGGCTATGCCTTTCAGGTCGAGCTCACCTACCGCGCGGTGCGCGCCGGCTTCGAGGTGGTCGAGGTGCCGATCGTGTTCAAAGACCGCGAGCTGGGGGAGAGCAAGATGTCCTGGCGAATCGCCGCCGAGGCGATGTGGCTCGTGCCGCGGCTGCGCTTCAGATGATGGAGCTTCCGCGACCGCGCTTCGCGTTGAAGGTGCTTCGAGCGTTGGGCTTCATGTAGGGGCGCTCTGTGGTCGATAGGACGGGGATGGATGCCTCCGCCTATGCGTTCGCCCACGGCGTGCGTGACACCCGCGCCACGCTGCGCGCCTGGCAGCGGGCGCCGGGCGCCGTTGTGGGACAGTGGTTTGCCGGCTCGGCCGTGGCCGCCGCCGGTCTACTTGGCGCCGTATTGCTGATCTCGAACCTGTTCGGCGGCTATCAGCAGGTGATCACCTTGCAGCCGCCGTTCGCGGTCGGCGACGCCGCCGACGTCGTCGGCGTCCTGCGGCGCAACATGCTCGTGCTCGCGCTGCACGCGATGGCGTGTGTCGCGGGTTTCATCGCCGGCAGCTCGCTGCCACTACAGGCCGAGCATCACGACGGCGTCTCGCGCTGGGTCCACGAACACGGCGGACGCATCGCGATCGCCTTCGTGGCGGGCGCCACCGCCTTCTCGCTGAGCGCGCAGGCCTACGTATTGGGACACACCCTCGCCGGTGTCTCGGGTTTCCTGCACGTCTCGCCCGCCCTGCTGCTGCTGGGTGTGCTTCCGCACGCGATCCCCGAGCTGATCGCCCTGTTCCTGCCGCTTGCCGCGTGGATCATCGCCAGCCGGCGCGGGGAGTGGGAGCAACTGCTGGCGGCCACAGTCGTGACCGTCGCCATCGCCGTGCCGATGCTCGTCCTCGCCGCCTTCATCGAGGTCTACGTCTCACCGCACCTGTTCACGATGCTCACCGGCATCCACCCGCCGATCGTCCGCACCTCCGAAGGCTGGATGGTCACCATCCACTGACCCGTCCGCCGCCGCCAGGGCGCACCGAGCCAAGCTGATCCACCACCAGCGCAGGCTCGTTGGGAGGCTCGTAGGTCCTGAGGATGAAGCGCCCCAGGAGCGGCACTGCGAACGAGTACTTGCCGAGTCGGTTCTTGTAGATCATGCCGCGCTCAGAGAGGCTGACGAGCATCTGATTCGCGTGGCTGGGCGAGAACGTCTTGGTGAGCAGTGTCCGGCCTAGCTCAACGAGTTCCTGGATTGTGAATTCCTCGTCCGAGTGATCGAGATTGGCTATCACCCACAGCAGTTCTCGTTGACGGTCGGTGATCTTCGCCCAGCGACCTGCGAAGAAATCGGTGTCGAGCTTGCGCTGGATGGCATCAACCGGCACCCCCATGCCGACGTCATTGTTCGCGTGCTGCTGGATGAAAACATCGAACACCTCGCGGCAGATGAACTGGATGAAGTAGGGGTAGCCGCCCGACTCGTGGCAGATCGTGTCCACCGACTCCGTCTGAAATTTGACCGGGCATTCGGCGACCTCGATCGGCTTGAGGATGGCCTCTCGGCTCTCGGCCTCATCGAGCCTACCCAGCGTCACGACGCGAAACATACGCTCCGAGTAGGTCCGTGCGTCCACGAGCTTTGGAAAGAGCGTCGGCAGCCCGGCGAGGACAAGCATGAACGGGATGCCCTTCTTCTGGATCGACTGGAAGACATCGAGAAGCACCGACAACGGGAACTGTTCTTTCTCGGCGTGGTCTGCGAGGTTCTGGGCCTCGTCATAGGCAAAGATCACCTTGTGCCGGCCTTGCTGGCGGAGGTGGTGCCACGCGAATTCGAGCGTTGCCTTGATCTTGTCGGAGGTCAAGCCGGGAGTACTGGTGTAGACGGACGCGAGAACCTCGTGGGATAGCGGAACGCGGCGCGGTTTGGTGGGCGCGGTGAAGCCGGTCGGATTGCTTTCCTGTGGCTCCTCGACCGTGATGGACGACGTGATCAACGCGAGGTCGGCCAGAATGCGCTGCGCGAGGGCCGCCTCGCTGATGCTCGCCGACTCGGAGAGATCAGCTGTGGCCCACAGCCATCCTTGGCTCACCGAGCGCGGCTTGAATGTCTCCATCAGTACGGTCTTTCCGACGCCACGCAGTCCGGTGAGGACCATGTTCTCCAGGATCTCGTCCTGCTCCAGGAGGCGATCGAACTCCCCGTACTCGCGCTGGCGGCCTGCAAGATGGGGCGGCATATGCCCTGCGCCGGGCCGGTAGGGGTTCTTGAACCCTATTCGGCTCATAGTGCATTAGCTCCTCTGCTAAATTTAGTCGCTGAGCTAAGTTTAGCACCATAGCTAAGCACTCGTAAAGTATTTACAATGCATGACCACCACCCCGGAGAGGGGTTACTACACTTTGTATAGTGGGTAACAGGTAAGAGGAACGCAATCAAGGAGACCCCCAATGGCAGGCACTCTTAGCGAAGTCACAGACACCAACTTCCAGGCCGAGGTGATCGAGTCCGAGGGGCCCGTGCTCGTCGACTTCTGGGCGCCCTGGTGCGGTCCCTGTCGCGTGGTCGCGCCCGTGCTCGAGGAGATCGCCTCCGAGCGCCCCGACCTGCGGATCGTGAAGCTGAACATCGACGAGAACCAGCAGACGGCCGCCAACTTCCAGGTGCTCTCGATCCCGACGATGATCCTCTTCAAGGGCGGCCAGCCGGTCAAGACCGTGATCGGCGCCTACCCCAAGAAGAAGCTGGAGGCCGAGCTCGAGCCGGCGCTAACCGCGGCGTAGGCCGATGCTCAGGGGCAGGCCGTCGACCGCGGTCTGCTCCGAGTGGCAGTTGTTCGGGTTGTCCCCACCGATGCTCAACTCGAGCGTAAGCGTCTCGCCGGCCAGATAGTCGCGGTACGCCTCGGCGGCCCGGAGCAGGGCCGGGGCGCCCGCCAGCCACAGCTCGATTCGGTCCTCGACCTGAAGTCCGGCTGCCTTCCGCGCGTTCTGCACGGCGTGCACGATCTCGCGTGCCTGCCCCTCGGCCCTCAGGTTCTCGTCGATCGCGAGGTCGAGAGCCACCGCATGGGCGCCCTCGCGCTCGACCGAGTAGCCCTCGGGGGCCTTCATCGTCAGGATCACGTCGTCGGCCCTCAGCGTGTGCTCGCGTCCGGCGACCGCGATCCCGACCGCACCCCCGCCCTCACGCACCGCCGCCGCCACGTGAGCGGGATCGAGTGCCGCGATCGCCTCGGCCGCGCGCGGCATGTCCTTACCGAACAGCGGTCCGAGCGTGCGGTAGTTGGCCTTCACCTCGTACTCGCTCAGCTCCTCCGCGGCCTCGACGAAGCGCACCCGCTTGACGTTCAGCTCCTCGCGGACGACGTCCGCCAACCGTTCGATCGCCGCGCGCTCGCGCCCGTCGGCCACCACCACCGCCTCGCCCAACGGCTGGCGCACCTTGATTTTTGCCTTCCCGCGCGCGCCCAAACCGAGGCGCACCGTCTCGCGCGCCAGCGCCATCGCCTCCTCCAGCCCCTCGTCACACGCCGGCAGCTCCTCCGCGGGGAAGTCACATAGGTGCACGCTCGCCAGCGTCCCGTCGAGGTTGTCGTAGATCTCATCGGCGATGAACGGGCACAGCGGCGCGAGCAGCTTCGCCACCGTCAGCAGGCAGCTGCGCAGCGTCTCGAACGCCGCGGGGTCGCCGTCCCAGAAGCGCCGGCGGGAGCGCCGCACGTACCAGTTCGACAGCTCGTCCACCAGGCCCGCGATCGCCCGGCCGGCTGAGGTGGCGTCGTAGGCGTCCAGCCGCTCGGCGACCAGCCGGGCCGTGCCCGCGGTCCGCGACAGCGCCCAGCGGTCGAGGTCGTCGATGGGCTCCCCCCGCTCCGACGTCGCGGCGAGGTCGTCGGCGGCCTCCGCCTGCGCCTGCGCCGCGGCCGCGTCGAGGTCGTCGGCGGCCTCCGCCGGCGCAGGCACCGCGTTGAGGGTCGCGGCGTTGGCTTCGGCGTAGAGGACGTAGAAGAAGTATGTGCTCCACAGCTGCTTCAGGAACAGCCGCACGCCCTCCCCGATCGTCTCCGCCGAGAAGCGGTAGCCGTCCCAGGGCTGCTTGGAGGTGAAGAAGTACCACCGGAAGGCGTCCGCGCCGTACGTGTCGAGGATCTGCCACGGCTCGACCGTGTTGCCCTTCGACTTCGACATCTTCTGGCCGTCCTCGTCGAGGATCAGGCCGAGGCAGACGACGTTCCTGTAGGGCGCCTCCCGGCGGGCACCGCCCTCGGAGGGGGTGGTCAGCGTCGCGATCGCGAGCAGCGAGTAGAACCAGCCGCGCGTCTGGTCCTGCGCCTCGCAGATGAAGTCCGCCGGGAAGCGCTCCCGAAAGACGTCCTCGTGCTCGAACGGGAAGTGGTGCTGGGCGAACGGCATCGCGCCGGAGTCGAACCACACGTCGATCACCTCCGGCACACGCCTCATCGGCTGCCCGCACGCGCTCTGCGCCTCGCCGGGGGGCACCTCCGCGCCCGCGGCTCGATCGCCGCCGTCGTGAGGACACGGGAACTCGAGCTCGTCCACGAACGGGCGATGGTGATCGGGAAGAGCTTGCCCGGACAGCTCCTCCAGCTCGGCGAATGAGCCGACCACGTGCATGTGCCCCTCCGCGCAGCGCCACACCGGCAGTGGCGTGCCCCAGTAGCGCTCGCGCGAGAGCGCCCAATCGACGTTGTTCTTCAGCCAGTCCCCGAAGCGTCCGTGCTTGACGTGGGGGGGATGCCACGCGACGGTCTCATTCGCCGCCAACAGCTCCTCGCGGAGCGTCGAGGTGGCGATGTACCAGGAGGATTTCGCGTAGTACAAAAGCGGCGTCCCGCAGCGCCAGCAGTGCGGGTAGGAGTGCTCGTACTCCTGCTCTCTGAACAGCAGTCCGCGCTCCGCGAGGTCCGCGATCAGCTCCCCCGTCAGAACGGGGTCCTTGACGAAGCGCCCCTCGTAGGTGCGCCCGTCGTGGCTGAGCACGCGGCCGTCGTAGGTGCCGTCGGGTCTCACCGGGTTGTAGAGGGTGTCCAGCCGCGCCGGGTCGAACGGCACCTCCGGGGCCGCGCCCGCGACGCGGTAGTCGTCCTCGCCGAACGCCGGCGCGAGGTGCACGATGCCGGTGCCGTCCGCGGTCGTGACGAAGTCCCCGACGATGATCGGATAGGAGCCCGGCTCGCGATCGCTCAGCTTGAAGATCGGACCCCCGTAGGTCCCGTATCGCTCGACCAGCTCGACACCCGAGAACCGCTCGAGGATCTCCGCGGTGTCGCCCAGCACCGCCTCGACGCGAGCCTCGGCAAGCACGAAGATCTCATCCGCGACCCGCACCTTCGCGTACGTCGCCTCCGGCGAGACCGCCACCGCGACATTTCCCGGGAGGGTCCACGGCGTGGTCGTCCACACCAGTAGTTGCTCATCGCCGCCGAGGACCGGTAGCTTCAGGAAGATGCTCTCCTCGACGACATCCCTGTACCCGAGCGCGACCTCGTGCGAGGACAGCGTCGTCTCGCAGCGCGGGCAGTACGGCACGACCTTTCGTCCCTCGTACAGCAGCCCCCGCCTCTCGATCTCCGCGAGCGCCCACCAGACCGACTCGATGTAGCTCTCGTCCAACGTCCTATAGGCGTCGTCGAGGTCCAGCCAGAAGCCGATCCGCTCCGTCAGCCGGTTCCACTCCTCCAGGAACGTGAACACCGAGGCGCGGCAGCGCTCGTTGAACTCCCTGATCCCGTACTCCTCGATCTCCGCCTTCGAACGGATGCCGAGCTCCTGTTCGACCGCGATCTCCACCGGCAGCCCGTGACAGTCCCAGCCGCCCTTCCGCTCCACCCGGTAGCCGCGCATCGTCTTATAACGCGGATAGATGTCCTTGAACACGCGCGAGAGCACGTGATGGGAGCCGGGAGGCCCGTTCGCGGTGGGGGGCCCCTCGTAGAAGACCCACCTCTCGGCGCCCTCCCGCGCGCGCAGCGACTCGGCGAACACGTCGCGCTCGCGCCAGCGCTCCAGCACCTCCAGCTCAAGCGCCGGCAGCTCCTGCCGTGCGTCGACCGCGTGGCGCGGGATCAGCGGGTTTTTCTCGGTGGCCGTCACGGCGGCCCATTGTAGGCGCGGCCTACGCCGGTGAGGCGGCGGCCGGGCGCAGTGGCACGACGCCTGTCAGGCGCTCCCGTAGCGCCTCGGCGGCGGCGGTCGGGCTCTCGCCCAGGCGCCGGGTGGTGCTCGCGCCGGTATCGGGCAAGGCGCCGCGGTAGTCCAGCACCTCGACGCCGGGCTCGGCTTGCCTGGCGGCGTAGACGAGTTTTCCGAGGGCGTCCAGGGCGGCGCCCCGTCCCCCCAGCACGAC
>Ga0209483_1001131_pt1 | contig 20815 bp, 15 predicted proteins | sample NGEPerA_FD_184508 | JGI IMG/M metagenome (GOLD analysis project Ga0209483, IMG submission 184508) | Arctic peat soil microbial communities from the Barrow Environmental Observatory site, Barrow, Alaska, USA - NGEE PermafrostL2-A... | ecosystem: Environmental > Terrestrial > Soil > Wetlands >... | reverse complement strand
AACAGGGGCGGTGCAGGCGGCGAGTGCGAGGACGAGCTTGGCGGGGCGCATGAACTTTTGTAGCACGACTGTTGCCCGAGACAGCTACCAGATGCGGCGGACTTTGAACTCGTCGAGCTTTGTATCGGTGCTGATGACAGGGATGTCGAGAGCGAGGGCTTGCGCGGCGATCATGCGGTCGGAGGGATCGCGGTGAACGCCTACGAGACGCCCAGCACGCAAGGCTACTTCGACGCTAAGAGGCACAAGCTTGTAGCCTGCTTCAGCCATGCGCTCTGGGAAGTCCCGCTCAAGGGCTTCAGCGTGCGGAAGTTTTCCTATTCGTACCTTGTTGGAAATTTCCCATGCAGAAACTGAGGAGACCAACAAGACGTTCGATTCGTCGGAGATGATCTTCGCCGCCGTTTGGCTGAGCTCCTTTGGATCCAAGGTTGCCCAAAGGACAACATGGGTATCCAACAGGACTGTCATTGAGGATCTGCTTCCCATTCATTCAGATCGGCGTCGGAGGGCGGATCGAAGAAGTCGCTGGGAAGAACAAAGTCGGGGTTGTAGCAGACGCCCAGCCTCTTCGGCTTGAACTTCTCCACCGGAGCAAGGATTACTGCGGGCGCTTTGTCACGGCCTGATGTGATGATTACTTTCTCCCCGGCCTGAGCCTTCTTGATGAGCTTGGAGAGATTGGTCTTCGCCTCGAATATCGTCGCCGTTGTCATTTCGTCCTCCTGCTTACTTAGCTTAGCTAAGAATGGAATAATTTGTCCAATGGAAAACGCGCGTGGCCGACGCCACGCCTGATCGTATTTGGAACTGAGAACGACTACGCTTTGGCAGCCGCGCGGTTGGACTTGGCGGTTTCCAGGCCGGCCTTGGCCTGGAGGGCGAGGGCGGCGAAGCCGGCTGCGTCGTTGGCGGCGATGTCGGCGAGGATCTTGCGGTCGAGGCCGTTGCCGGCGTGCTTGAGGCCGTTGATGAAGGTGGAGTAGCTCATGCCGTTGATGCGGGCGGCGGCGCCGATGCGGACGATCCAGAGAGAGCGGAACTGGCGCTTCTTCTGCTTACGGCCGATGTAGGCGAACTTGAGGCCGCGCTCGACGGCTTCCTGAGCGGCTTGATAGAGCTTGGATTTTGTGAGGAAGTAGCCACTCGCGCGCTTGAGGATTTTTTTGCGGCGGTCGCTGCGTTTGGTACTCCGTTTGACACGGGGCATGGGTGTTCTCCTTTTGCGTACATCGTTTCTGTATCTTTCGATACCGTCCGGCTGGAGGTAAGGTGGCCTCTTCACTCAGACTTGCTGCTTCCCATCTCGGTGGTATCGCTAACGCTCTACCAGGGGCCTTTACGCTTTGCGGCCCTTTGCCTTTCGGCGGCTTGATGGGAAAAACTCTAAAGATGCGGTCTACGCTTTACGCGTAGGGGAGCATCCGGGCGACCTTGGGTGTATCCGCTACCGAGACGAGGACAATCTTGCCAAGTTTGGACTTGGTTTTGTGTGCCTTCGAGGTAAGGATGTGGCGCATCTTGGACTGGCCGCGCTTGAACTTGCCGGTTCCTGTCTTCTTGAAGCGCTTGGCCGCGCCGCTGTGGGTCTTCAACTTTGGCATGGGGTTCCTGATGAAAAAATGCTATTGGACAACGTTTTTCAGTATAGCAGAGGGCCGGGGAGCTTTTAGCTCTTAGCTGCTAGCCTTTTAGCTGGAGGCTGTTTGAGGCGGTAGTGCGAGCACATACCCACTGTCAAGATATTTATTGCGCTTATTTCGTTTGTTGCGAATAATGGGTGTAGGCTGGTTTGGCGGTACGAGATCGCGAGTGAGGCATAACCGGGAGGGGTCATGTTGAGAGAACCAATCACAATGCAACCATCGGAGGAAGCAGAGATCCGAGAACTACACCGGATGCTGCAACTTGGAACACCGGCCCTTGTAGGACCGGCAGACGAAAGAATCGAACTTCCTCATAGCGTTTTTCATTTGCTGAAAGATGTCGTTTCGCAAATGATGAGAGGGCGTACGATCGTTTTGACTCCACAAAACAATAGGCTGACAACCCAGGCGGCTGCCAACTTCTTAGGATTCTCCAGGCCTCATCTGATAAAGCTGCTGGATGCTGGAACTATTCCCTTTGAAAAAGTGGGCCAGCATCGCCGCATCCTGTTTGAAGACCTGATTACCTATCGGAAACACCGGGACATAGAGCGCAGGGAGGCACTGAATCTTCTGGCAAAAGCCGAGTTCGACGAGGGTTCTTATGAAGGAACAGAAATTCCGGAAGGCGGTAGCGATGAATGAAGTCTGATTACCCTGTCATTCTGGACGCCTGCGTGCTTTTACCGATGCCGTTGGCAGACGCATTGCTACGCATGGCGTAGACTCCACGCCTCTTTCTTCCGAAGTGGTCGGAGGAAACTTTGGCAGAGGTAACGCGCAGGCAGACGAAATAGATTCGTTCTACTGGAGGGGGTGGGACTGCTCAGATGCGAGGACCTCGCTGCCCTTTCGCAGGTACAGGCGGTACGCCTGGGCGTCGGCGCCGGGAAGCCTGCGTTCCACAACATCCACATAGTTCGCTTCGAGCCAGGACTTATAGACCGGCCATGTGTCGAGCTTCCGGAAGCTGGGTTTCGCGCCCAGGAACCACTCGTTGCCCAGGACAACGACGTCGGCGGGGTCCGTTTGCTGCTGTTTCCAAACAAGGTTGCGATAGTAGTCGACCAACGGGGTTTCGGTGGGAGAGAAGAGCAGCAGGTCGCCTGTCGAACCATTGTTCCCCAACAGGCGCAGCCTATAGAGGCCGTTGAGACAACTGTTCACAACGTCCAGGCAAAACACCTTGCGCTGCAAGCGGTCGCCGCCGAGTTGTACGAGATCGCGGTCGAGGATGGTGGTGAGTTCGGAGTTGGGCAGGCCCGCGTTGCCGACGGTGTGTCCCGCCTGCGCGTCTCGATGCATGACGCGGACATAGTGAGGCAGGACCAGCAGAAGGAGCGCGAGTACGCCTGCCGCTCCGGTTGCGCGCGACCACAGATCGGCGCGGCGCATGGCGTCCGCGAGTTCCAGTCCCACCCAGAGAAGCAGGAACACGACGAAAGTATACCGGTGGTAGACGTAGCCCTTTCCCTGGAGGAAATAGGAGGCGGCCCCGACCGCCGCTCCGGAAAGAAGTGCCCATTGCTCCCAACCCATCCGCCGCCGGTGGAGCAAAGCCGCGACTACCGCAAACGGCAGGACGCGGAGCAATCCCGTGGGGAAGAGGTTTCGGACAAGGAAGCCCGCGTTTTGCGAGGACGATTGCGAGTATGCCGGCAAGACCTTTCGCAGGATGAAGAAGAACGCCCCGAAGGCGTGGTTATGCCAGAGGAATCCGACGACTACTGCCGCTATTGCGGCGTTGCCCAGCAGCGCCCAACCGAGGTAGGGCAGCGGCGACCGGCCGCGCCGCCGGACGACCACGAACGCGATAGCCAGCAGAGCGAGGTCCAGAGGGGCGACGGTCGGCTTGATGGAGATTGCGACTCCAGTCGAGAGGCCGAAGAGCAGCATCAGGACGGCGGAGCGCCTTCGCACTGCGAGGCAAAGCGCGGCGGTCGCGGCCACCAGCAGGACCATCATCAACTCGTCTCGCTCCATGGAAACGAAGGGGCCGTCGGCACCGTGCATGATGATGAAGAACGCGGCGGCGAAGATTCCGGCCAGCCAGCGGCGGCGTCCGCCAATGACCATGCCACTGACCGTCAGCACGGCCATCAGGAAGAATTCGTAGATTCGCCAGGACAGGTCGCTCCAGCCGAAGATGGCCATGCCCCATCGCTCGGTCAGGTAAGTGCCGGGCATGTTGATGTCGCCGATGTCGACGTAGGGACGAAGACCCCGGCTCATCATGAAGACGATGTAGTGCATCACCGCGCTGTCGGTGATGACCGCCCAGTGGATGGTCATGGCGATGTAGTAGCCGAAGATCCCCGCGAACGCCGCTACGGTGAGCCAGCGGAGGCGGGTCAGCCAGGTGTCGGAAATGGTGGGCAGCATGGGCGGCAAATTTCCCGGTCTACATTGGCCGGCGCAAAGTGACGCCGCCGGGTGGTTTCTCAAGATAGCAAAGTCAAGTTCAGGCGGCTGGAGTAGAGACGATGGCTCGTTCTGGCGGGCCGCCCCATTTGCGACGCAGGATCGGCTTTTCCATCCAAAGCCAGGAGGCGGTTGCGTACGCTACTGCAAGGACTATAGAAGCGACTGCCGCGCGAAGACCGTGCGTGTAGTGCCAGCGTGCGGCCAGATATTGAACAGCATGGGACATCGGTTCCTGAATCAAGTAAAGGGTGAAGCTGATAGTGCCTAAGCCCCGCAGCACCCGCGTCTGCAACAGCGCCGTGAGCCACGGCAACTGGTTGTAAATAAGAATGTAGATGAGCGCCGCCGACCCGGCGACGACTCCCGAGATTGTCATGCTACTGAGAGCGGCCACCGATGGGAACAGGTATTGGGAGCTGAGTAGCAGGCCAAAAGCGCCGAACGCTACGGGAATACTCCATCGTCGCATCCGTGCGACCCACACCGGACTCGAGCATAGAACGGCCAACAGCGAACCCAGTGCGAGGCCGTCCAGACGAAAGGGCGTGAGGTAGTAGATGATCCAGGGGTCGGAGACGAAGTGCTGGCCCAAAGCGCGGGCCAAAGGACTAAGAACAACGATCAGGACAAGACAACGGGCGAGGGCGCGGCGACTTAGCCGTAGCACGAGAAACGGCCACAGGAAATAGAAGTGTTCTTCGACTGCAAGTGACCAGTAGACTCCCCATGGTCCATGGCGGGAGGCGGTATGCAGCGCGACTTCAACGTTGCCTGCGAAGAGTACGTACCAGGCTATGACATGGCCCCAATGAGACCACGCGAACAGCGCTACCCAGAACAGGCAAAGGAAATACGAGGGGAAGATGCGTTGAATCCGGCGCCTATAGAAGTGTGCGAACAACCCGGGTTCGCCCTTGCCGTTCAGCAGGATGCCCGTGATGAGGTACCCGGAGAGTACAAAGAAAACATCTACGCCATATCCACCAAACTCGAACCAGCCTCGATGACAGATGACTACTGCGCTGACCGCGAGTGCCCGCAAACCGTCCAGTTGCGTAATGCGTTTCAAGGGCGTTCTCCGAAGGCTCTGTTAGCGAGGGATGCGACGTGAGTCTAGCACGCTGTTGCGGCGCGGGCTGAGGCGTCAACCCGTCATATGATCTGTAAATCCCCACCCCGGCGATGTAGGATGTCGAACACAGGAGATTTCATGTCTGCCAAGAGTTTGTTTGCCGTCGCGCTCGCCTTCGCCGCACTCGGTTTCTCGGCTCAACAGCTTGCAGCGCAGGAAGCGCGGCCGCTGACCGCGATGCCCTACTCGCCGTCGCTGGATTTGACCAACATGGATAAGAGCGTCGATCCGTGCGTGGACTTCTACAAGTATGCGTGCGGCGGATGGATGGCGAACAACCCGATCCCGGCGGACCAGGCTTCGTGGAGCGTGTACGCGAAGCTGGCGACGGAGAACCAGCAGTTTTTGTGGGGGATTCTGGAAGAGGATGCGAAGGCTTCGGCGGCGCGGACTCCGGTGCAGCAGAAGGTGGGCGACTATTTTGAGTCGTGCATGAATACGGCGGCGATCGATGTGGCGGGCGACAAGCCGATACTGCCGGGACTGGCGAAGATCGACGCGCTGAAGACGCGCGCGCAGGCGATTGCGGCGCTGACGGCGCTGCATCATGAGTACGGCGGCTCGTTCTTCTTTGGCGCCCGGACGGGGCAGGACTCGATCGACTCGTCGCTGATGATCGTGGAGCTGGGCGCGGGCGGGCTGGGGCTGCCGGACCGCGACTACTACACCAAGACCGATGCGAAGAGCGTGAAGATTCGCGAGCAGTATGTGGCGTACATCGAGCAACTGCTGCAACTGACGGGCGAGAGTGCGGAGCAGGCCAGGGCGGACGCAGCGGCGACGCTGAGAATCGAGACGGCGCTGGCGACGGCGTCGCTGACACGGGTGCAGCGGCGCGATCCTCATGCGACGTACCACATGATGACGGTGGCTGAGTTGGCGACGCTGGCTCCGTCGATCGACTGGCCTGTGTACTTCAAGGTGCAGGGCGCGCCGGGCGTGGCGAAGCTGAATGTGAGCCAGCCGGAGTTTGTGAAGGCTGTCGAACATGAGTTGACGAAGGAAGATGTCGCGGCGCTGCGCGGGTATTTGAGGTTCCATCTGGTGACGGCAGCGGCGGCTTATCTGGCGCATCCGTTCGAGCAGGCGAACTTCGACTTCTTCTCGAAGACGCTGCGGGGCGTGCCGGCGATGCCTCCGCGGTGGAAGACGTGCGTGCGGGCGGTGGACCGCAGCCTGGGCGAGGCGTTGGGGCAGGAGTTCGTGGCCCGCACCTTTACCGCCGAGACCAAGGCCAGGACGCGGCTGATGACCGAGCAGATCGAGACGGCGATGCAGCATGAGATCGAGGGGCTCGACTGGATGAGTCCGGCGACCAAGCAGGAAGCGCTGCGGAAGCTTCATGCGATTCGCAACAAGATTGGGTACCCGGACAAGTGGCGGGACTACTCGACGCTGACGGTGAAGCGCGACGACTATGCGGGTGATGTGGAGCGGGCGCGGCGGTTTGAGCAAGCGCGCGAGTGGAACAAGCTGGGCAAGCCGGTCGACCTGAATGAGTGGGGGATGACTCCGCCGACGGTGAATGCTTACTTCAATCCGCAGATGAACGACATCAATTTTCCGGCGGGAGTGTTGCAGCCGCCGCTGTACGATCCGAAGCTCGACGACGCGCCGAACTATGGGCAGACGGGAGCGACGATCGGGCATGAGTTGACGCACGCGTTCGACGACGAGGGACGGCAGTTCGATGCCAAGGGAAATCTGCGCGACTGGTGGACGGCCAGCGATGCGAAGGGGTTTGAGCAGCGCATCGACTGCGTGCGCGACCAGTATGCGGGGTATGTGATCGTCGACGATATTCACATTCAATCGAAGCTGACGAGCGGCGAAGATGTTGCGGACCTCGGCGGAACCTTGCTGGCGTATATCGCGTGGAAGAAGGAGACCGCGGGCAAGACGCTGACGAATGTTGACGGGTTTACGCCGGATCAGCGGTTCTGGGTGGGCATGGCGCAGTGGGCGTGCGAGAACGATCGGCCGGAGAACCTGCGGGTGAATGCGGTGACGAATCCGCACTCGCCGGGGTTCGCGCGGATCAATGGCGTGGTGTCGAATATCCCGCAGTTTCAGAAGGCGTTTGGGTGCAAGGTGGGGCAGCCGATGGTGCATACGCCGACGTGTAAGGTTTGGTGAGGCAGTTGAGCGTCGGACGTTGGGTCGAAAAATGAATGTGCGTGCGGTTGTGTTGGTCATGACCTGTCTCATCTCAGTGCCCGCGCCGGCCGTTGCGCAAACCGACGAGATCCAGGTCTACGACGGAGAAATCGCGCCGCCGGGAATTTTCAACCTGATGGTCCATAACAACTTCACTCCCAAGGGGCGGACGGCGCCCGACTATCCTGGAGCAATCGTCGCCAATCATTCGTATCAGGTAACGGCTGAGTGGGCCTATGGCGTGACCCCCTGGCTGGAGCAGGGACTTTATCTGCCTGTGAGTTCGCCCTATTCCACGAACTACGGCTCGACGATCAACGGCTTCAAGATTCGCGAGCTGTTTGTGCGGCCCAATGCGCACGACCACAAATTTTTTTATGCAGCCAACTTTGAGTTCAGCGTCAACAGGAGCTATTGGGAGGCCAGAACGATTACCTCCGAGATCAGGCCGATCGTGGGGCTGCACCTGCATCCGTGGGACCTGATTTACAACCCGATCGTCGACACGGACTATACCGGGGGTCTCGGCAACCTGCAGTACAACCCGGCTGGGAGAGTGGCTTACAACTTCAACGACCGCTGGGCCCTGGCCGCGGAAGAGTATGACAGTTTCGGGCCGCTGCGGGGCTTCCAGCCACGCTCCGAGCAATTTCATGAGGTCTGGGCGACTACGAATTACTCCGGCAGCAAATTCCTTGGCTTGAATGTCGAAACCGGAATTGGATACGGTTTGACTGCGGGGTCGGACAAAATAACGATCAAATGGATGCTGTCACGCAATTTGAATGTTCACCCCTGGCATTGAGTCGGCAGTGTGCTTTCCCACTCATTCCGCGATGAGACTGCGGTGGGAATGGTAGCCGGCGAATGCGCGCCGGGTCCTTGCTTAAGTTGTCGTATCTGACTACGCTTCGATTTTAGTCTCCGAGCTGAGCAGGATATGAGACAGACGCGACCGATCTCATGGATCAAAGCCGTGAGAAAAGATTTTGAGAAGTTTCCGATTGAAGCGCAGGATCTCTGCCTCGCTGCCCTCACGGATGCGGTGGAAAGTCGGAAATCGCCAAGGCGCTGCTCGGATTCGGGTCTGCGGTGTTTGAGGTTGCCCTTCCCTATCATGGGAACGCTTTTCGTGTCGTCTATGCGGTGCGGCTTGCAGACTCGATTTGGGTGGTCCATGCGTTTCAGAAGAAGTCTACGCAGGGGATCAAGACTCCGAAGCACGAGCTTGACCTGATTCAGGACCGGTTGAAACGACTAAAGGAGACGCTGCGATGAAATATGAAGAGATCGAGTTGGTGCATGGAAGCGGCAATGTGTTTCGCGACTTCGGACGTCCAGATGCTGATGTAATGCAGACTAAAGCGCTACTGGCGTCGGAGATCATCAAGATGATGGACCGGCAGGGGTTGACCGCCCGAGCGGCACATGCGCGGACGCGGATTGCGGCGGCGGACTTTTCACGGATTCGACGGTGCGACCTGGGGCGATTTACGGTGGACCGGCTGATGACGATCCTGAACCGTCTGGGGGCGCGGGTGGATGTCAGGATTGAGGTGCGGGAAGGGGAGCAGGTCGCGGCTCAGCGTTGAGTTAGTGCCGGGATGGAGGAAGGCAATTTTTTCGTTTCGGCTGCGCCTGCACTCCGGCCTTCGGCAGAGTGGAAGCGCCTTTGGCGCGGTCGGTTTCCTAGGGCTTCGCCCTAGGCTGGTATGGGGCGCGCTTTCAGCGCTGGGTTGAGGTGGGTTGGTGGAGTTGTGGGTGTCCTGGGGAGTTTGTGGCGGCCCACTCATGCGCCAAATGCGAGCGGAATGGCAGGTCGCCTAATAGCGATTGAAGCATCCGGCGTGTTTCATGAGCGCTGAAAGCGCGCCGCTATACCAGCATGGGGCGGAGCCCCATGAATCATGACAATGCGAACGGCGAGGGCTGAAAGCCCGATCTATAATTTCGGCGATGGCCCAATCGCTCGCTTTTCTGCTCGTTCACATCATCTTCAGCACGAAGAATCGCGCGCCAGTTTTAGAAGAAACTTTGCTTCCAGAGCTCTTCGCGTACCTCGCTACGGTCGCCCGCAATGCTGGTTCTGAGTGCTATCGGGTGGGTGGGGTCGCCGATCATGTGCATCTGGCGATTCGTTTGGGCCGGACGAGGAACGTTTCCGGTTTGTTTGGAGAATTGAAGTCTTCTTCGTCACAATGGGTGAAGGGTCGAAGGCTTGCTGAATTCTCGTGGCAGCGCGGTTATGGGGCGTTCTCGGTTGGGCCTGCGAATTTGAATTCCTTGATCGCGTATATCGATGCGCAGAAGGAGCATCATGCCAAACAGGATTTTCAGGACGAGTTTCGGGCTTTTCTGCGGAAGTACGGTGTCGAGTTCGACGAACGCTACCTTTGGGATTGAGGCTGGGATAGGGCGGGCTTTCAGAAGCCCCCGGGACAAGCATTCCTTCCCGCGCCTCGAAATCGCATCCCTCATCGGACGAAGTTTCTGGACAGTTTCTAAGCTCTACGCTCTCCAGAACCCCGCACTGCAATGCTGGTTGGACGCATCAATCGAGGCGCAGCACCAGACACTTCAAATACCGCGTCTCCGCCAGCGTCAGCACCTCGGGATGGTCCGGCGCCGCCGCCCGCGTCTCCAGCAACTGCACGCGCCGCCCCGCATCATTCGACGCAGCAGTTACTACATCGGTAAAGTCCGAAAGCGAAACATGGTGCGAGCACGAGCACGTCACGAGCGTCCCGCCTTCGTGCAGCAACCGCATCGCCCGCAGGTTCAACTCCTTGTAACCTCGCAGCGCACCTTCCGCCGCGCGCTTCGACTTCGCAAACGCCGGCGGATCGAGCACAATCGCGTCGAACCTCCGCGTCGCATCCGTCTTCGCCGCATCGTCGTACGCCCGCATCAACTCAAAGGCATCCGCTTCCATCCAATCCGTCTCCGCCTTCAGCCCAGGATTGCGTTCGAGATTCCGATCAGCCGCTTCGAGAGCAGCACGGCTCGCATCGACCCCCGTCACACGCTCACAAACCTGTGCCAGATGCAGCGCAAACCCGCCCTGATACGTACACACATCGAGCGCCTTCCCAACCCGCCCCGACTCCCCAACCCAACGCGCCGCCGCTGCATAATTCAGCCGCTGATCGAGAAACGCTCCCGTCTTCTGCCCCGCACCCGCGTCGTACTCGAACCGCAAACCATTCAGGCGAAACTCCGTCGTCGACCGCGCCTCCCAACTCGTAAACAGCGGCCCCGGCGCGGGCGCCGCCAACTGCTCCAGCTCGCGCATCCGTACATCCGGCCGCTCCCACACCGTCAGCTCCGCCCCAGCAAATGCCTCCCGCAACGCCTCGACCAACACAGCCCGCACATCGTCCTGCGCCGTCCCCTGGGTCAACAGTTGCAGCAGCACCAGGTCGTTATACCGGTCGGCCACAATCCCCGGCAGCGCATCCGCCTCGCTGAAGATCAGGCGATGCGCATTGTCTCCTTCCGTCACCGGCGCAAGCACTCTCCGCCGAGCGAGCGCCGCATCCACCCGCATTCGCAACTCCACAAGATACTGCGCGCGCGTCATCCCCGCTTTGCTCGAAATCATCCGCGCCGCAATCTGCGACGCATCCGAATACAGCGCCGAGCCCAGCGGAATCCCGCGCCCGTCGGCCACCGTCACCAGCGCCCCAGCCTCAAGCCCGGCAACAGCGCCTTCCATGTCCGTCCGATACACCCACAGATGTCCGGCGCGCAGACGGTCGGCGGCGCGGCGTGTGACCCGAAGCACATTCTCCGAAGTTTGCTCCATCAGCCCAGTCTAACCGCCCACCGTAGAATGGTCAGAGTGTCTCCCGCCGCCAACCACTTCGACGTCATCATCCTCGGCGCAGGCGCGGCGGGGATGATGTGCGCGTTCGAGGCTGGCCGGCGCGGCCACCGCGTCCTGCTGCTCGAACACAGCGAGCGCCCCGGCCGCAAGATCCTCATCTCCGGCGGCGGCCGCTGCAACTTCACCAACATCCACACCCGCGCGGAAAACTTCCTCTCCGCCAACCCGCACTTCGCCAAGTCCGCGCTCGCGCGCTTCACCCCCGCGGACATGGTCGCCCTCGTCGAAAGGCACGGCATCCCCTACCACGAGAAAACTCTCGGCCAGCTCTTCTGCGACGACACCGCCGTCCGCATCGTCAACCTGCTCCAAACCGAGTGCGAAGAGGCCCGCGTCATTCTCCGCAGCGGCGCCGAAGTCGTCTCCGTCATCAACCTCTCCGCGGACAACGCACGCTTCCGCGTCGATACCAGAACAGGCAGCTTCACTGCGCAATCCGTCGTCGTCGCCACCGGCGGCCTCTCGATCCCCAAAATGGGCGCAACCGGCATCGGCTACGACATCGCCCGCAGCTTCGGCCACACGCTCATCGAACCACGCGCCGGACTCGTCCCACTCGTCTTCGTCCCCGCAGACCGCGACAACTGGTGCGACCTCACCGGCCTCTCCACCGAAGCCATCGCCAGCGCGCCAACCACCGCAAAGCAGCGCGGCCGCACACCGCCGGCACCCTTCTTCCGCGAGAAACTCCTCATCACCCACCGCGGCCTCAGCGGCCCCGCCGCCCTGCAAATCTCCTCCTACTGGCGACCGGGCAAGCCGCTCACATTCGACATCGCCCCGGGCCTCGAAGTCTTCGCTCCTCTGCTCTCAAGCAGCGCCGGGCGGGACGATTTCTCCCTGCTCCAGACGCTCTCCACTGTCCTGCCCGCCCGCTTCGCCAAACGCTGGCTGATGACGCGCAGCGAAATCGACTACACCAACGCCGGCCTTGCGCGCCTCGAAGTCGAGCTGCACAACTGGCAGATCACTCCCGCCGGCACCGAAGGCTTTGAAAAGGCCGAAGTGACCACCGGCGGAGTCGACACCGCCGAACTCGACGCCCGCACCATGGAGAGCCGTCGCACTCCCGGCCTCTACTTCATCGGCGAAGTGGTCGACGTCACCGGCTGGCTCGGCGGCTACAACTTCCAATGGGCCTGGGCCTCCGCAGTCGCCGCCGGCCGCAGCGTCTAGCGCCAAATCGCGTCAAGCCCCCCAGCCTGTGCAAAACCCCCAAACCCCGCATTGACACTGGCAAAACTATTTCTCAAAACCGTGCATGTTATATCTCTCAACTCTGTACAATTAAATCAGCACTCAAAACTCACAACTCAGCAAGACCCTTTTCAGGCGCCGTAATACGCGTTCGGCAGTCCTGCGACCCTCCGGGCTCATAGCTTTGGGCTCTAATCTTTTAAGACCGGCTCTTCTCAACCCTCGAAGCCTCGTCCCTCGACCCTCAAGGTCGTAAGTCGCACATTTCACTTATTTTGCAGCCAAAATAAGTAGAATCAGCTCTTTGCAGCCTCGAACCGCTATAACCATAACAAAACAAACCACAGGCACCCCAACCGCAAAGAGTGGGGGAGGGGGTACCTCAGTCTGCCGCCCCGCTGGCGCTACTGCCCCTTCTCGCTGGACCGGATAAACGCGGCGACTGTATCGTGCAGCCCATGCAGCGCATCCTCATTCACATAAACCATGTGCCCCGTCGGAAAGAACTTGTAGCTGATATTGCTCTGTAGCGACGTAGGCATGGGCAGGTGCTTCATCTCGTACGTCGCGCCGAAGTAAAGCGTCCCGAGATCGAAGTATCCGCCCATCAACAGCACCTTCATCTTCGGGTTATGCTTCATGGTCATGGCGAGGTCGGGCATGACGTTGACGCTGGTTCCCGGAAAGCCCTGGCCGGGAACGTTGTGCTTCATGTCCCAGTCGAAGCCGGGTTCGCGGGCGCTGGGCTTATACGTCATCTGGTCGCCGTAGTGTAGCTGCGTGCGAGCATATTCGTTGATCGCCGCGGCGTAGGCGGCGCCGATCGACTGGGTAAAGGGGTCGTAGTCGGCGTCGCGGGCCAGGGGATCTTCCGCCGGGCCTTCGTACCGGGAGTCGAGCCGGCCGGTGGTAATGCCGTTGTTGTCCTGCAGGTACTTCGAGAACTCGCCGCCGGAAAGGCGCAGGTTGGCTTTCAGCCACACCGCGACGGGGATTCCCGTATAGCTGTTCAGCTTCTCAGCCACCGCCTGCTTGCGCGCCGGATCGAGGTCCGCACCTTGCAGCAGCGCGCTCGCGTACTCGCCCAGAGCGTACTGCTCCACTTCGTGCAGGAAGGGTTCCAGTGCCGCAGGCTGCGCGGGAAGAAGGTGGTGGTAATAGGCTGTGGCGGCGAAGCTCGGAAGCGCCAGGAAGAAAGGCTGCTCCGTACCCGGATTGCTGCGGGGACCGTCGGCAGAGTTATCGAAGCTCAGGATCTGGGAGAGCAGGATGACGCCGTTCAGGTCAACCTGTTCGGAGAGCATGTTGGAAAGCACAGCGCTGCGCGGCGTTCCATAGCTCTCGCCGAAGATGTACTTGGGCGAGATCCAACGGTTGTACTTGGAGAGGAACCGCCGGATGAAGCGGTCGAAGGCGTGGGCGTCCTCGTCGACGCCGTAGAACGCCTTGAAGGCGTCTTTCCCCATCACCCGCGAGAAGCCGGTGCCGGGCGCGTCGATAAAGACCAGGTCCGAGGCGTCGAGCAGGCTGTACTGGTTGGAAACGATCCTGTACGGCCCGCCCGGGTCGTGCTGCCCATCGGTAGTCACAACGCGTTTGGGTCCGAACGCGCCCATGTGCAGATACATGGTCGCCGAGCCGGGGCCGCCGTTGTAGAGGAACGTAATCGGCCGTGTGCCGGGCGTTTCACCCTTCGCGAAGTACGCGGTATAGAAAATGCGCGCGGTGGCCGGCTGGTCCTGGGGCTTGGCCGGCAGGTCGACGCCCGCATCCGCGAGCTCCTTGCCGTCCAGGCCGATGGTGGCGTCCTGGGCGTCGGTCGAGCCGACGGTCAGGGTTCCGGCGACTGCCGTATAAGCAATCTGTTTGCCGCCGACCGTGACCGTACCCTCGGTCGTGGAGTCCGCAGGAGCGGGAGCGGGCTTCTTCTCGGGCTCGGTCGAGACGGTGGTCGTGGTGGTGGTCTTCTGCGCGTGGTCCTGCGCGATGACCGGGACGCAGGTTGCCATGGCAGCAATGGCTGCCGTCAATAGGTACTTGTTCAGACCGGGCACTTTTCTTCTCCTGAGATTTTGCAGTGGATTGCGGTAAGGGCAGCGAATAGGATGAGAGCATACTAATCCTCATTTGGGACAGAGGAAACACGGTTCGTCACTCTCTTCCATTGATTCGTCCTCCGCGAACGCGCAGCATCGGTTCATGGATGCGCAACACCCGGAGAGGAACAGGTTGTGCGCTTGCCGCTGAGTTCTCTTGCGAGCCCCGAAGACCGAAATCCACCGCCTGGGATGGAAGCATCGCACCGCAGCAGGGCTGCGGGCATTGTGCTCGTGCTGCTGCTGTTGGCCGCGATGGGAATGCAAGCGCAGGAAACCGCCCCTGCCGCCACCGGCTGGACGAACGCAGCGGCGCGGCGCACACGGGCCGGGGACTTTATCGCCCAACGCAAAGGCGCTGCTCCGGGGTCTGCGGCGGCCGATCTGCTGCGGGCCAGGACGCAATCCGGTCTGCCGGTGAGGCCGAGAGGAGGATCGCTCGCCGCTGCGTGGGTGCCGCTGGGGCCGGCGGCGATAGCTTCTGCAAACTACGGCAGCGTGACGGGCCGCGTGACCTCCATTGCCGTCGATCCCAGCGATTCGACCGGCAATACGGTTTATTTGGGGACGACCGGCGGCGGAGTCTGGAAGTCGACCAACGCCGCGGGACCGCCTGCAGCGGTAAGTTTCGCCCCGCTCACCGACACTCTGCCGGTGTTCGCGGCCAATGCGGGCAGCAGCGTGATTCCATCGCTGAGCATCGGCGCGGTCGCGGTGCAGCCGGCGCGCAACGGCGTGGTTCTCGCCGGAACCGGCGACCCGAACGACGCGACCGATTCCTACTACGGCGAAGGCATCCTGCGCTCGGCGGACGGCGGCCTGACGTGGACGCTCGCACAGATTTCGCGCGACGGCGTTGCCGGCAACCATTCCTTTGCGGGGCTCGGTGTCGCCGGTTTTGCATGGAGCGCGGCCACGCCTTCGCTGGTGGTCGCGGCACTGTCGACATCGGCCGAAGGCGCGCTCGTCGGAGCCACAAATGCCGAGTCTGTGCTGGGGCTGTATTACTCGACCGACGCTGGACTGACGTGGCAGATGGCGACCCTTTACGACGGTGCGAGCGTGGTCCAGCAGCCTCAACCGCTGGGGACGGGCCAGGTGGGCAACGCGGCTACCGCGGTCGTCTGGGACGCACTGCGACAGCGCTTCTATGCGGCGGTGCGACTGCATGGTTTCTACGAAAGCGCCGACGGCGCGACCTGGACGCGCATGGTGAATCAGCCGGGAACGGGGCTTACGGTCGCGGCCTGTCCGGTAGGAACGAATGGCGAGGGCAGCGCGACTTGTCCGCTGTTCCGCGGGGCCCTTGCGGTGCAGGCAGCGACGGGCGATCTGTATGCGCTGAGCGTCGACAGCGCCAACAACGACAACGGCCTGTGGCAGGATCTGTGCGCGGCGTCTGGAACGATCTGCTCGACACCGGCCCCAACGTTTGCGCATCGCATCGACTCGGGAGCGATGGAGATTGGCAGCGGGAGCACCGCGATCGCGCAGGGGGATTACGACCTCGCACTCGCAGCCGCGCCGGTGGCGTCGGGAACCCTGCTGCTTGCCGGTACCGTCGACGTCTATCGCTGCGTAATCGCAGCGGGTTCGAGCAGTTGCTCGCTGCGCAACACGACCAACGCGCTGAACGGATGCAACGCTCCGGCGCAGGTCGCTCCGGCGCAACACGCGATCGCGCTCTCGGGCGCAACGCCCGTGGTGTTTGTCGGCAACGACGGCGGCCTGTGGCGCTCGCTGGATGGTATCGCCGAGACGGGCTCGGCCTGCAGTGCCACTGACGCGTCGCACTTCGACAACCTGAACGGGGCCATTGGATCGCTGGCCGAAGTGACGGGCTTCGCGCAGCACCCGACCGACGCGGACACGCTCCTCGTCGGCCTCGGCGCCAACGGTTCTGGAGGCACGACGACGGCAGCAAGCGCGTGGGCGTCGAAGTCTGCGTGGCCGCAGTTGGCAGCGGGCGAAGGCGGCTTTCCATCCATCGACGCAACCCAGCCAGCGAATTGGTATATTGCGATCGGCGCGGGCGTGGACCTGAAGCAGTGCGCGCTGGGCGCAGGATGCACCGCGGCTAGCTTTGCGAACCCACCGACGATTGGAGCGGCGCAGGTCGCCGGAGATGCTTCGCTGCTGGATGCGCCGACGCTGCTCGACCCTGCGCAGACCCCCAACGTAATCGTAGGCACATGCCGTGTATGGCGCGGACCGGCGGCAACCGGAACGTCGTGGAGCGCGGCCAATGCGATCGGCAAGCCATTCGGCGGCGGCGCGGCGCCGTGTACGGCGACGAGTCCGTTGGTGCGGAGCCTCGCCGCGGGCGGTCCCGCGGCGGCTTCGGGTAACGCGCAGAACACAGGCTCGACCGTACTGTACGCTGGAATCGCGGGCGTCGAGGACGGAGGCGGAACCATTGGCGGTCACCTCTTCATGACGACGGCAGGAGCGACCGCGAGCAGCACAACCGTGTGGACCGATGCGGCGCTTGGACCGGTGACGAACGATGTTCAGGATGGGCAGGTCTTCAACCCATTCGGCTTCGATGTTTCCTCCGTCACGGTGGACCCGCACGACCTCACCGGCGCGACGGTGTATGCGACGATCATGGGGTTCGGCAGCGCATTAACCTCATCGCCGCATGTGTACCGCTCGACGGATTTCGGCGCGCACTGGCTGAACGTGAGCGCGAACCTTCCGGATGCTCCCGCGAATGCGCTGATAGTCGATCCGAACGATGCGAACACGATATACGTCGCGCTCGACACGGGCGTGTACGTCACGACGCAGATAGCAACCTGCTCGACCGCGAACTGCTGGAGCATCTTCGGGACCGCGTTGCCGAATGCTCCGGTCATCGCGCTGGCCTCCGCGCAGAATATGTTGACCGGCGATGGACGCCAAGGCATGTTGCGCGCGGGGACCTATGGACGCGGAATCTGGGAGACGCCGCTGCTCACGGCGACCAGCCTTTCGCAGCCCGCGATGACACTTTCGGCGGCCAGCTTCACCTTCGGGCCTGAAGCAGTGAGTACACAAAGCGCGGCGCAAACCTTGACGATCACCAGCAGCGGAAACGCTCCAGTGACCATCAGTTCGGTTGTGGTGACCGGCGACTTCGTGGAGAGCGACACCTGCGCGGGCCAGACCATTGCCGTCGGAGCAACCTGCGCTGTGCAGTTGAAGTTTGCGCCCACTGCGACCGGGACGCGCACTGGCTTGCTGACGATCTACGCCGACGTGCTGGGCGGGCAGGCCACCGCGACGCTGACGGGAACAGGTACCGCGCCGGCAGCGATTGTGCTCACACCTCCTTCGCTGACGTTCGCGGCGACCATCGTGAGTCAGACCTCGGCGCCGCAAATCATTACCGTCTCGAACACTGGCGGGACTCCGACGGCGCTGTCGGCTCCGGTGCTGACCGGAGACTTCCAACTGACCGCGAATACCTGCGGGACGACGCTCGCGGCGCAGACGGGCTGCTCGCTGTCGGTCGCGTTCACCCCAACGGCCAGCGGCGCGCGCAATGGAACGCTCGCCGTAACCGACGATGCGGGCACGCAAACGGCTTCGCTTACCGGAACTGGCAACGCGCCTGCGACGGACTTGCTTGCGCCGCTGGCGCTGACGTTCGCTGCGCAGCAGATCGGGACGTCCAGCGCGACGCAGCAGGTGTTGCTGACCAACTCCGGCGATGTGGCGTTGACGCTGGTGACCGCGAGCATCTCCAGTGGCCCTTTTACGGCAACGAGCGGTTGCGGCGCCTCGCTGGCGGCGCATTCGACGTGTGCCATCAACGTCGCGTTTGTGCCGACGGCGACTGGCGCTGCGAGTGGCGTGCTGACGGTGAGCGACCAGTTCCGCTCGCAGACGGTGGCGCTTTCGGGCACAGGCGTTGCGCCCGCGGGTGTGTCGCTGACGCCCTCGGCGGGGCTGGTGTTTGGAGCGGTCGGCGTTGGACTTACGTCGCCAACCCAGACCATGACGCTGACCAACAACGGCGGCGTGACGCTGACGATTTCCGGCATCGCGGTGAGTGGCGACTTCCACCTGGCTTCGACGACATGTGGAGCGGCGCTGGCTCCGAATGCCGCCTGCACGCTGTTGATCGTGTTCGCGCCGACCGCAGGTGGAATGCGCACCGGCGCATTGACGCTCACCGATAACGCGCCGAGCGGAACCCAGACTGCCGCGCTGTCTGGAGTTGGCATCGACTTCACCCTGGCAGCGACCGGACCCACTTCCGTGACTGTGGCGAGCGGTACATCCGCTGTCTACACTCTCGCGCTTACAGCGCCCGCGGGCGTGAGCGGAAGCGCGGCGATGGACTGCACGGGAAGGCCCTCGCACAGTCTCTGCACCGTGGCACCGACGACGCCCACGCTGGGTGGAACGGTTAACATCACCGTAACAGTGCAAACGGGGCAAGTGCTGGCGCAAGTTGTACGACCCTGGTTTATGAGTACGGGCGAACTGGCGGTGCTCGCTCTGCTGTTGCCTGTTGGCTTCTTCGCGCGGCGAAGGAAGATCATGGCTTCAATGTTAATGATTGTCGCGATCTTGTCGCTCGCAGGTTGCGGCGCGGGGCGGCAGATTCCCGCTGGAGGTCTCACCGGGCCTGCAACGCCAACACCTTCGGGTAGCTACACATTGAACGTGAGCGCGACATCCGCGGGAATCACGCGCAGTGTCGGGCTGACGTTGGTCGTGCCGTAGGCTTCCCCCTCCCCTTCTTTCTATTGCCTTGGGCTTGGCTGCTTTCTCCACCAGCCTGGAGAGATGCGTTTTAGCTTCATGCATGTTTACGGTAACCATTCCATCTCCAACAGGCTAAGTCCGGTTAGTTTGGTCTACATGGGTCCAGAAACAAATCTGCTAAAGCCATGAACACTTTGCCTTCGACCCCGGTCTGAATCATTGAGGGGCAATTGGTCAACCAGCCAAAACAGCCGAGCGAGACCCGCGACGAGGCCTTCAGCCGCATCGTCCACCAGCACGCACGCCTTATGTACCGCGTCGCCCACAGCTTGTTGCGGCATTCCCAGGACGCTGAGGACGCCGTGCAGGATGCGCTGCTGAAGCTCTATCGCGGCGATGCCTGGAAGAACATGCAGGACGAGCGCGCCTTCCTTGCCCGCACCGTGTGGCGCACCGCCTTCGACCGGCTGCAGATGCGGTCCGACCTATCCGACGGGATTGCGGAGCTTCTGCTGCGCGACTTGCGGCCGACTCCGGAGGAAGCCGCTGCCGAAGACGACGAGCAGGCCCTGCTCCACGCCCTGATCGACCAGCTTCCGATTGAGCTGCGGCAGCCGCTGCTGCTTTCGGCGATCGACGAACTTACTTCCCGCGAGATCGGTCTTGCGATGGACCTACCGGAGGGCACTGTGCGAACGCGCCTGATGCGCGCCCGCAACGAGCTCCGCCGCAACTTTGAAGCACTCACAACATCGCGGCCCGGGGAGACCGCGGTCGCTGGGAGGTAAGGGATGACGACTACTATGGACCCTTTCGATCACTTACTCGATTCGACTTTGCGCACGCGGTCCGCGGCGCAACCGCCTGCGGGCCTGGAGCAGCGCCTCCTCGCGCATGTCGCCAACGCAGCTCCAACGCCCGCAGCCGTCAATCTCGGCCTGTTCAGCACGACCGACCGCGTCAATACTCGCCGCAGCAGTACATCGCTGTGGTCCGCGATTGCCGCTCATGCGGGTGTGTTCCTGATCATTCTCACCCTTGCCGCGCAGCACATCCACTTTGCGCCGCCGGTCAAGGAGAGCGTGCTGACCGAGGTTCCGCCACCGCTTCCGCCGCTGATCGGCAAGAACGGTGGAGGCGGCGGCCAGCCGGACCATTCGCCCGCGACGTTGGGCCATCTTCCCAAACCGGCGGAACAGCAACTGCTGCCGCCAAAGGCGCCGCCGCTGGAACAGGCCAGGCTGACTGTCGAACCCACGGTCGTGGTGCAGAAGGACCTCCAGATGGCGGACAACAAGATGCTCGATCTGGGCGTTCCCAACTCGTCGCTGAAGGGCGCGTCTCTGGGCAGTGGCCATGGAACGGGCATTGGCAGCGGCGATGGCAGCGGCGTCGGTACTGGCTCGGGCGGGAACATCGGCGGTGGCGTGATGCATATCGGCGGTTCCGTGCAACCCCCGTCGCTCATCTACAAGATCGAGCCGGAGTTCTCCGAGCAAGCGCGCAAGGCGAAGTTCTCGGGCGACGTCCAGATTTATCTGTGGGTGGATGAGCACGGCAATCCGTCGCATGTGCAGGT
>Ga0209483_1001128_pt1 | contig 20855 bp, 18 predicted proteins | sample NGEPerA_FD_184508 | JGI IMG/M metagenome (GOLD analysis project Ga0209483, IMG submission 184508) | Arctic peat soil microbial communities from the Barrow Environmental Observatory site, Barrow, Alaska, USA - NGEE PermafrostL2-A... | ecosystem: Environmental > Terrestrial > Soil > Wetlands >... | reverse complement strand
GCACCAGGCCGGTGACGAACATCGCCATGTTGCTGCCTCGCGCCAAAGCCAGCGCCGAGACCACGGCGAGGGCGCAGGCGGCGAGGAAGATATGGTTCACGGAATTGGCGCGCTCCCACAGGATCCAGGGCATGGCGCCCCATGCCGCGCTTATCAGGAGTTGCATCACGCAATGAAGCCGGGCCCAGCGGCGGAGAGCGTCAGGATCGTGCGCCGTATCATGCTGATAGATCGCGGTGGCCGCGGCGGCGGCGACGGATGCAACCAGCACGATCATGGGAAGGAAAAGCGTCTGGCTGAGCGGACGATGGCCGAAAATACCCAGCGGATTGGAGCAGAGAAACGCCACTGCCAGCGCCCACAGAGGCGCGGTCAGACGCGTCGCACGGACCGACTGGGCGGTAAGGTCAAGCTGGGCTTTCAGCACGCGGGGATCGCCGCTGTCCTGCCCTTTGCCGGTGAAAATGCCAAACACGTTATTGATTCCGCAACCGAGTGGGGACGAACCTAGGCGCAGTGTCTTAACGAAAACCTGCGGCGCGGGAACCTTTACGGCATACGACCAAGCGTTGACGAAGGTGAATCGCCGCTTTGATGGCCACGGAAATCCCGCCGGGCCGTTGTTTCGCCGGGCGCTGCCGTTGTTTAACGTCTTTTCAAATTTGATGATTCGTGGATCATGCCCAAGGACCCAGCAGACCTGTTTTCAGCCGCCGCTCCATCCGGCAAGGCGTACACCGCCAAGGACATCGAAGTCCTGGAAGGGCTGGAACCCGTCCGCCGCCGCCCCGGCATGTATATCGGCGGCACCGATGTCCACTCCATGCATCATCTGGCGGCGGAGATTCTGGACAATGCGATGGACGAAGCGGTGGCAGGGCACGCCAGCCGCATCGAGATCGAGCTTCAAGCCGGCAACGAACTCACCATCCGCGACAATGGCCGGGGCATTCCGGTCGACCCGCATCCCAAATTCAAGAACAAGTCGGCGTTGGAAGTGATCATGACCACGCTCCATGCCGGCGGCAAATTCGACGGCAAGGTTTATGAGACCTCGGGCGGCCTGCATGGCGTGGGCGCGTCGGTGGTCAACGCTCTGTCGGAATGGATGGAAGTGGATGTGGCGCGCGACAAGCGCGGCCATAAGATGCGCTTCGAGCGCGGCCAGCCCAAGGGAAAGCTCAAGGAGCTTGGCGCGGTCAATCGGCGAGGCACCATCGTCACCTTCAAACCCGATCCCAAGATTTTCGGCGACGCGCAATTCTCTCCTGCCCTTCTCTATCGCATGGCCAAGTCCAAGGCCTATCTGTTCCGGGGCGTGGAGATACGCTGGAGCTGCGATCCCGCCCTGATCAAGGACGAGACGCCGAAGGAAGAGGTCCTGAAATTCCCCGGCGGCCTGCTCGATTTCCTCAAGAGCGAGATCGGCGCGTCGACCACGGTGAACAATCGCGATTTCGCCGGCCGCACCGAAAATCGCGACGGCAGTGGCGCGGTGGAATGGGCGGTGGCTTGGACGCCTGCCATCGATCCTTTCGTCCGCTCCTATTGCAACACCATTCCCACGCCTCAAGGCGGCACGCACGAACAGGGCCTGCGCAATGCGCTCACCAAGGCGTTGCGCGCCCATGGCGAGCGCGCCAACAACCGCAAGACCAGTCTGATCACCACCGACGATGTGATGATGGGCGCCTGCGGGGTGCTGTCGATCTTCATCCGCGAGCCGGAATTCCAGGGTCAGACCAAGGACAAACTCTCCAGCCCCGACGCCCAGCGCCTGGTCGAAAGCGTGGTGCGCGATCATTTCGATCACTGGCTGGCGGACAGTCCCGCCGAGGCCGACAAGCTGCTCGATTTCGTGATCGACCAGGCCGAAGACCGGTTAAAAAGGCGCCAAGAGAAAGAAGTCTCCCGCAAGGCGGCGACGCGCAAGCTGCGCCTTCCGGGCAAGCTCGCCGATTGCACCCGCGATGCCGCTGAGGGTACGGAGATTTTTCTGGTCGAAGGCGATTCCGCCGGCGGCAGCGCCAAGCAGGCGCGCGACCGCGCCACCCAGGCAATCCTGCCGCTCCGGGGCAAGATCCTCAACGTCGCCAGCGCCGGCCAAGGCAAGCTGCAACAGAATCAGGAATTGTCCGATCTGGTGCAAGCGCTGGGCTGCGGCACCGGCGCCAAATACCGCGAACAGGATCTGCGCTATGAGCGCGTGATCGTGATGACCGACGCCGATGTGGACGGCGCCCATATCGCTTCGCTGCTGCTCACTTTCTTCTATCGCGAGATACCGGAGCTGATCACCGGCGGCCACCTCTTTCTTGCCATGCCCCCGCTTTACCGCCTGGCCCAGGGCCCCAAGACCATCTATGCGCGCGACGAAGCCGACCGCGACAGACTGATCAAAAGCGAATTTCGCGCCAACGCCAAAGTGGAAATTTCCCGTTTCAAGGGTCTGGGCGAAATGATGCCGCAGCAATTGCGCGATACCACCATGAAGCCGGGCCACCGCACCCTGATCCAGGTCGAGACCGCGGACGGCGAGGAAACCGAAGACATGGTCGAGCGCCTGATGGGCAAAAAAGCGGAACTGCGCTTCCAATTCATCCAGGAAAACGCGTCTTTCGCCACCAATGTGGATGTGTAGGGTCTATACCCAATTATCGCGTGGCCGCGACGCTGGGGATTTTGGTTTCTGGCCAGGAGCGAGGAGCGCGGTGGGCTTGAATAGCCCATAAGCGACGAGCGACGCCGCCAGAGGCCAAAAGACCCGCGTCCCTTCGGGTTGTGGGAAAAATGGCCGACTGGTTCGTCGAAAGGCTCGGCCGTATTGCCGATACGCCCGTCGCCTTCCTCCTGCCATTCGGCCATTTTTCCACGCAACGCGGCTCACGCGCTAATTGGGTTTAGATCCTAGCCCCCCCGGCACGGTGATGTGGCGGACCAGGAAGGTCTGATCGCCGGAACCGGACGGTACCGCGTTGTCCGGCCGCGCTTCCATCAATGAGTTGCCTTTGGCGGAAAGCCCGCTACGGACCTCGACGACATCAAACGTCGCGGGCGATTTTCCCGCAAACGTCAGCGCGGCATTGGCGCAGTCCGGCGTGTCGCAAATCATGCGCGTCAAGGGCGGCATATCCGCGAATTGCCGGTCATTGACGCTTTCCAAGGTGAGCGACGTGGGAAAGACCAGCATCATGCCGTCGGCTTGGGACGACCCATGCAACGTGACGGTCAGATGATCGGCGCTGCTGCTCGCCGTGGCGTCCGGCGCCGCATTCTCCGCTGTGCCGGCATCACCCATATAGCCGCGCCCGAACAAAGGAAGCCTGGTGATGCCTGAGAAATGCCCAGCGCGGGCCAGCGCATTGGGCAGTTTTGTCACGGGATCGGCGATCCAATCGGCATGGCCGTCACGCTCCACATAATGGAGATTAAGCCGCTCCGGTGACGCCACGCTGAACGCTGGCAGGAACCCGGCGATGATCGCAAAAAGAAGCGCCAAACCCGCCGAGAACAGCATGGAAAAACCCGCGCCTTTTTTGTTCATCAGCGGCAAGAGCGCGATCAGGGCAAACCCCGCGCTCACCGTGAAAAGCGGATGGGCCACAAATCCCATGATCGCTTCTCCGCTCGCCGCCAGATCGAGCCAAGTTAAAGCGCAGGCCAGCGCGCCCATCCAGGCCGCGAAACGCCACGCGCCGTTCCCCATGCGCGCCGTCACCACCAGCAGCAACGCTGCGATCAACGACGGAAACAGGAAATAGGGACTGAAGCCGGGCGCCAGCGCGGCCGCGGCCACCCCCAAGCCTGAAATCCACAGCCACGCATCGCCGACACTGGCATCGAGCCAAGCCGCCAGCAGCGCCACGCCCCAGACACCGAAGAACAGCGCCAGCCTGAGCGCCCAGGGATGGGCGAAGGACGGATCAGGATGGCCTGAAATCCACGCTGCCATCCCGTGCAGCAGAAAACCTGCCGCGACCACGCCGACAAGCAGAAGTGGCGGCATCAGGAAACCAAGAAGCCGTTTCAACGGCGCTCGCCATGAAGCCCGCCGCCGCCACTCGGCCATGGCGATCCCCAGAAACGCCAGCAGCGAAAGCGGCAGCGCCCAGTCTTTCGGCAGGCGCGGCAGCCACCGGCCCAGGACGTCGAAATAGATCGCGTCGCCGCTCTTTAGCGACGCGAAGTTCGTGCCCGCCAGCGACGTCACCAGTCCCAGCGCGGATTCGCCCTGCTGTTGCAGGGCCTGGGGATCGAGATTCTCCCGCCGGTCGCGCGGCGTGTGATAATGCGCGACATTGCCGATGAAGGAGAAATTGTAGCCGGTGAATCCGGCAGCGAGGAATGGGGTGAGATCGGTATCGTTGGGCAAGCGCTTGTAGATTTCCGCATACAGCGAACTGGTCGCCAGGTGCGGTACGGATCGCGCATAAAGATTGACCAGGGCGCCATCGCCTGGGCTGGTCTGGAACAGGAAGCTGCGGCCCTGATTGCCGCGGGATTCCAGATTGATCACCACGCCGACGCGCGCGCGCCAGGACGGATCGTGGAGGAAGGCGCTGGCCCCCAGCATGGCATTCTCTTCTCCATCGGTGATCAGCGCCAGGATGGGATGTTGCGTGGTCAATCCTCGCGCTTTCCAGGCCCGGATGGTCTCCATGATGAGGGCGACGTCGGATTCGTCATCGCCCGCGCCTGGTCCCGCCGCCACCGAGTCCATATGCGCCATCAGCACAATGGCGGGGCCGGAACCCGGCGCCACTTCGCCGATGATATCGCTCACCTGCGCGCAGGTGGTGGCGCGCCAGCGCGCCTCGCCATAGCAGCTCATGGTGGAAAGCGTGTCGGTTTGTACTCCGAGCCGCGCGAACTCAGTCTGAACGCGCGCATGGACCGCGGCATCCTCCGGCGAGCCGGTGGGATGGGGACGCTCCGGCCCCAACAGCCGCGCCAGCACCATATCCGCGCGGCCTGCGGAAAACTCTCTCGCCGGCGCGTTGACGTTCAGCGTCTGCGGCCGATATTGGCCGTAGAAGCAGAGCAGCCAGATCGCCACTGCGATGAATCCGACCAACCAATTGCGCATGGAAATAACCGCCCTGCCCCGTGCACAGGCTGGCTGGAAGGCGCCGGTTGCGCAACCGGAACCCTTGGCCGAGGCTGGCGTTATTTCCGCGGCCGTTGAGCCACTAACAATTGAGAAGGTGAGGCCCATCTAGCGGGTCGAATCATGTTTTCACCTTCGGCGACGCCCGGTGTCCCCTCCACCGGGCGCCTGCTTTGCAATAACCCCGCAATCTTTATTGACTTTTCGAGGTTTCTTCCTATTTTGCAATGTATCAGAGCGGGCCGCCAATTCGGGCTGCCAGGCTTGGGCGCGGTGAACGCGCCCCTTTCTAGGAGCGTGCTACGACCCAAGTAACGATCTCCGGCGCGGAAGCCGGAACCAGCGAAGTTGCAACCACTTCTTCGTCTCCTTCTTCCCCTGGTGGCTTTGACGGCCTGGGCCTCTCCCCCGAAATCCTCAAGGCTGTCGTCGACACCGGCTACACCACACCCACCCCGATTCAGGCCCAGGGCATCCCCATTGTGCTGGAGCGGCGCGATCTGATCGGCATCGCCCAGACCGGCACCGGCAAGACCGCCAGCTTCACCCTGCCCATGATCGAGATGCTCAGTCGCGGCCGCGCCAAGGCCCGCATGCCGCGCGCCCTGGTCTTGGAGCCCACCCGCGAGTTGGCCGACCAGGTGGCGGAAAGCTTCAACCGCTACAGCAAATATTCCAAGCTCAGCCATGCGCTTCTGATCGGTGGCGTCTCGATGGACGACCAGACCAAGAAGCTCGACCGCGGCGTGGATGTGCTGATCGCCACGCCCGGCCGGCTGCTCGATCATTTCGAGCGCGGGCGGCTGATGCTCTCCCAGGTCAATATCCTGGTGATCGACGAAGCCGACCGCATGCTGGACATGGGCTTCATCCCGGATGTGGAGCGCATCTGCAAGCTTTTGCCCTTCACCCGCCAGACCCTGTTCTATTCCGCTACCATGCCGCCCGAGATAAGGCGGCTGACCGATCAGTTCCTGCACAATCCTGTCCGGATCGAAGTGACGCGTCCTGCCACCACCGCGGCCAACATCACCCAGGAGCTGGTGGAGATTCCCGCCAATGACTGGGCAAAGCGCGAGGCGCTGCGCCGCCTGATCCGCGAGAACGAAGCGACCCTCACCAACGCCATCGTCTTCTGCAACCGCAAGCGCGATGTGGACGTGGTCGCCAAGTCGCTGACCAAGCATGGCTTCGACGCCGCGCCCATCCATGGCGATCTCGACCAGTCGGTACGGACCAAGACATTGGACAAGTTCCGCGCTGGCGAACTCAAGATCCTGGTCGCCAGCGACGTGGCGGCGCGCGGGCTGGATGTGCCCAGTGTCAGCCATATCTTCAATTTCGACGTGCCCATCCATGCCGATGACTATGTCCATCGTATCGGCCGCACCGGCCGCGCCGGACGCAGCGGTTTGGCGTTGATGTTGACCACGCCGCGCGACGCCAAATATGTGGACTTCATCGAGAAGCTCATCGGCAACAAGCTCACCCGCCGTTCGATGACAGATATCGAGGTGCGGGAGGACCGCGCCCCCCGCCGCGACCAACACAAAGGCCGTGACCGGAACAAGGACCGGGGGGGCAAGCGTCACGACCGCCGTCCGCCGGACGGGAAATTCCACGATCAGGTTGCGGGTACAGATCCGGTCCGCGAGGCACAAGTGGCAGCCAGTGCGCCCAATCCCGCGATCCTGGACGCCCCCTTGCCGGAGTCTCGGCCCGAGCGCCGGCACGAAGCCAAGGTGCATGAACCCAGCGTCCATGATTCACGGGCCCATGATTCAAAGGCCCAAGAACCCAAGGCGCATGAAGCCAAGGCCTATGAACCCAGGCCGCATCGGGAAAAAAAGCCCCAAGGCAAGTCTCCCCGCCAGGGGACGCCCGAAAAGGAGCCGGTGGACAAAAGCCAGCTTCCGGCCTTCCTGTTCCGCAAGGTACGCCTACCCCAGGATTAACCTTTGGGCCTGGAGCGCTCTGGTGGTCGGGCAAAACCCGGCCATTTAACGCTTTCTTACCGACCCCGAACCTAAACTGATAAAGTGCGCTTCTCGTGAAAGAACGCGGGAAGTTGGGGGCTGACGTGCAGAAACCGGACCGTGAGCAGGCGCTTGCCAAGGCTGCGCTCGATCAAATGAGCGAATGCGGCGTCGCGCCCACGCCTGGCAATTTCGAACTCTTCTATCTTCATGCCTCCGGAGAAAATGCCGCGATCGGCCACGCCATCGCCAAGATCATCGCCGAGAAACGGCCCTTCACGCCCCAGTTGCTTCAGGAACTCAGGGCGCGCGCGCGTTCCGATGCGCCGGCGATGGAACAGGTGGGCGACAGCATGAATTCGGTGATCGCCGGCGTGCTCAGCCGCTTGAGCGATGCCGGCCGCGACGCGGGCGAATATTCAAGCGCCTTGTCCGCCGCCACTGGCGCCTTGGGCAGCGACCACTCGCCCGCGGACATGCAGAAATTGATGAGCACACTGGTCACGGCGACGCGCCAGATGGAAAAGCGCACCAAGAGCCTGGAGCAGGAACTGCAGAAATCCTCGACCCAGGTCCATGAGCTGCGCAGCACCCTGGACAATGTGCGCAAGGAAACCCTGATCGATCCGCTCACCCGCATCGGCAACCGCAAGGCCTTCGACGCGGCGATCTCTTCGGCGGAAAAGCAGGCGGAAGGCGGCGAGCCGATCTCGCTCTTGATCTGCGACATCGACCATTTCAAGAAATTCAACGATACCTGGGGACACCAGACCGGCGACCAGGTGTTGAGGGTCGTCGCGGGTTGCCTGTCCGAGAATATCAAGGGCCGCGACTTGGCCGCCCGTTATGGCGGCGAGGAATTCGGCCTGGTGCTGCGCGGCGCGACCTTGGAAGGCGCCATCCTGGTGGCCGAACAGATCCGCCAATCGGTGGAAGGCCACCGCCTGGTGAAGAAATCCACCGGCGACGTCTTGGGCACCATGACCATCTCAATCGGCGTCGCCCAGTTCGGGCCGCACGAGAAGGCCGAAGCGGTGGTGCGCCGGGCCGATGCTTGTCTTTATGGCGCCAAGCATAATGGCCGCAATCTGGTGATCGCCGAAAGCGACCCTCGTATGGCTGCCAACGCAGCGTAGGTTTTTTGTTACCCCCATCTGCCTTCCTCGGGTCAAACCCTCGGAAGCCATCTTCCCCCACCAATGGCTTCGCCATGCGGGGGAAGAAAGCCGGTGTTTGCTCAAACGCTGGTAGAGGATAACCTTCCACGTCAAGTTTGCCGGGGTTGAGATGCGGACGGATTTCGAACGTTGCTATGTGACCTCGCGGGGCGGCGTGGCGGTGCTCACGCTCAATCATCCCGAAACCATCAATGCCGCGTCCTTGTCCATGATGCGGGGCTGCCTCAAGGCGATGGATTTGATCGAGGCCGATTCCGCATTTCGCGCCATTGTCTTCACCGGCGAAGGGCGCGGTTTCTGCTCCGGCGCCAATCTTGCCGAGCCGCCGCCCGAAGGCGCCGACGCAGGCGAGATGCTGGAGAAGACCTATCATCCCTTCCTGCGCCGCTTGCGCGATACCAATCTTCCCATCGTCACAGCGCTTAACGGGCCGGCCGCCGGCGTGGGCGTGAGCCTGGCTTTGATGGGCGATCTGGTGATCGCGGCACGCTCGGCCTTCCTGGCGCTGGGCTTCACGCGGCTTGGCCTGGTGCCCGACGGCGGCTCGACCTGGCTTCTGCCGCGGCTGGTGGGCCTGGCGCGGGCGCGGGAATTGGCCCTCTTGGGCGAGCGCCTGCCGGTGGAAAAAGCCCAAGCCTGGGGCCTGATTCACAAAGCGGTGGATGACGAAATGGTGCTGGATGCGGCACTGGCGCTGGCCACGCGCCTGGCGGAAGGCCCCAAAGCGATCGCCTTCACCCGCAAATTATTCTGGGAAAGCACGCATCTGAGCTTCGAGGAACAGTTGAAGCGCGAACAGGCGGCGCAGAGCCGGGCCGGCGCCACGGAAGATTTTCGCGAAGGTCTGAAGGCCTTTTTCGAGAAGCGCGAACCGCATTTCAAGGGCGAATGAATCAGCGGCGCTTTTTCGCCGTCTTGCTCTTCTTCCTTATTGCCTTGGTTTTCACCGCTTTATTTTTCTTCTTTGCGGCAGACTTGCGCGCCACGGCAAACGCGGTACGCGCCCACTCTGTCAGTTCGTCAGGATCGTCATAAAGCCGGTCTGGCAATTCATAATAAGAGGTAAGCACGCCCTCGGCGTTCTTGAACTCGTAATAGAGCGGGCTGGCGCCTTCGGCGATGAAGGCCTGGCGGCTGTCCTCGTTGGTTTTGAAATAGATCCGTTCCCGGTAGACGATCCCGAACATCAGACCATCGCGGAACAGGCCTTCGGCGCCGAACATGCGCCGCAACTTGACTTTGCCGAACGGCGCGAACAGATCGTCGAAGCGATCCGGATCGCCCGGCATCAATGGCCGTCGGCGGGCGTGATAGAGACGGACTCACCGCAGCCGCAGGCGGCAGTCTGGTTGGGATTGCGGAAGGTGAAGCGCGAGCCCAGCTTGGTGGTCTCGAAATCCATCTCAGTGCCGATCAGGAACAGGATCGCTTTGGGCTCGATGAAAATCTTAATGCCTTGATCTTCCAACACTTCATCCAAGGGATTGGTGCTCTCGGCATAATTCATGGTGTAACTCATGCCGGCACAGCCGCCATTGGTGACGCCCACCCGCACGCCCAAATATTTCCCGTCAGCGTCGGTCATGATCTGCCGCAGGCGCACCGCCGCCGCCTCGCTGAGGCGGACGGGCTTGGGACGTTCTCTTCGTGCCGCTCTTTGTTCCATCAATACATGTTCAATTCGAGTTTGGCTTCTTCGCTCATCCGCTCCGGCGTCCAAGGCGGGTCAAAAGTCATGTTCACCGTCACCTGACCGATGCTTTCAACCTTTTTCAAGGCCGCCTTGACGTTGCCGGGCATCTCCCCCGCCACGGGACAGTTGGGCGCGGTCAGGGTCATGTCCACGGTAACGTCCTTGTTGTCGGCCACATCCACCTTATAGATGAGCCCGAGTTCATAAATATCAACCGGGATCTCCGGGTCGAAAACAGTTTTGAGGGCGATCACCAGTTTGGAGGTGAATTCGTCGAGTTCCTGGGGGCTTAGCGCGGATTGCAGGGCTTCGCTCATGCCGCCCCTCCCTCGATTTTGCCTTCGTCCAGGGCATTCTTGAAGGTGTGCCAGGCCAAAGTGGCGCATTTCACCCGCATGGGAAATTCGGAGATCCCCGCCATCACGTCCAGATGCTCGCGGTCGTCGGCGGCAAGATCGACTTCCTCACCTTTTACCAGATGCAGGAACCCGTCCATCAGCTTTTGCGCCTCGGGAAGCGTGCGCCCGGCCAGCATCTCGGTCATCATCGAGGCGGACGCCTGGCTGATGGCGCAGCCCTTGCCTTCGAATTTGATGTCGGCGACGCGGCTGTCCCGATCCAGCGCCAGCATCACCGTGACCTTGTCGCCGCAGAGGGGATTGTAGCCTTCGGCTTTGTGAGTGGCGTGATCCAGCGGACCAAAATGGCGCGGATGACGCGAATGGTCGAGAATGACTTCCTGGTAAAGTTCGCGCAGCGACGGGTCCATGATCAACTCAAAATCTCCCGGGCCTTGGCCAGCGCATCCATCAGCGCATCCACATCGGCCCGGTTGTTGTACAACGCAAAACTGGCGCGGCTGGTCGAGGCCACGCCGAACCGTTCCATCAGCACCTGCGCGCAATGGTGTCCGGCCCTGACTGCCACGCCCTCACGGTCCAAGATGGTGGCGACGTCGTGAGCATGCATCCCCTCGGCCTCGAATGACAGGATCGCGCCCTTGCCCGGAGCGTCGCCGATCACCCGCAGCCAATTGAAATCGCGCAGCCGCTCGCGCGCATAGGTGAGAAGATCATGTTCATGCGCCTTCACCGCGGCCCGGTCGAACGCCATCAGATAGTCCAGCGCCGCCGCCAAGCCCACCGCCTCGATGATGGCGGGTGTGCCCGCCTCGAAGCGCGCGGGCGGATCGGCATAGGTGACGACATCGCGGGTCACTTCGCGGATCATCTCGCCGCCGCCATTGAAAGGCCGCATGGCCTTGAGATGGGCCCGTTTGGCATAAAGCGCGCCGATGCCGGTGGGGCCATAGAGCTTGTGGCCGGTGAACGCGTAGAAATCCACATCCAGCGCCTGGACATCCACGATTTCATGCACCGCGCTCTGGCAACCATCGGCCAGCACGGGCACGCCCTTGGCATGGGCGCGGGCCACGATCTGCTGAAGCGGCGTGATGGTGCCCAAGACATTCGACATATGGGTGACGGCGACAAGTTTGGTCTTGGCGCCGATGGCTGCGTCCAGCGCCTCGATATCGAGGCTGCCGTCATCGCGCACATCGACCCATTTGAGCACCGCGCCATGACGCTCACGCAGGAAATGCCACGGCACGATATTGGAATGATGCTCCATCACCGACAGCACGATCTCGTCGCCCGGCTGGATGCGCGGCGCCAGGAAAGAATAGGAGACAAGATTGATCGCCTCAGTGCCGCCTTTGGTGAAGACGATCTCGTCTTCACGCGCGGCATTGAGGAGCCAATGTCCATCGCGGCGTGCCGCTTCATAAGCATCGGTGGCCGCGGCGGACAGGAAGTGCACGCCGCGATGGACATTGGCGTAATCGCTTTCGGCGAAACGCGTCATCGCCTCCAGCACCGCGCGCGGCTTTTGCGCCGAGGCTCCGCTGTCCAGATAGGCCAGCCGCTTGCCATAGACCTGGCGCGACAGGATGGGGAAATCGGCGCGGGCCTTTTCCACATCGAAAGCGGAAATGATTTTGGTGGCCGCGGTCACGCTGTCACCTGGTCCAGCGCATGGGCGACGGCGCCGCGCACCATCTCGCGCAAATCGGTATTGGCGATGCCTCCGACGGCATCTTCCAGGAATGCGTGGAGCAGAAGATGCCGCGCGTCTTTTTCCGGGATGCCGCGCGACTTGAGATAGAACAAAGAATCCGCGTCGAGATCGCCTACTGCCGCGCCATGGGCACATTTGACGTCGTCAGCCAGGATTTCCAATTCGGGCTTGAGATCGGCTTCAGCCTTAGGACCCAGCAACAGCGCCTTGGCGGTCTGGCGGCTGTCCGAGCCATCGGCATCCGGCGCCACCGTCACCTTGCCCTGATAGATGGCTTGGGCGCCGCCAGCCACCACTTTCTTGAACAGTTGAACGCTCTGGGTCTGGCCCACCGCGTGCGTGACATGAGTGGTGACATCGGCATGGGCCGAGCCCGACAGCACGCTGACGCCGGAAAGGTCGACGCCCGCGCCCGCGCCGGCAAGCGCGATGGCCAGTTCGAGGCGGGAGAGCTTGGCGCCGAAATTGGCAAAATGCGCCCGGTATTGCGCGTCATTGGTCAGGGTCATCGAAACTTCCTCCACCTGTACGGCAGAGGAATTGGGCGCGATACGAACATGATCCAGCCGGGCATTGCGGCCCAATACGATCTCGAAGCCGGTGTTGCGAGTCTGTGCCGGATCACAGCGCTCGACCAAAGTGAGCGAGGCGCCCTCGTCCAGCACCAGCAGCGCCCGGACATGGCCTTGGCCGGTGAAATCCAGCGCCAGCGGCGCTTCAATGTGCTTGTTCTTGTGCACGCGGAGGGCGATGCCGCCCCGGGCCTTGGCCAGCGAGACTGCGCTTACGCTGTTGGCAGGAAGCTTGCCGTAATGCGCTTTCACCCATTCTGGCCGGTTGGGTTCATCCAATAAAAACGCTTCAACGCCTTGCGGTATAGGTCCAGCCACCGCGCGCGCGCTGTCCTCGCCGAAACCGGCGTCACCCAAGGCGCGCGCAAGATCGGAATATTTCCATTCCTCGACCCGGCGGGTGGGAAGCGCGACCGTCATGCCGCGTCCTTTATGATCTGCTCATAGCCTTTGGCTTCCAGTTCCAGCGCCAATTCCTTGCCGCCTTCAGCGACGATGCGGCCCTTGGCCAGGACATGGATGCGATCGGGCACGATGTAATCCAGCAGGCGCTGATAATGCGTGATCAGAAGGATGGCGCGTTCCGGCGCACGCAAGGCATTGACGCCTTCCGCCACCAAACGCAGCGCATCGATGTCCAAGCCGGAATCGGTTTCGTCCAGGATCGCCAGCTTGGGCTCGAACAACGCCATCTGCAGGATCTCCAAGCGCTTCTTCTCGCCGCCGGAAAAGCTCACATTCAAGGCGCGCTTCAGCATCTCTTCCGAGACATTGAGCGTCGCGGCCTTCTTCCGCACCGTCTTCAACACCGCCACAGCGTCCAGCTCGGCCTCGTCACGGGCGCGGCGCTGGGCGTTGATGGCGCTTTTCAGGAACATCATGGTGGTGACGCCAGGAATCTCCACCGGATATTGCATGGCAAGGAAGACACCCTTGGCCGCGCGTGCTTCGGGCGCCAGCGCCGCCAAATCTTCGCCGCGATAGGTGATGCTGCCTTCGGTGATCTCGTAACCGGCACGTCCCGCCAGCACATATGACAGCGTGGATTTTCCCGAGCCGTTCGGACCCATGATGGCATGCACTTCGCCGGCATCGACCCGCAGGCTGAGACCCTTGAGGATTTCCTTGCCGTCCACCGCGACATGAAGGCTCTTGATCTCCAACATACTCAACCTACTGAACCTTCCAATGAAATGCCCACCAGCTTCTGCGCTTCGACCGCGAACTCCATGGGCAGTTGCTGCAGCACTTCCTTGCAGAAGCCGTTGACGATCAAGGCCACCGCCTCTTCCTGGTTCAAACCACGCTGCAGGCAATAGAACAGCTGATCCTCGGCGATCTTGGAGGTGGTCGCCTCATGCTCCACTCGCGCCGTGGGATTGCGGCTTTCGATATAGGGCACGGTATGGGCGCCACATTGCGAGCCGATCAACAGCGAGTCGCACTGGGTGAAATTGCGGGCATTCTCGGCCTTGCCATAGATGCTCACCAAGCCGCGATAGGTATTCTGCGCTTTGCCGGCGCTGATGCCCTTGGAAATAATCCGCGAGCGCGTGTTCTTGCCCAGATGGATCATCTTGGTGCCGGTATCGGCCTGCTGGAAATTGTTGGTGATGGCGATGGAATAGAATTCACCGACCGATCCATTGCCCCGCAGAATGCAGCTGGGATATTTCCAGGTAATGGCGGAACCGGTCTCGACCTGGGTCCAGCTGATCTTGGAATGTGTGCCACGGCAATCGCCGCGCTTGGTGACGAAATTGAAAATGCCGCCTTTGCCCTCTTCGTCGCCCGGATACCAATTCTGCACGGTGGAATATTTGATCTCGGCATTATCGAGGGCCACCAGCTCGACCACGGCGGCATGAAGCTGATTTTCGTCGCGCTTCGGCGCGGTGCAGCCTTCCAGATAGGAAACGTAAGCGCCTTCGTCGGCCACGATCAGGGTGCGCTCGAACTGACCGGTCTCGCTGGCGTTGATGCGAAAATAGGTGGACAGCTCCATCGGGCAGCGCACGCCCTTGGGCACATAGACGAAGGTGCCGTCGGAAAAGACCGCCGAATTCAAGGTGGCGAAGAAATTGTCGGTGACCGGCACCACTGTGCCCAGATATTTCTTCACCAGTTCGGGATAATCGCGGATCGCTTCCGAGATCGGGCAGAAGATCACGCCCGCCTCGTTGAGCTTTTCCTTGAAGGTGGTGGCGACGGAGACGGAATCGAACACCGCGTCCACTGCGACACCGGCCAGCGCCATCTGCTCGGACAAGGGAATGCCCAGCTTTTTATAAGTCTCCAGCAGCTTGGGATCGACTTCGTCCAGCGACTGTTTCTTGGGCTGGTTCTTGGGCGCGGCATAATAATAAGCACCCTGATAGTCGATGGGCGGATAATGCACCTTGGCCCATGTGGGCTCGCGCATCGAAAGCCAGCGGCGGAACGCACCCAGCCGCCATTCCAGCATCCAGTCGGGCTCGCCTTTCTTGCCCGAAATATAGCGCACAGTGTCTTCGTTGAGACCCTTGGGCGCACGCTCCATCTCGATGTCGGTGACGAAGCCGTATTTATACTTCTCGCCCAGTTCGGCGACTTGCAGTTTGGTTTCAAGAGCGGCGGAGGACATTGTTTCTCCTCACGCGGCGGCGCGCGGACGGGCGCGCTGCCAGAGTTTGACCAAAGATGCCACCACGGCATCGGCATCGTCCTGGCTGGAATTCCAGCCGAAACTCACGCGGATCGAGGAAAGATCGCCTTTCCCCATCGCCGCCAGTACGTGCGAAGCGGCGATTTTTCCGGACGAGCAGGACGAGCCTGAACTCACCATCACGCCGTCCAGATCGAGCGCGATCACCATATTCTCCGCCGCCAGCCCCGGCAGCACGATATTCGAGGTGTTGCAAAGCCGGGGCGCATTCGCACCCAGGATCACGGCCTCAGGCAACGTTACCTTCAAAGTGTGCTCGAAGCTGTCACGCAGGGTCGCGAGTCGCGTGCGCTCTTCGTCGTTCGAGAGAGCGGCTTTTGCGGCCGCGCCGAAACCGGCAATACCGGAAAGATTTTCCGTGCCCGCGCGCAGACCTTTTTGCTGGCCGCCGCCCACCAGTTGCGGCACCAGCGGCCCGCCCACGATCAACGCGCCCACGCCTTGCGGCGCGCCCAGCTTGTGGCCTGATAGGCTCATGTAATCGCAAAGCCCGGCATCAAGCGGCATCTTGCCTGCTGCCGTCACCGCGTCCACCAGCAACAGCGCACCGGACGCGCGGCACAGGCGTGAAATCTCTGTGACAGGCTGAACCACGCCGGTCTCATTGTTGGCCGCCATCACCGCGACCAGCGCACGGCCTTCGCCATGCAGCAAAATGGTCAAGGCTTCGACATCCAAGACGCCGTTCACGGTTACCGGCACCATCTCAAGGCGAATGCCAGCCACGCGTTCCGCAATCGCTTCGGCGGTCTTGAGTACCGATTTGTGTTCAATAGCCGAAACCATTATCCGCGCGATCGGCTTGCCTGCGTCCATCGCCGCTTCCACCACGCCCCATAATGCCAGTGCATTGGCTTCGGTGGCGCCACTGGTGAAGATCACGGATTCGGATTTCGCGCCGGCCAAACGCGCCACGGCTTCGCGCGCCGCCTCGGCCATCGCACGCGCGGCGCGGCCCCCTGCATGAACCGAGGACGGATTGCCGGTGAGTGACAAAGCGCGCTCGACTGCCTCGCGGGCTTCGGGCCGGAGCGGCGCCGTCGCATTGTGATCGCAATAGGGCATGCTGGTCAGGCCGCCTCGAAATCCGCTGCCGCCCCGTCGCTGCCGACGCTATTGCCGTCGAAATCATTGCAGGGCCGTGACCTGCCCAGCACCCGCCGTTCCACCACATCGGACAGTGAGACCGAGGAAAGGAACACATGGATCTGCTGACCCAGTTCCTCCCACAGATCGTGGGTGACGCAACGCGCACCCGTCTTGGTGCAGCCTTTGGAGCCGTTGGGACTGCAGCGCGTGGCTGCGATCGGCTCATCCACCGCCACGATGACGTCGGCGATACGAAGCTCGCCCGAAGGCCGGGCCAGGCGATAGCCGCCGCCGGGGCCGCGCACGCTGGTGACCAAGCCGCCGCGCCTGAGCTTGGCGAAAAGCTGTTCCAGATAGGAGAGTGAAATGTCCTGGCGCTCGGCGATGTCGGCCAAAGCCACGGGCTTGGGTTGTTGATGGGGTTCAGACGGGACCGAGTGTCCCGCCAGATCGGCCATCGCCATCACCGCATACCGTCCTTTGGTGCTCAGCCTCATGTCCGATCTCCTTCAAATAGCGGCGTTTTTTCTTAGGTGTGGGCCGCTCCCTTGGTGTAAGAAGCGCGGCCCACACTGGAAAAAGGCCTTAGAATCCAGCCACAGGGGTATAGATTTCCCTACCACCATGGTCAAGTATTTGGCCATTCCAGCTTGGCCGTTTGCCAAACCATTGAAAATGAACTGATTTCTGATGATTTCGGCGACCCTAAATCCGAGTTTCCCGCTATGACAAAGTTGCAGGCCCGCTCGGCGCGGAGGTTCCGTGCCTGACATCATTCTTCCCGGTTCGGCCGGCCGAATCGAAGCGCGTTATCAGCGCCAGAAAGCCACCGGCGCGCCTATGGCGCTGGTGCTGCACCCCCACCCCCAGTTCGGGGGCACCATGAACAACCCCCTGGTCTATGACCTGTTTCACATGTTCCACGGCCTGGGCTGCACCACCGTGCGCTTCAATTTCCGCGGCGTGGGAAGAAGCCAGGGCACCTTCGACAATGGCGCGGGCGAATTGTCCGATGCCGCCGCCGTGCTGGACTGGATGAACACGCTTTATCCCAATCCCTCTAATGTCTGGGTTTGCGGCATCTCGTTCGGCGCCTGGATCGGCATGCAGCTTCTGATGCGCCGGCCCGAGATCACCGGTTTCGTCTCCATCGCGCCGCCGGCCAGCATGTATGACTTTGCCTTCCTCGCGCCTTGCCCGGCCTCAGGCCTGATCGTGCATGGCACCAAGGACAATGTGGTGCCGGAAGCCGATGTGCAGAAACTGGTGGACCGCCTCACCGCCCAGAAAGGCATCAAGATCACCTACAACAAGATCGAAGGCGCCAATCACTTCTTCGACAAGCACGAAGCGGAAGTGGTGGAGACGGTGAAAGACTATGTCTCGAACATGATGAGCAAGCCACGCGAGGGGCGTTGACCTTCGTATAAGGCGCGAGGAATTTTGCCATCTGGCCAGGAGCGGCGCGCGGAGCGTGCGCATAGCACGTGAGCACGCGCGACGCCGTCAGAGGGCAAAAGGACCGCGCCTTTCAGGACTTGCGGTGAAATTTCCCGCCGGTCATAGGCTCTTTGACACCAGTGGTGGTTGGCAGAGATAGAGGCAGGCCCTTCTTCGACCGCATCGCCAGATAGGCGAAGCCCTCCGCTTCCATGGAATCGCCGTCCCAGCCGGCTTTTTCCGCCGAGATCACCGGGGCATTCACCCGCGCGCGCAATTGATCCATGAGAAACGCATTGTGGCGCCCGCCGCCGCTCACCGCCCAGAGCGAGGCCGGTTCGGGGAAATGCTCGCGCGCCCGCGCCAATGATGCCGCCGTGAAAGCCGTCAAGGTGGCAGCGCCATCCTCGGAGTCGAGATGGGCGACCGTATCCATCCCAAAATCCAGCCGATCCAGCGATTTCGGCGGGACTCGGGCAAAAAAGGGATGGTCCAGCATTTTGCTCAGCGCGGCATCGTTGATCTTGCCAGTCCGGGCGAAGACACCGTCCTCGTCCACGGGCTTGCCGTGGTGTTTGAGCATCCAGTCGTCGATCGGGGCGTTGCCCGGCCCGGTGTCGAACGCCAGGATCGTATCGGCACTTATATAAGTGACCTGGGCGACGCCGCCGATATTTACAATCACCAGCGGCAGCGCCAATCCCAGCTTCCTGGCCATGGCGGCATGATAGAGCGGCATCAGGGGCGCGCCCTGACCGCCAGCCTTCACATCGGCGCTGCGAAAATCATTGACCACGTCGATGCCGGTGAGCCGGGCCAGAAGCGCGCCGTCGCCGATCTGCCAGGTCCAATGCTGCTCGGGCCGGTGCAGGATGGTCTGGCCGTGAAACCCCAACAGGGACACCTGATCCGCCGTCAGTCCGGTTTTCTTCAAGAGCGCCTTCACCGCTTCGGCATGGGCCTCGGTCAAAAGCCGCTCGGCATCGCGGATCGAATAAGGCACGGGCGCCCCTTCTGCCACGCCCCGCGCCTCCTGCAGCGCCGCGCGCAAAAGCGCCCTGGTTTCCTCGCCATAGGGAATGGTGAGCCCGGCCAGGGGACGCACCATATCCTCGCCGTCGGTCTCGATCAGGGCAGCGTCCACGCCGTCGAGCGAGGTGCCGCTCATCAAGCCGATGACTTTCGAAATTTCCGCCATCTATGCTATTGCCCGTTTATTATATTGGACCCCCATCTGTCACAGCTCGGGCCGGCTCCCGCCGCCACCTCGCTGTGACATCTTCCCCCGCCAATAGCTTCGCTATGCGGGGGAAGAAAGCCAGAGTCTATACGATGCCAGCCGCGCCGCAATTCCAGTCCGCATTCCTGAAGACCTTTGCCGCGCGTGACGCCTATTATGATTGCTCGGCGCCGGCCGAGCTTGACGGCCTATTCGAGCGCGAGCGTGTCACCGCCTATATCGGCTTCGATTGTACCGCTAAGAGCATGCATATCGGCAATCTGGTGCAGCTGATGACCTTGCGCCGCCTGCAGCAGGCCGGTCACCGGCCCATTCTCCTGATGGGTGGCGGCACCACCAAGGCGGGCGACCCCAGCGGCAAGGATGAAACCCGGCTGATCCTGTCGCCCGAACAGATCGAAGAAAACAAGCAGAGCATGCTGAGCGGCGTGCGGCATCTGCTGAAGTTCGGCGACGGTCCATCGGATGCGATCATGGTCGACAATGCCGAGTGGCTCGACAAGCTTGAATATATTCCCTTCCTGCGGGAGGTGGGCCGGCACTTCTCGGTCAACCGCATGCTCACCATGGACAGTGTGAAGCTCAGGCTCGACCGCGAGCAACCCATGTCCTTCCTGGAATTCAATTACTCCATCATGCAGGCTTATGACTTTGTCGAACTCAACAAGCGCTATGACTGCCGCCTGCAATCCTCCGGCTCGGATCAATGGGGCAACGTGGTGTCGGGCCTGGAACTGGGCCGGCGCATGGGCTCACCCCAGCTGTTCGGCCTGACCACGCCGCTCATCACCACTACTTCCGGCGCCAAGATGGGCAAGACCGCGGCGGGCGCGGTGTGGCTGAACAAGGAGATGCTCAGCGTCTATGATTACTGGCAATTCTGGCGCAACACAGAAGATGGCGATGTTGGCCGCTTCCTGCGCCTCTTCACTGATCTTCCCGAAAGCGAGATCGCGCGCCTGGAAAAGCTTGAGGGCGCGGAATTGAACGACGCCAAGAAAATATTGGCGACCGAAGCCACCGCCATCCTGCATGGACAGGACGCGGCGGAGCGCGCCGCCGACACCGCGCGGCGCGCTTTTGAGGAGGGCGGGCCAGCGGAGGGATTACCGACTGCAGAATTTGTCGGCTCTTTGCTGAATGACGGATTATTGGTAACCCAACTGGCGTTTATGACTGGCCTTACTACCTCGAGCAGTGAAGCAAGAAGGCACATAGAAGGCGGCGGACTACGCGTTAATGACGTAGTTGTGACGGATGTTCGGGCAAAACTTTTCCCGGCAGACGTCAAAGAGTTTGGCGCTATAAAATTATCTATAGGCCGAAAAAAACACCTTCTCGCAAAACCCAAATAGCGCACCGCGCATCCCTTCGCTTGCGCTCAGGGCGTTCGTCGCTCGAAATGGTCCACCGGACCATTTCGTTTGCCTTCGGCAAACCGCTCCTCACGGTCAAACCGCTTTAATGCAGCGCTGGTTTGAGCGGGGTCGACTGCGTCGCCGGCGGATTGGCGGTGGTCTGGTTGGACGGCGCATTGCTGGAATTGGGAATGCTGCCCTGGAAAATCTGACGCAAAATACCTGGCGCCAGCACCGACAGCGGATTGACCTCGATCTTGGGCTCGTCGGCGTTGCCGGTGGCGGAATAGGTGGCGGCGAACAGGCCCTCGCCCTTTTTCGATCCCAGCACACTGCCCAAAACGGGGATGCTGCCGAATAGCGAATTGATGCCGTAGGCCGGAATCAGCGATCCCTTGAGCGCCAGCTGGTTCTTGGGC
>Ga0209483_1001127_pt1 | contig 20870 bp, 21 predicted proteins | sample NGEPerA_FD_184508 | JGI IMG/M metagenome (GOLD analysis project Ga0209483, IMG submission 184508) | Arctic peat soil microbial communities from the Barrow Environmental Observatory site, Barrow, Alaska, USA - NGEE PermafrostL2-A... | ecosystem: Environmental > Terrestrial > Soil > Wetlands >... | reverse complement strand
GCGGCTGCCGCGCGGCGCCGGGCTCGTCAATGCCGGGCGCGGGCGGCATCTGGTCGAGGCCGACCTCTTTGCCGCGCTCGAGAGCGGGCAATTGTCGGCCGCCGTGCTCGACGTGTTCCGCGACGAGCCGCTGCCGCCCCATCACCCCTTTTGGCGGCACCAGCGGGTCGTCGTGACCCCGCACGTCGCGGCCGAGACCCACCCGCCGACCGCGCTGCCGATCATCGCGGCGGCGATCCGCGACTTCGAGGCCGGCCGCCCGCTCGGCAATTTGGTGGACCCGCGGCGCGGGTACTAACGCAGGCTCCGCAACAGTTCGCGCAGCGCCGCCTGGTCGTCATCGCCACCGACCGGAATGGCGAATTCGAGATGGCTCGCGACGCCGGCAAAGCGCTGGTTGAGCTTGCCGGAAATTTCCTCGTGCGTGCCGATCACCGCGTAGGTGTCGAGCATCTCGTCGCCGATGAAATCGGGCATCTCCTCCCAGCGCTGCGCCCGCGAATAGCTTTGCAGGGTGCGCGCGACCTCGCCGTAGCCCTGCGACTCGAAGGCGACCAGATAGGTCGGGGTCGAGGCATAAAAGGCAATTCGCGCCCGCACGTCGCGCACCCGCGCTTCGAGGCCCTTGCGGTCGGGCGCGGTGGCGATCAGCGGCATCACCGCCATCTCGAACCGGGAGAAATCGCGCCCCGCCTTCTGCGCGCCCTTCTTCGCCGCCGGCAGCATCGTTTCGGCGATGTAGCGCGGGGTGCAGACCGGGTGCGCGCGGATGCCGTCGGCGACCTCGCCCGCGACCTGGCACATGAACGGGTTGACCGCGGCCAATTGGATCGGGATGTGCGGGTGCTCGATCGGCGGCGGCGCGAACAGCGGGACCATCAGGCTGAGCTTATAGTGTTCGCTCCGGTAATCGAGCCCGGTGCCGCCGTTTTGCCAGCATTCCCAGATCGCCCGCAGGGCGCCGACATAGTCGCGCATCCACGGGCCGGGCGGCGACCATGCCATCCCGTAGCGGCGCTCGATATGGCCCTTGACCTGGCTGCCGAGGCCCAGGGTAAACCGGCCCTTCGACAGACGCTGCAAGGTCCAGGCGGCGAGCGCCGTTACCGCCGGCGCGCGCGGGAAGGCGATCGCGACACCCGTGGCGAGGCCGATCCGCTCGGTCGCCTGCGATGCCAAGGCCATGACGACAAACGGGTCGTCCTTGGTCTCCTCGGTGACGATCCCGTCATAGCCGAGCGCCTCGGCGAGCCGCGCCTCGTCGCCGACCCGCGCGAGATCGAGCCCGCCCGCCGCCGCGCGCAAACCCGGGTCGAGATTGCCGAGCGGGAGTTGGGTCTCGATTTTCATGCGCGCGAGCCCTTCGATTGACATTGATATTCGATTAGCTAAGTTTGTGAACTAAGTTGAGGAGTGCCGGAATGGACGAGCCTATCTCGATTCACGCGGCCAAAACGCATTTGTCACGCCTCATCGCGCGCGCCGAGGCGGGCGAGGAGATCGTCATCGCGCGCGGCAAGAAGCCGGTCGTCAAGCTCGTCCCGCTCGCGCCGAAGCCGAAGCGTGTGCCCGGGCGGTGGAAGGGCCGCATCTCGATCGGACCGGAATTCTTCGAGCCGATGTCGGAGGAAGAACTCGCCGACTGGTACTGCTAGGGTGAGAATCCTTCTCGATACCCATGTGTTGATTTGGTGGCTGCTCGACGACACCGCGATTCCTGCTGGAGCCCGCGCCGCCATTACGGATGAGATGAACGACATGTTAGTCAGTGCCGCGACGGCCTGGGAAATTTCGATCAAATACAAAAGCGGCAAGCTGCCAAACATCGCTCCTCTCATGATCTCGCTGGAAACGGCGATCCTCGATGAGGGCTTTACCGGTCTGCCGATCACGCTGCGCCATGCTGAACTCGCCGGCGGTCTGCCACCCCACCACAAGGACCCGTTTGATCGGATGCTGATCGCGCAGGCGCTGGCGGAGTCGCTGACGCTCATCTCGCACGAGCGCCTGTTCGACCGTTACGGCGTGGTGCGGCTCTGGTAGCTAGCCGAACCTGCCCGCGATAAGCGCGTACAGCGCGCGCAAGGTTTGCGCCTCGGCGCCTTCGGGGCGGCCGGGGCGGGTGCGGCCGTTCCACGCCATCACGTCGAGATGCGCCCACGGCACGCTGGGATCGACGAATTCGTTCAGATAGAGCGCGGCGGTGATCGCGCCGCCTTGCGGTCCGTCGGAGACGTTGTTGAGGTCGGCGATCTTGCTGTCGATGAGGCGGCGATAGGGTTTGTAGAGCGGCATCCGCCACATCGGGTCGTCCTCCGCCACGCCGGCGGCGAGGAGCGCGTTCGCCAGCGCATCGTCATTGCAGAACAGCGCCGGCAAATCGGGACCGAGCGCGACCCGCGCCGCGCCGGTCAGGGTCGCGGCGTCGACGATCATCGCGGGCTTCTCGTCGGACGCGTCGGCCAGCGCGTCGCATAAAATGAGCCGGCCCTCCGCGTCGGTGTTCCCGATCTCGACGGTCAGCCCCTTGCGCGTCGTGACGATGTCGCGCGGCCGCATGGCGTTGCCCGCGACCGAGTTCTCGACGCAGGGCAGCAGCACGCGCAGCCGCACCTCGAGGCCGGCCTGCATGATCGCCTGGCCCAAGCCCAGCATGATCGCCGCGCCGGCCATGTCCTTCTTCATGTTGAGCATGCCGGAGGCGGGCTTGAGGTCGAGCCCGCCGGTGTCGAAGCACACGCCCTTGCCGACCAGCGTCACCTTGGGGGCCTTCTCATCGCCCCAAATGATGTCGACGAGCCGTGGCGCGCGGGTGCTGGCGCGGCCGACCGCGTGGATCGTCGGGTAGTTTTCGTCGAGCAGCTTGTCGCCGACGACAATGCGGCACCGCGCGCCCGCGGCCCTGGCGACCTTCTTGGCGGCTTCCGCCAGCTCCTCGGGGCCCATGTCCGACGCCGGGGTCGTCGCGAGGTCGCGCGCCAGGAACACGGCGGCCGCGAGCCGCTCGACATATCCGCGATCGGCGCCGTCGGGCCATACCAGCCGCGCCGCGCCGGCCGGCTTCGCGTGGTACCGTGTGAAGCGATAGGTGCCCAGAGCCCAGCCGAGCGCGAGGCGGCTCGCGTCGGCCCCTTCGGGCAGCGGGTCGAGACGGTAGCTGCCCTCGGGCAAGGTCTCCGATAATCCGGCGGCGGACCACATCGCCGCTTCGCTCTCGCTCGTCCCGACCAGCACGCGGCCGAGCCTGCCGTCCTTGTCCGGCATCAGCGCGACCTTGCCGGCCTCGCCGGTAAAATCCACCGTCGCCGCCCAGTCGCGCTCGTGCGGCGGCGCGCCGTCGCGCCACGCCCCGAACCGCGCCTTGGTGAGAGGGGTCAGCCGAACCGCGCCGCTGTCTTCTTCGATCAGGGAGAAGGCCATCGCCAAATCCTCGCGTCTGCTTGCCGCAGAATGCCTGCGGCGGGGCGGCCATGCCAGAGGGACGCCGCGCCGATTGCCCTCGGGTCGTGTTAGCGCCACTGTACGAAGCGTCGTGACCGACCGGGGGTGTTTATGGCCGATCTGACGATCTATCTCGGCAACAAAAATTATGCGTCGTGGTCGCTGCGCGCCTGGCTGGCGCTCAAGGCGACCGGCGAGGAGTTCGTCGAGGAGGTAATCCCGATATTGCAGCCGGGCAGCAAGGAGACGCTGCTCAAATATTCACCGAGCGGCAAGGTGCCGGCGCTGTGCCACGGCGACGTGGTGGTGTGGGACAGCCTGGCGATTTGCGGCTATCTCGCCGAGCGGTTTCCGGCAGCGGGGCTGTGGCCCGACGATCCCGCGGCGAAGGCGATTGCGCGCTCGATCAGCGCCGAGATGCATTCGAGCTTCCAGGCGCTGCGCGGGCAGTTCCCGATGAACATCCGCTCGAGCTTTCCGGGCCGCGAGATCAGCCCCGAAGCGCAGACCGACATCAACCGCGTGATGGCGATCTGGCGGCAGTGCCGCAACCGCTACGGCGAGGGCAACGGCGATTTCCTGTTCGGGCGGTTCACCGTCGCCGATGCGATGTACGCGCCGGTCGCCACCCGCTTCCGCACCTACAAAATCGACCTCGAACGCGAGGCCGACGCCTATTGCGACACGATCATGGCCCTGCCGGCGATGCAGGAATGGGCCGCGGCGGCCGGCGACGAGCCGATGGTGATCGACCAGTACGAGTTCTAGGCGGACAGCGCATCCAGTACCCCTGCCAGCCGCCCCAGATCCTCGTCGCGCGACAGGCGGTGGTCGCCATCCTTGATCAGCGTCAGCGCCACGTCGGCGCCTTGAAGCTGCTCGGCGAGCTTGAGACTCTGCCGCCATGGCGCCGACTCGTCCGCCATGCCGTGAAGCAGCCGCACCGGACAGCGCAGCGGGATCGTGTCGCGCAGCACGAGGTTGCGGTCGCCGTCCTCGACCAGCGCCCGCGTGTAGAGATAGCCCGCCGCATCGTACAGCGAGGGTAGCACGATGCGGCCGTTCTCCCGCAGCTCGCGCTGCTGCGCCGCATCGAGGCGCCGAGGCAGCAGGTCAGTGGTGAAATCGGGCGCCGCGGCGATGCCGACCAGGGCCGCGACGCGCTCCGGACGGGCCAGCGCGGCCAGCACCATGATCCAGCCGCCCATGCTCGATCCGACCAGCACTTGCGGCCCCTCGGTCAGCGAATCGATCACCGAAACCGCGTCGTCGCGCCAGCGCGAGATCGTACCGTCGGCAAATTCGCCGCTCGATTTTCCGTGCGCGAAATAGTCGAACCGCATATAGGCGCGCCCGCGCCGGCGGCAATAATCCTCCAAAAACAGTGCTTTGGTTCCAGTCATGTCGGAGCGGAAGCCGCCGAGGAAGACGATGCCCGGCCCCGCGCCTCGCAGCCGGTGGTAGGCGATTGTCGCCCCCGCAGCTCGTGCTAGAATCTCTATCCCATCAACGGGAGTCGGCGCGGCGTCCGGTGTTGGCATCGAAAAGCGCTGCAATGGCAAGCGGAATGGCACGCAAGACTAGCATCGACCAGAGGCGTCAAGAAACCCGTCCGCCGGCGGTGCTCCAAATCGTCCCGAGCCTGGTCTCCGGTGGCGTCGAGCGCGGTACGGTGGAGGTCGCCTCGGCACTCGTCGCCGCGGGGTGGACCGCCTACGTGGCTTCGTCGGGGGGCCCGATGGAGCGCGAGCTGGCCCGCGCCGGGGTCGAGCACATTCCCTTGCCGCTCGCCTCGAAGAACCCGCTGACGATCCGCCAAAACGCCGCGGCGCTGGTCGACATCATCCGCCGCTACCGCATCGACATCGTCCATGCCCGCAGCCGCGCGCCGGCATGGAGCGCCTGGAAAGCGGCGAAGAAGACGCATCGCCGGTTCGTCACCACCTTCCACAATGCGTATGACGAAAAGACGCCCTTGAAGCACTGGTACAATTCGGTGATGGCGCGCGGCGAAAGGGTCATCGCGATCTCCGATTTCGTCGCCCGTTACGCGGCGAGCAGCCATGGGGTCGGCCCCGACCGGCTGCGCACGATCCCGCGCGGGGTCGATCTCAATGTGTTCGACCCCAACCGGCTCAAGGGTGACCGCGTCGCCGACCTCGCCGCCAAGTGGCGGGTGCCGGACGAGGCGGCCGTCGTCATGTTGCCCGGCCGACTCACGCGGTGGAAGGGCGGGCTCGACCTCATCGAGGCGATCGCCAAACTCGGCCGTCCCGACCTCTGTTGCCTTCTGGTCGGGGCCGAGCAGCGCCGCGGCTTTCGCCGCCAGCTCGAGGCGGCGATCGAGAAGAACGGGCTCGGCGGCCAATTCCGCATCGTCGAGGATTGCCGCGACATGGCCGCCGCCTATGTGCTGGCCGACGTCGTCGTCTCCGCCTCGACCGATCCCGAGGGTTTCGGCCGCACGATCGTCGAGGCGCAGGCGATGGGCCGGCCGGTGATCGCGACCGACCATGGCGGCGCGCGCGAGACGGTCGTGCCGGGCAGCACCGGCTGGCTGGTGCCGCCCGGCGACACCGCGGCGCTCGCCGCGGCGATCGGCGAGGTGCTGACGCTCGACCAGGCCGAGCGCGGGGCGCTCGGCCGCCGCTCGCGGGCCCATATCGCCGCCGGCTTTACCCGCGAGGCGATGTGCGCGCGGACCATCGACATCTACGAGGAGTTGCTGTTCCCGGAGGCGCAGACGATCGCCTTGGCGCAGCCGATGGCGATCCCGGCGTGAATTGAGGTCGCGCTGTTCTCGAACGCCGGCAAAACCGCAAGTCAAATCCTCGTCATCAAGCTCGGCGCGCTCGGCGACATCGTCCAGGCAATGGGGGCGGCGAAGGCGATACGCGACTTTCATCAGGGAGCGGCGATTGTCCTGCTGACGACGCGGCCCTATGCCGAGTTCTTGAGCCGGGCGCCGTATTTCGACGAGGTGTGGATCGACGAGCGGCCCGGCTGGGGCGATCCAGCGGGGTTGTGGCGGCTTGCGCGAAGGCTCCGCACCCGCCGCTTCGGGCGGGTCTACGACCTGTCGACGCGGACGCGCAGCGCGCTCTATTTCTGGCTGATGCGCCGCGCGGATGGCCCGGAATGGTCGGGGATTGTCCGGTGCGCCTCGCACCGTCAGCCCGATACCGCCGAGCGCCGGCGCCTGCACACGCTCGACCGCGAAGCCGACCAGCTGCGCCGGGCCGGCGTTCCGGGTCCGATCCCCGCGCCCGACCTGTCATGGGCGCTCGCCGATGTCGCGCGGTTCGGGTTGCCGGCGGATTACGTGCTGCTGATCCCCGGCGGCGCGCCGCACCGGCCCGAGAAGCGTTGGCCGCTCGATCGCTTCATCGCGCTGGCGGAGCGTGTCGCGGCGGCGGGGCCGACGCCGGTGGTGCTCGGCGGTCCGGCGGAACGCGATCTCGGCCGGGCGATCGCCGCCGCGGTGCCGCAAGCGCGCGACCTGACCGGCGCCACCGATTTTTCCGACATCGTCGTGCTCGGCGGCGGCGCGCGGCGGGCGATCGGCAACGACACCGGGCCGATGCATCTCGCCGTGGTCGGCGGCGCGGCGGCGACGGTGCTCTATTCCGCCGCCTCCAACCCGTCGCTTACCGCGCCGCGCGGCCCCGAAATCATCGTGCTGCGCAAGGACGACCTCGCCGATCTTTCGGTGGAAGAAGTGGCCGTCACCGTGGACCTGAAACCTTGACGGAACGCGGCCGCTTAGCGATATTCCGGGCATGAGAACGAGCGTCCGGATCGCTGTGACGACGACCACTCCGCGCGGCGGGGTGTCGGGAGGTTGTGCACGCTGATCCAGCAGCAAGGCTCGAAACCGAACGACCCCGCCGGCCAACGGACGGGGTTTTTTCGTGACGATTGCCCCGTACGCGCGCCGCGCAACGACGGAGCATAGGGCGATGAGCGAGACATCCGCGGCGAAACCGGTCGTCGTGACCCTGCCGGACGGCGGCAAGCGCGATTTTCCGGCGCCGCTCACCGGGGCCGAGCTCGCCGCCTCGATCGGCCCCGGCCTCGCCAAGGCCGCGATCGCGCTAAAGCTCGACGGCCGGCCACGCGACCTCGCCACGGTGATCGACCGCGACGCCACGGCCGCGATCATCACCCGCGACCAGCCGGACGGGCTCGAGATTCTGCGCCACGACGCCGCCCATGTGATGGCCGAGGCGGTGAAGGAGCTTTATCCCGAGACGCAGGTCACCTTCGGCCCGGCGACCGAGAACGGCTTCTACTACGATTTCGTCCGCGACACGCCGTTCACCCCCGAGGACCTCGACGAGATCGAGGCGCGGATGCGCGACATCGTCAAACGCGACGAGGCGATCACCCGCGAGGAATGGGAACGCGACAAGGCGGTCGCGTTCTTCGCGGCGCGCGGCGAGCGCTACAAGGCGGAGTGGATCGCCGAGATTCCCAAGGACGAGGCGATCAGCCTCTACCGCCAGGGCGATTTCGTCGATCTCTGCGTCGGGCCGCATCTGCCCTCGACCGGGCGTCTCGGCCAGGCGTTCAAGCTGATGAGCGTCGCCGGCGCCTATTGGCGGGGCGATGCGAAGAACGCGCAGCTGCAGCGCATCCACGGCACCGCCTGGGCGAACCAGAAGCAGCTCGACCAATATCTCTTCCGCCTCGAGGAGGCCGAGCGGCGCGACCACCGCAAGATCGGCCCGCAGCTCGACCTGTTCCACCTCGGCGAAGAGGCAGTGGGCAGCGTCTTCTGGCACCCGAAGGGCTGGACGCTGTTCCGCATCATCGAGGCCTATATGCGCGCCCGGCTCGAACAGGCCGGCTACCAGGAGGTCAAGGGCCCGCAGCTCTTGGACCGTTCGCTGTGGGAAGCCTCGGGCCATTGGGAGAATTTCCGCGACAACATGTTTATCGCCGAGAGCCGCGACGGTCGGGTGCTGGCGGTCAAGCCGATGAACTGTCCCGGCCACGTTCTGATTTTCCGCCACCGGCTGCGGAGCTATCGCGAATTGCCGCTGCGTCTCGCTGAATTCGGCAGCTGCACCCGCAACGAACCGTCGGGCGCGCTGCACGGCATCATGCGGGTGCGCGCCTTCACCCAGGACGACGCCCACATCTTCTGCACCGAGGATCAGATCACCGGCGAGTCGATGGCGTTCTGCAAGCTGCTGCTGGCGATCTACAAGGATTTCGGCTTCGAGGAGGTGGCGATCAAGTTCGCCACCCGGCCCGAGCTGCGCACCGGCGGCGACGCGACATGGGATCGTGCCGAACAAAGCCTCGGCGATGCGGTGAAGGCCGCCGGGCTCAGCTACGCGCTGGCGCCGGGAGAAGGCGCGTTCTACGGGCCCAAGCTCGAATTCCACCTGCGCGACGCACTCGGCCGCGATTGGCAATGCGGCACCTTGCAGCTTGACTACATGATGCCGGAGCGGCTCGGCGCCTCTTATGTCGGCGAAGACGGAGCGCGCCATGTGCCGGTGATGCTGCACCGTGCGATCCTGGGGTCGATGGAGCGCTTTATCGGCATTCTGATCGAGCATTACGCCGGCCGCTTCCCGCTCTGGCTGGCGCCGGTGCAGGCGGTCGTCGCGACCATCACCGACGAGGCTGACGACTATGCCGCGGAGGTCGCGCGCGCCTGCGCCGAAGCCGGGCTGCGCGTCGTTCTCGACACCGGCGGCGACACAATCAACTACAAAGTCCGCGAGCACTCGCTCGCGCGGGTTCCGCTGATGCTCGTCGTCGGCAAGCGCGAGGCGGAAAACCGCTCGGTGGCGCTCAGGCGGCTCGGGGGCAATGCGCAACAAGCGCTTGCGCTCGCCGAGGCCGTTGATAGATTGAAAGTAGAAGCCGCCGTTCCAGCGTCTGCTTAGCGAACGGCACGGTTCAACAAACGACGGAGAACGTAAATAGCCAGACCACCCTTTAATCCCACCCCGACCCGCGATGGACCGCGGATCAATGGCGAAATCTCGGTGATACAGGTTCGCCTGGTCGATGAGCGCGGCGACATGGTGGGGGTCGTCAACCGCAACGAGGCTCTCGACATGGCCGCCAATGCCGGTCTCGATCTGGTCGAGATATCGCCCAACGCCGACCCGCCCGTCTGCAAGATCCTCGATTTCGGAAAGTACAAATACGAAGAACAGAAGAAAAAGAACGAAGCCAGAAAGAAACAGAAGGTCATCGAGGTCAAGGAAGTCAAGTTTCGCCCGAGCATCGACGACCACGATTACGACGTCAAGATGCGCAGCATGCAGAAATTCATCGGCGAGGGCGACAAGGTCAAGGTGACCATGCGGTTTCGCGGGCGCGAGCTGGCGCATCAGGAACTCGGCATGAACGTCTTGATGCGGGTCAAGGGCGACCTCGACGAAGTCGCCAAGGTCGAGCAGTTCCCGCGTATGGAAGGCCGCCAGATGACGATGGTGGTCTCGCCGAAATAAGCGCGAGCGCGGCGTCGGTCCCGTTTCCGAGGATTGTCAGCTCGCCGGCGGGTGGCCGAAATACATGCCGCAGACCACCAGCGCCGTGCCGAGCGTCATCAGCGCGAAGGCGACGGGCGCGCGCGAGCGTCCCTGGCGGCTCTGGTTGAGGCCGATCCCCATCGCGACAAAGCCGATGAGGGTCAAAACGTTGAGCCCATGCAAAATGTTCTGGTCGAGCAGGGCGTTCATCAGAACCGCGTCGCGGCGAAGGACGAGATGTCGATCGCCGGGTCGCGGCCGGCGACGAGGTCGGCGACGAGGCGGCCGGTCATCGGCGCGGCGGTCATGCCGACATGGCCGTGGCCGAAGGCGTAGACGACATCGCGGGTCGCGCGCGAATGCCCGAGCACCGGCAACGAGTCCGGCATCGAGGGGCGGTGGCCCATCCATACCGAGAGGCGTTCTTCGGGATGATGCGCGGCGAGGCCGGGCAGCATCTTGCGGCCCTGCTCCAAGAGGATACGGGCGCGGCGCCAATCGGGCGGCGCCTCCAGCCCGGCCAATTCGACGGTGCCGGCGAAGCGCAGGCCGGTATCCATCGGCGTCGCGACGAACTTGCCGTCGCCATCGGCGGTGGGGATTTTCGGCATCACCTCGGGGTCGCGGATCATCAGATGATAGCCGCGCTCGGTTTCGAGCGGCACCTTGTCGCCGAGCGAGGCGGCGAGCGGTTTCGACCAAGCTCCGGCGGCGACCACCGCCACATCGGCGGCGAGCTCTCCGGCGTCGGTGCGGATCGCGATCAACTGGCCGCCGTCGAGACGGAAGCCAAGCGCGCGGGCGCGGATCACCGCGCCGCCCTGCCGCATGAAATGCTCGACCAGCGCGCTGACCAGACCGAACGGGTTGCTGGTGTGGCCGTTCTCGCGCACCAAGAGGCCGCGGACGTAGTCGCGCGACAGGGTCGGTTCGAGCTGGCGCAGTTCGTCGGTGTCGAACTCGTCGACCACGACCCCGTTCTCGCGCCGCAGCGCCCAGGCCATCCCGTCCTTGGCCAGCGATTCGGCCGAGCGATAGACGTAAAGATGTCCCCGCTGATGCACGAGATTCTCCGCGCCGGCGTCCTTTACCAGCGGCTGCAAGGCCGACAGCGTCGCGCCGACCAGCGGGCGCAGCGCGCGCGCTTGCGCATGGATTTTCTCTTCCGTGCCGGCCCGCACGAAACGGTAGAGGTACGGCAGCACCGCCGGCAGATAGCTCCAGCGCAGCGACAGCGGCCCCAACGGGTCGCGCAGCCAGCCCGGCACCTTCTTGAGGGTCCCCGGCATCGCCACCGGCGTAACCGACGAGGCGTTGAAGGCGCCGGCGTTGCCGAACGAGGCGCCCTCGCCCGGCACGCCGGGATCGACCATGAAGACGCTGTGGCCCTCGCGCTGCAGATAGCTCGCCGCGCAGATCCCGACCATCCCGGCGCCGATCACCCCGATCCGCTTTGCGTTGGTGGTGGCCGCCATTTCCGATCTCCGCGCATGATCGCCGGACAGCATGGCGGTCTCGCCCGCCGCGGGCAATCCCGCGGCAGGTTATTGCCGTATGGGCAGCAGCGGGAGGGCGAACGGCGGCTCAGCCGCTCAGCAACGTGACCCCGAGTCCTCGGTACGGCGGCTGACGGCGGTTTCGCGCGGATCGGGCCAGTCGCCGCCGTGCCCCTGGCCGACAAAGGCGAGAAAGCCGCCATTGTCGACCGCCGCGGCGCACATCATGCCGAGCATGTTGACCACGCGGCAGGTGGGGCAGGTCGCCGCTCTGGCGCGTTCGGCATAGAGATCGAACATCTCGGTCGCGTTCATGGCATCGGGAACATCCGTCTCGTACCGGCGAGATGCAAAGCATTTGATGGTTAATTGAGCCAATTTAACCAACCGTTCGTCGGCGTTGCGGGGTGCGGCGGCCGGTATCGCGGTCACCGCAATGTCATCGGCGAGCGTTGCGCGCGGCACAGGCGCCAGTATTCAAGCCCCGGCATAGCCGCTACTGTGCCCTCGCCGGGGAGAGGCGGGATGCGCGATGAGCACGGCTCTCGACGAGCACATTAAACGATTGGAGCCGGAGAATGCCGCGTCGCGGCGCTCCCTCGACAGCCGCTTCGCCAAATTCGCCGTGGCCCTCCGGCGCCTCCCCAGCCGCCCGCAATCATGACCGCCGCCAAGATCCTCGCGGTCGACGACGAGCCCGATTTCGAGGCCCTGATCACCCAACGCTTCCGCCGCCAGATCCGCGAGCGCGAGTTCGAGTTCCGCTTTGCCCATCACGGCGAGGAGGCGCTGGCGGCGCTCGCCGCGGAGCCCGACATCGATTTGATGCTGCTCGACATCAACATGCCGGTGATGGACGGGCTGACCCTGCTCAGCCGGCTGCGCGAGCAGCGGACCGAAGTGCGCACGATCATGGTGTCGGCCTATGGCGACATGGCGAATTTGCGCACCGCGATGAACCGCGGCGCCTTCGACTTCGTGACCAAGCCGGTGGATTTCGGCGACCTCGAACTCACCGTGCGCAAGACGATCGACGACATCGAGCGGTTGCGCGACATCGACCGCCAGCGCCTGGCGGCGGAGCGGGCGCGCGGCAACCTCGCGCGCTATTTCTCGCCGCATTTCGCGGCGATGCTGGCCGAGCGCGACGACCCCTTGGGCGCGGTGCGGCGGCAGAACGTCGCCGTCTTGTTTGTCGACATTGTCGGCTTCACCCGCATGGCGGAGGACATGGCGCCCGAGGCCGTGGTCACCTTGCTGCGCCAGTTTCACGACCGGATGACCGCGCAAATCTTCGCCTGCGGCGGGTCGGTCGAGAAATATATCGGCGACGAGATTTTTGCGGTGTTCGGCGTGCCCGAGCCCACCGGCGCGGACGCCGCCAACGCGCTCAACTGCGGCCGGCTGATGCTCGACGCGCTCGCCGCATGGAATCGCGATCGGGAGTCTGCCAGCGAAGCGCGCCTCATGATCGGCATCGGCATCAATTACGGGCCGGCGGTGCTCGGCGACGTCGGCAGCGAGCAGTCCTTGTCCTTCACCGTTATCGGCGACACGGTCAACACCGCGAGCCGGCTGCAAGGCTTGACGCGAACCCTCCAAACACCGCTCGTCGTCGCCGACGCGGCGATCCGCGCGATCGACGCGCCGCCGGGCAGCGATGCCGCCGCGGCGCTCGCCTCGCTGCAGGATCGCGGCGAGCAGGCCCTGCGCGGGCGCACCGGCGAGGTCCGCATCTGGACCTGGGCCGGCGGCTGACCGCCGCTAGATTAGGCCAACGCGATCGCGCCTTCGCGCGGTACGACCCGCTTGTCGCCGACCCGGCGGGTGACGCCGGTCCGGTCGAGATATTCGAGGATCTCGATCGTCAGGTTGCGCCCGACCTTGGCCCTGTCGTTGAACGCGCCGGCGGTGAAGCCGCTGTCGGGATCGGCCGCGGCGAGGTCACGGGCGATATCGGCGAGGCGTGCGACCGTCTGCGGCAGGAAATAGCGGTTGGGCGCGACTGGCGCGACGCGGCCGAAACGCTCGAAGCGTTTCATCAGACGCGCCGTCGCTTCGGGGTCGAGGCCCAGCGCCTCGGCCAGCTCGCGCACCCGCGGCGGGCGTAGATCCTCGACCGCGAGCAGTCTCTCGGCCTGCCGCCACAGGCGCTCGTCGTCGCGGCTGAGGCGCGGCCGGTGCGCCGGGAGGCGCAGCACCGCGCCCTCGCGCACGATCCCCCCTGCCTCGATCGCCGCCGTGAGCGCCGCGCCGAGCGCCGGTTCGGGCGCCTCGCCGCGCAATCGTCGCAGCAGCACGGGGCGCGGCGGGCCCAGCGCGTCGGGTTCGGCGCGGTGCACCTCGGCAAGCATGTCGGCGAGCCGCGCGCCGAGCCGGTCGAGCCGCTCTCGTGTCGCGGCGTAGGGCGCCCGGGTGTCGCCGAAGCGCACGAAGCCTCCCGCCGCGGCCAGCGCGCCGGCTTGTTCGAGCGTCAGGTTGCGGGCGAGAGCGAACGGCGCCAGCGCGACCACGCCCTCAAGGTCCAGCCATGCTTCGAGCGCGGTGCCGGGGTCCGTCTCCCGCAACGCGCCGAGCGCGGCCAATCGCTCCGGCCGTGCCCTGCCGCGACGCGGCGGAAACGGGTCGACAACGCGGCCGCCGGCCAGCGTGTGGATTGCGCCGTGGTCGCGCAACACGACCCGGTCGCCCCAGAGCGCGCCGAGCGGCCGGTCGAGGTCGAGCTGCACCAGCCCTTCCTCGCCCGGCGCCAGCGCATTGCGGCCGAGGATCGCGGCGCGGCCGACCCGGTCCTCGGTGCCGAGATGGACATGCACCGGGAGGCCCGAGCGCAGCTGCGCCGGCGCGGCGCGCGACATCTTGAGCACGACATCGATACGCCCGGTCGGGGCGTGCAAACCGGGGGCGAGCAGCCAGTCGCCGCGCCCCGGCTCGCCGCCTTCGGGGAAGCCGCCGACGATGTTGAGCGCGCAGCGCTCGCCGACGGCGGCGCGCTCGACCGGGCGGTTATGGGCGTGGACGCCGCGCACCCTCACTTCGACGCCGCGCGGGCTGAGCAGCAGCCGGTCGCCCGGCGCGACGCTGCCGCTCGCCGCGGTGCCGGTCGCCACCATGCCGATCCCGGGCAGCGAGAACACCCGGTCGATCGGCAGGCGGAACCCGCCCGCGGGCGGTCGGGCGGCGCGCTCGCGATCGGCGACAGCGGCGCGTTCCGCGAGATGCGCGGCAAGCGCCGCGATGCCGTCGCCGGTGCGGCTCGACACCGCGAGGATTGGCGCATCGCCGTATCCCGACGCGGCGAGCAGGGATGCCAGCTCCATCGTCACCGCGGTGCGGCGCGCGGCATCGACCCGGTCGATCTTGGTGACGATGCCGGTCACCTCGGCGATGCCGACCAGCTCCAGGATGTCGAGGTGTTCGCGGGTCTGCGGCCGCGGCCCGTCATCGGCGGCGACGATCAGCAGAACCCGGTCGATCGACAGCACGCCCGCCAGCATGTTCGGCAAAAACCGCTCGTGGCCGGGCACGTCGACAAAACCGAGTTCGGCGCCGTCCGGCAGGGTCGTGTAGGCAAAGCCGAGATCGATCGTCAGCCCGCGGCGCTTTTCCTCGGGCAGGCGGTCGGCGTCGACACCGGTCAAGGCGCGCACCAGCGCGGTCTTGCCATGGTCGATATGCCCGGCGGTGGCGAGGATCATCGCTCTTTGTCGGTACCCCCGCGAAAGCGGGAGCCCAGGACACACCCCGCTCCGTTCGCTCCTGGGCCCCCGTTTTCGCGGGGGTGACGATGAGAGTCGGTCATCACGGCTTGATGGCTCCAAGCTGAGTGATGAACCCCGCTTCGTCCTCCAGGCAGCGCAGGTCGAGTACGACGCGTCCGCTTTCGATATGGCCGATCACCGGGATCGGCAGGTCGCGCAGCATCTGCGCCAGTCGCTCGACCGCGTTGCCCGAAGCCTCGACCGGCCGCAGCGCGAGGCCGGCGCTGGGCAGCAGCGACACCGGCAGGGCGCCGCTGCCGATCTGGCTTTTGGTGGCGACGATCTCGACCGCCGCGATGCCGTCCCATGCCGCCGTGACGGCCGGCAATAGCTTACGGGCCAGCGCCTCGATCGCGGGTCTGGGACGGGTCAGGAGGCGCAACGCCGGCAGGCGTTGCGCGAGCCGGTCGGGGTCGGCGTAAAGCCGCAGCACCGCCTCCAACGCGGCGAGGCGGATCTTGTCGAGGCGCAGCGCGCGCTTTAGCGGGTTCTTCGCCAGGGTCGCGATCAGGTCGGCGCGGCCGACGATGAGCCCGGCCTGCGGCCCGCCGAGCAGCTTGTCGCCGCTGAAGGTGACGAGGTCGGCGCCCGATTTGAGCGCCTCGGTCACGGTCGGCTCGTGCGGCAATCCCCAGGTTTCGAGATCGACCAAGGTGCCGCTGCCGAGGTCCTCGACCAGCGGCAGGTTGTGCTGGCGCGCCAATTCGGCGAGCTGCGGGGCCGGCGCGGCGGCGGTAAAACCGTGGACCGCGTAGTTGCTGGTGTGGATTTTGAGGATGAGGCCGGTCTGCGGCCCGATCGCGGCGGCGAAGTCGCGCAGATGGGTGCGGTTGGTGGTGCCGACCTCACGCAAAATCGTGCCGGCGCGCGCCATGATGTCGGGCAGGCGGAACGCGCCGCCGATCTCGATCAGCTCGCCGCGCGAGACGATGGTCTCCTTGCCGGCGGCGAGCGCATTCAGCGCTAGCACCAGCGCGCCCGCGTTGTTGTTGACCGCGAGCGCCGCCGCGGCGCCGGTGAGGCGCTTCAACCAGCCGGCGACATGGTCGTCGCGCTCGCCGCGCCGGCCGCCGTCGGTCTCGTATTCGAGCGTCGTCGGCTCGCGCATCGCCGCGGCGGCGGCTTCGATCGCCTCCTCGGGCAACGGCGCGCGGCCGAGATTGGTGTGCAGCACGGTGCCGGTCAGGTTGAACACCCGGCGCTGCGATTTGCGCATCAGCCGCATCAGCGACGCGGTCGCGTCGGCGAGGATCGCCTCCTGGCCGGCGGCCGCGCCCTCCTCGCGCCGCGCGGCGAGGGCGTCGCGCACCGCCTCGGTGACCAGCGCGCGGCCGTAGCGCTCGACCAGCGCATCCGCGCCGCGCAGCACGCGGTCGACCGAGGGCAGCGCCGCGCGTCCCCGGCGCTCGTCTTTGGGAGTTGGCGCGGTCATTTGGCCGCGACGAGCGCGGGCGAAGCGGCGACACAACCGGACGCCAGGCGCACCCGCGGTTCCGCTCCAGCCATCGGATCGACGGCGCCGATCTCGGCCGCGAGGTAGCCGATGTCGAGCAATTCTCCGAGGCACGCGCTCGCGTGCCCCGCCGGGACGCCGGCGAGCAGGCCGCCGGCGGTCTGCGGGTCGATCAGCAAAGCCGTAAGCGGCGCCCCCATATCCCCCTCGGAGAGCGAGGCCGTCGCCGACAGGTTTGCCGGATGCAGCGAGCTGGCGATGCCGGCGGCGAGCAGGTCGAGCGCGCCGTCGAGCGCCGGGATGCGGTCCGGATCGAGCCGCGCATCGGCGGACGAAGCGCGGAGCATCTCCAGCAGGTGACCCAGAAGGCCGAACCCGGTCACATCGGTGCATGCGGTCGCGCCGTGCGACATGAAAACCCAGGCGGAAGCGGCCGCCGATTGCAGCATCGTCTCGATCGCGCCGGTCACCATCCGCGCGCGGGCGATCCCGCGCATCTCGGCGGCGAGGATCACGCCGGTGCCGAGCGGCTTGGTCAGGATCAGCCGGTCGCCGGGTTTGAGCCCGCCCTTGCGCAGGACGCGGCCGGGTCGCGTCCGGCCGGTCACCGCGAAACCGAGCGCCGGCTCGGCGCCCTCGGCGCTGTGGCCGCCGACCAGCATCGCGCCCGCTGCCTCGAGCACCTCGGTGCCCCCTTTCAGCATGTGGAAGAGGTCGTGTTCGGTGATCGCCGGGCGCGCCGGCGGCAAGACGGCGATCGCCAGCGCGGTCTCGGGCATGCCGCCCATCGCGTAGATGTCGCCTAGCGCGTGCGTCGCGGCGATGCGGCCGAAGAGATGCGGATCGCCAACCAGCGCGCGGAAGAAATCAACCGTCTGCAACAGCGGCGGCGCGCCGGGGAACGTGATCAGCGCCGCGTCGTCGCCAATCCCGATCCCGATGGCGTCGCCGGAGTAAGGCGCCAGGCGCGCCATCACCTGGCCCAGCACATCGGCCGGCACCTTGGCGGCGCAACCGCCGCAGCGCATCGCCGCGTCGCCGGCGTCCATCGCCGGCAACTCGGTGTAGCCGCGCATCCAGCGGCGGTCGATCCACTGCTTGAGGCGCCACAGCCAGGCGCCCTCGGCGGCAAGGGCGCCCCACGAGGCAACGGCGCGCCTGTCGCCGGTGCCGATCAGCGCCAGCGCCCGGCGCTGCGGGATGGCTGGTTTGAGCGGGCGCCCGGCCAAAGCGCGCCGCAGATTGCCGGCGAGAGGCGGCCCGGCGCGCACCGCGTAGACCCCGGCCTTGTCGCGCGGATGACCGCGCATCGCGGCGATGTCGCCGGCGGCGAAGACCGCCGCGTCGCTGGTCGAGCGCAGGCATTCGTCGATCTCGACAAATCCGCTCGGGTCGAGCGCAAGGCCGGTCGCGGCAAGCCACGGCGCGGCGGCCGCCTCGGTCACCCAGAGCGCCTCGTCAAAGCCGACCGCGCCGCCGCCGGCGAGGAGCAGCCGCCCCCGCTCGACCCGCACCACCTGCTGCCCGGCGATGATTTGGATGCCGCGCGCACCGAGAATGCGCCCGATTTTCGCCCTGACCCGCGGGTTGTGCGACGGCAGCAGCGTATCGCCGGTTACGAGCGTTACCTCGGGCGGCGCGGTGAGCAAGCCGGCGAGCCGGTAATGCGCCGCGAGAGCCAGCTCGACCCCGCCGGCGCCGCCGCCGACCACCGCGAGACGCAAGCGACCGAGCGTCTTGGCGCGGTCGGTCAGGGCTTCCCAGCGCTGCGCGAAACGGTCGATCGGCTTGACCGGAACGGTGTGCTCGGCGGCCCCCGGTACCGCATCGCGGCGCGGGGTCACGCCGATGTCGAGCGAGGCGATGTCGTAACGGATCGGCGGATGGCCGCGGCACAGCACCTCGCGGCGCGCGCGGTCGAGCCCGGTCGCCTCGTCATGGATGAGCCGCGCGCCGGCAAACCGTGCGAGCCGCATCAGATCGATGTGGCTTTCGTCGAACCGGTAATGCCCGGCGACATAGCCGGGCAGCATCCCTGAATACGGGGTCTCGACATCGCGGGTGATCAATGTCAACCGCACCCCGGGCACCGGCCGCATGCCGAAGCACTTGAGCACATGGACATGCGCATGGCCGCCGCCGACGAGCACAAGGTCCCGGGCGATCGGAATGGATATCGGGTCGGCGGGCCGCATCGCCGCCAACTATGCCCGAGCGTTCCCCTTAGACCAAATCACCCGGCAAAATTCTGGTGAGCAGGACGGTACGCCGGGGTTGCCGGCGTACCGTTGACCGCGCCTTTAGCGATTGGTGTTGGAGGTGGCGGGGTTCTGCGTACCCGCCGGGCCCTGCGGGCTCATCGGCTGCGTTATGCCCGAATTGGCGCCGCTCATGTTCTGGGACGCACCGGCGCCCTGGCCGTTCATCAGCCGGCCCATCGTCTGCTGGTCGAGCTGCGCGGTCTGCGGCAGGCCCTGCGCCTTCTGGAATTCCGAGAGGGCGGTCTGAGTTTCCGGGCCGACGATGCCGTCGATCGCGCCGTTATAGAGACCCTGCTGCTTCAGCTGCTGCTGAGCTTCCTGGATCTGCGATTGCGAGACGTCCTGCTGCATGCCCTGGCTCGATTGCGAATTAGCCTGCGGGCTCTGCGCACCGTTGGTGGGGTTGGGGTTCGACATCGCCGTTGGGTTTTGCATGCCGCTCGGCGCGCCCGAGGTCATCGGCGGAGTCATCTGCCTGCTGGGGGTCGAGGGACTGAGCGTGTTGGGGCTGGTGGACGGGCCGGCGCTCGACTGGGCGTGCGCCAAGCCGGCCATGCCCATGGCGGTAGCGAGCGCCACGGCGGCGGTAAGTGAGCGGTTCATCGGGTTTCTCCTAAATCCCTAAAAGGACAAGGCTCCGCTTGAAAAGCGTGAGCCCGTCTTCCTGCAAACGGACCGAGTGACCGTTCTGTTCCCCGATTTTAGCCCCGACCATCTTACATTAAGCCTTTGATTCAAAATCTATGATCGACCCCGTCCGGCGCGATGCGCGGGCTGCGTGGGCGGCCGGAGCTCCCTCGGCGGAGGCGAAGGCCGCTTGCCCGCAATAGGTTACGCGCGGTGCAAGCAAGCGGGCGCCCCAACGCGCTGCGGGATCGGCGGCTAGCTCTGGAAATCGAAGCGATAGGCGCTTTTGTGCCGCTTGATGCGGCCGCAGGTCGGCGCCGGAAAATGCGCCGGCAGCATCAGCGCGCCGCTGTCGGCGTAAGTCTCCACCAGCCGGGTGCGGCTGACCCGCGAAACGTTGGCGTCTGTGCACGCGAAGGTCGACCATTCCGGCTTGAGGCATTGCAGCGGGTGGTGCAGCACGTCGCCGATAAAGACGCCCCGGTCGCCGCCGGAGCGCGCGTGGATCACCACGTTTCCCGGGGTGTGGCCGGGATAGGATTCGAACCACAACCCGTCATCGAGCGCGTAATCGTCGCCGACCAGCAGGGCCTGCTTGGTCTTCACGACCGGCAGGATACTGTCGCCGAAGGCCAGCGCATGCGGGGAATCGACGCCGCTGGCATGGAAATCCTGCCAGTGGTCGTATTCGCGCTTGGCCATCACATACTTGGCGTTGGGGAAGGTCGGGACCCAGCTGCCGTCGACGAGGCGGGTGTTCCAGCCGACATGGTCCCAGTGCAGATGCGTGCACATGACGTAGTCGACCTCCTCGGGCCTGACCCCGATGCGGGCGAGATCGTCGATAAACGGGGTGTGCATCCGGTGGAATTGCGGGCGGGTCGGCCGCTCCTTGTCGTTGCCGATGCAGGCATCGATGAGGATCGTGTGGCGGCCGGTGCGGACGACAAAGCTGTGAAAGCTGAACATCAACCTGCCGGTGCCGGGTTCGATGAGGCGCGGACCGAGCAGCGCGGCATGCTCCTCGACCACCGCGGGATCGAAATCGGGGAAGAATTCGGAGGGTGCGAAAAACGGACCTTCGTAATCGCCGATGCGGTCGATCTCGAAACTGCCGATGCGGGTGGGTTGCATTGCGATCCTCCAGGTTTTGACGGAGCTTATCGCCTCGCCCGCCGCGCGGCAGCCAAAAGTTGCCGGGGCAGCGGCGCTTCGCTACGCTCGGCGCAATTAGCGAAGGAGGCTAACCTCGATGCGCATCGTTTCCGTTGTGGCTTTGATCGCCTTGGTATCGAGCGCGGCGGCGGCGCAGACCTCCTCGCCGCCCCCGGCAC
>Ga0209483_1001126_pt1 | contig 20870 bp, 23 predicted proteins | sample NGEPerA_FD_184508 | JGI IMG/M metagenome (GOLD analysis project Ga0209483, IMG submission 184508) | Arctic peat soil microbial communities from the Barrow Environmental Observatory site, Barrow, Alaska, USA - NGEE PermafrostL2-A... | ecosystem: Environmental > Terrestrial > Soil > Wetlands >... | reverse complement strand
GTCGCGGATATCCTCCGGCAGAGCTTCGATATACGGCCGGCTCAGATATTCATTGGCGTCGAACAGCGGAAAAGCGCCCCTCGCGCGCGCCAGCTCGACCGAGGCGCGATAGGCGGCATGGCTCAAAGCGGAAAGCCAGCTCTGGATCAGCGCCACGCTTTCCGCCGTGCCATAGCGGGCGCGGCAGAAGATCAGCGCGTCCGCCAGGCCGGTGACGCCGAGCCCGATGCGGCGCTTGGCGAACGCTTCCTGGCGTTGGGCGTCCAAGGGAAAGCGGGAGACATCGATGGCATTGTCCAGCATGCGCACCGCTGTCGCGGTGAGAGCGGTCAGCGCCTCCAGATCAAGATGGGCGTCCTCGGCGAAAGGATTCTTCACCAGCTTGGCCAGATTGATCGAGCCCAACAGACAGGCGCCATAAGGCGGTAAAGGCTGTTCGCCGCAGGGATTGGTGGCGGAAATCGTCTCGCAATAGGAAAGATTATTCTGTTCGTTGATGCGGTCGATGAAGATCACGCCCGGCTCGGCATAATCATACGTCGAGCGCATGATCTGGTCCCACAGCGAGCGTGCCCGCATCGTGCGGTGGATTTTTCCTTGAAATTGAAGCGTCCAATCTTCGTCATCGGCCACCGCCGCCATGAAGGCGTCGCTCACCAGGACCGAAAGGTTGAAATTGGAAAGCCGTCCGGAGACGCGTTTGGCTTCGATGAAAGTCTCGATATCGGGATGATCGCAGGCCAAGGTGGCCATCATCGCGCCGCGCCGCGAGCCCGCGCTCATGATGGTGCGGCACATCGCGTCCCACACTTCCATGAAAGAGACCGGCCCCGACGCATCCGCGCCCACACCCGCCACGGATGCACCGCGCGGCCTGAGGGTGGAAAAGTCGTAACCGATGCCACCGCCTTGCTGCAGCGTGAGCGCTGCTTCACGCAGTGCGGAGAAAATCCCGTCCATAGAATCGGGAATGGTGCCCATCACAAAACAATTGAAGAGGGTAACGCTACGCCCCGTGCCGGCGCCGGCCAGGATGCGCCCGGCGGGAAGGAATTTGTGGTCCGTCAGCGCGCGGGCAAAGGACGCCGCCGCTTCGATTCGCGTTTCGGGCGCTTCCGCCATCGCCAGGCTGGCCGCCACGCGCGCCCAACTGTCCGCCACGTCGCGGTCCATAGGCGTGCCGTCGGCCGCCTTGAAGCGATATTTCATGTCCCAGATCTGGCGGGAAATTTCCTGCATGGAGCCCTAAAAATCACAAAGACGGGGGCCGCGCCACCGCCCTTTAATATGGCTGGTGTTCATGAATTGTTCCAGTGCCCCGATTAACTTTCTAAGAGCTTGTTTGTGGAGGTTTCGATGCGCGTCTCCAGCTCCGCCATGAATTCGCGCCGCTTCAGCCCGGCGGGAATGGGGGGCAGGAATTCCAGGGTGATGGTGCCGGGATGTTTCCAGAAGCCTTGCCAGAAACGCCCCGAATCCAGCGCCACCGGCACGCAGGTCACGTCTAGTTGACCGTAGAGCCCCGCCACGCCCGGCTTGTAGTCGGGCTTGGCGCCCGGCTTTTTGCGCGTGCCTTCGGGAAAGATGAGGATGGGGCGGCCCTCAGCCAGAACTTTTTCCGAGGCGTGAACCATGCGCCTGAGCGCATCGGCGCCCGCGCCGCGGTCGATGGCGATGGCCGCCGCCTTGTTGACATACCAGCCGTAAAAAGGAATGCGCAGCAATTCGCGCTTCAAGACGATGGCGGGATCCTCCAGCGCCAAATAAAGCGCCAGCGTGTCCCACATGCTCATATGTTTGGAGGCGACCAGCACGCCGCCTTTGGGCGCGGTGCCGATCCGGCGCTCGCCAAGTCCAGCAAGAATTTTCAAGCCCCACAAACTCGCCCGCGCCCAATGACGCGCCATCCACACCGTGGCTTTGCGAGGGAACGCCAGAAGCGGCAGGAAAATGATCGCCATCACGGCAGTGAGCAGAAGAAACCAGGCCATGAACAAAGCCGAGCGGACCCAGATCATTTCGGAGCCATGCTGGTGGTGACAAGGCTGACCAGATATTTCGCATATTCGCGATGGAGCAGGAAAATGGTGCGCGGATGCTCCCACCAATCGGCAAGATCGATGCTCTCCTGTTCCACCGGATAGGGCATCAATTGCACACCCGGCATCTCGACGGAGAATTCCTGCAGCGAACGCGGCATGTGATAGCGCGCGGTCACCAGGATCAGGCGGTGGAAATTGTGGGCGCGCGCCCAATCGGCGGTTTCCTGGGCGTTGCCGCGCGTATCCTCGGCCGCATAACCCAGATCGGCGCAGCAATCGAAGCGCGGGCCGCCACGAACGAGATGCTTCAATGTTTCCTTGGTGGTGGTTTCGTCCACGCCGCTGATCAGCAGTCTTTTGCCCACCCCGCTTTCGAACAGAGAAACGGCGCGGTCCAGTCGCGTCTCGCCGCCGGTAAGCACGACGATACCGTCGGCGCCTTTGAGATCCGCGGGAGTCTTGGGAAGCAGCGAAATGAACGCGACAAAGCCCAGCACATAGGCCAGAGCAATCAACACCATCGCCACGAAGAAGCCGCGCATCATCGGCGCTAGTGTCCCGATTCCGAAATTCGCATGAACGCTATATCAGGCTCTGGGCGAATTTCGGAATCGAAGGACACTAGCAAATTATTGACTCCTAGTGTCGTTTTGGTTTCGAAGTTCGCCCCTTTCTTGATGTAGGGGATAAAGCGAACTTCGAAACCACGACACTAGTAAATAGCACGAACCACCGAAAGCACAGAAAAGCGCGCCGTGGCCCAGGCAATCAGCGCCGTCGCGGCAGGAACCGCCGCCAACCATGCCATTTCCGTCCAATCGAGCAGCAAGGGCGGCAGAAAGGGCACGGCCTCGACGCCGAAATGCTCGAGCCCGCCCACGCCCAGGAACAGCAGCGCCGCCATCAAAGTGCCCAACAGCGCCGCGCCCAGCGCGGAAAAGAAATAATGCCGCTCCACCGTGCCGGCGATGAAACCGGCCCGCGCCCCCATCTGATGCAACAACGCCACCATCTCGTGATGCGCCGCCAGGCCCGCGCGCGTGGCGAACGACACCACCGCAGCGGTCGCGCCCGCGATCAACAGCAAAACGATATACGCCGAATAGCGCACCGTATCGGCGACCGCCGACAGGCGCGCGATCCAGCTTCGGTGATCGTCCAGGATCGCATGCGGCGCGACCTGCTTGAGCTGAGCGGTCAGGCCCGCCACATCCACATCGGCGCCCGGCACCAGCGAGGCGTCGATCAGCCGGGGCAGGGGAATATCGGCGGTGAGGCCGCCTTTGCCCACCCAGGGCGCTACCAGCGCGTCCAGCTCGGCGTCCGACAAGGGCGCGGCATGGGCGATGCCTTGTGTGGCGCGCAACAGGCGCACGGTCGCATCGGTCTCGGCGTCAAGAATATGCTGGGCGTCATTGCTCTGCATGTTGTTGCTCTCTGGCGGCAGCACCTGCACTGTGAGCTTCCCGGCAAGCCCGTGACGCCATCCTTCGGTGGACCGGTCGGCGACCAACGACGCGCCCAGCGCCAGCGCCGCCAGGAACGCCATCACCGCGATCACAAAATCCAAAGGCGCCGCGCCCTTGTCGCGCGGCAGGATGGCGCTGGTTTCTCTCATGACGCTCATGACGCCGCGCTCACGGGCGTGCGCAATTCCACCAGCCGGCCATCCACCAGGCGCATCTCCCGCGCGCGCGCGGCTTCGATCAAGGCGCGGTCATGGGTGGCGATCAGGACCGTGGTGCCCAGCCGGTTCAATTCCCCGAACAGGCGGATCAGCCTGGCGCCCATTTCCGGATCGACATTGCCGGTGGGTTCGTCGGCGATCAGAAGATCGGGCCTGGCCACCACGGCGCGGGCGATGGCGACGCGCTGCTGCTCGCCGCCCGACAGCGTGGGCGGGCGCGCCTGCATCCGGTCGCCCAGGCCCACCCAGGACAGAAGCTCTTTCACGTCGTGGGCATAATCATCGTCCCGGCGGCCCGCCAACCGCAGCGGTAGCGCCACATTGTCATAGGCCGAGAGATGATCGAGCAGGCGGAAATCCTGGAACACCACGCCGATGCGCCGGCGCAGCGGCGGCAAATCGCGCCGTCTGGCGGTGGCGAGGTCCTGGCTGAACAGGGTGATCAGGCCGCGGGACGGCGGCTCGGCCAGGTAAATCAGCTTGAGGAGCGTGGTCTTGCCGGCGCCCGAAAGCCCGGTGAGAAAGGTGAAAGAGCCGGCTTCCAGCACGAAAGTGACGTCGCGCAGCACCTCCGGTCCCAGGCTGTAACGCATGCCGACATTTTCAAAGCGAACCATGGTACGAACCATAACCTGTGGGCCGCCTTGCGGTCATCCGGCGTGCCCCCTATTTTCGCTCACGAATCCTCGATAAAGCCGCATGATTCTCACCTGTCCCGCCTGTGGCACCCGTTACCAGGCCGACGAGGCGAAATTTCCGCCCGACGGCCGCATGGTGCGCTGTGCGAAATGCAGCCATGTCTGGCATCAGGCGGGGTTCTCGGGGATGCCCGAACCGGATGTCGCTATTATCGCGCCGGAGCCCCGGCCCGAAGCGCAGCAGCCGCAATCCGAGCCCGAATCCGAGTCCGCATTTTCCCGCATCCGCGTCTTCGCGCCCAAGCCCGCGGAGCCTTCGGTCGCGCGCGAGCCCATCGCCTGGGGCGCCATGCTGGGCGTGGCGGCAGGCTGGATTGCGCTGATCGCAGTGGTGCTGGTGATCGGCTATTCCGCCGTCAAATACCGCCAGGAGATCGCGATGATCTGGCCGCAATCGGCCGGGGTCTATTCCAGCCTGGGCTTGAAGGTGAACAATCGCGGCATCGACTTCGCCCATGTCGATTATCACCGCGAAAGCGAGGACGGCCAGGTGGTGCTGGCGGTTACCGGCACCATCGTCAATGACGGCGACCGCGAATTGCCGGTGCCGCAAAGCGTGCGGGTGACGTTGAGCGACACCAGCAATCACGAAATTTATCACTGGAATTTCACTCCCAATGTGCAGACCCTGAAGCCGGGTCAGTCCGCGACGTTCCTCACCCGGCTCTCCAGTCCGCCCGCCGCCGCCAGCCATCTGGAAGTGCGTTTCTCGCCCAATGGCTGAGATGATCCGGCCACCCGCGCTCTTCACGGCCGAACAGATCGCCAAACGGGTCCGGGCGCTGGGCGCGGAGATCGCCTCCAGCCCCCTCAAGCCGGATATCGCCATGCCGATCCTGGTAGGCGGCTTCGTCTTTGCCGCCGATTTGATCCGGACGCTTTCCTGGGAAGGGCTGGAGCTGGATGTCGAGATGCTCTGGCTGCGCTCTTATGGCGATAAGCGTGTGGCGGGCGCGATTTCCATGATCGCGGGCCCGTCGGAGCAGATCGCGGGCCGTCATGTGCTGATCATCGATGGCGTGCTCGATGCGGGGCGCACCATCGCCAAGGCCCGTTCCCTGATCGAAGCGGCGGGCGCGGCCAGCGTGCGGGTGGCAGTGCTGTTGGACAAACAGCGCAGCGATGCGGTCGCGCACGCCGATTATGTCGGTTTCGTGATCAGCGACCAGTTTGTGATCGGCTATGGCATGGATGATGCCGGCCGCCATCGCGGCCTGCCGTATATCGGCGTGGTTTAGAATTCCTTGAGCAGGCGATCCAGGTAATCCAGCTCTTGCTGCGGCCGGGAACGCTGGCCGGCGCGGCGGCGCAACTCCTGCAGGATGTCGCGCGCCCGCGCCAAATCATTGGCATCGGGTAGCTTGATCATATTGCCGGGACCGTTTTCGCCACGGCCCAGCGGATCTTCCCTGCCCGATTGTTGGCTGTTGGCGCCGGCCTGCATTTCCTTGGCCAGCGCGTCGGCGCCCTTGCGCAATTCCTGCAGCGCGTTGTTCTCCGCGTTGCTGGCGTTGGAAAGGTCTTTTCCGTTCAGCGATTTCTGCGCCTGTTCCATCGCCTGGCCGGCTTTTCCTAAGGCGTCGCCGCGCTTGCCCAATTTCTGCATCGCCTGGTTGAGCTTCTGGCGCACTTGATCCTGCTGCCGGGCCAGGCCTTGCGCGCCACCATCCTTGGGGTCGCCATTGCCTTGGCCCTGGCGAAGCGTCTTGTCCATCAGGGCGCGCTGCTGGCCCATCAGATCGCCATATTGCTGGATCGCCTGATTGAGTTCGCTGTTCTGCTGATCGCCGCCCTGGCCGTTTCCGGACGCGCTTTTGGCGATCTGCATGTTCTCCAACATGTTCTGCAGCGCCGCCAGCATTTGCGCCGCGGCGTCGCGATTGCCGCTGGCCGCCAATTGCTGGATCGCCTTCATCATCTGCTCCAGGTCATTGGGGCTGATGTTCTTGGCGTTGGGATCATTGGCTTGCTGCTGCTGATTGCTCTTTTGCGAATTCTGCATCAGCGCGTCCATGTAACGCTGCATGGCTTGGTTATAGCGCTGCAGAAGCTGATCGATCACCGGCTGCGGAGCATGCGCAGCCAATGCCGCGGTGATCAGAGCCTGCAATTCGCGCAAGGAATTGGCGGCGGCGAGCATGCCTTTCTGCTCGATGGATATCGCGATCTGCCACAGAAGGTCTTCGACATGGCTGATATCGGCCTGCGCATGGGCGGTGCGCACGCCCCAATAGGCGGCGCGGATTCCGGCATAGACGTTTTCCTGGCCGGCATAGAATTTGTCGGGCGCAAGGGTGAGCGCATTCAGCATGTCGGCCACGGCGCGCCGCTCGGCACGATCGACGCTGGTGGCCAACGCCTGGCGTTGCTCGATCAAGGCGCGCGCCAGGGGATCGGTGAAGACCCGTTCCGGCAGGCGGAAGGTGACGGTCTTGCTCGCGCCCATCTGGCCCGCGCCATCACGCGCTTCCAGATGCGCATTGACCATCAGACCGGCATAGGGATGGCCGGTGAGATCGGAATAGCTGGTTTCCGCCACAGTCTTGGCGGGCGCGATCGGCAGATCCACCACCAAAGGCGCGCCTGGCTTGCCGTGCGGACGGATCACCACCCGCGCCGAAGTGACGCCGTAATCGTCGCTGGCCTTGAAGGCGAATTTCACCGCGTCGCGCTCGGTCACCGAAGGGGGCGCGGTGAAGGCGATCACGGGCACGTGGTCGGGAATGACCTGCAGCGTCCAAGCGCCGATGCGGTGGCCGCTGGCCTGCACCCGCACGCGGCCGTCATGGGTGAGCTTGGCGGTGGCGGCATATTCGCCCGCTTCTCCGCTGAAGCGCGGCGGATGCATGTCGCCGATGGAGACGCCGGGCGCGTGGGCCGCGCCATGGGCGCGCAGATTGAGGATCGAGCCGAACGGCACCGCGATCGCCTGATACTCGCCCGCCGGCAGATAGATGGGCGCTAGGCCCGTATAGGGGGGAGGATCCACCCAGGCGTCCAGGCTCACCCCGGCAGCGGCGCCACTATCGAAGGCGCCGGCCAGCCGCGCCCGCCAATCGCCGCGCGCCACGATCAGACTGGCCACCAGCAGGACCAGCAACATCAGATGCAAGCGCTGGGGATCGCGGGAGTCGAAATCGGGATTGGGCCACGCCACGTGAAGCCGGTCCGGCAGGGTGCGGGCCTGGTGACGCGCCCAAAGCTCCATCGCCAGGGGATCGTTACTGCCTGCTAGAAGGCGGTCGTCGGCTTCGGAAATCGGGCGATGCGTCAACGCGCTGTCGCGTTCCAGCTTGCGCGCGGCGTCCCGCGAATTCGGCCAGCGCACCTCGCGGAGGCCATTGTCCAGCGCCAGTCCGGTGGCGGTGATGGCGGCGGCCAGAAGCAGCGATTGCAGGATCCAGGGAATGATCAGGAACAGGCCGAACAGGGCGGCGGCGAAATAAACACCGATAATGCCGATGGCCGGCCACAGCGCGGGCATCACCCGCTCCATCACCAGGACAAAACGGGCAAGCATGGTGGCGCGCTTCACCCGCGCCGCGGAATGAAGGTCAGTCCGCCAGCCAGCCGGGGATGCGGTCCTGGGCAATGAGTTCGTCATGGGTCAATCGCCCACGAACAATGCTCCATTCCTGGCCCTTGACCAAGACCTCCGGCGCGGGCGGGCGGGCGTTGTAAGACGAGGCCATCACCGCGCCATAGGCGCCGGCCGACTGGATCGCCACAAGATCGCCCGATCTCAGTTCGGGAAGGAACCGGGCGGTGGCAAAGAGATCGGAAGTTTCGCAAACAGGCCCCACCACATCGTATTTGACACGCTCGACGCCAGGCTTTGGTTCCCGCACGGGGACGATTTCGTGATGGGAATCGTAAAGCGCAGGGCGGATCAGGTCATTCATGCCCGCATCCAAAATCAGGAAGGTCCGCGCTTCGCCCTGTTTGACATAGATCACCGAGGCCACCAGCACACCGGCATTGGCGGCGATCAGCCGGCCGGGCTCGAAGATCAAATGGCAGCCCAGATTCTGAGTCACGTTCTTCACCACCATGCCGTAGGCGGCGGGATCGGGCGGCGGCTGATTGTCCTCGATATAGGGCACGCCTAGGCCGCCCCCCAGATCGAGCCGCGTGATGGCGTGGCCATCGCCGCGCAAAATTCCGACCATCTCCGCGATGCGGCGGAACGCGGCGTCGAAAGGCTCAAGCTCGGTGACCTGGCTGCCGATATGGACATCCACGCCCACAATGGCGATGCCCTTCAAGCGCGCCGCCTTTGCGTAAGCCGCGCGAGCCTGGCTGAACGGCACGCCGAATTTTGTTTCCGAAGTGCCGGTGGTGATTTTGGCGTGGGTGCGGGCGTCGATGTCAGGATTGATGCGCAAAGTGACGGGCGCGCGCTTGCCCATCGCCAGCGCCAAGCCGTTCAACGCTTCCAGCTCGGGCTCGCTTTCGACATTGAACTGGAAAATATCCTCGGCCAGCGCCAGCTTCAGTTCGTCGGCGGTTTTGCCGACCCCGGAAAAAACGATTCTGTTGGGCGGAATGCCGGCGGCGCGCGCCTTCTTCAATTCACCGCCCGAGACGACATCGGCGCCCGCGCCCAGCTTCGCCAATGTCTTGAGCACCGCCAGATTGCCATTGGCCTTGACCGAAAAAGCGATCAGCGAATCCTTGGGCAGCGCCGCGGCGAACACTTTGTAATGCCGTTCCAAGGTGGCGCTGGAATAACAAAAAAAAGGCGTTCCCACTTCGCGCGCGAGATGGGCGAGCGAGACCTCTTCGGCACAAAGCTCGCCGTTTTTATAAGAGAAAAAATTCATCGTGAGTCGTTCATGGGCCTAGCGGCCGATCGGGTAAGGCGGGCGCGAGGGATCGGGCTGGCTTCTGGGCGTGGTGGTGCCGGCCGGCTTGTTCAATTCGCTTTTGACGCCGCAGGACGCCGCCGCCAGCGACAACAGGGCGATCAGCAGAAGTTTTTTCATTTGAGCTTCCCTCGCCAGAACACCAATTGCTCCTTGACACGCGCGGGCGCGGTGCCGCCCAGGCTCATGCGCGAATTGACGGATGCTTCAAGGGTCAGGACCGTGAACACATCCTGAGTGATGCCGGGCTCGATCTTCTGCATCTCGGCCAGCGGCACCTTGTCCAACGCCACATTCATCTCTTCGGCCCGCTTGACGATGGCGCCGGCGATATGATGCGCCTCGCGGAACGGCTTCTTCAACACCCGCACCAGCCAGTCGGCGAGGTCGGTGGCGGTGGGAAAGCCCACCTCGGCGGCCGCCTGCATCTTCACCTTGTCTATCGTGAAGTCCGCGATCATGGCCGCCATCGCCGCCAGCGAAAGCTCCAAGGTGTCGGCGGCGTCGAACACGCGTTCCTTGTCTTCCTGCAGGTCGCTGCCATAGGTGAGGACCAGGCCCTTCACCACGGTGGCCAGCGCCACGAAATCGCCCAGCACCCGCCCGCTCTTGCCCCGGATCAGCTCGGCGGCGTCGGGATTGCGCTTTTGCGGCATGATGGACGAGCCGGTGGTGAAAGCGTCGGACAGGCGCACAAAGCCGAATGCGGGCGTGGACCATTGCACCAATTCGCCGGCCAGCCGTGACAGGTTCAGGGCCGCGATAGTGCACGCCGCCAGATACTCCAGCGCGAAATCGCGCGCCGAGATCGCGTCCATGGAATTGCGCATCGGCCGGGCAAAGCCCAGAATCTTCGCCGTCAGCTCGCGGTCGATGGGAAAAGATGTTCCCGCCAGCGCCGCGGCGCCCAGGGGCGATTCATTCATCCGCCGCTTGGCGTCGTCGAACCGTCCGCGGTCGCGCATGAACATCTCGACATAGGCGAGAAGATGATGTCCGAAGGTGACGGGCTGGGCCGGCTGCATATGGGTGTAGCCCGGCATGATGTCGCCCACATGGTTTTCGGCTTGCGCGATCAGCGCGCGGCATAGCGCCAGCAATCCTTGTTCCGCCCGTTCGCAGGCGCTTCTCACCCAGAGCCGGAAATCGGTCACCACCTGGTCGTTGCGCGAGCGCGCGGTATGCAGCCGCCCCGCCGCCGCGCCGATGATCTCGGTCAGCCGCGCCTCGATGTTGAGATGGATGTCTTCCAGCTCGCGTTTGAAGATGAATTTTCCGTCCGCTATTTCGCCTTCGATCTGGTCCAGGCCCTTAAGGATGGTTTCGGCGTCCGCCTTGGCGATGATCCCTTGTACCGCCAGCATGCGCACATGCGCCCGCGAGCCGGCCAGGTCTTCGCTTGCCAGCCGCTTGTCGAAATCTATGGAGGGGGTAATCTCCCTCATGATCTGGGCGGGGCCGGATTCAAACCGGCCGCCCCACATTTTATTCGCCGTCATCAAGAGGTCCCATGCAGAACCGCGCCACGTTGACCACTGCCATCGCCGCCCTTTTGGCGGTGGGGGTTCTATATGGGATTGGATACGGACCTGTCCACGCAAAGGCCGCCATGCCGGCGCCGCTTGGCGCCGAAACCAAGGCTCCGGCGGTGCCGGGGACCCCGTTCGCCGACGCTTCGGGCGGCAAGCACCGTATTGCCGACTTCAAGGGCCATTATGTGCTGATCAATCTTTGGGCCACCTGGTGCGCGCCCTGTGTCGCCGAGCTGCCGGCCCTCACCAAATTGCAGGCCTCGGTGCCCGGCTTGAAAGTGGTGGCGGTGGATGTGGGCCATGACAAAAGCGACGTGGCCGCCGCCTTCCTCAAGAGCCACAATGTGGCGCAGTTGGGGACCTATGTGGATACCGACCTGGCGCTCTTGCACGCCTTCGGCGCTTACGGGCTGCCCACCACGGTCCTGATCGATCCCAGCGGCAAAGAGATCGCCAAGGCTGAAGGCCCCGGCGAATGGGCGTCGCCGGCGTCGATCGCCTATTTCAAAGATTTGACTAAGAGCTAGCCCGGTTCGGCGCGAGGAGTTTTGCGGCCCGAGCAGGAGCGGCGCGCGGAGCGTGCGAATGCACGTGAGCACGCGCGACAAACTCGGGACGCAAAAGAACCGCGCCCTTATCTAGTGGGAACGGGGTGCTCGCCGCGATAGTCGTAAAAACCGCGGCCGGTTTTTTTGCCCAGCCAACCGGCTTCCACATATTTCACCAGCAGCGGGCACGGGCGGTATTTGGAATCCGCCAAGCCTTCATACAAAACCTGCATCACCGCCAGACAGGTATCGAGCCCGATGAAATCGGCGAGCTGCAAGGGCCCCATGGGATGATTGGCACCCAACCTCATGGCGGTGTCGATCGCGTCCACATTGCCCACGCCTTCATAGAGCGTATAGACTGCTTCGTTGATCATGGGCAGAAGAATGCGGTTGACGATGAAGGCGGGAAAGTCTTCGGCATAGGCGGCGGTCTTGCCCACATGTTTGACGATGTCGAGCGCCGTTTGGAAGGTTTTGTCGTCCGTGGCGATGCCGCGGATCACTTCCACCAACTGCATCACCGGAACCGGATTCATAAAATGCAGGCCGATGAAACGCTCGGGCCGGTCGGTTGAGGCGCCTAGCCGCGTCACTGAAATGGATGACGTATTGGTGGCGAGCATCGCGGTGGACGACAGCCTGGGGCAAAGCTCCTGGAACAGCTTCTTCTTGACCGCCTCATCTTCGGTGGCGGCTTCGATCACCAATTCGCGGTCCTTGAGATCGTCCAGCAACTGGGTGGTGCGGATGCGCGCCATGGCGGGCGCGATCTCGTCCAGCTTGATGATGCCCTTGCCGGCCTGGCGCTGCATGTTCTTCTCGATCAGCGCCAGGGATTTGCCCAACGCATCCTTGTTGACGTCGTCCAGCACGACGTCATAGCCCGCCAGTGCCATGACATGGGCGATGCCCGTGCCCATCTGGCCGGCCCCGATGACTCCGATACGCTGAATACTCATGGATATTGCCTTTGCTTTTTACCGGCCGCGCTTGGCCAATTCTTGATCCAATTCCGGCAGCGCCTGGAACAGGTCGGCGACCAGGCCGAAATCCGCCACTTGGAAGATGGGGGCTCCTTCGTCCTTGTTGATGGCGGCGATGACCTTGGAATCCTTCATCCCGGCCAGATGCTGGATGGCGCCGGAAATGCCGACCGCCAGATAAAGATCGGGCGCCACCACCTTACCGGTCTGGCCCACTTGATAGTCGTTGGGCACATAGCCCGCATCCACGGCGGCGCGGCTGGCGCCCACCGCGGCGTGCAGCCGGTCGGCGACTTTCTCGATCAGCTTGAAATTCTCTGCCGAGCCAAGGCCGCGCCCACCCGACACCACGATCTTGGCGGCGGTGAGTTCGGGGCGCTCCGAGCGCGACAGCGTCTCGCCCACGAATTTCGCCGTGCCGGGATCGGCGGCCGGCGAGATTTTCTCGATTGTGGCGCTTGCGCCTTCGCCCGGCGATTTGAAGCCGGTGATGCGCACGGTGATGATTTTCTTGGGCAGCTTGGTTTCCACGGTCTGGATGGCGTTGCCGGCATAGATGGGCCGCTCGAAAATGTCGGGGCTCACCACTTTGATGATTTCGGAAATCTGCGGCACGTCCAGCTTGGCGGCGACGCGGGGAAGGATGTTCTTTCCGTTGGTGGTGGCAGGCGCAAGGATCGCGTCGTATTTGTCGGCGAGAGACAGAATAAGCGTCTCCATGGTCTCGGCCACCATATGTGCATAGAGAGCATCGTCCGCGACTAGGACTTTCTCCACACCCGTGATCTTGGCTGCCGCGTCGGCGACCGCGCCGCAATTCTGGCCCGCCACCAGCACATGCACCGGCGTGGAAATGGCGGAAGCCGCCGCGACTGTCTTGGCGGTGGCGTCGCTCAACTTTTTGTTGTCATGCTCGGCAAGGACCAGCGAGGCCATCAGATCACCCCCGCTTCGGTGAGTTTGTCCACCAGTTCGGACACGCTCTTCACTTTGATGCCGGCTTGGCGCTTGGCGGGTTCGGTGACCTTGAGGACTTTGAGGCGCGGGGTGACATCCACGCCGTAATCGGCGGGCGTCTTTTCGGCGATCGGCTTCTTCTTCGCCTTCATGATGTTGGGCAGCGACGCATAGCGCGGCTCATTCAGCCTGAGATCGGTGGTCATCACCGCCGGCAGCTTGACCTCCACGGTCTGAAGCCCGCCATCCACCTCGCGTTCGATTTTGGCCGACCCGCTGTCCAATTCCAATTTGTGCGCGAAAGTTCCCTGGCCCCAGCCCAGCAACGCCGCCAGCATCTGGCCGGTCTGGTTGGAGTCATCGTCAATCGCCTGCTTGCCGGTGATCACCAGCTCCGGCTTTTCCTCTTCGACAATCGCCTTGAGGATCTTGGCCACCGCCAGAGGTTCGACCTCGCCATCGCTCTTGACCAGGATGCCCCGGTCGGCGCCCATCGCCAGCGCCGTGCGCAAGGTTTCGCTGGCCTGCGCAGGTCCGATCGAGACCACGACGATCTCGCTGACGGTGCCTTTTTCCTTCAGCCGCACCGCTTCCTCGACGGCGATCTCGTCGAAGGGGTTCATGGACATTTTGACATTGGCGAGGTCGACGCCGGTCTGGTCGCTTTTGACCCGGACCTTGACGTTGAAGTCGATCACCCGCTTCACGGGCACCAGCACTTTCATGGCGTTATCGCATCCCCATGGGGTGGCTTTTGGACTCCATTCGGAGGCCCGCCATCCGGTTCTTGTGCGGCGCAACACTAGGCGCGGTCCCCAGTCTCGTCAATCAAGCCGCGCCTGGGGGAAGGTTAGTTCCGGGAACTTAAGAAATTTCACCGCACTGCAGCACAACATGTGCGTCATCCCGCCGCGGATGGTTCCGTAGCGCGCGGCCAAATTCCCGCACTCGAGATCAGGGGCCTTATTTCAGGGTGTTGAGATAGGCGACCACGTCGGCGATCTGCCCTTTGCTGGTAATGCCGGCGAATGCCATTTTGGTGCCCGGCACCATCTTGGCGGGGCCGGCAACCCACTGGGACAGCTTGTCGTCGTTCCAGACAATGCCCGAGGCCTTCATCGGGCCTGAATAATTGAACCCGTCGACGCTGGCGGCCTTGCGGCCCATGATCCCGAACAGATTGGGACCAACGCCGTTGCCGCCGTCTTTCTCGACATTGTGGCAGATGGCGCAGCGCGCAAAGACGGCTTTGCCCTGGACGGGATCGCCCGCCGCCAAAGCCGGAGTGGCGAGGATGGCTGCCGCGATCACTGCGAGAGCGGCGTTTCTCCCATTCGACATTGATCTTCCCTTCTTGCTCTGGCCCCGCTCATTTACATGCGCATCATCGGCATTTCAACACGGCAAATTTGCTCAAAACGCCGCATTTCCGCCGTTTTACTGGTACCCGGCGGTTGATTTGGCACCCGACTTGGCACTGGCGTTTCACCCGTTCGGCACGTAAGAAGGGTGGGGGCGCCATTTAAAGAACAAGCTGTCGTGCAAGATCGAGGATCAATGCGTCCCCGCCTTTTGGCTTTGAAATCTGCCGTTCCCCCTTACGTCATCGCGCAGTCCGACGCCGCAGAACACGCCCAGAATCTGTTCAGCAAGGTGCGCGACATGGCGAGGCTCTATCCCGTCTTCGCCAACACCGGCATTGATCGGCGTTATTCCTGTGTCCCGGTCGAATGGTATCTGGAAGAGCATGGCTGGAAGGACCGCACCCAGCTTTATATTGAAAATGCCGTGGACCTGCTGGAGACGGTGGCGCGCGGCCTTCTGGATGAAACGGGCCTCAAGCCCAACGAGATCGACAGTATCGTGGTGGTCTCCACCACCGGCGTCGCCACACCCAGCCTGGACGCGCTTCTGATCGAGCGCATGGGGCTGCGCCGCGACATCCAGCGGCTGCCGATTTTCGGCCTGGGCTGCGCCGGCGGCGTGACCGGGCTTGCACGTGCTGCCGACATCGCTTCGGCCCGGCCCGGCAGCAAGTTGATGTTTCTGGTGGTCGAGCTTTGCGCGCTCACCTTCCGCAAGAACGACACCTCCAACAGCAATATCGTGGCGACGGCCTTGTTCGGCGACGGCGCAGCGGGCGCCATTCTCTCCACCGACGGCGAGGGACCCGCGTTCGGCGCCGCGGGCGAACATACCTGGCCCAATTCGCTGGACGTGATGGGCTGGGACATGGCTGAGGACGGGCTGAAGGCCCGCTTTGCCCAAAGCATTCCCGCCCTGGTGGCCAACGATTTTCGTCCGCTGCTGGATCAGTATCTGGCCCGCAACGGCATCGCCCTGTCCGAGATCGACGCCTTCGCCTGCCATCCCGGCGGCGCCAAGGTGCTGGATGCGCTGGAAGACGCGCTGGAACTGCAGCGCGGCACGCTGGAAGACAGCCGCTCGGTGCTGCGCGACTATGGCAACATGTCGGCGGTGACGGTGCTGTTCGTGGTCGAGCGCATGAAATTGCTGAAGAAGTCCCAGCGTACCCTTCTCACTGCCTTGGGCCCGGGCTTTTCGGCCACCTTCCTGATGCTGGATGGGCGATGACCGGGATCGCCTACGCCATCATCTTCCTGGTGGTGCTGCAAAGGCTGGGTGAGCTGTTGCTTGCCAACCGCAATACCAGAAGATTGAAAGCGCAAGGCGCGGTGGAAATCGGCGCCGGCCATTACCCCCTGATCGTGCTGCTGCATACCGCCTGGCTGTTGGCTGTGCTTTGGCTTTTGCCGGCGCCACTTGAGATTTCCTGGCCCTGGCTTGCGATTTTCGTACTCTTGCAGGCCGCGCGCATCTGGGTGATCTCAAGCCTCGGTCCGTATTGGACCACGCGGATCATTTCCGTGCCCGGCAAAGCCTTGGTCAAGCGCGGGCCCTATCGCTTCGTCCGCCATCCCAATTACCTGGTGGTGGCGGGTGAGATCCTGGCTCTGCCGCTGGCCTTCCACGAAATCCCGGTGGCGATCTTTTTTTCGCTCGCCAATGCGGCCATTCTGTTCTGGCGCATCCGCGAGGAAGAAGCCGGCCTCGTGACGAGGCGGGAACTGGGCTGACGTCATGATCAGCATCTCGGAGTCCCCAGACAGCGAGACAGGCGCCGCTCTCTGGCTGGGCTTCGCCGCCATGTGCGTGGGCATGTTCATGGCGGTGCTGGATGTGCAGGTGGTGGCGTCTTCGCTCACCGCGATCCAGACCGCGCTCCATATTCCGCTGGACCGGCTGGGCTGGATTCAAACCGCCTATCTGATGGCCGAAGTGGTGGCGATTCCCTTGACCGGCATTCTCACCCGCGCGCTGTCGCTGCGCATCCTGTTCGCCGCCGCCACGTTGGGCTTTATCATCGCCAGCTGGGCCTGCGCCCTGTCCACCGGCTTTGATGTCCTGATCGCTGCCCGCGTGGTGCAGGGATTTTTCGGCGGCATGCTGATCCCCTCGGTCTTCACCGCCGTCTTCGTTCTGATCCCCCAACGTCATCACATTCTCGCCACCACCATGGCGGGCGTGGCGGCGTTGTTCGCCCCCACCTTGGGGCCGCTGTTGGGCGGCTGGCTCACCCAGACGCAATCCTGGCACTGGATTTTTCTCATCAACATCCTGCCCGGCCTGATCGTGGCGCTGATCGTGCTGATGTGCCTCAAAAACGAAAAGCCGAACATTGCGGTCCTCAAGCGCCTCGACGGCCTCACGCTCTTGCTGTTCACGATCTTCCTGGCCGGCCTGCAATGGCTCTTGAACGAAGGCCCTCATTATCATTGGCGGGGTGTTTACATCTGGGGCCTGATCATTACCTGCGGGATCACCTGTGCCTGGGGCATTCATCGCGCTTTGTCGGTGGAGTATCCCTTTGTGCATCTCGACCGCTTCCACAATCGCCGCTTTGCGCTGGGCTGCGCGCTAAGCTTCGTGCTGGGCGTGGGGCTTTACGGCTCGGTCTATCTTCTCTCCGTGTTCCTGGGCGTGGTGCGCAGCCACACGCCGCTGGTGATCGGAGAAATCCTGATAGTGTCGGGAGTCGCGCAGCTCCTCACCGCGCCGGTGGCGGCATGGGCGGAAACCAAAATCAACGCCAGGCTGCTCACCTTGTTCGGCTTCGCGCTGTTCGGGGCGGGCCTGATCGCCAACGGCTTCACCACCCAGGCCAGCGATTTCAATCAATTGTTCTGGCCCCAGGTGACGCGCGGGCTGGCGATGATGTTCTGCCTGTTGCCATCCACGCGCTGCGCGCTGGAGCATTGGCAGCCCGAGGAAGTGGCCGAGGCCAGCGGTCTCTTCAATTTGATGCGCAATCTTGGCGGCGCCATCGGCATCGCCGTGATTGACACGGTTCTCACCGAGCGCACCCAAGGCCATGTCGCGAATTTGGTGGCGCGGCTCCAGGCCGGCGATCCCATTGCAGCGCGGCTGGCAGGCCTGCCGGTGCGGCTGTTCCACAATCACGCCATGGGACCGGTGGACCCGATCACTCAAGCGATGATCGAGCCCATGGTTCGGCGCGCTGCGCTCGCCCAGTCCTGCAACGAGGCCTGGCTGGTGTTGGGCGTACTCTTCCTCACCGCACTTCTATTGGTGCCGGCGATGGTCAAGCCAAAAAGCGCTTAACGTCCCGAGGTCGGCCCCGAGCCGGGCGGACGGGTCAGGGTCGCGCCGATATTGGCCTGCGGCGAGTTCGCCGCCACGTTTGCGGAAGCGCCGGGCGCCATTGAATTGGCGCTCATGGCCGGGCTCGCATTGTCCTGGGCCTGCTTCAGCTGCTCTTCATTCAGCGCCTTGGTCTGCGCGCGTTCCGCCCGGGTAGAAGGATGATGGGTAAAGGCTTGCGCCCCGCCTGCCAGCAACATAAGGGCGGCTGCCCCTAGCGCGAGTGTCCGGATGCTTCTCATGGAAAATCTCCTTTGTTGTCCCTGGTGCAACGAATGCTGAAGCCGCGCCGTTCCGGTGATTCCGCGCTTGCCGCGCGAGGAACTTTCGCCCCTTGAGGCGATTTCCTTATGCGATTGGTTTTTTAAATTGCGAAAGGAATTTCCATGTTGGGAACCATTTTGATTATCGTCCTGCTGCTCCTGCTTTTGGGCGCATGGCCGGCTTGGCCCTATAGCAGCGGCTGGGGCTACTACCCATCCGGCACGCTTGGTCTGGTGCTGGTCGTCGTCCTGGTGCTGGCGCTATTGGGCCGAATTTGATGGTGCCCGGTGATGCCCATGGCAAAACGAAAACTACTTGAAGACATCAAGGCCCGCCCCGGACGCTTTTATCGCGTGCCGGGAGACGTGATGCGGGACCGCCGCTTCGGCGATTCCCAACGCCTGGAAATCTTGCGCGCATGGGCCGCGGAAGGCGACCCCGAGTTCGTCGGGCAGATCGACGACGTATTGGCGGACATGGAACGCCGCCTGGCGTCCAGCGACCACGCGGCTGAATAGGAAAGCGAGTCATGACAACAACCAGAGACGGTCACACGGAATTGGATGCCGAAGAGGCCCGCCAAGGCGCGGAGACCGGGACGGTGCGGTGGGTCCTGCTCATCAGCCTGGGCCTGACGGTTCTGGCCGGCATCATCATCTATTTCAGCTTCTTCCGGCTCTAAACACAGCAGCCTCCCCGGCGAGGGCCGGAGGGGGTTGACGACGGCGATGGCGCCCGTCACCAAGTCTCATGTCGAGGCCGGGTCATGCATAGCGCCGAGCTTTCCATCATCGTCCCCACCTACAAGGAAAGGGGCAATGTCGCCGAGCTGGTGCGCCGGCTGGATGCCGCGCTGGCCGGAATCGCCTGGGAAGCGGTTTTCGTGGACGACAATTCTCCCGACGGTACCGCGGCAGAGGTGAAGGACATCGCCGGTGATGATTCGCGCGTGCGCTGCCTGCGCCGCGTAGGCCGCCGCGGCCTGGCGGGTGCCTGCATCGAAGGCATTCTTTCATCGGCTGCGCCCTTCGTGGCCGTGATGGACGCCGATCTTCAGCATGACGAGAAAGTGATGCCGCTGATGTTGAAGCGGTTGAAGGACGGCAGCGTCGATCTGGTGGCCGGCACCCGCTATGTCGAAGGCGGCAGCACGGGAAATTTCTCCCAGAGGCGCGGCGCCATTTCGCGCGCTGCCACCAGGCTCACCCACCGGCTGGTGGGCACCAATCTCAGCGATCCCATGAGCGGCTTTTTCATGATGCGCCGCGAGAATTTCGAACGGATCGCGCCCGATCTTTCGCCCGTGGGCTTCAAGATCCTGCTCGACATCGCCATCACCGCCGGCGACCGGCTTGCCATCGCCGAGCAGCCCTATGTCTTTGGCGCGCGCTTCGAAGGCGAAAGCAAATTCAATGCCCAGATCGGCGTGGAATTCCTGGGGCTGTTGCTGGCCAAGGTGACGGGCGATCTGGTGGACCCGCGCTTTATTTTCTTCGCCATCGTGGGAAGCGTGGGCCTTGTGGTGCATCTGGTGGCGCTGAGGCTGGGGCTGCTGTTCCTGCCCGATGCCTTCCGCGCCGCCCAGATCATCGCCACCTTTGTCGCCATGACCAGCAACTTCCTGCTCAACAACGAACTCACTTACCGTGATCGCCGGCTTAAAGGTGCGGCGATGCTGCGCGGTTTCGTCCTGTTCTGCCTGATCGGGTCGGTGGGCGCGCTCACCAATGTGGATCTCGCCTCCTGGCTTTACAGCGAGCGTCAGGTCTGGTGGGTGGCGGGGGCGGCGGGCGCCATCATGGGCGCGTTGTGGAATTACGCCATGTCGACTTTGTTCGTTTGGCGCGCTCGCTGATGGGGCCACGCGCCGCTTTATGGTCGGTGGCGGGGCTGATCGTGTTGCGCCTGGTGATGGCGGCCGTGCTGCCGCTCTCCGCCGACGAGGCCTATTATTGGCTTTGGTCCAAGCATCTGGCCGCCGGGTATTACGATCATCCGCCAGCCATCGCCTTCGTGATCCGCTTCGGCACCTGGCTTCTGGGCGACACGGAATTGGGCGTGCGCCTGGGCGGCGTGCTGCTTTCTATCCCGGCCAGTTGGTGCGTGTGGCGCACGGGGCAATTGATCCTGAAGGATGACGGCCGCGCCGCGCTGGCGGCGCTGTTGTTCAATCTCACTTTGATGATCGGGGTGGAGATGCTGGCGGCGACGCCGGACACGCTGTCGGTGAGCGCCACCGCCGGTTTTCTTTTCTTTCTGGCGAAAGTGGAAGCGACCAATGACGGACGCTGGTGGCTGGGCGTGGGCGTGAAAGGCGGGCTGGGGCTGCTCGCCAAATATTCCGGTTTTTTCATCGGGCTTGGCGCGCTGGTCTGGCTTCTGGCGAGTCCGCGCGCGCGGTCCTTCCTCAAGACGCCCTGGCCCTGGGCGGGCGCGCTGGTGGCGCTGATCATTTTCCTGCCCAATCTCTGGTGGCAGAGCAGCCATCAATGGATGACCTTCGCCTTCCAGTTCGGGCGCGTGACGGGCGGGCATCTCACCGGCCGCTATCTTCTGGAATTCATCGGCGCCCAGCTGGGCCTGGCCACGCCGTTCATCCTTATACTGA
>Ga0209483_1001124_pt1 | contig 20891 bp, 18 predicted proteins | sample NGEPerA_FD_184508 | JGI IMG/M metagenome (GOLD analysis project Ga0209483, IMG submission 184508) | Arctic peat soil microbial communities from the Barrow Environmental Observatory site, Barrow, Alaska, USA - NGEE PermafrostL2-A... | ecosystem: Environmental > Terrestrial > Soil > Wetlands >... | reverse complement strand
ACCTGCGGATGGGCCGTATCGCCCGGACGGCACACACCCTGCCGATAGAGCTTGTTGGGCGCGGTCCGCAGGATGCTGGCCACGTCCAGCGTTTTGTCGTCCTCCACCGCGCGCTTGAGGAACTTGAACTCCCAGCGAGGCTCGCCTTCCAGATAAAGAAGACGCGGCTTGCGCGAGTCCACATTTACAAGCCGTGTGACGCGATTGTTTCGCGGATTCTCTTCGTTCGGGAACGGCTCAATGGCAGCTTCGAGCGTCTTCACGCCGGCATCACCCGCGTTGAACAGCACCGTCTCCACCTGTTCGATCCCTTCGCCTTTCAGCGTGACATCCTGGGTGGCCACCACCTTGGAGCCTTCCTTCAGCGTGATCTTGGCTTTCTGCCCGGTGTAGCCATGCTGATGGAAGCTGATGGTCGCACCCAGGCGCGATTGCGGCAAAGCTCGCGAGGCCACATCCACGTTGCTGATTTCCACGTCGTGGCTCATGGTCTCCCGGCCCAGCCCGATGGTGTGCACCGGAATCCGCTGGCGCCGAATCTCCGCCAGCGTTTCCAGATCGACGCCGCCGGTGTTATCCGAGCCGTCGCTCAACAGGATCATCGCGCCGATCGGCAGACTCGAAGCGTCCGCGGCCACCTGTTTCAGCGTATCGCCGATGTGCGTGGCAGTGGCGCCGGCGGTCAGTTGCTCCAGCTTGTCGATCCGCTCTGCATGATCGCTCATCTTGTAAAGCCGCACCTGGAACTTCTGCTGCAGCGCTTTCAGCAACCCGCCGTTCAGAACCTTCTCCGCGGCTTCCTCCCGCGTACTGTTCTCATCGTTCGTGGTCATGCTGGTGGAATCGTCGATGACCACCGCCACGATGTTCTGCTGCGGTTTCAGGGTCGAGACACTCAGAGCCGGATGCCACAGGAGGAACAGCAGCAGCGCCGCCAGCGCCGTCTGCAAAACCCAGACGGAAGTCCGCCGGACCACGCCCATGCGGGAAGATCCGGACGTCTGGCGCCAGATCAGGAAAGCGAGCACGCCCGCCGCCGCCAATACGCCCAGGCCCATGAGCCAGAGCGGCCAGCCGGCCAGGAAGATAAACGTCCCCTGGCGATAGATCGAGAGCGGGTACTTAAAGAGAAACTCGAACATGTGGGGTGAAGGCTCTCATCTCTTGTGTCAGATCAGTCAAATCAATGTGTCAGATCATACAAGACGTAGTTCGCCGAGATACGATACGCCTGGGAGGCATATTTCTCCGGATACCGAGGGTCATCGGACCATTCGATGGCGTCCCCCATGTCCACGTTGTGGCAGATCCCGACCACGATACGTCCTTTGTCGTCGTAGATCGCACGAAACTTGGGATCAAAACCATCGAACTCCCACGGGATGCCGCTGTAGATAAACTGCGCTCCCGGGATCCGGGAATGCGGGTCTATATCGTATATGACGTGGAAGATCGGATCCTGGTTATCGATATCCACCACGGGACGGCGAGGAAAAACCTTCCGCATGCCCTCCATGAAGACATCCCATTCCTTGGTTCCGTGAAAATCGTCGGTCATGAAGAATCCGCCGCGCAGGAGGTAATCGCGCATCTGGTCGGCTTCTTCGTCGTTCAAGCTCCAGTGCCCAACCTCCACTCCATACACGAACGGCCAGTTATAAATGTCGCTGCTGTTGTCGAGCTCCACCACCTGCTCCACCGATTTGGCGTCCACCCGGGTCAGCCGCAGCAGGCCCTGTAAAGTGTGGCGATCCCCCAGCGGATAGTCGGTCCGCCAGCCGTACCGGCCGGTGTTGTTCGGCAGCGGGTGCTCGAACGTCGAACTGGTGTACTTCAGCCGGCCCCGGGTCCATTCGGCGTCCCGCTGCCAGTCCGCAGGCAGCGGCGCTTCGGCGTGCTCTTCGGTGCTTTCGTAATTGATGAAGGGCTTCTGGGCTTGTAAGATACCCCAGGTACCGAGGCCGCCCAGAATGAGGAAAACCGACGCGCGCAGGCGCATGAAAGTCTTAGCCGGCCTTAAGGATAGCACGCTCAATGAGAAAGGTCGTAGACGAAGTAATTCATGGCGATCCGGTAGGCCATGTTGGCCCATTCGGCCGGATATTCCGGTTCATCGGACCATTCCCAGGCGTCGCCCAGATCCATGTTGTGGCAGATCGCAACCACCACCCGGCCCTTGTCGTCGTAGATGCCCTTCCACTCGGCCCGATACCCGTCCTGTTCGTAGGTTCGTCCCGTGCGGAGGTACTGCGCGCCCGGAATCTGGTACTTGTCGTCCAAATCGTACAAGGTGTGAAAGATGGGTTCGGCATTCGGCAGATCGACAATCTCCCGGTCCGGATAAACCTGTTTGATCCCTTCCAGGAACACGGCCCACTCGCGGCTTCCATGAAAATCGTCCACCATCAGGAAACCACCGCGATTGAGGAAATCGCGGAGTTGCGCGGCTTCCTCGGAGTTGAGTTGCCAATGCCCGACTTCCACCGCGTACAGCATGGGCCAGTTGTAGATGTCGTCGCTGGTATCGAGCGCCACGGGCTGTTCCACCGAACGGGTGTCGATGCGAGTCAGGCGCTTCACTCCGAAGAGCAAGTGCCGGTCAGAACGGGGATAATCGATGGTCCAGCTTCCCCGGCGGCGATATCCGAATGCGAAACCGGTATAGTCCGGGTACATCAGGCGGGCGCGGGTCCACTCGTGGGGAACATTGTAGTCCGGCGGAATGTCGGACTCGGCGTGTCCTTCAACGGTGTCGTATTGCTGGAACGGCTTCTGCGCGTGGAGCAGGCCCCAGCAGCCGAACAGCGCCGCTGCTACGACCAGAGCAATAGTTCTCAGGCGCATCTGGCGCCAGAGTAGCACGTATGATCCCCCGCCCTGACGGGCGCGGCTTTCCGCGTTTCAGCCCAGCCCCGCCTGTGAGGGCGGGGGCAGGAACACGCTCTAGTCGTACTACTTAATCCGGTATTCCGCCGTGATCGTGTTCAGCGTCTTGGATGCCGCCAACTGGAACGGCCCAGGAATATTGGTGCAATCGATATAGAACTTGATCGCGTCCGAGACGTTCTTCAACTTGTAATTGGCCCAGCCCAGCGAGCTCAACACTTCCGCTTTGAAGCGAGGATCGGTAAGGTTGGGCAGTGCCGCCCGAAACGCCTGGTCCGCCGCATCCCATTTTTCAGCCTGGAAGCTGACGGATCCGATCATGTAATTCGCCTGGGTCAGTTCCGCGGTCTTATTGCGGGCCCAATCGGCGTCACTGAGGCCCTGCGGCTTTTCAGCTTTGTTCAAACGTTCGATAGCCCTCTTCGACAGATTCACCACGGCATTGGGATCTTTGCCGGACTTGAAATCGGATTCGGCCACCAGCAGCATGGCGTCCTCGCGCGTATTGTTGTGCGTCACCAGCTTTTCGGCCGCGGCGAGAGCCTTGGCGGAGTCGCCCTGCTCGCGATAGGCCAGAAACACCGCGACCTCGATATCCGCGGCATGCGAGGTTTGCGGATGATTGGTGAGAAACGCGTTCAGCAGCTTAATCCGCTCCACTGGATTCTTGGCGGTGACGGCATCCTTATACGCGTCCTGCTCAACCGCCTGACGGGCGCTGGCGCCGCAATCGCGCGTGGCCTGGCTCATGTCCGGATCGGGGTTCTTCAACACCTTTTCCGCGAGGTAGCCCGTCTGCTTGATCCACACAGCCGTCAGCGCCGGATCCTTCATATCCGCCGCGATGCGCCAGTTCAAACAGGCTGCCGCCAGGTTGTCCGGATTGAGGGTCAGCGCATTGGAACCGGCGGTCAAGGCTTTATCGAGCTTCCCGGCCTGTTGATAGCGGGCCTGCATTTCGCCGAACGCGTATCCCAATGAAGGAGAGGACGGGAACACTTCCGGAAAGAGTTCGAGCATCACCAGCTTCCTGGAAAGGTCGTTCTCAGACTGGGCCTTCTCCAGCAGCCTCCCCTCGGGCGTGTTCGGGTCAAAGGACGGCTTCGCGCCGGCCCATCCAAGCGATGGGATCGCACATAAAGCCAGCAACGTTGCTGAAAATAGAGATACTGGATGACGAGACAGGATCATGGAAACCTCCCCTCTCGCTGTCCATCGGCGGATGGGGGCAATAAGGATAGACCCTAGGGGACTAGGCTCGATTTTTATTAGGGGTACCGCATTGCTGTTGGAGCGTTAGCCTAGGGCTGGATCAGCTGGAGCTGGCCGTTGCGGACCACAACCTGCAACTGCGTCCCCGAGCATGCCGGCAAAGGACGGCCGGCGTAGTAATTCAGGCCGTAGGTCCAGTCCCGCCGGACGTTTTTGACACAGATATCGGCGGCTTCCAGTTGTTGGGCATGGGTCCGCCAGAATGCGCGAACGGAATAGCGCTGATCGAGCACGGGCAGCGCGGCGAATTTGAAATAGGCGATCGCTCCGAGACTGGCCAGCGTGGCGACGATGATCGCCTGCCCGCGTTTTCCCGGTTCGTTCTTTCCAATCCAAGCCAGCCAAAACACCGCCGCGGCGGCCAGCGCGAACGGCCACCCAAGCGCCAGGCGCGCGACGGAGAAATGCGCCGACGACCCCCCCGACAGAAGCGCGTCCGGCAAATACGAGGCGATCGCGGGAACGGCGATCAGCAGCACCACGCACCCGCCCATCCACCAGCCCGCCGCGGGAGTCTTATCCAAGGCGAACGCCAGGATGATTGCCAGCGCCGGCAGCAGCGGGAGGACATATCCCGGCAGCTTGTTCTGCGCGGCGGAAAAGAACACCAGCCCGAACGCCAGCCACAACACCAGGAACCGGATGCGCGCATCCTGATAGGTCTTGGGTCGGAACAACAGGCCGGCCAGGAATGTCCAGGGGAACAATCCCGCCAGCAGCACCGGCACGTAATACCAGAACGGCTGTGGATGATCGAGCGTCGGATGCAGGAAGCGATCCACATGATGCTTCCAGAAAAATTCGTCCCAGAAGACCGGTCCGTTACGCACGTAACACAGCACGTACCACGGGGCGGCGACCACCACGCAGCTCGCGAGCATCGCCAGACGCATGCGGCGGGCCACCAGCAACACCGGTGCGATCAGCACCAGCGGCACGAATCCTTTGGCCAGGACGGCCAATCCCAGAAACACGCCCGCCCAGATTCCCAACACCGTGGACTGGCGCGCGCGGCTGGGGATCGCGCTCGGTCCGAAGACTCCGATGAGCATCGCGGCTCCCAGCGCGGCCGACATCGGCAGATCGGTGACCGAAACGAAGGTGTACGCCACCCAGCCGGCCGAGGTGGCGAGGATTCCGGTGGCCGCGAGCGCAAGGCGGGGCGAGAATTCGCGCGCCAGCGTGCGATGGAAGAACCACAGGAACGCGAGGCTCGCCAGCGCCAGGGGCAGCCGCGCGGCCCATTCGTCGTTCCCTGAAAAAGCGAGATGCAGCTTGTGCCCCGCCCCGGTCATCCAGTACAACAGCGGCGATTTTTCGAACCACGGAGATCCATCCAGGCGCGGCGTGACCCAATCGCCGGAGCGCGCCATTTCACGGCCGATGGAGGCGTAGCGCGGCTCGTCCGGTCCCAGGAATCCGACCCGGCCCAGGCTGCTTAGATAGACCACCAGCAGCGGAACCAACAGCCAGTATTTCGACAAGTCTCCAGTATAGGTCCGCTCCATGACTGTCGCGGCTCGGCAGGCAGCTTTTCCGAGCCGCGAGAGTCATCGAGCGGTACAATTAAACCTAGGTCCAAACCATGAAACTTGTCACGCTCCTGCTTGCGACGCTTCCCATGTTTGCGCAGACCGCCGCACCCGCGGCGAACATCGACAAGCCCGCGATCGAAGCCTATCTGCGCCACGCCGAGCTCTGGATTCCCCAGGTCTCCGTCAGCATCGACGATCCCAAGCCTTCGGCCTATCTGCCGGGATTCTCCGAAATCGAGGTGCACCTTTCCTATCAGGGGCAAACCAAGGAAGAGCACTATTTGATCTCCCCGAATGGCAAGAACATCGTCAAGGGCGACGTCTACGACATCACCAAGAGCCCGTTTCAAGCCAACATCGACCGGATCAAGCTGGATTCGCAACCGAGCTATGGAACGCCCGGCGCGCCGGTCACCATTGTGGTCTACGGCGATTTCCAGTGTCCCGTTTGCAAGGCCGAGGCCGACGTGATGCGCAAGAACGTGGCCCAAAACTTCCCCGGCAAGGTGCAGGTGTACTTCAAGGACTTTCCGCTGGAATCGATCCATCCCTGGGCCCGCGCCGCCTCTGATGTAGGCCGCTGCATCTACAAAGAGAATCCGGATGCTTTCTGGAAGTTCCACGACTGGATCTATGAAAATCAGGAAGGCATTACGCCCGAAACTCTGAATTCGAAGGTGATGACCTGGGCCGGAACCGCCGGCATCGATGCGATCCAACTGGGGCGCTGCGTCGATGGCAAGGCCACCGACAAGGAAGTCGCTCAAAATCTCGCCGAGGCGCACGGGCTCGGGCTGGACGCCACGCCGACCCTGTTCATCAACGGCCGCAAGTTTGTGGGCGCTCTGGAATGGCCCATCATGAAACAACTGGTCCAGCTTGAAATCGACCATCAGGCGGAAGCCGCGAAGACCACGGCCCAAGCGCCCGCTAAGACGGAAAACACCAAGTGCGATGATTCGTGCGTGGTCACCATTCCGAAGATCGCCGCTGCCGGCAAGAAATAGGATTTACCCGTGCGCCGATTCACCATTGCAGCGCTGCTCGGATGGACGGCGGCATGGGCCCAAGCGCCTGCGGCGATTAATCCCGACGCGTACCTGGCGCACATCAAGTACCTTGCGTCGCGCGAATTAAAAGGCCGCGCAACCGGATCGCCCGAACTCGAAAAGGCCGCGAACTATATCTCGTCGCAATTCAAATCCTTCGGTGTGAAGCCTGTGCCTGGCAACTCCTACGAGCAGCCGTTCACGACAACGGTCGGCGCTCACATGGGCGCGACGAATCGCCTCGAGGTAACGGATGGTGGCAAGACCACCGCTCTGCCGCTGCGCGACGGCTTTATCCCTTTTAGTTTTTCTTCCTCCGGCACGGTCTCGGCTCCGGTGGTTTTCGTGGGATACGGGATCACGGCCAAGGAATATCACTATGACGACTATGCGGGGATCGACGTAAAGAACAAGATCGTTCTGCTGGTCCGCCACGAGCCTCAGGAACAAGACGAGAAGAGCGTGTTCCAGGGCAAGGAGCTCACCCAGCACTCGACCTTCGCCATCAAGGCCGTGAATGCGAAAATGCACGGCGCCCGCGGGGTCATCCTCATCAACGACGCGTATCCGCACCACACGCCCGCGGAGGACCGGCTCGACCCCTTCGGCAAAGCCACCGGACCCACCGACGCCGGCGTTCTGTTCGTACAGGTAAGGGAATCCACCGCCGCGGCGTGGCTCAAGACCGAAGGCCGCGACCTGCACGAAATTCTGGACGGCATCGACAAGGACTTGAAGCCGCGTTCCTTCCCGTTAACGAAACTCACGATAAATGTGACGCTCAACATCCAGCACGACGTGAAGACGGTTCACAACGTCGCGGCTTATATTCCTGGCAAGACCAAGGAGTACGTGATCATCGGCGCGCATTACGACCACCTGGGCCTGGGCGATGAGCACTCTCTCGCGCCTTCGCAGATCGGGACGATCCATCCTGGCGCCGACGACAATGCCTCCGGCACGGCGGGCGTGATCGAGTTGGCCCGCTGGTTCTCGAAGCAGCCGCAGCAGCAGCGCGGGATTCTATTTATCACCTTCGCGGGCGAAGAACTAGGCCTGCTTGGCAGCAACTACTACACCGGACATCCCTTACTGCCGCTCGAAAACGCCGTGACGATGATCAACATGGACATGATCGGGCGGATCCGCGGCGGCAAGGTCTACGTCAACGGCACGGGAACCGGTTCCACGCTCGACAAACTGGTGGAGTCCGTCACGCCTCCCACGGGGTTCAAACTCGACCTCTCGGAAGCCACGGGATACGGCGGCAGCGATCACATGTCTTTCACCGTGAAGCAGGTGCCGGTACTGTTCTTCTTCAGCGGTTTGCATGGCGATTATCATAAGCCGAGCGACACCTGGGACAAGATCGACGCCCCCGACGCCGCCAGGCTCCTGGGCTACGTCGCACAGATCACCACTCGTCTGCTGAACGATCCGGGGCGACCCAAGTTCCAGCGTGTGGCGGAGAAGGTCGCGCCCAACAGCTCGGGCGGAGGTGGCGGCTACGGCCCCGAGTTCGGCAGCATCCCCGATTTCGACGAGCCGCCGCATGGCGTCCGTTTCGCCGATATTCGCGACGGAACCCCCGCCGCGAAAGCCGGCCTGAAGGCGGGCGATATCCTGATCGAGTTCGATGGCAAGGACATAGGGAATTTGTACGACTTTACTTATGCCCTACAGGCCCATAAGCCCGGAGACGAAGTACTAGTGAAGGTACTCCGCGGGTCCCAGACAATTGAGGCGAAAGTACTGCTCACAGAGCGGCGTTAGTTCGCCATACTGGAGCTGCCCACGAAGGCAGCCATGCAAAATACATTAGCAGCCCACAAGCTTCCTCCCCTGATTCTTCATCCCTTTGCGGACCAATCCAGCCCTGGTAAAGTCGTGGAAAGCTCGCGGGCCAGCCTGATGCTGCAAGGCTTGCTTCCGGCCGGACAGCAGACCTCGGAAGACCTGGAACGAACGCTGCTCGAGGGCCGCTATCAGGAAGTCCGGATGCTTTTCTATGTGGGCAGGGATGTCCTGCGCTGGGTCGGGCAATGCCTGGAGCACGTCAACCGCTACGCGGAGTTCCAGAGATTATCCTTCCAACCCCAAAGTTTTGCCGCCTACCTGGTGCAGAATCCGCCGGCCGAGGTTTCCAGCAAGCTGAAGAAATGGGGCGTTTCGAACCACAAGTCGATCTTTTCACGAGCGCTGGGATTGAACATCATCCTGGCGGACATGCCTCCGCAGGAAATGTTTGCTCCCGACTTTCTGCGCCACTATCACCGCTACGCCGACCAGATGTTTCACTGCCACCTGGGTCAGACGGTCTTTGCCGATCCATCGCTGCTGGGATTCGATTTCGAGATCTTCGCTTCGGGCGAATACTCGCGGATGCTCGAGCGTGAATGGGCGGCGCAGGCGGAAAAGTAACCAGACCGTTACGCCACCGCCGCAATCCTAGTGGGAGACGTCTCCCGCTGCACGCCCTTAGGAGAAGCGTCGCGATACGCTTGCGCGAAATGGCCGTGCATCCGGGAACAAGCCGGGTCTGGATACAGCTGGACGAACATCTGCCCCAGCATTTTGCCTTGCAACCCCTTGCACAGACGCGCTACTTCACCCGCCGTGTGGGACGTGCATGCTTCGCAGGTCAGTCCGACTTCGATACAGATATTCGGATAGGATTCTTCGTATGCCGGCATAGTGAGGTCTTAGTATGCCGTAGTACTCCCGTTAGGCCAATGGCGCTGAGGTGGGTTTGATCTAACCCTTTTAGGGGTATCGGCTGGGGATAACCCTTGTGTTTCCCGTTGGTATTATGGGTGCTGAAGAGGAGTCGGCATGCATTGGGCGGCGCTCATTTTCCCCGTCGTTTTACCCGTAGTCGCTTTGGCCGCAACACCGGGCGCTCCGCCACCCGACTTTCAAGCGCCGGACTTCCGGGTAGAACGCCAACCCGTCCCGCATGGCGCCGAACTGCTGACGGTTTTCGGCTCGCTTCCCGACCACGCCGGCGACGTCCCTCTGGTCAGTGTCCTGCGGGACACGCTGGGCGATAACGACCCCAATAACGATCGTTTGCGCTCTATCTGGGTGCTCACCTCCGCGCGGCCGACCATCCTGCAGCACGCCGCCGCGTTCATTCCCTTCTTCTACTGGCGGCCGGACCTGGGAAAGAACCCGAACCGGAAGCCAGCCGCCATTCTGGACCTGGGCAATACCAGCACGGTGGTGTGGAATGCGCTGGCCCAATCGGTGGTGCAGGCAGCGGCAATTGACTCAAACGGAGCGCTGATCCGCGCCACGACGCGCCGCTATCGTGCCAATCTTGCCGACCAGCGGCAGGTGAACCTGACCGAGGGTCTCACGGTGATCTCGCAGTTGGAAGAACTTCCTAACGCCGAGGCGATGCTCAGCGAGCCGGAATTGCTCGAAATTCAGGCTCGCCTGGCCCTGGCTGGCAAAACTCTGGGTGGATTGGTCACAACCGAGCGCCTCCCCGACGCGTATCTGAAGAACCGGATCCAGACCGAGGAGACGCGAGGCCACAACTGGGAACTTCTTCGGCAACGCGCGGAAGCCAACGGGCTGTATTTCGATCCGCTGGGGTTCGCCCGCTCCCGAACGCACGCCTTACTGTGGGTCGCGCGCGAAGATCTGGTCCCCAACGGCAAACCCCACAAGTGGGACGGGAAATTTCTCGGCATCGCCGATCCGTTCGGCGATTCGCGCCTGAGGAACTGGACCGGATACACGGAGAAGCGATATTTCGACGCATCCGGGCTGCCGGTAGACGCGGACACGCCCGGGGCTGCCTCTCGCGAGCTGATTCCGCTGGCGCTGTACTCCCTGGACTATCCGAAAGTTCCTCTTGTATTGGTGGATTTTCGCGATACGCACAAACCCAAGAACCGCGAAATGCTGCGCCTGGCCAGCGGGGATGTTGTGAGCGGCGTGCTCGGCATCGGCAAATGGGGCAACTGGCCCTATTTCGCCGGTTCCGTGGCTTGGAACTTTGTGCGCTCCCGCCACGGCGATCCCAATAATCGCGCGGCACGCCTGAGAGCCTTCTCCCAGGTGCGGCGTTGGCTCGCGCTCGACGGCTCCATGGATCCCGCGCTGCGTGCGGAATTGCAGCGGCGGCTGGAGATCCTGGGTGTGAATCCGCTGGAAGACAGCGTGTTCGAGGAGACCGAGATCGCCGAGCGCCAATACGACGCGTTGTTGCGCTACGCCGCCGATCCCGATGGATTGCCCGCGCGGCTGGATCGCGACCGCAATGGGGAGTTGGCCACCTACCGCCACGGCCTGCCCGCGCGCACGGGCTTGCGGCTGGCAAAATGGTCCAGCTTCGGCCTCTATTCCCACCAGGAAATGAATGACCGTACCAGTCTGGAGTTGGCTCTGAGCCGGGCACGGCGCGCCGCCAGCCAAATCCGATTCCTGGAGATCGTGGCCCAATCGAGTCCTCAGCCCGAAGCGGCCCGGAACATCGCGGAAGTCCGCCGCGCCGTGAACGATCTGATCGAGACCGGCATCCCGCCGCGCTCGGTGGACGTGGTTTCGCGAATTATGCAGCAAACCAGCGACGCGGAAACGCGGGAACTGTGCGCGCGTGCGCTGGCCGGCGCCGGCGTCGCGGCAGGACAATAGACCGTGCGAAGAATCGCGCTTTTGTTGCTGTTCAGCGCGCTGCTTTCCGGCGCTGAATCAGCCAGTGTCCAGCGCGTCGTGATCCTGAAAGTCGACGGCCTGCCCGGCGACCTGCTGGAACGGTCCGTCAAGGAGACCAGCGGCCCAGGCCGCGATGGCCACAGCCAGCTGCCGTGGATCGAGCATATCTTTTCGCAAAATGGCGTATGGATGGAAAACTTCTATGTGCGCGGAGTAAGCCTGTCCGCGCCCTCCTGGTCGCTGCTCGATAGCGGCCGCCATCTGCAGATTCGAGGCAACGTAGAATATGACCGCTATACGCTGCGCGCCTACGACTACCTGAACTTCTTCCCGTTCTATTTCAGCTATGCGGCTTCGCGCCAGGTGGACATGCCCGCGGCCGAGCTCATGGACCAGGCCGGCGTGCCCCTGCTGGTCGACCGCTTTCCTTATGAAGAGCGCTTTCAATCCCCGCAGCTCCTGCAACGCGGGCTGCGGTTGAACTCGCTTCCCGGGGCCTTGAAACGAGCCATCGCCGCCACCTCGCCCCGGGATTTTGTGGATGAGTGGAACATCGGCCTTGCCTGGTCCGGCTCCTGGTACCGCCAGAACGAAGCCGACCTGATCGCCAGTCTCAAAGATCCACACATCCATTATCTGGATTACTTCACCGGCGAATACGATCACCTGGGGCACCTGACCGGCGATCCCGTTTCCCAGTTGCACGCCCTGGAAGATCTGGATGCTCTGGTGGGCCGCGTGTGGAACGCCATCGCCGCCAGCCCCCTGGCCGCGCACACCGCGCTGATGCTGGTTTCCGATCACGGCATGAACACCTCGCCGGCGATCTTCAGCCAGGGGTTCAACTTCGTGGACTGGTTCAACAGTCCCGCCGGCGGCGCGCACCACGTGATCACCGACCGGCATCCACTCACTGAGTTCAAGCTCAAGGGGCTCGACCCCTTCGTCTCCGAAGTCATCACGCCCAGTCCGGATTCGAACTATCTGGCCGGCCAGTCCGACCAATACCCCACGGTGGTGTTGGACCTGGATGGCAATGAGCGCGCCAACATCGGCCTGCGAAACAACACCTTCAACGTCGTGCAGATTCTGCTCGACGAGTTGATGCAGAAGGGGGTGCCGGGTCCGGTCCGGAACGCGGCATTGTCCGGACTGTTTTCGACGCTGGATAAGGTGCGCGCCGATTGGCGGCGGGACATAGACGATCTGTCCCGGCAGCTCACCGCGCTCGATGGCCGCATCGATGCTCTGCAGAAGGTGGTGGACGCGCAGCCCAAGAAAAAGAAATGGACCAAGCAACAGATCGCCCTGGGCCTGGATAAAGACGCCCGCCGCGACGTGGTTCGTTTGAATGCCTGGCGCGCGGACCGCAAGGCCTACGCGGAATATGTCGCCATCATCTCACGCCTGCTAAGCCTGAGCCCTGCCGATTTCGATCCCGGCCAGTTCAAGATGACGGAGCTGATTCCGCCTAAATCCCTGGGACCTTTGAATTCGTTGTGGGATCTGCGGCACTACGTAACCGGTCGCGTGCCCGGCGGGTTAGTGGTCGCCGCGGACGGCTCGCTCGATTGGGAGCGGAGCTTCCGCACGGTGGATTACTTCACCGCGCTGCGCTCGATTTCGGTGCGGAATAACGTCCAGCCGGGAGTGGCGCCGAAACCGGTGGACTTCATCGCTGTCAGAATCCCCGACCGCAACGCGGTCCTGGTTTGGCGCGACGACGCGCACCAGGCTCTGATCCTCGCCCGCGGCGGCGAACTTCGCTACCAACCGGTGAACTCGAGCCTCGAACCTGTTCCGTGGACGCCGGGCCTGCCGCTGGAGTACCTCGAAGATCCGCAGCTCAAAATCCCGGCGGGCGATCGGGAGACCTGGCTCAATCAGTGGCATGACGAACGCACGTGGCTCGACGCCGTGCATCGCACGCGCTATTCGAACGGCATCATCGGCCTGACCGAAGCATTGCTGGATGCTCCCACCGAGGTCCTGGATCCCTACCAGCAGCGCAAGCGCGATTTGCGTCGCACGGATTTGCTGGTGCTCGCCAACGACCACTGGAATTTCAACGTGCGCGGCTTCAATCCGGGCGGGAACCACGGATCGTTTTTTCGTATATCGACGCACTCGGTCCTGCTCTTCGCCGGCGGCAAGGATACCGGCATTCCCGAGGGCCTGCGCGTCGAGACTCCTTACGACAGCCTGAGCTTCGTCCCGACGATTCTCAACTTGATGGGCCGTCCGGAACCGGATCTGCCAGGTCCGGTGATCCGGGAGTTGGTCCGATAGTTCTCCGGTTCGGGCGTTTCTCGTCAAGGTGACGGGAAGCCGGCACCCGATTGCGCCAGCAAGGCTCTTCACGAGCTGATGGACTCGGACATCGATCTTGCCCGTTCCGCGGTCGATCACCTCAATCGCTTCGACATGAGGATTAAACTCTTTGCGTCCGGTAGTGGAGCGTCTCTTAAGAATGGACTCATCCACATAAACTACAACCAATAAACTACAACCAATAAACTACAACCACGTAAACTAAAACATATGCGTTATTTCACGCTGCCCGAGGCGCAGCGCGCACTGCCTGAAGTGGAGCGTCATCTCCGCGAGGCTCTCTTTCACAAGACCGAATCCCAAAAGGCCCAGGAACACATGGACCGCACGACGGATCATGTGCGGTCTTCGGGCGGCGCCCGGGTCAACCCCGGCGAAGTCCTGGCGACGCGGGTCCGCCGCGATACCAGCATTTCCGCCCTCAAGGAAGCCCTGGACGAGATTGCGGAGGCCGGCGCCCTGGTCAAGGATCTCGATATCGGCCTGCTGGACTTCATGACCCGCTATCGTGACCGCGATGTATGCCTCTGCTGGAAGCTGGGCGAAGACCAGATCCGCTTCTGGCACGGCACCGAGGAAGGCTTCCGCGGCCGCAAACCCATCGACCAGGAATTCCTTCAGAATCATCGCGGCGAGAGCCCGGTTTGACACCCTTGCACTCGGGCCGATAGACTGAGATCCAGGGAATGCTGCTCGCACGCGAGTTCGTAGATTTCGTTTCGCGCCAAATCGTTAAGAAACTGACCCCCCAGTGGATTGAGACCACCGATAACCAGGTGGCCGCTGAATTCATCGCCACGGTGGTCGAAGAAGATTTGAGCATTGAGGATCGCTTGAACGACGAGGTGCGCGAGCTCCTCAGCCAGTACAGCGATTACATGCGGCGCGAAGGCGTCAGCTATCAGGACATGTTCCGGCGCATCAAGAACACCCTGATCACGCAGCGTAAAGTCATCCGGGCCTCGGGGCGCGATACGGGCGACTCCATGAAGCTTTCGCGCGACAAAATTAACGACATTTCCCACAAAGTGGTGGCGGCCCTCCGCAAAAGCCGCGACTTCCGGCTGAAGCGCGATCCCAACGACGTCCGCCTGGAACTGGTCAAGGTGGTGACCGAAATCCTCCAGACCGAAGAGAAGGTCGACAAGGCCGCCCGCACCAAGATCCGCACTCAAAAGAAAGAAATCGCTGAAGGCACCGAAGAGTGGGATCTGCTTCACAAGCGCTACTACGCCGAGGAATTGAAGAAGCTCGGCATCGATCTCGCCAACTGAGGCTCGCCCCGTAAGGTGCGGCTGGCCCGCATCCCCAATACAATACTGGATACAATAGGTGTCCATCATGACCCCTTCTCCGGGTTCCCGGCTCGATCACTACGAGATCGTGGAGTTGATCGGCAAGGGCGGCATGGGCGAGGTGTATCGGGCCAGGGACACGCGCCTGCCGCGCGACGCTGCCATCAAAGTCTCCTCACAACAATTCAGTGAACGCTTTGCGCGGGAGGCCAGGATTATCGCGTCGCTCAATCACCCCAATATCAGCACGCTCTACGATATCGGACCCAATTATCTGGTGATGGAGCTGGTGGAGGGGCCGACTCTTGCCGACCGCATCAAGCAAGGCGCATTGACCCTTGAAGAAGCCTCGGCCATCGCCCGGCAGATCGCCGATGCGCTCGACTACGCGCACGAAAAGGGCGTGGTCCACCGGGATCTCAAGCCCGGCAACGTCAAGATCCGTCCCGATGGCCTGGTGAAGGTGCTCGACTTCGGACTGGCTAAGGTCGGCGGAACTCCCGTGGCGCCGTCGGACGAATCGCCCACTATAACCGTAGGACAGACCCAGGCGGGTATGATCCTGGGCACGGCCGCTTACATGGCGCCGGAACAAGCGAAGGGCAAGGAGGTCGATAAGCGCGCCGACATCTACGCCTTCGGCCTCGTTTTCTACGAAATGTTGAGCGGCGTCCGCCCGCATCAAGGCGACACGCTGCAAGAGACCATGGCCAGCGTCCTCAAGGACGAGCCTGATCTTTCGAAGGTGCCCGCGCAGGCACATCGCTTGCTGAAACGCTGCCTGGAGAAAGATCCACAGAAACGGCTGCGTCACGTCGGCGACGTGATGTCGCTGCTCGACGACGCGCCCTCTCGTGGAGCAGGCTTCCAGCCTGCAACCGGGGCTTCAGCCCCGGGCAAACGCTGGCTGTGGCCCGCCGTAGCAGCGGGCATCGTGGTGATCGCCGGCGCGGCGCTCGCGCTGTGGGCGCCGTGGCGATCGCAGCCCAACCTCACGCCGGTACGATTTGAAGTCGTGGAATCAGACAAGATGACGTTCTTCTCGGGAGGCGCGATGGCGGTATCTCCCGATGGCCACTGGATGGTGTTCCCCGCTACCGGCGACGACAGCGTGGCGCGTTACTGGCTGCGATCGCTCGATACCGTCGAGGCCCGCCCGCTCCCCGGCACGGAAGGAGCCTTCGTGCCCGCCTCCTGGTCCGCGGACAGCCGCTATGTGGTCTTTACTGCCCTCGGCAGCAACAAGCTCAAGAAGGTGGACATTCAAGGCGGTCCTCCGCAGACTCTGACGGATTTGCCTAACCAGATCAATGGCGCCGCCTGGGCTCGGGACGGAGTCATCATCGTGGGAACTGCCACGGGCGGGAATCCGCTGCTCCGGGTATCTGCTTCCGGCGGCGCAGCCACTCCCGCGACGGTTCTGGCGCAGGGCGAGAGCAGCCACAAATGGCCCCAGGGACTGCCCGACGGCCATCACTTCCTCTACCTGAAAGTCTCCGCCGATCCCAACAAAATGGGGATCTACGCGGGCTCCGTCGATTCCAAGCCCGAGGAACAGAGCCAGCAGCGTCTGCTCGCGACTAACCGCCAGGCTTACTACGCGCCTTCGACCGATGGAGGCCCGGGACACCTGATCTTCCTTCGTGAAAGCACGTTGATGGCGCAGCCCTTCGATCCCGTCAAGCTGCAACTCAGCGGAGAGCCCGCGGCGATCGCCGACGGAGTGGATTCCTTTGGTACGGCGAACTACGGATTGTTCTCGGTCTCGGATACGGGCGCGTTGGTCTACCGCGCGGGTGCGGGATCGAAGCTGGTGACTAGCTGGTTTGACCAGAATGGCAAGCCGGCCGGTCCGCTGAGCGAGCCGGGAGAGTATGCGAATCCTGCCCTCTCGCCCGATGGAAGGCGCGTCGCGGTCGCTGCCGGTGCCGCGGGGTCGCGCGACATCTGGATTCTGGACATAGCACGAAACTCCTCGACACGCTTCACCTTCAATCCGGCCAACGACGATAACCCCGTGTGGTCGCCAGACGGAAAGAACGTCGTCTTTTCCTCGAATCGTAAGGATGAAAGCAGGTTGTACATCAAGCCGGCGGATGGATCGGGCGAGGAGCGGCTGCTTACGGAACAACCCGGCACACCCACAAGCTGGTCAAAAGACGGACGCTTCCTGCTGTTCACCAGCAGCTCGCCTAAAACCGGCAATGATATTTGGGCCCTGCCCAACCCCGGGCTCGCAGCCGGTGACGCCAAACCCATGCCGATTCTGGCGACTCAGTTCAATGAAAGGGAGGCCCAGGTTTCTCCCGACGGCCGCTGGATCGCTTACACATCCAACGAATCCAGCGCTTCCGATGTCTATGTCCGGCCGTTTTCCGCCGAGGGGAATGGCAGTGGCGCCAAGTGGCTCATCTCCAAAGGCCTAGCCATCTATCCGCGCTGGCGCTCCGACGGCAAACAAATCTTCTACGCAGACCCGAATCTCGACATTATGGCAGTGGACATCGACACCAGCAAGGAATTCCAGGCGGGGACGCCCCGACGCCTGTTCACCGCGCCGCCACCGCTCCTTACCGTTGGCTGGAGCATGACGGCCGACGCCAAGCGGTTTCTGTTCATCACCACCCCTAACGGCGGACGGCCCGCGCCCTTCACGGTCGTGTTAAATTGGGCGGCGAGTCTGAAGAAATAGAAGGAGACAGCCATGACACGTAATCGATTGCTGCGAAGCGTATTGCTGGCCGCCACAGCGGCTTCCATGTTTGGATTGTTCGGCCTGGTGAACGCCGCCGAACCCGACCCCAAGGTGATGAAGGTCAACCTGCCGGATAACATCAAATGGAGCACCAGCGCTTCCGGTAATTCCACCGCGGTGCTGTACGGCGACCCGTCCAAGCCCGGAATGTACATCGTTCTGACCAAGTGGTCGCCCGGCCATATGAGCCGTCCGCATATGCACCCCAATGACCGCTTCATCACGGTGATTTCAGGAACCTGGTGGGTAGGTTGGGGCCCCAAGTACGACCCGGCCAGCACCTATCCAGTTCCAGCGGGCAGCTTCGTGACGCACTACGGCAAGCAGATCCACTACGACGGCGCCAAAGACGTCGAATGCGTTTTGGAGATCGTCGGGATGGGGCCAGCCGAATCTACTCCGGCTGAGCAGAAGTAGTCTCGGGGACTGCCTACCGATTTCGATGAACGACTATCCCCCAAGTCCGAAACACGTCCACGAAATCGGCTGGCTGTCCCCAGGGGGAACAAGCCTCGCCAGAGCAAGCAGAGCGTTAGCGGTTGGGAAACTTCCAGTCCGCGGGATTCGCGGGCGGCTTAAACTCGTCCGTACTGAACACCCGCATTCTTTCGCCAGGACCGGCGACCTGCAGCACCAGGGCCACCTGCAAACGAGGACCCTGGAAGTATTGCACGCGGATCGTGTGGATTCCTCCGGCCAACTCCAGGCTCCCGGATTTTGTGAGCGCCGGATGGATGCCGTCGTTATCCACCACGGTCTGATCGTCGATGAACAGTTTTGAGCCGTCGTCGGATGTGAGCGCGAAGCGATACAAACCGGGATTCTCGATCCAGAACCTGCCGGTGTAGTCGATCGCGAACCATTCCTGACGCTTGGTTACGCCCGGAAATCCTTCGGTGAAGTCACGCAGCGGAATATTCAGCGCGGAAACGTAGATTTTCCCACGCGGCTTGATCTTGCGGAGATCGGGAATGACCTTGGAGCGCCTGGAAATATGGTAGACAACGCCTTCGAGTCCCCCGGGCACCACGATGGTCGTTCCAAAGGTTACGGCAGGCTGCTCTTGCCCACTCGCCAGGATTGCGCTGGCCAGCAGGAAGAGCAGGCTACGCCACATAATGCAGAGGCGGACCGAACAACTCTATACGACGTCGACGCCCATCGACCGGGCGGTGCCCCTCACCTGCTCCATCGCCGATTTGAGGTCGAAGCTATTGAGATCGGGCAGCTTGATCTTGGCGATCTCTTCCACTTGAGCCATAGTGATCTTGCCGACGCGATTCTTGTTGGGCTCGGGCGATCCCTTGGCGAGGCCGCAGGCGCGCTTGATCAGCACCGGCACGGGTGGCGTCTTGGTGATGAAGGTGAAAGAGCGGTCCGAGTAGATGGTGATCACCACCGGGATGATGAGACCTTCCTGATCCTTGGCGGAAGTCTTGGCGTTGAACGCCTTGCAGAACTCCATGATGTTGACGCCCTGGGGACCGAGCGCGGTACCTACCGGCGGCGCGGGTGTGGCTTTGCCAGCCGGGATTTGCAGCTTAACCGATCCTGTTACTTTCTTCGCCATGACTAACTCCTAAGCCGCTATCGCGGCACCATATCCTAGGCCGCTTTCGCAGCTCATTTTTAAATTTTTTCTACCTGCAGAAAATCCAGTTCCACCGGCGTCGAACGGCCGAAAATCGTGACCATGACGCGCAGCGTGTTGCGCTCGGGATTGACCTCGTCCACCTTTCCGGAGAAGTTGGTGAACGGTCCATCCACGATACGCACGTTCTCGTTCTTTTCGAAGCTGAGCTTGGGGCGCGGGCGCTCGGCCGAAGTGGACTGGCGATATAAAATCGAGTTCACTTCGTCGGCCGTCAGCGGCACGGGAGCATTCCCGCCGCCCACGAACCCGGTGACGCGCGGCGTAGCCTTCACGGCATGCCACAGTTCGTCATTCATTTCCATCTCCACCAAAACGTAGCCCGGATAGAGCATCCGTTTGCTGATGATCTTTTTCCCGTTGCGCAGTTCCACCACTTCTTCGGTGGGGATCAGGATCTGACCAATCTTATCGGCGAATCCGAAGGCGTCGGCGCGGCTTTTGAGCGAGTCGGCTACCTTCTGCTCGAAGCCCGAGTAGGTGTGGACGATAAACCAGTTCTTGTTCGACGGCTCGGCCGGAGCGGGACCGCCTTCGGCCACCATATCGTGAGCGGCCTCCGCTTCCGGAGTGTCGGACATGGGCTCGACTAGGGGCTCGGCTAGCGGTTCAGGGATCATCGGGTTCTCGTCGGGGAGCATCTCTTCGTTCATTTTGAAGGCGGACCTACTTTGTAAAGGCGTCGTACACCCGTTGGACCAGTTTCTGGATGATGCCGTCGATCACGAAGAAATAAGCGCCGAAGGCGAACACGGCAACCAGCACCACCCCCGTCGTACCCCGCACCTGCTTCCAGGACGGCCAGGTTACCAGCTTCATTTCGTGTCGCAGCTCTCCGACATAGTCCCTCAACTGGGTTGGCCAAGCGCCAATTTTCTGCGTCATGCTGGTTGCTTCGCTCATCGTGTTTCCCTCTACTGGAACTCTCAACCTCTCGCGCAACGCGCGCGTCAAAACCGCCGGAGGCGAGTGGCAGGGGCGGAGGGATTCGAACCCCCACTCGCGGTTTTGGAGACCGCTGGTCTACCGTTAAACCTACGCCCCTACTTCACTTACAGTGTACTCCGTAGGGGACCCAAATGCCGAACCCTACTTGATCTCCTTGTGCGCCACGTGCTTACGGCAGAACGGGCAGAACTTCTTCATCTCCAGCCGCTCCGTGGTGACCTTCTTGTTTTTCATGCTGGTGTAGTTCTTGCGCTTGCAATCCCCACACTGAAACGTTATCTGTTCTCGTGCCATATGGTTACTCTATTTCTCCCCCCGCGCACAACGGAACGCGTCGAAGACGCCGCGTCCTGTGCGCTCCGGATCGCTATTCCAAGATCTCCGACACTGTTCCCGCGCCCACCGTGCGGCCGCCCTCGCGAATCGCGAAGCGCAACCCTTTGTCCATGGCAATGGGAGTGATCAGCTCGACTTCCAGCTGCACGTTGTCGCCCGGCATCACCA
>Ga0209483_1001123_pt1 | contig 20897 bp, 24 predicted proteins | sample NGEPerA_FD_184508 | JGI IMG/M metagenome (GOLD analysis project Ga0209483, IMG submission 184508) | Arctic peat soil microbial communities from the Barrow Environmental Observatory site, Barrow, Alaska, USA - NGEE PermafrostL2-A... | ecosystem: Environmental > Terrestrial > Soil > Wetlands >... | reverse complement strand
CTCGTGGCCCAGCTCTTGGTGCTTGCGGGCCAACCGCTGATTGCGTCGCAGCTCGTCGATGGCGCGGTTCTTGGCGGTCGCCATCAACCAGGCGCCCGGGTTGTCGGGCACGCCGGTCGACGGCCACCGCTCGAGCGCGGTCACCAGCGCCTCCTGGGCCAGCTCCTCGGCCAGCCCCACGTCGCGCATCATCCGCGCCAGGCCAGCGATGAGCCGGGCCGACTCGATCCGAAAGACCGCCTCGATGGCGCGATGGGGGTCGGTAGCCGTCACGGTTGGGATCAGAGCATCTTCTTCTGCGTCATCGGTCGCTGGTCCTCAGCCGCGGCGTTCGACGCGGCCGTCGGCGTGGCGGGCGAAGCGGCCTTCGGTGCGCGGGTGGACCGGATCGTCGCTCGGCCAAGGCCAGCCGCCGAACTGCGTGCGCTGGTAGTCGGCGATGGCCTGCTGGATCTCGGCGCGGGTGTTCATCACGAACGGGCCGTAGTTCACCACCGGTTCGCCGATCGGGCGCCCCTGCAGCAGCAGCACCTCGGTCTCCTCGGGGCCCCCCACCAGCGCGGCGGCCAGCTCGGGGCGTAGTCGGACGCGGTGGCTGGTGGGGACGGCATGCCCGTCGACCGTCAGGCCCTTGCCCCGGAAGAAGTACAGCGCGCGGTTGGTGCCGGGTGCCGGCGGCAACGACCACTCCGCCCCCGGGTCGAGCTTGATGGTCCAGATCGCGACGTCGCTCTCGGGGCGGGCGGCCCACGAGCTCGGCGGCGGCGGCGGCGCGGCGACATTGTCGTAATGTCCGGCGGTCAGCGTCAGGGTAACAGCGCGGCCGGCGCGATCCTCGACGATCTTGCGCGGGATCTGGTCGTCCCAGAGCATCGCGAAATACGGTGCCACCATCTTGTCGGCGCGCGGGAGATTCAGCCAGATCTGGAACAGCTCGAGCGGATTGTCGCGCTGCCGCTCGACCAGCGGGAACATCTCGGCGTGGACGATCCCGCCGCCGGCGGTCAGCCATTGTACGTCGCCGCGGCCGTAGCGCGCGGTCGCCCCCATCGAGTCGGAATGATCGAGCAGGCCGCGCCGCACGACGGTGACGGTCTCGAATCCGCGGTGCGGGTGCTGCGGAAATCCGGGCACGGTCTGCCCGTGATACATGCGCCAGCCGTCCTTGACGACGAAGTCCTCGCCCAGGTTGCGCCCCGCCAGCGAAACGGCGGGCCCCATCTGTTCGTTGCCGGCCGGGTAGTGATCGTCGTGGTGCACGCAAAACAGAAACGGATCGCTGGTCTCCCATGGGAACCCCTGCGGCGTGATCTCGATGACCGCGTCGGTGCCGGTCGCGCCTTTGGCCTGCTTTGCGTTCATTGCTGCCGATGCCCCCCGTTTGAGAGAACTGGTGAGGACCCCCGCCGCCGCGCCGACCGCACCCGTGACCGCCGCCGCCTTGAGCGCCTGCCTGCGCGAGACCTTGCCCATGCCGCCAGTATGATCGCTGGGCGGTGCGCTTGCACGCGACCGCGTGCCTGGGCGCCAGCGTCGTCATTGGTCATTTTCGTCTTCGGGGTGCGGGCTTCGCGTGGCTGGTCAGGAAGGTGCCGATTCGCGCCTGCAGCTCGGGCGTGCCGAGGCGATGGCCGCCGCCGTGGATGGTCCACAGCTCCGCCGAGCCGTGGGGACAGCCGGCGTAGGCCGCGATGGTGGTCTCCGCGCCGGGCAGGCGCGGGTCGAGATCCAGCGTCGTGATCTTGGGCTTGGCGTTCGGCAGGCAGCCGAGGCGCTCGGCCCAGTCGTGGATGGTCTGGGGCGCCGAGGGAAACGGGGCCAGCGCGCGGTTACCGAAGACGCGTCCGCCTTGGTAGGGGACGATCGGGTCGGCGTCGCCGTGCACCTCGGCGACGGCGATCGACGACACCGCCGTGCAGGCCTCTTCGCGATCGCGGCCGGCGCCGCCGATGCTGACGACGGCGGCCAACCGATCGTCCATCCAGCAGGCCAACCGATGGGCCATGAAGCCGCCGTTCGAGAACCCCCACCACGTAGACGCGCGCGGGATCGATCTCTGGTCGTTGGCGCCAGCGATCAATCAGGGTTTCGAGCCGCGCCAGATCGTCGACCGCCTTTCCGTCGAAGTTGCAGCAGGCGCCGCCGGCGTTCCAGAACCGGTGCCCCGCGCGGTCCATCGTTCCGTCGGGGGCTACCAGCACCATCCGCCCGTGCTCGGCGATCGCCCGCAGGCCGGGATCGCCCAGCGCCGGGCTTCAACCATCGGACCCCCGGGGGGGCGGCAGGCGGCGCGGAATGAGCAGCGTCGGTGGCTCGTCGGCGTCGCCGATGCTGATGGCCGGGCCCGCAGCGCCGGTGCGGTTGTTCTTCGGACCGATCACCTCGACCAAGGCTTCGTCCCAAAGGAACCCGCCGCGCACGTCGGTGCGGTTGGCGTCGGCGGGGAGATCCATGGCGTCGAAAATCTCGGACTCCTCGGGGATCTGGCGCAGCGGAAAGTTGGGTTTCGCCATCAGGCGCGCGCCCTCGACCAGGATGGGGACGCGCTGCCCGGACGGGCCGACCAGGTCGAAGTCGTGGGCCACCTCGAGTTGCTCCGCTTGCGTTCCCCAGACCCGCTTAGGATTTTCGTCGGGACCGAACGGCGTTTGTTTGCTCTTCTGCGAGTAGATGGCATTGAAGGCGCGCATCGGGAACCCCAACACCACGCCGATGACGGGGCGATCGGCGATCCGGAGCAGGGACGTCGCCGCCACGCGGGCCCGCCCGACCACCGAAACGATCGTTCCGTCCTCGAGCGCCGCCAGGTTCGACCAATCGGGGGCGATGCGGGTCGCGACGGCGCGGGCCCCCGAGATCGACAGCCGCCGGGCGACCGCGCGTCCGAGCGGATTGTCGACGCCGTTGAAGAAATCGGCCACCGATTCCCCGATCGGCGACTGCCAGGCCCACGCGAGGTCGAAGCGCGGGTTGCTGAGGCGACGAAGCGGGGTGACAGCGGTATCGGTCACGGGTGGAGCGTCCACCCGGCCTCGATGAACGTCAACCGGCGGCGCCCTGCCGGGCGGGGTAACGGGCGGTTGGTTCCCATGAAAGCGGGCGATCGATCTCGTGCGACTGAAAAGCACTTTTCATGCGAGGCACGGAGGAGTCAGATTGTGCGCATGCTCGTTCTTCACGATCATTTGACGTCTGGCAACGGCTACAAGGCACGCCTTCTGCTCGCGCAGCTCGGGATCGCCTACCGACGGATCGAATACGACATCGACCGGCGCGAGACACGCACGCCGGAGTTTCTCGCCAAGAATCTCAACGGGCGCATTCCGGTGCTGGAGCTCGAGGACGGCAGCTTCCTGCCCGAGTCGGATGCCATTCTCTGGTACCTCGCGGCCAGCCTGTACCGCTCCCGTGAGACCTGCCTGCGCGAGCACCCGCCGCGCGGGGGGCCGAAAAAATAATTCTGCGCTGTTGTCGATCGGCGGTCGGCCCGCTCGTCGCCTTGATATGAGGGGCAGCGATTCCCGCCCACCCCGCCAAAACATGCCCGAACGACAGTAAAAAAAAAGGAGACGCCCAATGAAGGTCATGGTCTTTGTCAAAGCCAACAGCGACTCGGAAGCCGGCAAGCTGCCCAGCGGAGAGGAGTTCCGCGAGATGGGCCATTTCAACGAGGCGCTGGTCAAGGCCGGCGTCATGCTGGCGGGTGAGGGGTTGCAAGCCAGCTCGAAGGGGAAGCGCGTGCGGTGCGTCGGCAAGCAGCGCACCGTGATCGACGGTCCCTTCAGCGAGACCAAGGAGCTGGTGGCGGGGTTCTGGATCTGGCAGGTCAAGTCGATCGACGAGGCCGTCGAGTGGGTCCGGCGCAGCCCATTTCAGGAGGGGGAGATCGAGCTCCGTCCGATCTTCGGGCCCGAGGACTTCGGTGACGCGATGCCGGCCGACGTGGCGGCGCAGGGGGCGCGGCTGCGGGCCGAGGCGGCCGGCAAGAAATCGTAGTGTGCGGTCGCGGGGCGCGGTCGATATGACATCTTCGGGGAAGCTGGCCCACGCAGCTTCTCCTCATATTGACCGCGCTCTGGACCTGCGACGCCAGCGACGCGAGGTTCAGGGGCCAGGTCCCTGCCGCTGTTCCTCGCTTGGACGTCGGGGGCGGGTTACGCTCATTGGGTGGATCGGGATGAGATGCTGCGTGCCCTCCAAGCTTTTGGGGCGCAGGGCGTCGAATACGTTCTCATCGGCGCGGCGGCCATGGGTGTTCACGGCCTGGTGCGCGCGACCGAGGATCTCGACGTCTTCATCCGGGCCACCGCAGAGAATGTGGCGCGTCTGCAGCAGGCGTTTCGAGAGATCTATGGATCGGATCCCAATATCGATCAGATTGAGGCCAAGGATCTGCTGGGCGACTATCCCGCGATTCGTTACTACCCACCCAGCGGCGATCTATATTTCGACGTCATGACACGCTTGGGGACCGCCGCCGACTACGACACCGTCGAGGCCGAAATCAAAGAGGTGGCCGGCGTCTCGATCCGCGTGGCCAGCCCCCGGGCGCTCTAGCGGCTCAAACGTGACGCCGTTCGTCCCATCGATCGGCAGGACGCTGCGATGCTCCGGCGGGCCTTCCAGCTCGAGGACGACGAATGAGAGGGCGGGTCGAAAAATTCCGCTCTGTCGCGGAGATGGCCGGTGCACCGATCGTCGTTTCGCCCGAAGAAGGTTTCGAGCGCTTCGCTCGGCATTGCGCGAGATATTTCCAACTCGCACCGCGGGTCTATCCGCGGGGCGTCTTTCGTTTTCGATCGCTCGAAGAAGCGCAGGCGGCGCGCGCGACGGTGTCGGAGCAGAATTTGCGTGCCGTCCGGTCGCGATAGCTCGACGAAGGGCGGGGCGGCAGGGTATCTCTGTGGCGTGGTAACGAAGAAGTCCAAGGTCGTGGCGCGCGGCAAGCGCCCGGCGGTGAAGATCGACGAGAGCTATCGCGCGGTGGCGCCTCGGAAGCTGGCGGCGAATTCGCGGGCCGGATCGGCGGTCCGTTCGTGACGCCGGCCATCTCCATCGTGGGGCTCACCAAGACCTACGCCAGCGGGTTTCAGGCGCTCAAGAAGGTCGACCTCGAGATTCAAAAGGGGGAGATCTTCGCGCTGCTCGGCCCGAACGGCGCCGGCAAGACCACGCTCATCAACATCGTGTGCGGGATCGTGACGCCGTCGAGTGGGACGGTGGTGGCGGATGGGCACGACATCGTGCGCGACTATCGGTCGGCGCGCTTCGAGATCGGGCTCGTCCCGCAGGAGCTGACCACCGACGCCTTCGAGACCGTCCGGGCCACCGTCACCTTCAGCCGCGGGCTCTTCCGCCGGTCGCCCAATCCGGCGCACATCGAGAAGGTGCTGCGCGAGCTGTCGCTGTGGGACAAGCGCGAGACGCGGATCATGAACCTGTCGGGCGGCATGAAACGCCGCGTGATGATCGCCAAGGCGCTCTCGCACGAGCCGGAGATTCTTTTCCTCGACGAGCCGACCGCCGGCGTCGACGTCGAGCTGCGCAAGGACATGTGGGCGCTGGTGCGGCGGCTGCGCGAAGGCGGCGTCACCATCATCCTGACCACGCACTACATCGACGAGGCCGAAGAGATGGCGGATCGGATCGGCATCATCAGCAAGGGCGAGCTGATCGTCGTCGAGGAAAAAGCCAAGTTGATGCAGAAGCTGGGCAAGCGGCAGCTCACGCTCAATCTTCAGGAGCCAATGGCGGCGCTGCCGGCGGCGCTGGCCGGCTGGCCGCTGTCGCTCAAGGCCAACGGGAACCAGTTGCAGTACACCTTCGACGCGCACGCAGCGCCGGGCACCGAGCCGCAAGACATTCCGTTGTTGTTGCGGCGTCTCGGTGAGCTGCAGATCGGGTTCAAGGATCTCAGCACCAGCCAGAGCTCGCTGGAGGAGATCTTCGTCAACCTGGTCAGCCACCCGGAAGGGGCGTCGGCGTGAGCGAGGTCGGCTTCAACCGCCAGGGGGTCTGGGCGATTTATCGGTTCGAGATGGCGCGCTTCGTGCGCACTCTGCTGCAGAGCGTGGTCACGCCGGTCATCACCACCTCGCTCTACTTCGTGGTCTTCGGGTCGGCCATCGGCTCGCGGATGTCGCGCGTGGGCGGCGTGTCCTACGGGGCCTTCATCGTGCCGGGCCTCATCATGCTGTCGCTCCTCACCGCCAGCATCTCGAACGCCTCGTTCGGGATCTATTTCCCGAAGTTCACCGGGACCATCTATGAGCTGCTGTCGGCACCGATCTCGTTCGTCGAGATGCTCATCGGCTATGTCGGCGCGGCGGCCACCAAGTCGATCAGCCTGGGGCTCATCATTCTGGCCACCGCCACCGCCTTCGTGCCGGTGCAGGTGCGCCACCCCTGCTTCATGGTGGCCTTTCTGCTGCTGACGGCGGTGACCTTCAGCCTGTTCGGCTTCGTGATCGGCGTCTGGGCCAAAGGCTTCGAGCAGCTCCAGCTGATCCCGATGTTGGTGGTGACGCCGCTGACGTTCCTGGGTGGCGCCTTTTATTCGATCGACATGTTGCCGGCGCGCTGGCGGACGGTGGCCCTGTTCAACCCGGTGGTTTATCTCATCAGCGGGTTCCGCTGGAGCTTCTACGAGACCGCCGACGTCGGGGTCGGCGTCAGCTTGGCGATGACCAGCGGGTTCCTGCTGGTGTTGCTGGCGGTGGTGGGCTGGATGTTCAAGAGCGGGTATCGGCTCAAGAAGTGACGGGTGATCGGGTGCCGGCGCGCGTTCATCTGGTCGACGGCACCTACGAGCTCTTCCGGGCGCACTACGCGCCGCGGCCCGGGCACCGCGATCCGTCGGGCCGTGACGCCAAGGCCACCACCGGCGTCGTGTCGTCGCTGCTGGCGTTGCTGCACGATACGGACGAGGCGGTGACCCACCTGGCGGTGGCCTTCGACAACCCGATTCGTTCGTTCCGAAACGATCTGTTCGCCGACTACAAGAGCGACGAAGGGGTGCCGCCCGAGCTGCGGGACCAGTTCGACGCGGTGGAGGACGCGGTGCGGGCGCTGGGGGTGGTGGTCTGGTCGATGCGCGAGCACGAGGCCGATGATGGACTGGCGTCGGGGGCGCGTCTCTACGCCGGCGCGGTCGATCAGGTGCGCATCCTGACGCCCGACAAGGACCTGGCCCAATGTCTGCGCGGAAACCGGGTGGTGCAGGTCGACCGCCGCCAAAAGAAGGTCACCAACGAGGCCAGCTTCCGCGCGGCGCGCGGCTTCGGCCCCGCCAGCGTGCCGGATTTCTTGGCGCTGACCGGCGACACGGCCGACGGCATTCCCGGGCTGCCCGGCTTCGGCGAGAAGAGCGCCGCGCTGGTGCTGGGTGCCTACGGGCACCTGGAGGCGATCCCGGCGCTGCCGTTTCAGTGGTCGGTCAAGGTCCGTGGCGCTTTGCAGCTCGGCGCCACGTTGGCCGAGCGGCGCGACGACGCGCTCTTCTATCGGCGATTGGCCACGCTGATCGACACCGTGCCGCTGGCCGAATCGCTGGACGATCTGGAGTTTCGCGGTGTCCCGCGTGCCCGCTTCGAGGCCTGGTGCGACGCCGTCGGGGTGAGCACGCTCAAGACCGCGCCCAAGCGCTGGGCGCCCTGACGGCCGATTGATTCCGGCGGCCCGTCAGGCCAGGTCGCGCGGTCGGGGCGTCAGAATCCAGCCCAGCAGCGACGAAACGATGCTGACCACCAACGCCCCGCCGATGGCCGAGCCGAGCGAGGCCACCGTGAAGCCCGGCACCAGCCAGGCGGCCAGCGCGAAGGCCAGGCCGTTCACGACCAGATAGAACAGGCCCAGCGTCAGCACGGTGATCGGTAGCGTCAGGATGGTCAACACCGGGCGAACCACCGCGTTCACCAGGCCCAGCACCAGCGCCGCGATCAGCAGCGTGCCGCCCGACGCGACGACGATGCCGGGCACCACCCGCGCGCCGACGGCCAGCGCGACGGCCGTGACCAGCCAATGCACGAGAAATCCCATGCGCCAAGCTTGGCCATAATCGCGGCCGGGGGCAAGCCAGACCGGCCGGCGCGCGTCCCGCGCGTGGGCGCTGCGGGCCAAGCTTGTTTTGGCTCAGGCGATCACCGATCCTCGCCCCGCCCGTGTCCGTCGGGCGGCGGTCCGGGCATGTGATCGGGCCGGCAGGCCAATCGATCGTCCGGGGTGGCGTTGCAGGTTCCGGAGAGGGTCCGGTCGCGCAGCGTGACCGTGCAGCTGTCCCCGGTCTTCTTGTCCTGGCAGGCGCGGTGCGATTGGGCGATGCGGCCGCGAAGGTGCGTTGACCCGCGGGCGCGAGCTCCGATCGGGCGGCGGTCGATTTTTTCCCGCGTGGGCCTGGCTTCTCGGGAATCCCGACCGAAATTGAGCCTGGCCCGCTTCGGGCCAGCGACAACCTCAACCGCCGGAGACCCGATGTCCCAGCTGCGATCGACCCAACATGCCACCTTCGTGATCGAGCGTGCCTATCTGGCCCCCCCCGCGCGCGTGTTCGCCGCCTGGGCTTCGGCAGATGCCAAGGCCCGCTGGTTCTCGGGTCCGGCCGACAAGTGGACGCTGAAGCAGCGCGAGCTGGACTTTCGTGTCGGTGGCCGCGAGCTGCTGGTCGGCAGCTTCACGGGCGGCGCGGTCTCCGCCTTCGAGAGCCGCTACCAGGACATCGTGCCCAACCAACGGATCGTCTACAGCTACGACATGCACATCGAAGATCGGCGAATCTCAGTCTCGCTGGCGACGGTGGTCTTCGAGGTGTCGGGGGTCGGGACGAAGCTGACCCTCACCGAGCAGGGGGTCTTCCTGGACGGGCTCGACACGCCGACCAGCCGCGAGGCTGGAACGCGCGCGCTGCTCGAAAACCTGGACGCCGCCTTGCTGCGCGACACCGAATAGCGCCGCGCCCGAGGGCCGACGTGTCGATCGAAGATCGAAAGGCGCCCGCGTTCCAGCCTGGGTGCGCCCGTTGTAAGGTGGGGCCGTGGCGGTTGGTTGGCAGCGCGTGGTTCGCAACGGGCTCGACGTGGTCGAGCTCGCGACGGCGGCTTCGCTCTGCAGCATCGCGCTCCACGGCGCGCAGGTCTTGAGCTTCCAGCCGCGCGGCGGCCGCGACCGGCTGTGGGTGAGTGATAAGGCGCGCTGGAACGTGGGGAGCGCGCTGCGTGGCGGGATCCCGCTCTGCTTCCCGTGGTTCGGCCCGCACGCGACCGGGCCCGGCTTTCCGGCCCACGGGTTCGCGCGCACGCGGCTTTGGCGGCTGGTCGGCGTCGATGAGCTTCCGGATGCCAAGCCGCGCGCGGTGTTCGAGCTGCGCGCCGACGAACAGACCCGTCCACTGTTTCCCTATGCATTCACGGCACGCTCCACGGTGATCGCCGGCGAAGATCTGGAGCTGTCGTTCGAGGTCGAAAATGACGGCGCCGAGGCCTTCGAGTTCGAGATCGCAATGCACAGCTACTTCGCCGTCTCCGACATCGCGGCGGTTTCGGTCGAAGGCTTGGGCGGCTCGTCCTACGTCGACAAAGTCGCCGGCGGGGCCGGTCATCAGCAGGCCGTCGGCGCGTTGGAAATCGCGGGCGAGGTCGATCGCGTTTATACCAGCGGTGGCCCGTTGGCGCTGATCGATCCGGGGCATCCGACGCTCCACCTCGAGGGGCAGGGGATCGCGTCGGCGGTGGTCTGGAATCCCGGGCCGGCCAAAGCGCGCGCGCTGGGCGATATCGACCCGGAAGACTATCGCCGCTTCGTCTGTCTCGAGATGGGCAACCTCGGGCCGGGGCGAATCTCGCTGGCCGCGGGCGCGCGGCACGTATCGGCGGTGCGGATCCGAAACGAGGATCTCGGCTCTCGACGGGGCGGTGAAGCCCGCTAGGAACCGAGCTTGGCGGCGGTGCGCAGCCAGCCGCGAACCCGGTCGCGGGGCAGCTCGTCGAGCGATCGCAGCTTGAGGTGACGTCCGGTCTTGCCGTCCCCCTCCAGGCGTCCTTCTGGATCGGCGAAGGTGCCCGGTGGTCCCGCCAGGATCAGGTTCACGTGGGCCTTGAACCCGGCCAGCGCGCACATCATCCGATCGCCGACTGTATAGAACGGCATACCCCACTTGATGGCCGAGCTCGCCCCGGGGGCCGCCTCCTCGATCATCTGGCGCAGCTCCTCGAGGATCGGCCGCAGGTGCGGTTGTTGTTTCGCAAAAAAACCGTCGATGGGCGCCCCGAGATCCGCGCGCCGGCCGAACTTCTTGGCGGCCGTCGCCTTGGGGGCCAGCGGCTGGGCTGGCTGGGCCGGCTTGGTCGCCGGCTTTGTCGCCGATTTCGAGGCGGGCGATCCGACCCGTTTCTTGGTTGGTTTGGCGCTGGGCTTCACGTCTCCAATGATGCCACAGCCCTCACGTCTTTTTCCGCCGCGGCGGATGCAGCGTTTCCCCGCGCGCGCACAGCTCCACGAATTGAGCGACGCGCGCGCTACGTGTCTCTGGCTTCTTGGCGGCCTGGACCCGATAGAGGATGGCGTAGCGATTCGCACCGTCGAGCGCCTCGAAGAACGCGCGGGCCTTGGCATTGCGGGCCAGCGCGGCCGCCAGATCGGCCGGCACCGTCGCGACCCGCGCGCCCTGGTAGGCGCGCGCCCAACGGCCGTCTCGCTTGGCGCGCTCGATCTCGGCCAACCCCGGGGTTTCGATCGTCCCGCTGGCGATCAGAGCCTCGGCTCTGGCGCAGTTGATCTTCGACCACGGGCTGCGCGCGCGGCGCGGGGTGAACCGCTGTAACCAAGCGGTGGCGTCGATTCCCTTTTTTTGGCTGTCGATCCAGCCCCAAATCAGCGCGCCGTCGAGCGCTGTGGCGTAGGTGAGCGCGTCGGCGGCGGCGTCGGCCCCGCCCTTGATGATGCGCAGCCAGACGCCCGGCGACCTGGCGTGGTTGGCCTCGAGCCAGGCCCGCCAGGCGGTGGCCGACTTCGGCGCCAGCGTCGGCTCCGTCGCCGACGGCTTTGCGATCCCTTTTGTCAGGGCTTGGTCTGGTTGTGGCCGCGGCGGCCCTGGGCGAATTCCACCGCGTAGCCGTCGGGGTCGAAGGCGGTCATCGATCGCTCCCATGGCTCGTCGTGTGGCGGTTGCTGGAAGACCACGCCTTTGGCCTTCAGCTCCTCGTAGAGACCGTCCAGATCGTCGGTGCTGAGCTCGACGTGAATCCCCCGCTTTTGCGCGGGCGTCATCTCTTCCACGCCCTCCTTGCGCGCCTCTTCCAGCGCGAGCAGGCCGATCGTGCCGGCGCCGATGCGGAGCATTCCGAACGCCGGCAAGGATTTCCACGCGATCGTGAGCCCCAGCGTGCCGCCGTAGAACGCCAGCGAGCGTTCTACACTCTGCACCGTCAGCGTCAGCCCCTCGAAGCGCATCTCGACCATGATCGAACGATAGGCCGCCACCACCGCAGCGTCAGCAGAAATCGCCCCGCAGCGCCGCGGCTGAGCCTCTGCTAAGAAGAGGCCATGAGCGATCGCATCGAGGTCGGGTTTCAGGCGTTCATCTCCGATGGTCAAGAAGAGTTCGGCGCGATTCGCGCCACCTCGCCGACCGGAAAAGACGTCACGGTGTACGTCGAGAACAGCGGCGACTTCGTGGTGCCGATCGGCGCCGTCGTCAAGGTCGCCTTCGGCAAAGTGACCTTCGACTGCAAGAAGCTCGACGCGACCTTGCGCCGCGCCATCGGCCACGCGCACGACGTCGAAACCCTCTGAGGGATCGGCGGTCGCGCAGCTCGAGTCATTCGACGAGCACGCCGTACGATCGCATGAGCAGCACGGCCGTCTCGGCGGCGACGCGGGCGCCTTTGCATTTGTTCTTCTGCGGATCGAAGAACACCCCGTCGGCGCGCGCGAAGTTGGCCTTGGCCAGCGTGCAGCCGGTGATCGTGCTGCCGGTCAGATCGCTGCCGGTGAAGTCGGCCTCGGTCAGATCGACGCTCAAGAAGTTGGCTTCGCGCACCAGGCAGCCGACGACCCTCAGCGCGCGCAGGCGTAGGTCGACGAACGAGGCGTAACGCAGGTCGCAGCCATCGAAGGCCAAATCTGGCAGCGAGCCGAGACCGCTCCACTCGACGCCCATCAGCTTGCTGCTCTTGAAGATCACGCCCCGGAAGGCCAGCCCCTGGGGCGCCATCCGGGTCAGGTCGCAATCCTCGAAGACACAATCTTCGAGCCGCGTTTCGGGCCAACGGCTCTGCGGCAGTTTGCAGCGCCGGAAGACGCAGCGTTGAAAGTCCTTGCCCGAGATTGCGGCGCCTTCGGTCGCGAGGTCTTCAAACGTCTGATCGGCGAAGGCGTCTCGGGCCCCGAAAGGGCTCTCAGAAGTGGAATCCATCGTCGGTCGCCGCGGTTCGCCAGCTTCGCGGCGTTTAGGGGGAGACCAGTTTGGGGGTGGCCCAGCTGGCCTTCAGCCGCGCCGCGATGTCGAGGCGCGCGCCCGCCGCCGCCCGCGGCAATCCGTCGTCCACCGACGTGCCCGGCGCCGCCCGCTCGAATTTGTCGAGGATCGCGTCCGGGATGAAGCGGGTGCGCGGCGTGAAGACGTGGCGATCGCCGTGGCGGCTCTGCTGCCGAATGAAGAAGCGCAGCGGGTGGATGAGGGCCAGCGAATTCTTGGCGCGGGTCATGGCCACGTAGAGCAACCGGCGCTCCTCCTCGATCTCGGGGGCGGTGCCGGTCGCTAAATCCGATGGGATGCAGCCGTCGGCTGCGTTGAGGACGAAGACCGTGTCCCACTCTTGGCCCTTGGCGGAGTGGATCGTCGAGAGGATCAGATAATCCTCGTCCAGGTGTGGGGGCCCGGCCTCGGCGCCGGTCGCCTGCGGGGGATCGAGCGTCAGGTCGGAGAGGAAGCGCTCGCGCGACGGCGCCGCCGCCGCCAGCTGCTCGAGTTGCTCCAGATCGCCCAGGCGGACGCGCGCGTCGTCGTAGAGGCGCTCGAGGTGCGGCTGGTACCAGCGACGGACGAGACCCATCTGGGTGGCCCACGGACCAACCGGGCCGCACAGTTGCGAGAACAGATCCGCGAAGGCCGGCCAATCGGTTCGCGCGGCCGCCGGTGGATCGAACGTCGCCAGCGCCGGCGGCAGCGCAAACCGCGCGCCCGCCACGTGCCGCACCAGCGCGTCCGCCAGCCGCGGTCCCATGCCGGGCAGGAGCTGCGCCACCCGAAAGGCCGCCAGCGAATCGCGCGGGTTCTCGGCCCAGCGCAGGCAGGAGAGGGCGTCCTTGACGTGGGCCGATTCGAGGAAGCGCAGGCCGCCGAACTTCACGAAAGGAAGGTTGCGGCGCCCCAGCTCGACTTCCAGCGCGTCGCTGTGGTGGCTGCTGCGGAACAGCACCGCCTGCTGCCGCAACGGCACGCCGGCCTCGCGCCGCTCGAGGATTCGCGTGACCACGTAGTCGACCTGGCCGGGCTCGTCGGCGACGGTCGCGAGCACGGGCCGCTCGCCGCCAGGCCGTGCCGAGAACAGTCGCTTTTCATACCGTTCGGTCCCGAGCCCGATGACCGCGTTGGCGGCTGCTAGAATTGGCTGCGTCGAACGGTAGTTCTGCTCGATGGTCTCGACGGTTGCGGGCGGTTGGTATTGGTTGGCAAACGCCAGGATGTTTCCCACGCGCGCCGCGCGGAAGCTGTAGATCGCCTGCGCGTCGTCGCCGACGACGGTGACGCCGTGCCCATCGGGCTTGAGCAGGCGGAGGATCTCGGCCTGCTGCGTGTTGGTGTCCTGGTACTCGTCGACCAGGACATGGTCGAAGAGGCTCCGGACGCGCGCCGCCAGTGCCCCATCGGACATGAGGTGGAACCAGTAGAGCAGCAGATCGTCGTAGTCGAGCACGGCGCGCGCGGACTTGGCCTCGACGTAACTCGCGAACAGCGACCGGAGAGGCTCTTCCCATTCGAGGCACCAGGGGAAGCGCGTTTCGAGACAGGCGCGGAGCGGCTCTTGCGTGTTGACGACGCTCGAGTAGATGGCCAGGCAAGTGCCCTTGCGCGGGAAGCGGCGATCGGTGTGCGCGAGACCGGCGTCGTGTCGCAGGCGATCGAGCAGGTCGGCGGAATCCTCGCGATCGAGCAGCGTGAACCCGGGATCGAGGCCGATCTCCTGCGCGTGGTGGCGCAGCAGCCGGTTGGCCACCGCGTGAAACGTGCCGGCCCAGGGTAGGGCCGACTCGGTTGTCGGCCGTCGATTCAGAAGGCGCGCCGCGCGCCGGGTCATCTCCTGGGCGGCCCGTCGCGAAAAGGTCAGCAGCAGGATCCGCCGCGCATCCGCGCCGCGCGCGATCAGCGTCGCCACCCGATGCGCCAGGGTTTGGGTCTTTCCGGTGCCCGCGCCCGCGATCACCAACAGCGGCCCGTCGCCCGCGCCGGCCGCGCGCCGCTGGGCCGGGTTTAGGCCGGCCAGAATCGCGTCAATCGGATCGGTTGAATTGCTCGGATCGCTGGGTTGGGCGGAGTCCACATCGAGAGACTATACTAATGTTCAGGTTCTGGAAAATTCGCGTTCCCCGTCGGGAGAAGAGCGCGCGCGTTCAGCGCCGCGCTCGAGATCGGCGCCGGGCGATCTCCGCCAACGCCAGCAGAAGCCCAGTGGCCAAGGCGCCGCACGACGGCCCGCCTTCGACTCTACACGAACAGCCTCCGCTCTTTGAATCGGGTGGCGTCGATCCGCCGGCGCCGCCGGTACCGGTCGTCGCGCCGGAGCCGCCTGCTCCCGTCGTCGGAGCACCGCCACCGCTGCCGGTCGTGGCAGCGCCGCCGCCGGTACCAGTCGTCCCGGTCGTCCCGGCCCCGCCGTTGCCCGCGCCGCCGTCGCGGGTCGCGCAATTGCTGGTGCCATAGGTCGAACAGTCGACGACCTGGACGGTGTAGGTGATGGGCGTCGTCGTTCCGCCGATGGTGACCGTATAGTTGTGGCCCGCCTCCGAGGTCCAGCCGTTTGGCGTGATGCCCATGGCGTACTTCGCACCGTACGATCCCAGGTTGGTCGACACGGTGACCGGCTGGTTGGTCGTCCCGTCCATGACGGTCGCCGTCGCCGAACCGAGGTTGATGGTGTCGCTCTGCAGGCTCCAGCCCGATTTGTCGAGCTCGGTCGCCGTGAACGCTTGCAGGGGCACCGGTCCGGCGGGCGGCCACCCCACATAGGGCACCCCGGCCTTACCGGTCCCACCGACCTGATAGAAGCACGACGCCGTCATGGTCCGGCCGCCGCTTCCGACCGAGCCGAACCCCACCGGTCCCAGCGAGTTTGCGAGGATCCAGGTCCGGTGTCCGAAGTTGGGGCCGGTCGCGTTGTCGCTGTCGTCCATATAGAGGTCGATGCACCCCACGGCCTGTCCACCGCAGATGCTGCTCCGGTTCGAGGCCGTCGCGCCCGCCGCGTTGTAGCAGGTCGCGGTGGTCGCGGGCGTGTGGGTCAGACCGTTGGCCGCCTGAATGATGGCGCAGTCCTGCGCGTTCGTATCGAAGGTGGGATCCTCGGTGACCTCCGGCATGGCCGTCAGGAAGCGATAGAGGTTCACCAGCTTGAGCGCGTTGGGACGGCCGGGCGGCTGGAGATCGCCGGGATCGCAGGTCGTCACGTCGCCGGTCGAGACGCCCTCCGACGTGTCCGCGCGATCGCAAACCCACCGCTGACAAACCTCATCCGCCGTGTTGACCGCCGCGGCAGCTCGGGGCGCAAGGACCGTCAGCGCAACCAGCCAACCGGCGGCGCAACCTGGGCGACGGGAGAAGATGGTCATGGGGCCTCGAGAGCGTGTATGTCCGTTGCTGCGTCTTTGGGGGAACAAAATCGACCGACCTTCGACCGACCTTCGAAGGAGCGCGCTGCCGACCAGGCCGCGGCGCCGATGGTCGGCGGGCCGCTAGCTCAGGTTGGGCGCCGTCCGGGTCTGGGCGGTCGCGAAGCGCAGCCGGTAGGCGGCCGGCGTGACACCCAGACGTTGCGTGAACGCGCGCCACATCGTGCTCGCGTCGCCGAACCCGGTTCGCGCCGTGATGTCTTTGAGCGGAAGCGGCGTCTCCTCGAGTAAGCGCCGGGCTTCGTCGATTCGCAGGCGGCGTACCAGCTCCGCCGGCGATTCGTCGAAGTGCTCCCGGCACCAGCGGCTCAGCGTGCGCGGGCTCATCCCGATCCCCTTGGCGAGGCGGTCGACGGGCAGCGCCTGGTCGATGTGCTCGAGGACGAAGGTCGCGACGTCGGGCAACCGCGCCGGCTCCTGCTCTTGTCGTTGGAGCGCCGAGCTGAACTGGGCCTGATTCCCGGAGCGTCGCAGGAACAGGACCATCCGCTTGGCGACGGCCATCGCGGCGGTGTGTCCATGATCTTCTTCGATGAGCGCCAGGGTCAGATCGATCCCTGCGGTGAGCCCGGCCGACGTCCATACGCGCCCGTCCCGCACGAAGATCCCCTCATCCACGACGCGTGCGGTAGGGAACCGCGCTTGCAACTCTGCCAGGTGGAGCCAATGGGTGGTGGCACGCCGTCCGTCCAGGACACCCGCTTCGCCCAGGACGAAGGCCCCCGTGCAGATCGAGACGACCGTCGGAATCCGCCGGTGATGGCGGCGCAGCCAAGCGACCAGACGCGCCTGGTCGTCCGGCCAGGGCATCCGCGGCGATCCGCCCGCCACGATCGCGATGTCGGGGAGCCGTCCGCTGTCTCGGGGCAGGGGGCGCACGCCGCCCACGATCAGGCCGTGCCGCGTCCGCACCGCGGGGCGGCGCGGCCCGACCAGCTCCAGCCGATATGCGGCGCGCCCCAGCACGTCGTTGGCGTGTCCCAGCACCTCCCACGGCCCCGCGATGTTCAGTGCTCCGGTCCCCGGCGCGACCAAGAACCAGACCCGTTTCGACGCACGGCCCACCATCGCACTGTGATGGACAATGGCCGAAAATGCAATCTTGTTGTCCTTTGGGCCAAGGGCCTTTCGCCGTATGGTCGAGGCATGATCAAGATCGGGATCAATGGATTTGGGCGAATCGGTCGGGTGGCTTTCCGCGCCGCGCTCGAGCGCGCCGACGTCGAGATCGTGGCGGTCAACGATCTGCTGGAGCTTCCGCAGCTGGCGTACCTGCTCAAGCACGACTCGGTTCACGGTCGGCTGCGACGCGAGGTGGTGATCGAAAGCGGCGCTCTGCTGGTGGACGGGCGGCGCGTTCGCGCGACCGCCGTGAAAGATCCGGCGGCCTCGGCCTGGGACGAGGTGGGTGCCGACGTGGTGATCGAGTCGACCGGGATCTTCCTGACCAAAGAGAAGGCCGAGGCGCACCTGCGGGCGGGCGCCAAGCGGGTCATCATGTCGGCCCCTTCCAAGGACGACACGCCGATCTTCGTCTACGGCGTCAACACCGATCGCTACGCGGGCGAGCCGATCGTTTCGGCCGCCTCCTGCACCACCAACTGTCTGGCCCCTCTCGCCAAGGTGGTCGATGACGCGTTCGGTATCCGGCGCGGCCTCATGACGACCGTGCATGCCACCACCGCGACGCAGAAGGTCGTCGACGGCGTCTCCGGCAAAGACTGGCGCTTCGGGCGCGGCATCCTGGAAAACATCATCCCGGCCTCGACGGGCGCGGCCGAGGCGGTCACGCGCGTGCTCCCGGCGCTCAAGGGGAAGCTCACGGGGATGTCGTTCCGCGTCCCGGTCTCCGATGTCTCGGTCGTCGATCTGACCTGTGAGTTGGTCCGCGGTGCCAGCTACGGCGACATTTGCGCGGCGGTGAAGCGGGCTTCCGAAGGAACCCTGAAGGGCGTCCTCGGCTACACCGACGAAGAGGTCGTCTCGACCGACATGCGCGGCGAATCCCGCACCTGCGTCTTCGACGCCCGGGCGGGCCTGCAGCTCGACCCGACCTTCGTGAAGCTGATCGCCTGGTACGACAACGAGTGGGGCTACTCGAGCAAGCTCCTCGATCTGGCGGTCACGGTCGCGCCCCGCTGAACGGCCTTGATGTCGGGCTCGACCGACGCCAGAGTGCGTGGATGGCTGCGGCGGAACAGCTTGCCGCGCTGGCTCGAATCGCTGGCCTATTCGAGCCGCGGGGGATCGAATACTGGCTGTTCGGTGGCTGGGCCGTCGACTTTTACCTGCGCGCCGTCACCCGTGCGCACGGCGACCTCGACGTCGCCGTATGGCTGGCGGACGTCCCGGCCATCGCGGTCCTGTTCGAGCGGGACGGCTGGAAGCACGCCCCGGAGGCGGAAGAGGACGGCTACACGGTCTACCGGCGCGACGGCGTTCGTCTGGATCTGGCGTTTCTCGCGCGCGGCGCCGACGGCGCGATCGTCACGCCGCTCCGACAGGGGAGCGCGCCGTGGCCCGCGGGCACGTTCGGCGACGACGTCTCCGATCTGCTCGGCGTGCGCGCGCACCTCATCGCGCTCGCGGCGCTCCAGGCCGACAAGTCCGAGCCGCGCGACAGTCCGCTCGTGAGCGCCAAGGACCGCGCCGACCTGGCCGCGCTGGCGCGCCTGAAGTGACGACGGCGCCTCCTGGCGATCGGCGGTCGGGTCGTCGTCAACGACGCGCAACGCCGGTTGGGTTAGCGCCCGTCGCGGCGACGGGCGCGCCCGGGAGCGGGGGAACGGTCACCCGCCGAGCTGGACGCGCTGGCCGACCCAGGTCGGCGACCCGCAGGCTTCGACCAGGAAGTTGGCGACGTCGGCCCGGGAGATCGACGCCGGCATGCGGACCAGCTCGGTCGTGCGCACGTACTTTCCCTTGGCCGGGCCGTTGGTGAGCCGGGTGGGGCGCGCGATGACGAAGTCGAGGCCGCTCTCCTGCACCAGGCGCTCCTGGACGGCGTGATCGCGGAAGAAGCCCTTCAAGAGACGTTCGATGAGGAACTTGCGCTGGAACCAGGTCTGCGCAGGCTTGCTGTCTGCGACGCCGTGCGCGCTCAGGACCACCAGGCGCTTCACGCCGTGCTCCTTCATCGCGTCGATGCAGTACCTCGTGCCGCGCGAGAAATAGTCGGGCTTCTCCTTGATCGTGCCCAGCGAGCCGGGCGAGGCGCAGATGATCACGGCGTCCTGACCGGCCACCGCGCCGCGCACCGAGGCCGCGTCGTGGAAGTCGCCCGCGACCTTCGTCAGCGCGGGATGGGTGACGTCGAGCTTGGCGGGCGTGCGCGACAAGGCCGTCACCGCGTGGCCCTTGGCGAGCGCCGACCCGACGCAGAGGGCGCCGGTTCCCCGCGAGGCGCCGAGGACGAGGATTTTCATTGGCGCAACATACACCCGACGACGGCCCAGAGGCCGCGCTGGCCGCCGGCGAGCGACACGACCGACCGCGTCCGCAGGGGCGGGCGTCGAGGGCGGGCGACGGCTGGCGGTCCCCTAGGGACGCCAACGAGGCGTCAAGGCGCGGCCGAGGCGGGGGGCGCGCTGCCTCGCTTGACCAGCTCCCAGAATTCGACGCGGCTGTTGGTCTTTGGAAAAGCCTCCGAAGGAACCGGCCTGTCGAGAAATTTGCAGAGCGGCTCCCATCCCTCTTTGACGTCGTAAACCAACAGGTTGTGGGGGCGGATTGCCGCCTTGACGGCGTCATTGTGCGCCGTGAAGGCTTTCGCGAGGTCGATCGTGCTCAGGCCGGCGGGGAAGCCGTTCCTCGCGATGACCGCCGTGGCCATGTCGAGCCACGCGCGCATATGGGGGGGCGCTTGGTCCTTGCCGGCGACCAACGTGTAGATGGTCTCCGAGAAACTGGCGGCCCAGCTTTCGGGGCTGCGCACGGTCAGGATGAACTTGGCCTCCGGATAGGCTTTGCTCAGCTCGCGAAAAAATCCGGCGGTGGGCCAATCGACGGCGCTCTGGTAGCCGTCATAGATGGCGGCCCAATCCGGGCTTCCCTTGACGGCAGCCTGCCACAGCGGAAGCTGCACCGGCATGTGGTGCAGCACTTCTTCCATGTGATGGCATGGCCCGAGCCCCAGTTGAGTAATCGCGCTCTTCAGCGAATAGGTTCCGGTTCGCCCAACACCCGTGCCGATGATCTTCAACGCCATGACGTTTCGCTCTCCTTGTGGAACCCGCCTCGCAACCAGAATCGAGCGCCAGTATGAACGATGTGTGCGCCCCGTCTACGGCAGAGGTACGTCGGAGCGGCCGGGATGGGGGGGGCCGAACCAGGTGGTGAGGGCGTTGCGAAGGCCCCGGTCGGAGCCGTCGGCCACCCAGGCGACGTGTCCGTCGGGCCGAATCAACACGGCGGTGGGCGCCGCGACCGCGCCGAGCACCGGGAGCTCCCACACCCCAGCGTATCGAGCATCCACGCGTCGCACCCGCTCCGCCCATGGGGACGACGCGGTGTCGAGGGCGCCGGGCTCACCGAGATTGAGCAGCACCGGTCGGGCCGCGTGCAGCAGGGTGAACGCCCGCCGCGGGCCGTGGTCGGTGACCAGGTCTATATCGGGCATGCGGCGCCCGAGCAGCGGGTGTCCCGCGCCGAGGTCGTAACGAATGTCCAGCCCGGACATCATCGCGGCGTATTGCTTGCGAGGCCCGTCCATCTTCAGCAGGTCGGACACGGTCTCGCGCAAGGCCTTGGTCCGTTCGTCGCCGCGGTTGAGCGCCGTTTGCGCCATGCTGGTCTGGAGCACGCGCGCGCCGATCGGGTGCCGCTCGGCCTGGTAGGTATCGAGCAGGCTCTCCGGCGAGATGCCGCTCACCACCTGGGCCAGCTTCCATCCTAGGTTCACGGCGTCCTGGACACCGATGTTGAGTCCTTGTCCGCCGGCCGGGGAGTGCACGTGTGCCGCGTCGCCGGCCAAGAGCACCCGCCCCACGCGATAGGACGCCGCCTGCCGGGTCGTGTCG
>Ga0209483_1001122_pt1 | contig 20928 bp, 16 predicted proteins | sample NGEPerA_FD_184508 | JGI IMG/M metagenome (GOLD analysis project Ga0209483, IMG submission 184508) | Arctic peat soil microbial communities from the Barrow Environmental Observatory site, Barrow, Alaska, USA - NGEE PermafrostL2-A... | ecosystem: Environmental > Terrestrial > Soil > Wetlands >... | reverse complement strand
CCATTACTGCCAACCAGAGTTACCCTCGCAACGTGTCTGGCCCTATATGTTCCATAATCGCTATTAGGATGGTGATCGCTTAAGCCCGACAGGCTGCTAGGGCGGAAAGTAATGCTTTCGCGCATACCAAAATGGTAAGACCCCCCCTCCCATTGTCAAGGGCCAAGGGTTCCTTGCCACCTCCCAATTGCATGCAAGACTAAAAACGGCAGGACCCAAGTTGAACGTTCTTTTACAACTGCTGGTTGATTATTCAAATACAAGAATCCAGTCCTACTCGCCGTGTTTATCGGAACCTTCTGCATTTTCACCCCGGCGTTAACACCAACCGCGCACATTTACTTAGGAGTCAGCTTGTGGGCGGGGGTTGGCCGGGTCCTTCGAGCGAGGGTGGCGCGGGCTTGGCGTGGCGGGGAGTAAAGGCGCGGTGAGTTTTTCGTAGAGCGAGAACAGGAATTCGACCCGCTCGCGGTCGGAGTGGAATGGTTCGGAGCGGTAGCATTTGTCCACTGCGCGATCCAGACCGGCATGCGCGCGAAGCACTTCGGGCGGCATGGTCAGCGGATCGTAAAGGTCGGCGAGCGCAGCCGTCCCGCGCGGGGGGAGATGTGTCGCGCGCGCAGCTAGAACACCCCGGCATTTTTCGACAATGCGCTCGCGCTGGGCAACGGTAGGGTTGGGCCAAGGAAAATTATTATAAACAAGCCTGTTGGAGTAGCGGTAACGGGATTCCAATCGCCCGCACACTTGGCGCACCCAAGCCATGTGCATGCCGGAAGACAAGATGCCAAAATGAAAATGGGTTGCGCCAGGAACGATTTGCAAAAGGTCGCTGCTGATGACGCTGGGTCTGACAAAACCGATCGGAATAAACCTCCTGCGCTCTGAACTAACTTTTGGAACGACCAAATAGTTTTTGCCGGGCATATTCTCCACATGAAATCGTGTCGGCGTATCCGCGATTTTTCTGGTGGGGGCGCTCTTGCTGGCCAATCGGAATTTGCGGACCTTCTCAACGCGTTCTAAAGCGCGCGGCATCCGCCGCAGTTTTTCAGGCGGGCAATCGCCAAGCCACAGACACCAGCGCTCAATCCCGTTGATAAACTCTTCGGAACCAATCCAGCGGCGGAAAAATTCCCGGGCGGCGGGTTCTTCCCTGAGAAAGGCCGACTTTTCTCCGGGCGTAAATAAATAATTTCCATCGTCAATCGGTTTGTTTCCAATGCTCATGGGCGGGACCTCGCAAAGCGGAGTCGAGCGGCTGATAATGACAAGATCAGAACCTTCCACGAGGTAAGGGCTGATGTTCCGGGCGGCGGTCACAGTTGTTTTTTCGCCTTCGCAATCGTATATCCGCTTATTTGCCTTGTCGAAGGCAGCGAAGCCGATAATGACAACGTGGACATGCGCTTTCCCGCGCGCCTCGCTCATCCATGAAAACGTGCGATGAGCGAAAAGAATCTTTAACCTCCAATGTTGAAAGAGATAATTCCACAGCACGCCGACTTGCTCGCCTTGGCTGATAGAATTCGTTGAGACAAAGCCGGCGACAATCGCCGTGCCTTGAATGTATTGCGCGGCTTTGAAATACCAGCCTGTGACGTAATCAAGGAGACCGCTGTTTTCAGCCTCCCCGGAGATGCCATCCATGTCGGCGCGTTGTTCGGCAGTTTGAAACTTGGAACCGACAAACGGTGGATTCCCGAGAACGTAAGAACATTTCGACGGCGGCAAAATGGTTTTCCAGTCGAGGCGCAGGGCGTTGCTGCAGACAATGGTCGGCGATTTTTTGAGCGGCAGGCGCTGGTAAAGCTGGCCGAAGGCTTCGGAGACTTTCAGGTTCATCTGATGATCCATCAGCCAGAGCGCGACTTCGGCGATGCGGGCCGGCCATTCCTCAATCTCGATGCCGTAAAACTGATCCACGTCCACTTGGGAAAGCTTGGTGATGTCGTCCAGGGTCAGCTCCGTTTGCCGGCCAAAGATTTCCTTGAGCGTTTCAAGTTCAAGTTCGCGCAGATCGCGGTAGCCGATGACGAGGAAGTTTCCGCAGCCGCAAGCGGGGTCGAAGAAACGGAGGTTGCAGAGCTTGTCGTGGAATTCCTCCAGACGGGCGCGGCGGTTGGTGGAGCGGTCGGCTTTGCGGGTTTCAAATTCGGCGCGGAGTTCGTCCAGGAACAGGGAGCGGATAACTTTGAGAATGTCGCGTTCGCTGGTATAGTGCGCGCCAATTTGACGGCGCTTTTTATCCTCCATGATGGACTGGAAGAGCGAGCCGAAAATGGCGGGTGAAATACGGGACCAATCCTTGCGCGTGCAGGCGAGCAGGGCGTTGCGCATGTCGCGGTTGAAATCAGCGAAGCCGAGATGTTCGCTGAAGAGGACGCCGTTGACGAAAGGAAACGAAGCGAGCGTTTCATCGAGATGGGTCTGTCGCTTTGCCGGGGGGGTGTTCAGGATCTCGAAAAGCCGCGCCAGGCCTTGTCCCAGGTCCGAGCCATCCGGCGCGGTGCGGTTTTCGATGAAGAGGTGAAAGGATTCCCGCTCGAAAATGCCGGTGTCTTCCGCGAAAAGGCAAAACAAGACACGCACCAGAAAACGCTCGAGATCGTGGCCGGAGTAACCGCCATATTCGAGCGCATCGTGGAGCGCGCCCATGATCTTGACCGCCTCAATGTTGACCGGGTCTTGCTCTTGAAATATATGCTGCTTGTAGCCTGGAATGAATGCGAAGTGATGAACGTTGCGGTGGAAATCGGCCAGCGGAAATTCGTAAGTGGCGCCGCGTCTTTGGTCAAGCAGTGGCAAGTCGCGCTGTTCTTCCGGATCGAGATCGTGCAGCGCGATGCGCGCGAAATCGGAAACAATAATATACCGCGGGATTTCATCGATTCGTTTTTCGTGCGCAAGATGGCGGACATACTCGAAGGCCTGGGACTCGGCTTTGCCGAGATTGGCGCCAAACGATTTGTGTTCGACGAGCACGACACCCGGCCAGAAGAGATCGATGTAACCGTAGTCACCCGAGATTTTCTTGACCGGTTCCTCGAAGCTGGCCACGACTCGGCGTTTGACGCCGAAGACTTGAAAGAATTCGTTCCAGAAAGTTTGCTTTTCGGCTCGCTCGCTCGTTGCGCCTTTCCATTCATTGGCAAACTGGATGGCGTTGTGACGAATTTCGTTCCACGAGAGCGGCATGGCGGCACGATAGCCGGTCAGACCAGAGCGGACAAGGGCCGTTTACTGTTATGACCCCTCGAACTTGGGAAAAGGCGGCCATTCCCACCCGCGGGTCTGGGCTTGAGTTGGCTTCGGAATGTAATAGAGTGGCTCGTGCCCATTTGGTTGAAATTATTTTGCGCAAGCGTTCGCGTGTGTTATGGGCGCTGGTGGGAAGGCTTGCTTATGCCATCGCCCTCGCTGGGCGGTGCCGGAACAATTCCACCTCCTTTCGCAGTAAGGCGTTCCCAACCAGCATGTGATTATGAACGAGAACGAAAAAAATTCCGACGGGGCGGGTTTCACCTTGATTGAACTATTGGTGGTTATCGCCATCATCGCCATTCTGGCGGCGATGTTGCTGCCTGCGCTGGCCAAGGCCAAAGCCAAGGCGACTGAAACGTTTTGCCGGAACAATGTCAAACAATTGGGCTTGGGGACGTTGCTCTACTGCGCCGACAATAGGGACGTTTATCCCGTTTGCGGCGCCAACAATTATGGGTTTGATCCCGGCGATTGGATATATTGGCGGAGCGCTTACACTCCTCCCGCGCCCTTCAACACCGTTGTCGCCACGTTGCAAAACAGCCCCGTCCTCCAGCAACTCGGCACCAGGGGCAGTTCCAATATTCTGCGCTGCCCGATGGATCTGGACGGCCCGCAGCGAGGCACTCCCAATTTCGGCTGGGTTTACCCTTCCAGCTACGAGATGACCTGCTTGAATCTGGTCACCGAAGCCGGCGGACCGCAACTTTTGGGTTTCATGTCCCTCAACGATAACACTGGCGGCACGGGCAAATACCAATTCAAAACCACCAGCGCGCACAAGCCCGCTCAAAAAATGTTATGCTGCGAAACCGTCACCCATCTCCTGCCATGGGATGCCCCTCAGTGGGACATCCAAGGCGCCTACAGCACCCCGTGGGTGGCCGAGACGGGACGTTTCGAACCACTAAGCCGCGTCACCGTGGTCAATAACAAGATCACCACGGCCACCTATAACAATTGGCTGACTTGCCGGCACGGCAGCGGCAAAAACACCTGCCCGCCGACCGGCAATTCAGCCGGTCAGGCCAATGTCAGTTTCGGCGACGGCCATGTCGCCATGGTCCCATGGTGGTACGGCACCAACGCCGATTACGCGAATCCTTCCCAATAGCCAGATGAGGAAAATACCGAACCAAACCGCCGTCCTGCGCGCAGCTTTCACCTTGATTGAATTACTGGTCGTCATCGCCATCATTGCCATCTTGGCGGCGCTGCTGCTGCCCGCGCTGGCCAGCGCCAAAGAAAGGGCCAAACGTCTCCAGTGCCTTAATAATCTCAAACAGATCGGCATCGGCCTGACCATTTATGCCGGCGATAATAATGACCGCCTTTTTTCACCACGACCGGTCAACGGCACGCCTGTCAGGTACAATCTTCACGCGTTGAACGATGACACGGCCACCGAATCCAAGGCCGTCGGCCTTGATCCAACTCAAACCAACACTCCTTCCATCTGGGTCTGCCCCGAACTCAACAAAGGATTGGCCAGATACAATACAACCACCTCTCCTCCCCAGTGGGAGATTGGCTATCAGTATCTGGGAGACGTGACGCTATGGGATAACTCCCAGGGAACCTTTCCCTCGCTCAGTCCGGTGAAGCTAGGCCAGGCGAAGGCAAGTTGGGTGCTGGCGGCGGAAGACATTCTCTACAACGGAACCACTTGGACGGCGAACCATCGGCGGACTGGGACCGCCTATCCGGACGGCGGCAATCACTTGCGCGCCGACGGCTCGGTTTACTGGGTCAAAGCGGAGAAATTATACCAGATTACCACCTACGACACCGCGGGCCACCAATGGTATTTCTATCAGGACGACCTTTCCACCATCCCCGCCGCCCAACTGGCCGCGCTGAAATTCAAGCCCTGATCCTGCGTAACAAAACTTCAATTGACATTTGTGAACTATAGATTACACTCGAAACGGTGATGGAGCGCGACATCCAGAAACTGCAGCTCGAAAATGGCACTCCTTTGAACCAATGGAAACAATTTAAGAAAAATGAAACTAAAAAGCTATAAAGACGGCCTGTTGAAGGAACTCAAAGATCCAGAATATGCCTCCGCCTATCTCGCTGAGGCCCTCGAGTCGGGAGATCAAGCTACTTTTCTGCTTGCGCTCAGGGATGTGGTGGAGGCCGGTGGCGGCCTTAGCGTGGTCGCGCGGCAGGCGCATATTCAAAGGGAAAGCCTCTACAAAGTTCTGTCCAATCGAGGTAACCCTCGACTGACCACGTTGCAGGGAATCCTAAAATCAGTTGGTCTGCGCATAGCTGTAACTCCCGAAACTGGGGCCGCCTGACTTGCCTGCTATAATACACGTTCGACGCCAATGAAATTGAAACGGCTCCTCCTTCTTATCTTCTATTCATCTTGTCTGGCCATCATCCAACGCTCATGGGCGGATGATCCTACGCCAGCCAACCCAATTGAAAGCCCGCGCGCAAAAATTTCTTTCAAGGTAGCAAGGCTTGACCACGACCGAATTTTAAAGCTGGCCGATCAGGCGCTTCTGTTGGAACCACCCGCAATTACGGACCATATTGCCACGAACAGCGCAGGTGGTTTGCACGATTTTTATTCCCAGGCGGATTATGCGTGGCCCAACCGGACGAACCAAACCGGCCTGCCTTACATTGGGCGCGACGGCGAATCCAATCCCGACACCTTCACCGACCATCGCATGGCCATGCGCCAGATGAAAGACGCCGTGGCCGCGCTCGCCGCCGCCTACGCGCTGACCGGTGAGGACAAGTATGTCGCCAAGGCCGCCCGGTTGCTGCGGGTCTTCTTCCTCGACCGCGCGACCCGCATGAATCCCAATCTTCAATACGCCCAGGCCGTCTTGGGCGCGGCCACCGGCAACGCCTACGGAGTGATCGACACCCTGCATCTGGCCGAATTGCCCGTGGCCCTCCGTTTCCTCGAACATTCCTCCGCCTTTCCGCCCGGCGTGGACAAGGGATTGAAACAATGGTTTACCGACTACAGCGAATGGATCACCACCTCCCCCAACGGCATCAAAGAGATGAACAATGCCAACAACCACAGCATTGCCTGCTACGTCCAACTGGCCAGCTTCGCAAAATTCACCGGCGATGAGAAATTGATCGAGGCCTGCCGCGAACGTTTCAAAAAGGTCTTATTCCCCAGGCAGATGACCAACGATGGCAGTTTCCCGCGCGAACTGGCGCGCACCAAGCCCTACGGTTACTCCATCTTCCAAGCCGACAACCTAGCGATCTTGTGCGTCCTGCTCTCCACCCCGGGCGACGATCTCTGGAAATTCACCCTGCCCGACGGCCGCACCCCGAGAAACGCGGTCGATTTCATTTATCCCTACCTGGCCGACAAAAACCAATGGCTCGCCGACGGCCACCGCAAAGACGTCATGCACTGGGAGGACTGGCCAGTGCGCCAGCCCTGCCTGCTGTTCGCCAGCGTCGAATTTGGCGATCAAAAATATTTCAACCTCTGGAAAAAACTCACCGCCGACCCCACCGACCTGGAAATTCGCCGCAACATGGCCGTCACCCAGCCCTTGCTCTGGATTGCCACCCCCGATAAAGTCCCATTGCTAAAGAAGAGCAGCGCGGGCGGAGTGCGCTAATCGGTGAAAATCGAGACCGGAGATTGGGCTTGCAAAACCTCAACACGCGACTATTTTGCGCCTGAAGTTATGCCGATTGCGTTTCCGGATTTTAAGAACGAACATTTATTTTGGATAACCCTGTGCGGGGAGGTTCCGACCGCAAGTCGCGCCCTTAAAAAACAGATGAATGAGGAAAAGGAGTGGCTCGCCTCGTTTGAAACTATTCGCGGTAACGGCTACATTAGACTGAGGTCAGGTGGAACGTCTAAAAGACATGTTCACATTGATATTTTCTCTGAGCAGTTAATTGCTGGCGCCGGTAAAAAGCGTAAGGCGATCAAAAGCGTAGGGCAATCCGGTATCCAAGAAGCATTAAGCCGTTTCTTGGGAAAGGAAATTGTCTTGGGCTTGAGGGCCGGGTTTAAGGCCAAACTTTCAGAACTCCCTGAGGCCGGAATTATCAGGTCTTTTCTTTTTACGACTAAAATGAGTGATGTTTCTCTGAAATTAGAAGGAGCAAAGTTCTCGATTGCTGGAGCTCCAGTTCAGAGTATTACGTGGAACGTTCAACGAGATAACGAAATAGGCATTACGGTGGAAGCGGAGTCGCTGAAACAAACCATTTCCGACGAATACTTAATTAATTCGGTTAGCCTAGCCGAAAAAGCATTCAACGTTTTTGTGTTGGGAAAGGTTCAGAATGAAGCCAATTAATATATCGCATTTCGATTTTGTATCCAAAGATACCGAAGATGCCGAGGATTGTCCCGGTGCAGCGTGGGGCATTCATGAAAGGGGAGCGTTCAGAGATACTTTTCTCCCAATATTACATTCCGTTCACCGTGGGCCCACGCATTATTCTGCCGGGTGGGAAGAGTCCGTGCCTCAGCTTGTAAGCAGCGCTGTATCGTCACTGACGGAGAAAATGAAGCATGAGCTTCACTTAACCCTCTTGCAAATTACGATAAATCAACTTGAAAAAAAGATTCACAGGCTGGAATCGATCCAGACGAAAATCGTTCCAATAGACAGTTTTGCACCTGAGCCTTATCTCCTTTCGAGGCCGATTTACGTTGCCCTGCATTCCATTGAGGGCGGGTTCAATGCGGGCTGGTTCGATGCAAATATTCATTCTTCGGGGGAAAACGAAGAAGAGGCGGCCAGTAATCTAAAAAGCCTTATTTTGGATTTTTTTGACATCTTGACTGGAGAGTCACCATCAAAATTAGGCCCAGAGCCAACCCGGCAGTTGGCAGTTCTTACGGATTATATCCGAAAAAGGCAATGAAACCTCTAAATCGTGAGGATGCAGAGGCAATCGCAACAAAGCTGAGGGCCGTCCGAGATACTGGAGCCAGAAAGCACGAAACCGTAAGGTTTTTTTACAGGGAAAAACTCATTTTTTCGTTTGGCATTCGGAGGGGATCAGGCGAGTTGCCTCATAGCTATATTCCAAACCAGATGAAAATTTCCCAAAAAGAATGTCGGACATTCAGGCAGTGCAACATGTCTCTTGAGAAGTTTATTGAGATTCTGAGGGTGAAGCAAATTATCGCGGAATAAAACCCTCCCATAACCCTTCAGTTGCTCGGCGATCAAGGTCTGATGGCAAACCACTGTGCCGCCATGGCGGGCGGGGGCAAGCTGCTTGTAATGCTTTCCGACCACCGGGGCGCTATTCCCGAGCAATTGCGCAACGCGTGCGGGATCGCCGGTTTCCGCGACCCAGTACGACGCGCAGGAATGCCGCCGTCCGTTGCCCTTCCATTTGATGCCAGCGGCTTTGGCCGTTAAGCGTTGCGCGTTGACAAACTTGGCAGAATTTCCAGCCCAAACGGGGGCCACTCTCGGGGTGACATCCTTGAGGAACGCTCCAAGGGCGTCATAAATCGGAATATTGCCCGGGTGCCCGTCTTCGCCTTCTCTGCTCGCGCTCTTGACGCGGTAGATTTTAACGCTACTATTCCCACACTTGACGGTATGCGGCGGAAATGTCAGTTGTTTTTTTATCGTAAGACGATTGTCATAAATTCGTCATAAACAGTCGGGTTTAAAAAGGCCAATAGTTGTAAGTAGTTGACGGAGAGATGGCTGAGTGGCCGAAAGCGGCGGTTTGCTAAACCCCTTTGTGTCAAGTCTAACTAATCACCGAAAACCCCATATAAATCAATGGTATCAATGGTTCTGTTGGTGTTTGATGATCTCGTCAACTCGACACTAAAAGACAGCTTTCGACATAAACTGTGTCGGCATTTGTCGGCAAACTTACGGCGGATTCTTGAACCGCTGCGCTTTTGAACATGCCGCACAACGCGCCGCGCTTTCCGGGCCTTGTCTTGATCCTTCCGCGCCCGAAAAGTTCGCCAGAAGCTGACCAGGCGCAAGGCGGAAGGCGCTTCGATTCAACTTGTCGAATTCGAGCGCGGTCCTACGCTGAGGGAATTCAAATTGCCAAAACCATGAAACCATTCTTGCTTCTAATCCTGCTGGCGGCGGTCACGGTCGCTGGATGCAAACCGCAGCAAAAGACAATCGTCGAAGCACTGCAAAACGTCACTCAGCCCCGGCAATGTGTCTCCCTTGCACTGGCTTTTCGGTCAATACAACAAATTCCTGCCCGTAAAGGCCGACCTGTCGTGCGTTGCTCAATTTGTCCTATGATAGTCCATCCGAGGTTCCTGTGGAGGATGCAACGTCAAAAATCGCTGACGCTGCATGTGGGCTTGGCGACTATCTAAAGGCGCTTGACGGCAAACATGATCTTCGTCGTGAAGATGCGTTGGCGGCGGCCTTCCCATCGTCAGACATTAAGGGTGGTGGAAGCCGCCTACGCTTTGGCAATCAGTTCGTCGCGAACGTCAGGCAAAGACAGCTTGAGGGTTTTCCGGCGGCACTTCGTCTCGTGGCCTTGGGCGAATCCAAAGAAGCGCGTGTGTTGCTGACCACAGCCGGGGCAGAATTCGCCGCTTTAGAAAATCCAATCTTGGAGGGAGGCGGCAAGCCACCGTTGCAGAAGCTAAGTGATGCTGAAGCCGCATTTTTGGTGAGCCATGCGCCTGGCTCCCAGGCAGATTTGCATCGCCGGTGCCACGCTCTGTCCCGATTCGGATTGGATGAAGCAAATGGCCCGAAATGTGACAATGGCCGAAGAGGGGATGCTCCAGGGGTGCCGCTATCTGCTGCATGATCGCGACACAAAGTTCTGCGCCGCCTTCGGCGAGGTTCTCAGTTCGGTGGGCATTGAGCCGCTGGCCCTGCCCGCTCGAAGCCCGAATTTGAATGCACATTTGGAGCGATGGAACCGCTCGGTGAAGGAAGAGTGCCTATCGAAACTGATCTTGTTCGGCGAGGCGTCACTGCGGCATGTGCTTTGGAATTACACGCAACATTTTCATCACGAAAGAAATCATCAAGGAAAGAGCAATATGATCTTATTTCCGTTGGTCACTGACCGCATCGGCGCGTATGATGGTGCCATCCGCACCCGCGAGCGGGTGGGAGGATTGTTCAAATTCTACCATCGCCAGGCCGCAGAAGCTGCGTGAGTTGTTTGACCATACGAGTAATTCTGCGCATTCGCCTCCATTGCCGAAAAGAGCGTTAAGAAGATCACTCGAGTCTTAGGAAAAGTTTTCATTGGATTTTCAATTTGTAACCACTTTGAATGGCATCACTTAATTGCCAATATTTGCCGGGCCGTTATAGGCGACAATGTTCATTCGTTTTGTAATTGAGGGCGTTTCGGAACTTGTGCCCGTTTTTAGATGCAGAGTGCCTCCGTATGAAGCCGCACTGATACCCGCAGCCATGGTCTTGTAAGGATTGGAAAAAGTCCCGGATTGAGGCGATCCGGAGAAGTTAAAATCAACCCAGGTGTCTTCAGCGCTGAGCCATTCCACGGTAATTGAATTGTCCCCTGGATTGAATGGCTGGACGTGAATGGTGGTAACCGTTTGGGTGCCGTTAATCCATTTCAAGGCATGCGTGGTGCTGTTGCTTCCCCATAGTACTGGAACATCTCCGGGAATCAGGTTGGGGCTGTTTTCAGCCCAATTAGCCGGGGTATTGGTGACTCCGCTGGGGCTGGTTACGTACGTAAAGTTGTGATTTGAATCCTGCTGCACATGCCAAATGACCAGCCCGTAAGTGACGGGATCCCCGCCGTCATTGCCTGCGTCCTTGTCGTAGCCGGGGCCATAAAGGGAATTTGTGGAGGTCCGGTATTCAAGGATGAAAAACTCTCTGGTTCCCTGCGCGGGATCATAGAGAATAATGGGAGAAGTGGGATCCCCGGCCTGAGCCGCTGAAATCGTGGCAATCCCGCCGGCGGTCAATGAATAAATGCGTGGCTGGCACCAGCCAAGCTCCATGCGGTTCCAAGGATCCAAATAATAATAGGAGCCAATCAAGGAACTGGTGTCAAAGAAGCAACTTTGAGGGGAAAGAGTCATGCTGAGACATTCCTGATCGGAGGCGCTTCCCGCAAAAGGACCATAAATGTCCGAAGCGCCCCAAGTTTCTTCGAGTTCTTCACACCACACTATAAAAGGAGGATTGGCGCCAATCATTGCCACATTGGGGTAATTGTCGTTCGGACCGGAACCCCAATCGTAATTCGCGCCCGGCACCGAGACGGTCGGCGAAGTTCTGGAACCGCCAAACCCCGCTTCCCCAATATCACTGGTGACTATCATGATGGACAGTTCGTCGGGTGTTATGTGGCCGTCATGGTTCGCGTCGTAGCTTGCAAAATTGAACTGTCCTGAAAGCATGGCTTGGGCAATGATATTCGAAGCGTAAACTTCGTCCCTGGTGAACGGAGGATAGAGATTGCTATAGACAAGAAAGCTTTGCGAGGCCGGCAACGAAAGCAAAATGGCGGCTCCGCGGGCCAGCGAAAAGCCGCCATCGGAAGAGGCCTGGTAATAGCCATTCATGCTGGGCGCCTGTGAAGTGCTAAATACCAGATTGGAATAGTAGGAAATCGATTTCGGCAAGGGAGTCTGGCCGGCAAAATTCACGAAAATGGCAAGGAGCGGGCGGGAGCCGCTGGCAAGTTTTCCATTAATACTCCGGTTTTGGTAACCAAAATCGGTCAGCGAGACCGCGTATAGCGGCTCCAACTGGCAAAGCCAGCCCAATGCCAGCCCGATCAGGCAGACTTTGCCTCGCAAGCTGAAAACTGCTTTCATCCTGCTGTTTATTTGTAGGTTCATAACAATATACTGTGGCTCACAGGGTTATTGTAACGTCACGAGTACCAGCACCATGCCTTTGCCTGCCTTTAATCCGGTCATAGCCTTGCCGAGAATCGCGCCTTGGGCGCGGACGTGATCGGTGACTTTCATGGCCCGGCCTGGAGCGCTGGAGGTGGTGAGCAAGTCGCCCGGTTTGATGGGGCCGTTGGAGGCGTCGGCTTGAACATACACGCGTCCGGTCAACGCCACGTTTCTGCCGCCCTCAAGAGTTCCCTCCTGTTGCATCTGAATGCCCGGATGAACTCCGTTGGCGCCACTGAGAATGCCCGCGACGCGAGTGTCGTAGGGCAGGCTGCTCATTTTCAAACGCCCCGGGTTTTCCTCGTCAATCACCACCACGGAGCCTTCCGGAACTTCGTCTTTGCCCGAAGTGATTTTGAAAGGTTCGGCCAGATCCGAGCCGCCGCGGATAGTTATCGACGCGGTGGAAAGGTTGTTGCTCACCCATACGTTGCCGCTAAAATCCCAACTCAAAGAGACCCCAGTCGGATCGGTGGTGCCCAGCGCGCCGCCATTGTAACCGTAAAGAAACGGACCATCTCCGGGGAAGGGTCCAAGCAGCGCGTTCGCACTGTAAGTCAGCCCATTGTAGGCGGTGGATCCGTCTAACTCAAGCGCCCCGGAAATGTAAGTCCGGGTTTGGCCGCTTCCGATGCGAATAGTTTCATTTTCATTTGCCGCGCCATCGTTGCCAATGTAAATGTTGTTCGTGCCGGTATCGAGGCCGGACCCGGCGGAATAACCGAGTCCAATGTTGCCGTTGCCCGCAGTCAGGTATTGAAACGCATAAGTGCCGCAGGCCGTGTTGGCGGAGCCGGCCGAATTCATTTGGAACGTGGCAACTCCAATCCCCACGTTGTCCACACCGGTCGAATCGGCTTGCAAAGCCTCATAGCCTGCGGCCGTATTGTTATAGCCGTCGGTGATTTCAGAAAGGCTCATACCGCCGATGGCTGTGTTTGCGCCGCTCGAGGAGATTGCTCGGCCCATCGCGTAAATTCCAACGGCCGTATTGTTGGCCCCAGACGTATTCAAGGCCAACGCAGCATAGCCAACCGCCGTGTTGCTGGAACCTGTCTGGTTGAAGGCCAGCGCACTCGCGCCAACGGCGGCGTTGTCCAAGCCGCTGGTGTTGAGAGCCAGCGCATCGCCGCCGAAGGCGGCATTATAAGAGGCGGTGTTGTTGCCCAGCGCACCCACCCCGGTGGCCGTGTTGTAGCTGCCGGACGTGTTCGTGGAAAGCGCGCCATAACCGACCGCCGTATTCTGAAAGCCGGATCCGTTGTTGTTCAGCGCATAAGCTCCATAGGCGGTGTTGTCGTTGGCGTTGTTGTATTCCAGCGCTCCAAGTCCCGTGGCCGTGTTGTTGTTGCCGCTGGTGTTGAAAGCCAGCACATCGGAACCCAAGGCCGTGTTACCGCTGCCGTTGGTGTTCTTCCACAGTGCTTTGAAGCCAACGGCCGAGTTGGCGCCGCCGGATGAATTGACGGAAAGCGCGTCATCACCCACTCCCGTATTGAAAGCTCCTGTCATCGTTTGATTACCAGCGGATTGACCAGCGAAAAAGCTCTGCGATCCAGTGCTATTGATCAAGGAGCCGCTTAAGATATTGCTCAACCCGCCGCCGTTGCCATTGATCACCCCGGCGATGTAGGTCTCGGTCTGGGCGCTGCCGATGCGAATGGTGTTGTTGTCTCCTCCCACGCCGAGGCTGCCGATGAGAATGTTGCTGCTTTCGCCTTCTCCATAGTTGCTTCCAGCCAGATACCCCAGCGCGATGTTGTACGAGCCGCTGATGAGGGCGGAAAGCGCGGACGATCCATCCGCCGTGTTGAAGGAGCCGTTATTGTTGGCAAGAGACTGATAGCCGTCGGCCGTGTTGTCCGTGCCGATCGTGTTGTTTTCCAGCGCGTGACGGCCGTCCGCCGTGTTGTCATTGCCGCTGGTGTTGCTGGCCAGCGCCCGCTCGCCGCTGGCGGTGTTGTAGGAGCCGTTCGTGTTGTTGTCGAGCGATTGGTAGCCAATGGCTGTGTTGTTCGTGCCGTTGTTGTTGTTCTGCAGCGACCCGCGCCCTATGCCGGTGTTGTCGTTGCCGGCGCTGGGGGAAAAGCCCGCGTTCGGCCCCGCGTAGAAGTTGTTATTGTCATCGGAGAACAAAAGGGTGTTGCCGCCGGAATTAATGGTGACCGACGAGGGCAGATTCAAATTGCTGCTGAGCGTCAAATTGACAAAGGCCACGTTCGTTTCATTGTTCGTCACCAATCCGGCGGGCAATTGCGTCAGCGCAATGGCGCCGGTCACATTTTGCGCCGTGACAGAATACGGCACAGGCGTCAATTCCTGACGGGGACTCAGGGCCGTGAAGCCGCTGCCGCCATTGGTCCGCAGGCCGATCTGCAACCAGTAAGCGGCGCCGCTGTAGACAGCCCCGAAATCCGCGGTGACGGTGAACAGTCCGTTGGTCACGCCGACATCGAGGATGGTGAACGTGCTGCCGACCTGGCTGCCGCCGCTGCTGGCGTTAAACAGCTCAAATGTCAGATCATAATTGCCGTTGGCGGCATTGGCGCCGCTCACCAGATGGCCTTGATAAGTAAAGGCCGTGCCTTGGGCGTGGGCGGTGGAAAGTTGGGAGTTCAGAGCTGAAAGCGCCAGCAGAACCAGCGCCGCGTTTACATAGTTCAGTTTGGTTTTCATAATCTTTACTACATTTTATTTAGGAACAGTGCGGCCTCAACGATACGGACGCACTGTGAACGGCGGCCGAAAAGTGCGGCAGGGGGGCGGTCCAATAGTGCGGCACCTGGGTCAGTAAACCGATTTTGGGAGGTGTGGTCAAGTGCGATCATCCGGGAACATGAGACTGCAATCCAACGTTCAAATTACTGGGGCGTTCGGTTGGACGCTTGGTGACAAGCTGCCAGCATCAGACGAAATGCAGGAAACGTCAGACCCATTAAGTTCTGAGCCTTACAATTTTTCTGACATCGGAAACACGAACACTCCGCCATTTGAATACGTGTCCCTTTCATGCGTTCAAGACCGAACCATTTACCAGATTCAAGCGAGCGCCGACATTAAGTATAAAGATGGAATTCTTGCTGCGCTAAAATCGAAATACGGCGAACCGGCCTTTCACCGTGTTATGGATTATGACAATTACGACTGGACTTCCGGCGGTCGCTCATTAGGGGCAATGTGCTGGAAAAATCCAGATGGAATTGGAGATGTTATTGTTGTTTACGAAGACCGGAATATTTTGTCAAACTATCGCTCAGAATTGGAAAAAAAGGATGCCGCCGATAACCAGAATATTTCGTCGAATCTCGTTCCGAAGTTGTGATAAAAAACGCTCTCTCCAAGCGGCCGATTGTCCTTCAGATGCCCAAGGACGCATTCTGATTAGCATGACAAATGTCGTTCGTTGATTGGTTGCCGGATCGGTTCGCCGTTGGTTTAGGGAAGAAGGGACGCCGTTGGTTTCCAAGAATGCCGCCAGTCGCGGCGGTTGAGAGCGATTGATGTACGGTCTGGAATATCCACGCGCTGTGCGCTTAGTTTGCTGACAACTTTGAAGAGCCGCGCTTGAATCTGCTCTCTGATCGGATGTCCGTCTATATCTTGGCCGATTCCTATTATGTGAGAGACGGCGTGAATTTCAGTCAGGCAACAGGGGCATTTCATAGCAGCGATTAAAGCATTTCCTGCTCTGACTTCTCGCGTTGCGATTTCGGCTTCGGGGCTTTAGCCTCGTGTGCTTCTCCTGCCGCTCTTTCGAGGTTGAGAGCGAGAAGACGATCCAAGACTTGCTCATCTTTTAAATCGACCGGCCAGCCGTAGGCGGCCGCGACGGCGACATCGATTTTCTTGTGGGCCAGGTCAAGCCATGCCGGGCGCTCGTTGTAAAGTTTCGTCAACGTGCGGTCTTTGAGTTTCTCCGCGCAATCGGGGTCGCGCGGTTCAAGGCGCGGATAACGCACTGTGCCGACACCGTTTTTGTTCGGCTTGACAACGTAGCGCGCCCAAGGGCCGGTGACGCTGCCGGGAAATTCAAGCGTGCGCGTTTCCGTCCATTCCGGCGGATTGAGCCAGTTTTCCCGCAACTCATTCAATTCCTTGGCAGGGGCGGCAATTGAGGTTTCCTGCTTTGGCGTCGGGCGCGGCAAGGGGAAAGTCTCAAAACAAGTTGTCGGCGTGTAGCGCGGTCGGGTTTCGAGCCGCGTGCCTTGCTTCAAAGCCCAAACTTCGTGAAAGCGAGAATGAACTATCCCGAAGAAGCAATCGTCTTGCCGCGCAAAAACGGCAAGCGCGTGATCTGGATTGACCGGCACACGATGCCACGCGAACAGACGGTGTTTCGAGACAATGCTGGTGACAAGGAATCTTTCCAAAGGCTCAAGCGCCTGCTTTACCTCTGGACAGGGGCGAGCCAACCGCCACCAAAACTTTTTTTGAACAGCTTCACGATGATTCACCCTGAGCGGAAAGACGTGAGTTTTCACATGCTCAAAAGCCGACTCGTAGCCCGCCGCGCCTGCTTGCGATAGTGAGACAGGAAAATCAATAATCCAGAAATAGGCGTTTCTGCGGACAACGTCCTCCGCGTTGAGGTAGGGAACAACGACATCACTGGCCGGGCGTTTGTTTGGGTTGGGTTTATTGAGAAGATCAAGCGCCACAGCTTCGGTAATGTCTAGTGGAGCTTTCTTGGTCGTTCCGATGAAACCAATCCTTGCGTTTTCCTTTAGCTTCTTTGCCGCCGAGATGTCTGACGCCGATGCTGTGAGGTTTGGTTGGATCTCGCTTACCTTGCGACCATCTAAGAACTTTTCAATCTGCGATGCATCATCGAACCCAACCATGCTGACATGAACATTGGCGCCAGCGAGAATCCACGCGCGGTCACTCTCGGCAAAAAAGATGTCGCCAGTCTCCTTGATGTTTTTAAGCACTTCGCGGTTTGCGCCGCCGCGAATTCCTTGCGTTGCCAGCAAACCCGAGCGTTTGCATTTCTTGTGTTCAATTAAATCCCGCGCTTTTTCAAACCAATAACAACAAAGGTCAGATTGTCCCGGAATTCGGTTGCCGTAGATCCTTCGGAGTTCTTGAACGTAATCGTCTCCAAGCTGGCCACGCATCAGTTTATCGCCCAGAAATGGCGGGTTGCTGATGATGAAATCGGCCTCAGGCCATTTTCGCTCGGTGTAAAATTTTAATGCATTATCCTGCGAGTGTTCGTCCGCTCGCGCGTCCTTTAGCGTTTTGGCCTTGTTGCGAAAATGCGGGACGAGCAAAGCGTCTTCGTTTTGGAAGCCGTCAAGGACCTGCAAAACCGGCGTGCGGTCATTGTCAAAACCGTTGTCACGCCGCCATTGCAAATAGCCAATCTGGACTGATACCTGCGCCAACTCAAAAGCATAGGGGTTGATTTCGATGGCCTTTAATTGCGTTACGGACACTTGCGGCTTGAACCCAAAACCAAGTTGCGTCCCGAATGTGATGACTTCCTTTTCGAGTCCAAGCAGCAATTGCAGGGAGACGTAAAGGAAGTTACCGCTGCCACAGGCGGGATCAAGCACCGTAACTGTAGCGAGCTGTTTCTGAAATTTGGCCAGCCGTTCGCGTTGCGCCGCATTCCCTTTTCCTTTGGCGTAGGCCGGCGCAAGTTCGCCTTTGATCTTGGACCACTCTCGGCGGAAGGGCTGCATCAAGACGGGTTCAACCAGGGTATTAATGTCGGCCTCGCTGGTATAGTGCGCGCCCAATTGCGAGCGTTGTTCGGCTTCAAGGGCACGCTCAAACAATGTCCCCATAATGCTCGGCTCGATAAATTGCCAGTCGGCCTCAGCCGCTTCTCCTAAAATCCGTAGCTCCTCTTCGTTGAGTTCAAAGACAGTCGAATCATCAAATAAATGCCCATTGAAATAACGAATTTTGTGTTGCCCAAAATCGCCACCGGTGGCCATGACTTTAAACAGGTTCTCGATCGTCCGGGCGAAGTGCTTCGGGTCATCTGTCGAGGTCTTCACAACGTCGGAGAAAAGATTTGCCGGAAGAAGCCTGGTGTCTTCGGCAAACAGGCAAAACACAATCCGATTTAGAAAGCGGGCGATTCGCAGATTTTTCCGTTGCGCATAGCTCACCTCGGCCCGGCTTTTGGCGTCTTCCAATTCCACGCTTTCGCGCTTTTGGAGCGACCGCGCCGCCTCGCCAATTTTCTCGGCCAGTGCCTCAGTAACGGCGGCGGTGGTTCGCTGGGGTTTGAGAAAGTCAGGGTCCGTGAAAAGCGCGCGAAGAATGGGAATATTTTCTGGGCGGTCAATCTGGTCGTTGGTGAATTCGTGAACCTCCTGCACCGTGCCGTTGAAATTCGTTTTGACAATATAGCGGTCAAAATCGCACACCACGAGCAAGGGCGGATTCAGGAGCGATTCACGGTAGCGGAGCAATTGCTTGTAAGCCTCATCCAGATTTTTCTTTTTGCCTTTGTACTCCCAGGCAAAATGTCCCTTCTTCCAAACGTCGGCAAAGCCGCGCTCAGTCGGTTCGGCAGCGTCGGGTGATTCATCAAAACTGAAAAGCTCCGCATCTTTGACCACCCGCTTTTGGAAACAAAAGAAATCGCTGCCGCTTGGGTCAGCTTCGGCCGGAGTAGGCTGCCCCAGCAAACGGCACAGGTCATCGAAATGTCCCTGATAGGCGGACGTCTCCTTGCCCTTGTATCGCGACCATTTCTTTTTAAATTCGGCGGCGGTCATGGATGGTCGGGGTGCGTTCAAACGTTAACGGCATGGGTGCGACGTTACCAAGACCTCATAAAACCCCATGGCCAGCAAGGTCGCGTCGTACGCCATCAGCCGGTCGTGGTGCCCGCAAATGAACATGTCCCGCCGCCGGGCGAAATCGAGAAGCTGGCTGATGGCCTCACGGTATTCGCTCCGTTCTGAGTCTAGGGCCAGAGGCGCGCCGGGCAAACTTGGCTTGAACTGGATAAGGCTTTCAGTCGAGTCGCGAGTCATGCGATTGAGGTGAGGGTATGAAAAACGATGGCAAGTAGCTGAAGCGAGCCACCTAATAACCCGCCTATGTCCAGTAACCCCGTTTTTCGCCATCAGGGGGGAATTCGACCTCAGCTTGGAGATACCATGGTGCGGTTATGTTTTTTCTCTGCATGCAGCTTGACCGAGCCACCTAATAACCCGATACCTCCGCGCCAATTCCCCCGCCGTCGCGCAGCCCAAGACCTCATAAAACCCCATGGCCAGCAAGGTCGCGTCGTACGCCATCAGCCGGTCATGGTGTCCGCAAATGAACATGTCCCGCCGCCGCGCGAAATCGAGAAGCTGGCTGATAGCCTCGCGATATTCGCTCCGCTCTGAGTCCATAACCAGCGGTGCGTCGAATTTAGATGGCTTAAACTGAATGAAGCTTTCCTCGTCGCGCCCCAAACGACACAACAGCATTTTGGTGCTGAATCCCGGAATATGCGAGTGTTCGTGGCTCAAGGGTGGGGTATGAAAAACGATGGCAAGTAGCTGAAGCGAGCCACCTATTAACCCGTCTATGGATATTAATGGCGGAAGAACCTAAACTGGCGGAGGTGTTATCATCATAACATTGAAGGAATAAAAGATCGCAGGCGAAATGGCAGGATAATCTCGCGGCGTTTGGATTAACCAATCCGGTGGAACTTTAACGATAAACATAATCTCGATGCAAATACTTTGCACGCAGCAACATATGATATTTAACTGAGAAAATAAAAGGGTGCCGTTTTCCAACCTTTCACCCCTCCCAATCCGCCACCTTTCAAAGACAACATCAGTTCGCTTTGCTCATAAAACTGTGTTCGTGCCCGTTCGATGACTCGCCGGCACTCAATTGAAGCGCGCCAAACGTCGAGAGGCTTTTTTCGTTCCTTGGTCGTTGGCCGCGCGCGCCTGCCTACGCTCTCGGGCCTAACGGCCCGAGCCTCGCGCCTTCCAGGGTTTTCGGACATTGGCCCCCGGCGCTCGGACGCTGCCTTCGCGCGCGGAGGGGAGCTCGGTTTCGGTCGATTATCACCCTGCTATCGAGCTTCTCAGTAATCGGTCATCTTCCTGGCGCGCTCAGGCCGGCAGAAGAACCCCCTTTCCCCACGATGGCGGATGGCCACCGCTGTCGCTCGGGCCAACCGCCCGCGTCCCCGCGCCCAAACCAACGAATCGAGCGCGAATCGCTTCCGGCTACGCTTCTCGCCAAGCCTGCGAGGCTGGGCCTCCATCGAGCCGCGACAGCGCGCTTCCCGCGACGACACGCCGCCGCTGAGTCCCCGCCATCTTTCGGTTACGGTTCTCAGTGCCTTGCGAGCCTGTGCCTCCAGATGCCAGCGACACACCGGCTTGGTTTGGGGCCTGACTCCGCTGATTCAAAACGCTCACTCCGCTTCATTCCAGCGCCAACCAGTGAACCGCTCCACTGGCCGACGCTTCCATTGCACTCCGTTCCGCGTTCCGAATCATCGGAGACAGGCATTCCCCTGACGGCGCCAGAGCGAAAACTTTCGTTCCGGCAACCTCCACAAAATTTCCGCCCTGGCGCCGTCCCCAATCTCAGCTTGACCTCTGGTTGAACCGCCCAAAGCCGCAATTCACCCAGACGTCAGAGCACCGCGGCCCCGCGCCCAATACGATTGCCCGCCAGATCAGCTTTGCCACCGCCGGATCAACTGTCACGGGGGATGCAAACCCTCCAACGCACAATGGCCATTATATGCAGTATGCCGCCCCACGCTCTGCCGCAGGCGCAACACAGAGCGCGGGTCCCCGCCG
>Ga0209483_1001121_pt1 | contig 20932 bp, 11 predicted proteins | sample NGEPerA_FD_184508 | JGI IMG/M metagenome (GOLD analysis project Ga0209483, IMG submission 184508) | Arctic peat soil microbial communities from the Barrow Environmental Observatory site, Barrow, Alaska, USA - NGEE PermafrostL2-A... | ecosystem: Environmental > Terrestrial > Soil > Wetlands >... | reverse complement strand
GCCAGTAACTCAGCCTGCGGCCCGAGCGCACGCAGGCCTTCGGCGGAATACTCCTGCACGGTGATGAGCTTGACGAAGTCGTACACGCTCAAGCCGCCCCGCACGCGCGCCATGCCGCCGGTGGGCAGTGTGTGATTGGGGCCGGAGATGTAATCGCCCATGGGCTGCGCGGACCAGCGGCCCACAAACACCGAGCCCGCGTTTTCGACCCACTTAAGATCGCTGGCCGCGTCAACGGTGAGGTGTTCGGGGGCGAGGAGATTGGTGATCGCTCGGGCTTCGTCAACGCTGGCTGCAACGATCGCGAGGCCATTGCGATCGAGGGACTCGCGCGCGACCGGATTGTCGCGGCTGCGTAGCTTTGCTTCTGCGATTACTTCCTTCGCGAGGTCCGGGCGTGTGGTGATGAAGATGGCAAGGGCTTCTGGATCGTGCTCTGCCTGCGCGACAAGATCGGACGCGATGCCAATCGCGGTGCCGCGTTCGCTGGTGACAACAATTTCGGTGGGTCCGGCGAGCATGTCGATGGCGCAATCGAAGGCGACAAGGCGCTTGGCTGCGGTGACGTAGAGGTTGCCCGGTCCGACGATTTTGTCGACGCGCGGAATGCTTCCGGTTCCGTAGGCCAGAGCCGCAATGGCGTGTGCGCCGCCTAGTCGATAGAACTCCGTAATGCCGAGCAGGTGAGCGGCGGCGAGCGTTTCTGGCGCGGGCTTTGGCGAAACTGCAACAATGCGTTTGACACCCGCCACCTGGGCTGGAATCGCCGTCATCAGCAGCGTTGATGGCAGAGGATGGCGGCCGCTTGGCACGTAGCAACCTACTGAGCCGAGCGGTCGAACAAGCTGGCCGGTGGTGAGACCGGCGATTGGAGACGCGTTCCATGAAGCCGGCATCTGCCGCTCGGCAAATCGGCGAATCTGTTTCGCTGCGGTGGACAGGGCCTTTTGCAGCGCGGGATCGAGGGAGTTCCAGGCTGCGGCCATTTCCCCTTGTGTCACACGCAGCTTGCTGATGTCGGCGAGGCCGTCGAATTGATTAGCGTATCGGAGGAGTGCGCGGTCGCCATGCTTGCGCACATCGGTGACGATGCGCCGGACGGCGGGGAGCACGGTATCGAGGGCCGCGCCGCCGCGGCGTTCAAGCGCGGCCAGCGTTTCCGCCGTGTGCGCCGCGCCTCGTCCTTTGGTACGGATCAGCTTCATTCTTTCCCTCAGGGGCTAAAGCCCCGGTTGATGCTGCTGGCTTGATGTACGGGCTAAAGCCCGTACCCTTCAACGAAAGCCCGCTTGACGTGCATGCTAAAGCCCGTACGCGTCAAAGAAAGCCCGCTGCCTGCAGGAGTCGAACTCTATGAGATGAGAGACCGACTCTTACAGCACGACCTTGTTTAGCGGATACTCGACAATGCCCGTTGCCCGTGCCGCTTTCAGCCGCGGAATCACATCGCGAGCGGTGCGTTCATCGACGATGGTGTTTACAGCGACCCACTCCGAATCACTTAATTGCGAAACGGTTGGCGAGTTCAATGCAGGCAGCACCGCGAGTACCGCATCAAGGTCCGCGCGGTGCACGTTGAGCATGAGCCCGACCTGCGATTGCGCATCGATTGCACCGCGCAGCATGAGCGCGATTTGGTCGAGCTTTTCGCGCTTCCACGGATCGGCCAGTGTGGCCTTGCCGGCGATGAGATGCGTTTCGCTCTCCATGACCGTGTCGATAATCTTGAGGTGGTTGGCCTTGAGCGAGCTGCCGGTCTCTGTGACTTCGACAATTGCATCGGCCAGCATGGGTGGCTTGACTTCAGTTGCGCCCCAGCTGAACTCGACCTTTACGTTGACGTCCTTGGAGGCAAAGTAGCGCTTGCTGACTTCGACAAGTTCAGTGGCGATGATTTTGCCTTCGAGATCTTCGGCTTTTTCAAAGCCGCTTCCTTCGGGCACCGCCAGCACCCAGCGCACTTTGCGGCGGCTCTGCTTGGCATAGGTGAGCGAGGTGACGCTGGCTACGTCGAGGCCGCTCTCCACTACCCAGTCGATGCCTGTGAGTCCTGCGTCGAGCACGCCGTGATCCACATAGCGCGCCATCTCCTGGGCGCGAATCAGCATGCATTCGATCTCGGTGTCGTCGATGGAGGGAAAGTAGGAACGGCCGTCTGCGTAGATATTCCAGCCGGCGCGCTTGAACAGCGCGATGGTCGCATCCTGGAGGCTGCCTTTGGGAATGCCGAGTCTGAGCTTGTTAGCCACGCGCGGCCTCCGTTTCGATGCTTGCTACGGCGAGCGGCTTGGTGAAGCAACTCACTGTGCCTTCGTGGCACACCAACCCATCGCCTTCGACGACCACGCGAAACAGCAACGTGTCGTTGTCGCAGTCGGTCGAGGCAGAGACAACGCGCAGCCGGTTGCCGCTGGTCTCGCCCTTCATCCACAGCTTCTGGCGCGTGCGGCTCCAGAAGGTTACAAATCCGCTCTCCAGCGTCTTGGTATAGCTGATGGGATTCAGAAAACCCAGCATCAGCACTTCGCCGGTGCGCGCATCCTGCACGACGCCCGGTACGAGGCCATCCATCTTGTCGAAATCGATTTTGGTTTCGCTGCTCATTTTCTTCCTGTTTCTGCTTGAGATTTTGGTTTGAAGCATGAAAAAACCCGCTGGCGTCGGTCGCCGGCGGGCTTGGGTATCTCTTTAGATCTCTCTGGCCGATTAGTTCAGGCCACGACAGTCCGCCGGCATGGGGTTCCCGTGATGATGGTGATGACCGGGATGGCGGTGGCTCTGCATCTGTTTCAAAGCTAAAGGCAAAACCCCCGCGCTGTCAACCCAAACCTCTTTCAATAACCAAAGCAGGGCATAATCCCCTATGCGCTTCAGGCACCGGGCTTCTGCTCGGCCTGGGCGGGCTTGTTCTGCTCCTGCAGCAAGTCAAACACGCGCCGATACAGAGACGTACGTACGTCGAATCGCGTGGCTGCGCGCGTAACATAGCGCACTTGAATGTTGAAGCCCGATGCCGATGGCAAAAGATTCACCACGGGTGTGGTGGTGAACCGGCTCAGGTTATTGCTGTGCGTCCCGCGCCTCCATTCCTGCACGGCAATGCCGGCGCCCTCCTGCGTCTCCTCAAGCACGGCTTTCTGGATGCGATCGACAATGGCGCGGGGATCGGCGGTTGCCGGCATACTGACGGTGATCTCGTCCCACATCCACTGCCCGGCCGTGGAGAAGTTGAAATACTGTCCGCGAATCGCGAAGCTGTTGATGAAAGCAATGCGGCGGCCGGTCGGGAGCCCAATGTCCGCCAGGGTCCCTGTTTCAAGAAGGGTGGTGTTCATCAGGCCGATCTCGGTGACTTCTCCGCCTACGCCGTTGATCTCAACGCGGTCTCCGACGCGAATGCCATTCTTACCCATCAGAACGAACCAGCCGAAAAACGCGAGAATGAAGTCCTGCAACACGATGGTGATGCCGGCGGTGGCAAGGCCCAGGATTGTAGGCATCTGTCTTGGCAAGCCGAAAATGACCAGCAGAATGAGCAAAGCTCCCAGGACCTGAATACTCAACTCCAGGATGCTGCGCAGCGTATGCAACTGTCTTCCACCCAGCGCAGGGGTGGCCATCAGCCGCCGCACCATGGCATCGCCGAGAAGCATGAAGATAAGAATGCCGATAATCAGAGCCAGGGACTGAAGAATCAGGTGCACAAGGATGCGATGCTGCAAAAGCACCTGATCGGACCATTTTCCGTAAACCGCGGCAAGCTGTTGCTCGGTTTGAATGCGGTCATCATAGATGCTCAGAAGCTGGCGTTCCGCGCTCCTGGCTTTCAAGTTGGCGAGCCTGGATTCCCGGTCCGCTGCGGCGCTTGCCGTGGTCGCGTTTGTGTTGGCCTGGGCTTCAAGAGCATTGTGTTCGCCAGTCAGACTGTGAAGATCGCTCTGCACTTCCTGAAGAGCCTGCTGAATCAACTGAAATCGGCTGCGTTGGCTGAACCAGGAATTCACTCGCCCCGCCAGCGTTCCGTACCGCGCGGCAGAGATCACCGCTACTTCACCGATGCCATTTGACGCGCTGTCGTACTTGGCCATCGATGCTTCATGCGCAGCCAGTTCACCTTGAATCTGAGCGCGGTCATCGCCCGATGCGCGGTCAAGATCGTGCTGTGCATCGGCAAGCTCGTCGGAGTCAAGGCCGAGTTGCGCTTTTGCGATCTCAAGATCGTCATTGTCGGCATCAGGCACCTTGCCCGGCTTCGCCAGTGCCGCCGTCGAACTCAATGAAGAAGTGAGGCGCTGTACCTGTGCCTGATCTTCGGCAACGAGTTGCTTGAGTTGTTCGACCTTTTGCGAGAGCGCAAGGGCCTCTCCGGTGAAGGTGCTATGCTGCGCCTTGAGATTGGCCTTGCGCAGGGCCGATGCAAAGGCCTGATCGACTTCGTGATCGGCCAGATGTTCAGTCTGGCGAGCATAATCAGTTTCTTCGGCGGTCACCGCGAGGGGCGCCAGGGCCTCTGCCGTTTGCCAGGGGCGCAGGTCGACGAGGTTCTTTTGATTGCCGGCCACGCCGCTTGCCTCCTTCTCCTGGTTCAGAAAAGGAAGATGCGCCATGGCGTCGCGCGTAGTCCAGGAGAACGCCACGCACAAGACGAGTAGCGCCAGCAGCACAACGACTGCGACAAATCTAGCCTTGTCGAGAATCAGCGAGTTGCCGTCGCCATCGGGGACGGGAGCAATCGGGGGCTTTGCCATAGATGGATTAGATGCGCTTTAGGCCGGGTGTTTACAGTTGCGATGGATGTCAGAGGTCTCCCACCCTTTGCGCAAAGAACGCACAAAGGATGGGGCACCCGAAGTTGTGTTAACACTCAACTCGAAAATGCTGTAGATGCGCGGTTTCGAGGGAGCTGCCTGAATGTTCCTTCACAAACAGATTGAATGTATTTTACCGGGTATACCCGGCCGGTTTGCGGTCTCCCTGGGGCGAGGCAGAGAATGGAGCCGTGCGAGTAACGATTCGATCAGCGGCTTTGACGCTTACGCTGCTGGGCATTTGCGCAGCAGGGGCAGCCCAGTACCAGGATCAGGACAGGGAATCGCGTGGTGTGCCCAAAACATCAGCGACAGCCCCGCCACCCGAGGCGCGTATCGATATTAATCACGCCACCGTCAACGAGTTGCTTAAGGCACCCGGCATGACGCCCAGTTGGGCCGGACGCATCGTGCGCTTCCGGCCCTACCGAACCAAGCTGGACTTGCTGGATCGCGGCGTGGTGACTGGCACGGTCTACGATCGCATCAAAGACTACGTGATCGCCCACCGCGATGCCAAGTGACTTTTTGATTTATGCCTTTGCCGGCGGTTCTGTACTGATATCGCCGCGTCTCAATACTCTGCTCAGAATCACGTAGAGTACGGGAATAAAGAACAAGTTCAGAACCGTGGAGAGCAACATGCCGCCCACGACGGTGGTTCCAACGGAGCGCCGACCCAACGCGCCGGCACCGGTGGCGAAGACGAGCGGCAATACGCCCAGAATGAAGGCGAATGAGGTCATTAGAATTGGCCGCAACCGCAGCTCTGCGGCCTCGATGGCGGCTTCAGCGATGGATCGCCCCTTGCGCCGCAGCTGTTCGGCAAACTCGACAATCAAAATTGAGTTCTTTGCCGACAGGCCAATCAGCATCACGAGACCGATCTGACAGTAGACATCGTTCGAGAGCCCGCGCAGCGATATCAGGCCCAGCGCCCCGAGAACCGCCATGGGCACGGCCAGCAGGATGATGAAGGGCAGTGCGAAGCTTTCGTACTGCGCCGAAAGTGTCAGGTAGACCACCAGAATTCCCAACCCGAAGATGATAAGCGCCTTGCCGCTGGACTCGATTTCGTCCAGCGTCAGGCCCGTCCACTGGTAGGTCATGCCGGGCATCTTCATCTTCGAGGCCAGGTCATCCATTGCCACCAGGCCCTGCCCGGAGCTATAGCCGGGCGCGGGGGAGCCGTCAATCTCCACCGCGCGGAAGAGATTGTAGTGCGTAATCACCGGCGGGCCAGCGCTTTCCTTCACTGTGACCAGGTTGTCCAGCGGAACCATCTGGCCAGAGTTCGAGCGCACATAGTAGCTGTGCAGGTCGCCGGCTGTCATGCGGAAAGGCTGGTCGGCCTGCACAAACACACGATAGGTGCGGCTGTTGTAGTCGAAGTCGTTGATGTATTCCGAACCCATGAATACGCTCAGCGTGTCGGTGATCTGCGAAAGCGGAATGTTCATTGTCTTCGCCTTCTCGCGGTCGATGGTCACCAACTCCTGCGGGTCATTGGCGGAGAAGGTGGTCAACAGCCCGGTCAGATCCTTGCGTGCGTTGCCCGCCCGCACGATCTGGTGCGCCACCCTATCAAGGTCGGTGAGCGTGTTGCCGCCCTGGTCCTGGAGCATGAACTGGAAGCCACCCATGGCGCCAACGCCCTGCACCGCCGGGGGTTGGAACATGGCCACCAGGCCGCCGTTGGGAGCAAACATCAGCCTTTGAAGCTTGGGAGAAAGATCGGTGATGATATCCGCCGTCGAGTGGCCTTTCCCGCGTCGCTCATTGGCTGGCTTGGTGCGGACGTACATCATTCCTGAGTTGGATGCACTGCCGGATCGGGTGAAGCCGATGATGGCAAAGGCCCCCCCAATATCGGGATTCTGTTGGATGATGTGCTCTGCGCGCTCTGCAAGTGCCTTGGTATAGTTCAGCGAAGATCCCGGAGGCGCCTGGATGATCACCATTAAGGTTCCCTGATCCTCCTGAGGAATGAACCCGCTAGGAACGTGCTGATAGAGCCATACCGTGGCGGCAAGCCCGGCAAAAAAGACCAGCAACAGTAGGTACCGCAACCGCAGTGCGACATGAATCGACTTGGCGTAGGAACTGGCCAGCCAGGTGATCGCCGCATCGGTTCCGTGGATAAAGGCGGCGAAGGCGCGCGACAGCGGGCGAATGTGGAGGAAGTCCAATTGCTTGGGGCGGTCCTCTTCGCCGCGCAGGAACAAGGCCGAAAGTGCCGGCGAAAGCGTGAGGGCGTTGAAGGCCGAAATGGCAATCGAGAACGCGATGGTCAGCGAGAACTGGCGATAGAGAATACCGGTGGTTCCGGGGAAGAACGAAACCGGCACAAACACCGCGATCAGCACCAGCGATGTGGCAATAACCGCGCTGGTCACCTCGCCCATAGCCCGCGATGTGGCCTCGTGCGGGTCAGAGTGCTCCATGGCAATGTGCCGCTGCACGTTCTCGATCACCACAATCGCGTCGTCCACCACCAGGCCCGTCGCCAGCGTGATACCGAACAGCGTGAGCGAATTGATGGAGAAGCCAAAGACCTTGATGAAGGCGAAGGTGCCGATCAGCGAGACCGGGATGGTGACAGCGGGAATAATGGTCGCGCGCCAGTCCAGCAGGAATAGGAAGATCACTCCGATGACAATGAAGATGGCGATACCCAGAGTGATCAACACCTCGCGGATCGAGTCGCCGACCACTGTCGTCGAGTCAAAGGCAATGGCGTATTCAAGGCCCGGAGGAAAGCTCTTCGCGAGTTCCGCAAGCGCAGCCTTGGCCGCCTTGTCCACCTCCAGCGCATTGGCGTTGGACAATTGCTCAACGCCCAGGCCCAGCGCCTCTTGCCCGGAGTACTCCAGTAGCATGCCGTAGTTCTCGGCGCCCACTGCCGAGTGGCCTATATCCTTCAGCAGCACCAGTCCGTTCGAAGAGTTCTTGACGATGATGTTGTCAAACTCTACGGGACTGGTGAGACGGCCGACCACCCGCACTGGGATCTGAAAGGCCTGCGTTGAGTTCGATGGTGGTTGGCCGAGTTGGCCGGCCGGAATCTCGACGTTTTGCTCTATCAGCGCACTTACTACGTCGGTGGCGGTGAGGCCGCGGGCGGCCATCCGCACCGGGTCGAGCCACAGGCGCATGGCGTACTTGCGCTCGCCAAAGATCATTACATCGCCCACGCCGGGCACGCGCTTGAGCGCATCCTTAACATACACATCGAGGTAGTTGGAGATGAACTCGCTCGAATAGCGCCCGTCGAGAGTGTAGACGCCTGCGCCAAAGACAAAATTGAAGTTCGATTTGGTGATGCTGATGCCTGTCGAGTTCACCGCCGCCGGCAGCCGTCCCTGCACACTGGCCACGCGGTTCTGTACGTCCACGGCCGCGATGTCCAGGTTGTAGCCGGTCGTAAAGGTCGCAGAGATCTGGCTTATTCCGCTGTTTGTGCTCGATGAGCTGATGTAGCGCATCCCCTCGACGCCGTTGATGGCCTCTTCGAGCGGAAGGGTGACTGCCTTCTCGACTGTCTCCGCATCGGCGCCTATGTAGTTGGTGGAAACGCTGACTACCGGAGGCGCCATATCCGGGTACATTGCGATGGGCAGATTCGGAATGCAGATTGCCCCGCTCAGAATGATCAACAGTGCGCAAACTGTCGCAAAAACTGGCCTGTGAATAAAGAAGTCAACAAACAAGGTAAGCCTTCCTTCGAACTACTGAGCAAATATCCAGCTCAACCACCAACCGGTTTGGGAGCCCTACGTTCGGCGCAGTCTTATCGCGCCTGGGTTAGGAAGCCACACCAATCAAACGGCCGCACTCATAGCTGGGCGCCCCGCCCTTTCCGCGTCTTGTTCGGAAAGAGTGGAGGCCGCCGCTTAGCCGCCCATCAGCATTACGGGCATTCCGTTTACCAGAAACTGCGTGCCTGACACGATCACCCGGTCGCCAACATTCAGCCCTGAAGTGATGGAATATGTGTTTCCCACCGTGTCGCCCAGCGTGACTGCCGTCTGTACAGCCATAAAGTGTCCGTTCTGCTGCTGCGCCACGAATACGAAGCTCTGCCCGCCCTGGCGCGACACCGCCAGCACTGGAACCACGGCCATGGGCTTGGTGCTCCAGATAATCCGAGCCTTGACCATCTGCGCGTTGCGCAATATGTCCGACCCCGAGTGCACTGGCGCCTTTACCAGGATGCCCTGCAGCGTGCTGTCTACCTCTGGCGAAATAAAACCGATCTTTGTCTTCTCCAGCACCTTGCCGCTGTTGTCCGTCAGGTTCACATCCAGTCCCATGTGCACTGCGCTGGAGCGCTCCGTGGGAACGTAGATGTACGCCTCGAGATCCCGGTTCTCATCCACCGTTGTCAGCGGCATTGCACCAGAGTTCGATGAAACGAAGTCGCCTACGTGTACCGGAATGTCGCCGACCACGCCGTCGAACGGAGCGCGGATGGTGTAGTAGTCCACCAATTGCTCTTGTGTCTTGCGCGACTCGCCGGCCGCCTCGTAATCCGCCTTGGCATTCTCGAATGCCTGTTGCTCCTGATCGTAGACAGAGCGGCTTGTCACGCCAGCCTCAACCAGTTTGCGTTGCCGCTCCACTTCCACTGTGTTGTAGTCGTAGAGCGCCTTTTTCTGGCGTTCCGTGGCGCGCAGCGAATCCACCATGGCTTGCTGCTGCCGGGGGTCGATTTCCATCAGCGGCTGGCCTTCTTTTACATGGTCGCCAGAGCGGATAAGAATCTTCGTCAGCAATCCGCTTACACGTGGCACCAGGGTGGCCGAACGACGCGACTTGATGGTGGCCACATACTCGCTGCTTTGGGCAACGGGCGCCAATGTCACTGCCGCAGTCTGCACCGGTAATCCCTGCATTCCCGCCGCGGCCGGCGGAGCAGCTTTCTTTTGGCAACCCGTAACGGCCAGTACTGGCAGAATCAAGCAACTTATGAACAGAATGCGTTTAACTGCGCTATTTCTCACTAGCTTCTTCCTCTATCCAGGCCGCTTTGGCCTGGCACTCCGGTTTGTGCCGGTATGATTGCGATGCCGGGTTGCAGGAGGGCTTTGTCTGCAGCAACTTCCCATGTTTACGGAAATTCCTGCCGCCCTGTTCCGTCTAGCTTGTGGAGGCCGCTGCCAACCTGCTGAAAACTGTTGAAATGGCGTCTCTTGTATCTGACGCCCGAAGCCAGGCTTTCGCCGCAAAAAATGCGCGGTACCTGCTACAGGGTCCAGGCTTTTACAGAGTCCAGCACTCTACGAGGATACCGCAGAGCGCTCGGCCGCTCATGGCCGGTTCCCACTCCCATTCGCCCCCAGCCGCCTGTCCGGACAAATTCGCATGTTCAAAGGCGTGTGCCAGCCAACAATGCGCCTTGGCGAGGCGGAATTTTGACACACCCTGCACGAGTTGGTAGCCTTCATAAGGGCGCATGCGGCCAATTGAAGCCGAATTTTGCCCTCCCATAGCGTCCCCGTCGTCTAGCCCGGCCTAGGACACCGCCCTTTCACGGCGATAACACGGGTTCAAATCCCGTCGGGGACGCCAAATAGAATCAAATACTTAGACTTAGAATTGCTCCACTTGCGGAAGCGTCGGTGGTGCTGTGGTGACTAAACCGGTTCATCCCCTCGCATAAGCAGAGCTCAGGCCTCACAATCAAAGCTATCTGTCTGCCTTGCAGTGCCAAATCCGGTTGCGTGGTATAGAACTCTGAATAGCCCAGTGCGCAATTTCGAGAAAACCCGAACGGAATTCCAGGAGATACTCGCCAAGCCCATTCGCGAACTTGGGCTCAAACTCGAGGGCTCTCCGCTCGAACGATTCGTTCAGCAGCTTTATCACGAACTGGAAGCCAAGGGCATCCACAAGTTCCGTCCGGTTTGTTATCTCACCGACGAATGGGGATGTCCCTCTGGAGAGCCCGTCATCGGCATTCCGTTCTATCTGGCCAACCCGGACCTGGCACAGCTTGAGCGCGATATGAACGACCTGGAAGACGCTCGCGAGATCATGATGTACATGCGTCATGAGGCCGGACACGCATTCAATTACGCGTACCAGCTGTACAAGTCGGCTGAGTGGCGCGATCTCTTCGGTCCGTTTCGCCGCACTTATCGCGACAATTACCGTCCCATACCCTTCTCGCGGAAGTTTGTTCGCCACATGGCCGGGTGGTACGCGCAGAAGCATCCGGATGAAGATTTTGCCGAAACGTTTGCGGTCTGGCTCACGCCTCGCTCGCAATGGCGAAAGCGCTACCAAGGTTGGGGCGCACTTGCCAAGCTCCAATACGTCGATCGCATGGCGCGAAAAGTCGGAGATGTTGAACCCGTCCGGCGTCGCGGTCGCACCGACATCACCGTCGATGAAATGGAATCGACGGTCGGCGAATTCTATGGTTTCAGCCTGCCGGAGGAGATTCCGGTGGAGGAGCTCGCGCTGGATACCGACCTGGCGGACATCTTCAATATCTCTCGCAAGCGGCAAAAGGGCGTGCGACCCGCCCAGGAGATGTTGAGTCAGCATCGCAAGCCCATTGTGGACAAGGTCGCGTATTGGAGCGGCGTACAACGTCCGATCGTCAAGCGGTTGGTGGAAGCCATCTGCAAGCGTGTTGAGGACCTGGGTCTGCGCGTGGACGTTCGACGCGAGTCCGAGTACCTCACGGAGTTCACGGTGTACACAACCGCACTGTCAATGAATTACCTGGTCCGAGGGAAGTTCATTCACCCCTGAGGCGTGCCGGCAGTTGCCGTCACTCCCATTGGAGGCCGCATGACTGGAACGAAGTTGAAAGTCACCGTGCTGTACGACTTGTGGGAAGAAGAGCCTGTTGAGGTGGAGGAAGAAGTTCCTGCACCGCGCAAGCGCAAGGGACAAAAGAAACGCAAGAAGAAGCCGGTAAAGCAGGATCGCGAAGAGATCTTTGAAGCCCTGGAGAAGCTCGGTCATGAGCCGTCGTATTACGTTCTCAATGGCCGCCCGCAATCACTGCTCGGACTCGCCAAATGCGGCGCCGATCTCATTTTCAACCTCACGGAATCCTATGCAGGCGATGACACCAAGGAGATGCACGTCACGGCGTTCCTGGATTTGCTCGATATCCCTTACACCGGCGCGGGACCGCACGCGCATATTCTTGCGCAGGACAAATCGATCGCCAAGAAGATGTTCGCTTTTTACGGGATTCAGTCGCCTTACTTCGCGACCGCCTATCGCGGCAACATCGACCACGCACATGACATCTCGTTCCCACTCATCGTGAAACCCACCTCCGAAGATGGATCCATCGGCATCGACGCCGCTGCCGTAGTTACCAGCGTAAAGGAGTTGATGGAGCGAATTAACTATATACAGACGGAGTTCGATTCCCCTGCGTTGATCGAAGAGTACATCGAAGGACGCGAGATCTACGCCGCCATTCTCGGCAGTTACGAGAGCGCACATGTACTTCCGCTTGTTGAGCTTGACCTTTCGAAGCTTCCCAAGGGCGTGCCCAAGATCGCCAGCCAGGATGTGAAATTCGAGAAAGACACGGACGCCTATAAGCTGACGAAATCGGTGATCGCCGAAGGCCTCGACGAAGAAACCGTAACCAAGCTCACCGAGATCGCGATCAAGTCCTATCGCGCCGTCAAGCTTCGCGATTATGGCCGCATTGACATGCGCCTGTCGAGCAAAGGCGAGGTTTATGTCATCGAAGCGAATCCGAACCCATGGCTCTCCAGCGGACAGGAGTTTGCCATGGCCGCGAAGAAATCCGGCCTCTCCTATACGCAAATGATCGAAGAGATCGTGGACCTTGCGATGGCTCGATACGCGTGAAAGATGGCAAAAAGTCCAGATGTGGCGCCTGCCTCGAGCAATTCTTCTTCAACTTTCCGCCGATCATGCAGCCCAGCCAGGAGTAACCAATGTCTCGTACGAAAGCAGCCCATATCGTCCTTACCGCCCTTATCCTCACAGGGTTTACAACTGCGCTTCAAGCCGCTTCCCCCACTCCATCTGCGTCGCCCGCAGTGCCGTTTCAAGCCCTGAGGGAGAACTTTGCCAATCCACCCGCAAGCGCCAGACCGATGGTCCGCTGGTGGTGGTTCGGCGCGGCGGTAGAGAAGGCGGAGATTCTCCGCGAGCTTCAACAGATGAAAGCCAACGGAATTGGCGGAGCTGAGCTGGCCTTCGTCTATCCGGAGGTTCTCGACGACCCCGACAAGGGCCTTGTGAATCTTCCCTTCCTTTCTGCTGCAATGCTCGACGCTGTGAATTACGCCCAGGCGCAAGGGCGGCAGCTTGGACTGCGAATCGACGTGACTCTCTGCAGCGGCTGGCCATACGGCGGCCCTGCGACTACGCTTCAAGAGGCTGCAGGACGCCTGCGCACCGTAGAAGTCCCCGTTCCCCCGAGTGCCTCATCTGTTTCCGTGCCGCAGTTCGCAAAGGGCGAATCGCTCATCTCTGCCTCGATCGTCAACTCCATCGCGAGGCCTGCTGCTGTTGAAGGGAATCGCGCTCCCGCCCGCGGCCGCAATGCCGCACCGCCGCCCATAAACTGGGACGCCTCCTCAGCGCAGCCCCTTGCAGTTTCCGGCAACTCCGCCGCAGTTTCACCAGCCGGCCAACCGCGCACCGCGCTCTTTTTCATTGCCAGCCACACCGGGCAGGTGGTCAAACGGGCCGCCGTTGGAGCGGAAGGGAGGGTGCTGGATCCGTTCAGCCATCAGGCCGTCGCCACGCATCTTCTGAAGGTTGGGGAACCGCTCGTCAAAGCCTTCGGCAATACTCCGCCCTACGCCATCTTTTCTGATTCTCTTGAAGCGTACGGCGCTGACTGGACTCCGAATCTGCCTGCGGAATTCAGAAAGAGGCGCGGCTACGATCTCATCCCACGGCTTCCCGAACTTGTAGCCGGTGGCACTCCGGAAGCGGAGAAGGTTCGCCACGATTGGGGCCGCACGCTTACTGAACTGGTGAACGAAAACTATCTGACGCAGATCAACAACTGGGCCATCGCACACCACACAAGATTCCGCTCGCAAACCTACGGAGAGCCGGCGGTAAGCTTCTCAAGCCAGAATCTCGTGGGGCTCGCAGAGGGCGAAGGCCCACAGTGGCGCGCATTCTCCACCCTTCGCTGGGCCACGTCAGCCAACCACGTGTTTGGCCACAATGTCAGTTCCGGCGAAACGTTCACCTGGCTCCACTCGCCCGCGTTTCGCGCCACGCCTCTCGATATGAAAGCTGAAGCCGACATCGACTTCATCATGGGCGAAAACCTGCTCTTCTTCCACGGATGGCCCTACTCGGCACCGCAGGCCGGCGAACCCGGGTGGTCGCTCTATGCCGCCGCGGTCTTTAACGAGCACAATCCCTGGCACCCTGTGATGCCTGGTGTCACGCGGTACATCGCCCGCATCAGCTACCTCATGCGCCAGGGCCAGCCCGCGAACCAGGTTGCTGTCCTGCTCCCCACTGATGATGCGTGGGCCGGCTTTTCTCCCTCCAGGGTTACCGTGACCGGCGCCATGCAAGGCCTTATCACTCCAGCGCTCATGTCTGCCATTCTCTCCGCCGGTTATAACGTGGACTACATCGACGCCGACGCCATCAACAAAGTCGGTGTCAATCACCAGATACTCGTGCTTCCGCCCACCGACCGCATTCCAATCGAGACATTGAAGAAGATTCAGGCATTCGCAGCGGCCGGTGGAAAGGTGATATCTGTCGGCCGCGCGCCGTCGCTCGACGCGGAAGGCGCGCCACAAGCTGAGATTACGGCCCTATCGAAGCAACTCTTCGATGCGGAAAAGTCCACATTCGTTTCTGACACGGGCGGCCTTGCAGGTGCTCTTCGAATTGCCTCGCCGCCAGACTTCAATCTCGCGAGTGCTGTAGACACCGCGAAGGATCAGCTCGGATTCATTCGCCGCAAGCTGCAGGGCGCAGACATTTACTTCGTCGTCAATACCGGCAATCAGACCGTCGACACAGTCGCTAGCTTTGGCACGGCACACAAATTTGCAGAAGGATGGAACCCCGATGACGCCACCTTCGCCGCGGCCTCGGCAAGTTCCCAGCCCATCCACCTGGCTCCCTACGAGTCGCGTATCTTCGTTTTCTCGGACTCCGAACCCAGCACAAAATCTGTTTCCACAGATGCGCCGTATTCGCAGATAGCCGATCTCAGTACCGATTGGAAGGTCACCTTCACGTCTACCGGCAAAACCGAAACCGAGCAGACCCCCGCCGACTGGACAGCCGATCCCGCCACTCGTCACTATTCTGGTGAAGCCGTATATTCGCGTGACTTTGCGGTCGACGCGCCTTCCGCCAGCTCGGTTTTTCTTGAAGTCGAAGGCGGCAAGGCGCTGCCTGGTGCGCCCAATTCGCCACCCGAACATCCGGTTCTAGGTGCGAATGGCCTGCCGAATCCGCTGATCACCCGTCCTGGTCCCGGCATGCACGCTTACTTCGAGCCGCCCATTCGCGAGGCTGCACTGGTGACCATCAACGGCCACGCTGCAGGCGCACTGTGGCATCCGCCCTACCGCCTCGATATATCGAAGCTCCTGAAGGCCGGACAGAATCACATCGAGATCCACGTGTACAACACGGCTCTCAACGCGTGGTCTGCGCAGGCGCCCCACGACTACAAACCACTCATCGCGAAATATGGCGATCGATTCCAGATGCAGGACCTCGACAAAGTCATGCCGATCTCGTCGGGGCTTCTCGGCCGGGTCCACCTTGTAACCCAAAGCTCGAGATGATCTTGACCACCCTACGGCCCCGGCCAGCGCACTCGTTTTCGTCAGTTTGACGTGAGCCATTGCGGCGAGCGATGCAACGTCATCGCTCTGCCGCTACATTTGAAAGCACCACGATCTCCCCTGGCGCAACCACCACCTCTGCGGGAACTTCAGAAACCGCATTTGGCTCTTCGATGCTGGTGCGCTCCATCTCAGTCCAGGGCTTTGCCGCCCCGGCAACCGCAACGTTAAGAGCCGCCGTACCGCGATTCACCATCACCAGGGTCTGGTTCTTTCCATCGGCAAACGCAGTCGTCAGCAGGTCGTGGTCGTTGGTTTCAACTTCAACGCGCTGCATGCCTTTCAGAATGTGGCGGCTGAATGCTCCCAGAACTCGCAGCTCAAAGCTCGACGCTACGGGGACCCATCCCTTTGTTCGATCCGGCACCATGAGCGCGCGTGATCCACCAAAGGTAGGCTGCTCGACATCGAGCAGCATCCAGCAATAGAGCAGGCCCACCGCATCAAGTTCCGTCAGGTTCTTGTGGTAGAGCTGCGCCGCGGCCAGGGCGATTCTGTACGACGGCTCCTGGTAGTGCGGATCGTTGAAGCAGATCTCCGTAGCCAGAAAATCTTTCCCTTCGCTGGCGTCATGCATGGCCCGCATGCGCGCGTCGTAGAGATCCGGATTCGCCGCGAACTCCTGAAAGTCGTACTCATGTACGGCTGTGAAGTCGATCGCCTTCCACGCGGCAGCGTCCTTGCGCTGTTCCCTCGCCCGCTGCACACCCAAAAACATGTAGCTCGCGTCGGCCATGTGGATCTTTGTTTGCGTGAAGCCCGCCTTGTCGAGCTCCCGCCGCAGCGTCAGAGCCATGGCATTGAAGACCGATGTAGGCTGGTCCACCTCGTTCTCGATGCCCACAATCAGCGGCGCTGCACCGGTCTTTGCCTGTTCCTTCTTGCAGTACCCCACTACGATTCGCGCATATTCCTCGGGATTGGCTACTCGCTTCACTGGCTTGTGCCACGAGTCCACAACCTGCGGCCCCGTGTAATCCTCTGTGGCCCAGGGCGGCAGCGCCCACATCTCGTAGATCACGTCTCCGCCCAAATCCACAACATGCTTTGTGTAGTCGAAGTTCGACACCTCGCTATTGGGGAAGTTGTCTCCGTAATAGTGCGGCGTGGCCGCGGCCATGTCGTCCATGTTGCTCAAGTCTGATTTCAGTTCCGTTCCCATCGGATACTCGCGCGCAATCAGCAGGTTGTAGCGCTTCAGCATGTGCCAATACTCGCGCTTGCCCGCTTCGCTCAGTTCCGCATACGCCGGAATGCTCGGACTCCCGCCGAACCCAAGCATCGTCTGGTGCTTCTCGCTGGCTTTTATCGCCACGGTCGCGGCCTTCACTTGCGGCTCCAGCAGTCTGCCCTCCAAAACGTCGTGCTCCGTCCGCGGCGCCGCATACATCAGTTGATGCCGCGTAACGTCGAACAGCATTGACGCATTCAGTACCTCAAGTCCGTTGACCAATACCCGCACTGACAGGTGCGCATCGGCAATCACGGTCAGCGTCCGCGCCTGCCCCACAAATTGCCGCTCTTCGTCGAGCACCTTCTTTTCCGGATAGTTCCCTTGTCCCTCATAGAGTCCCATCGAATCGTAGTAGCGTTCAGTAATGCGGACCTTGCTCGAACTGAGCTCCACTGTAAAGCCCGCTCGAGGTCCCGTGAATATCCAGCGCAGAGTCGTCCGTGATGGTACTTCGCTGTCCAGTGCAATCGTTCGCTCAAACAGCGCCGGAAGTTCCTGGCGGAAGAACTTTCGAGCAATATCGTCGGTACGGGCCCAGCCCGATGCCGCCGGTCCATCGGAGACAAACCGGAACGTCTCTCCCGCCTGATCTTTTACAGTTTGGGCCGCGGGCAAAACTACGGCTTCCTGTGCACAGATGCACGCAGAACACGCCATCAACACTGCCAGAACCATCCATCTATTTGTCACGATTGTCTCCGCACGAAGTTTTGCACAGTCGCGTGCATCCCTGCAATCGAAGTGGAGGATCCCCTGAGGATTCGGAGTTCGACGACTGCTTCACTGCCGGCATCCCGCTTCTAGCGAAGGTGAATCCTGGTGCTTGTACATGAGAAAGAATTCCCGATGCCCAAGCTTCTCTGGCTTGCTTGACTGCCCAGCCGCGACATCCGCGATTAAATCCATTAACTCGACGGAGGCCTCGTCCAGCGTGACTTCGCCGCTTAAAATCCGGCCGGCATTGAAGCCATGTCATCCGTCATGTTTTTGTATGTCCGTTCGTTGCCAGTGACTTTGATCAACGGTGCTACTGCACTGCCAATCACGCTTCCTCGACCAGTAACGAAGAGCACCATCTGCGCTCCCGTCGAAATCAGATCCATGATTCCTTCGGTGTCGTTCGGGTTGGTGTAACCGAATTGCATAAAATGCGAATCCGGTACGGAATCCAGAAGCCAGAGCCCCGGATGGGGTGGCGCTTCCGAAACTCGAAGGACTCCTTCAATTGGCTTCCGTCCGCTCTTTGCAAACGCTCCCATGCTCTTTTCTTCGATGGTCGTTAGCCCGCCCGCAAAGTTCCCTGGAGCAACTGAGTATTGGCGCACGGCCTTGCAGTAGCTCGCCGCCTTGTCGTATGTAGCGGCGAGTTGCTCAACCGCACTCGGCGAGGCCGCTCGAGAAACGAGGACTTCGCGCAGCCCGATCCGGTGGATTGCCATTCCGATTGCGACACCGTACTTATAGATCGGCTTTCCTTCGTCGATCAGATTCAGCGCGATCTTATGCCCCATTCCGACCTTCTCCCGCGCAGCCAGCACAGTCTCATCGGATGACCCTGCGATTGCCACCGTGGATCCTTCAAAGGCTTCGTCCAGCAAAGTTGCCACATTGTCTGAAGCGTGTATTTGAAATGCTCTACATGTTGGATTGGGGCTCAGTTTCTAGAGAACTCCGCGAGATGGAATCAGAAGCTCAGTTATCTGAGTGACGCGCTGCTGCTGTGTGTAGCGAGGTCTTCGCTGACAGTACAGCTGTAGCGCATTCTGAGCACGGCGAGGGAGACGGATAGATGGAATCGTAGGTATCATCAGACGGGATGAAGGGCGCGAGCGCTGGCGTCACTCAACTGCGAGTCCGGTTGTGCTTGTCTCGGCGCTCAATAGCATTGCAAGTCGGCGATCGCCCTGGTTAGTGAGTTAGCTGGCCACTCAAGGTCAGGTCAATATCAACTTCCTTGGCCACTTTGAGGATAAAGATGCTTGGATCTTTGAGTCCCCATTTCACGTAAGGAACCGTGAAGTGTCCTTTCGCTGTCAGGTTCGCGCCGTCGATGTGAAGTTGCATGGGAACCGTCATGTCATGCGGAGTGCCGTGCAAAGTGAATGTGCCTGAGACCTGGATAGTGGAATCGCCGGAGGGCGCGATTGTCCCCTGATAGCTGCTCGGTGCAAACATCACTTCAGCAAAGTGCTCAGCGTCCAGCACGTCGGAGTTCATCTTCTTGTCGCGGCTCGGTTCGCCGCTGTTGCCGCTGCCGGCCGCAACGATTACTGAGCCGGATATCTTTCGGGCGCCGGGGTCAAAGTCGATTGATCCGCGCTGCACATGGAATGTTCCCTGCACATGGTGGCCGGTGCCACCCAAAGTGAAGGCTACCGTGCTCGCATCCGGATTGATGCTGAATGTCCGATGCTGTGCGTGCGCGGCAGGGGCAATCGCGAGCGGGATGGCGAGGAAGAGGGCCTGTGTGTACATCTTCATTGTTCGTCTTCTCCTATATGCAATGAGTGCTCAAGGTTGTTGATTCGATCGCGCGATGACCTGCGACAACCAAAGACTGATGGAGGCAATGTCCCTGTCTGATAAATATTCGTGTCCCGGCATGTCGGTTCCTGGAATGCCGAACTTTGCGATCTGCTCCAGGCGCACCGTCCGCTGTTCCTGGAAACCTGAAGGCGACAGATAAAAGTAGGGACCCTTCGCGAGATCCGGAGGGAGCCGCTTGAAGTTCGATTGCCAGGCGCGGCGCGTACGACCTTCCGCATCGTGACAGTTGGCGCAGTCGAGCCGGTAGAGTTGTTCGCCGTCAGCGGCAGTTGCCTCTGCGACGGCGGCGACAGAAGGCTGCCACAGCCTCTCCTTTGTAAGGTGCCGTTCCGTGTCTGTCGCGTGCAGGCTTTCGAGATACGCAACAAGATCGTCACCCCGCTCATCGTGGAAGAGAAAGCTGTACGAGGGCATGATGGAGGAGCCGCTGACCTCGGCCGGATTATAAAAGTGAGCCTTGAGCCAGAGAGCCGAGCGGCGCGCGCCGACTTCTGAGAGGTCGGGACCCTGGCGCCGATTGCCAATGAGCGGCGGATTCTCGCTACGCAATTCCTGGATGGACTCGACAGGTCCCCACATCAGCACGTCCGGCGAATTGGGCCGCACATATTGCGAATGGCAGTGAATGCATCCCTCGGATATGTACACCTGGCGGCCGCGCTCCACTTGAGTGAGTTGGGGCATGGCATTGATCGCGTGGAGAAACCGATCGAGAAAGAGCGCCGCCAGAAGCACGAGTGCAACGAGTGCCAACTCGCGGATGCGTTCGCGAAAGGCAGTATAGAGTTGCGGTAGCAGAATGGCTGCGCCCGCTGCGGCGACAAAGACCGGCGGAACATGGCCTAAATTCTGCCCCATGCCGATTCCCATTGCGGAGGCCGCCCAGCCGGCGATCGCGTAGATCCAACCCGCCATTCGGCCTCGTTCTGCGGCGGAGGCAGCAGGGGCCAGCAGAGATGGATAAGCAACCAGCGCAACGGAGTAGAGCGAGACGCCGATGGGATAGAAGACGGATGCGAGCAGTGCCCGGTCAGGATCGAGCAAAAGCAAACACGCTACGCCAAGCGCAAGAAACGCGGCGATGAGAACCGGCGAGAGACCCCTGCGACGCAGAAACCAAGCGCTCGCCAGCGCCGCGGCAAGATGCAACAGGCCGTTTGCCCAAAGATGAAATGTGCCCTGCCAGGTTCCGGCTTTCAGCGCAGGCGTGTTCTGAATGATGAAAAAGGCCGCCGAGTCCAGCCACACAAGCGCAGTGAAGCCGCAGAGCACGCGAAAGAAAGAGATCGCGGACTGTGGACCATTTTCGCGCGCCTCGAACTGCGCAGGTGCAGGTAGAAATGTGATGCCGATTCCCGCCAGGCACAGAACACCCGCCGACATTGCCTGCACTCCTGCCGAAGCCGTAAAGAAAGGCGGGAGGTTGCATATGAGATAACCTATGCCCGTCCCCACGCCGACGGCGAGTAGGGGGTTGCGATCGCCTGTCC